>Ga0194112_10010529_pt1 | contig 11591 bp, 2 predicted proteins | sample TA2MahC400mmetaG_FD_146191 | JGI IMG/M metagenome (GOLD analysis project Ga0194112, IMG submission 146191) | Freshwater microbial communities from Lake Tanganyika, Tanzania - TA2015016 Mahale Deep Cast 400m | ecosystem: Environmental > Aquatic > Freshwater > Lake | place: Tanzania: Lake...
CGAAGTTTCTGGCAATGAGGTTTGTTCCGGTGGAAGCACCAGAATAGTGAATGCCTATAACGGACTTAACCGAAGTAGCGATATTGGAATTGTTCAACTCATACACCTGATTTTGCGAAAGGGATGCGCCGGCCGTGGATGAAGTCATTGAAATACCGATCACAGAGGCTGATGATGTTGTTCCTGTGGCATTGGCAGCAGTGCTCAGGTTGCGGATTGTGTTGCCGGTAATGGTGTTGGTTCCACTGGATGACACAATTCCCCTGACAATGCTGGAAGAATTTGCTGAGGAGGGGACATAAGCACTATTCAGATTTGCGATTGTATTACTGGTGATGGCAATTGCGGAAGCACTGCCTGAGTTCAATATACCCTGCACAACTGCCGCTGTTGTTCCCGTTGCGGCATTGCTGGCATTGATGCTGTTGGCCGTGGAAGTGCTGCCGATGGTATTGTTGTGGATGGTTGCCGATGTTGCAGAGCCTGTAGTCCATATTCCATTGACAGATGCGGAAACACCCACAGCATTTCCCATCACGTTTATAGCGCCGATGCTGTTGTTGGAAATGGCAAATGTCCCGCTTGAGGCAGAGCCGATACCCATCGAAACACCCCCGGTGGTGGAAATGGTAATCTGAATCGAGCCTGTGCCCGTTCCACTTCCAATGGTGTTCCCTGTCACTGTTCCTATATTGGCGTTTCCAGAAGCCAGATATATTCCTGCCCACACACCTGGTAGCCCAGTGACACCGGAGGTGGAAGACCAGGTGAAATTGGCTATGGTGTTGTTTTGGACGCTGGATGCAGTGCTTGTGCCAATCGAGAGATTGATCCCCACAAACCTGTTGGCATAGGACCCGGACATTGTCCAGGCTGTCCCACCGCAGTTTGCCGCTCCACCGCCAATATAGTTGTTTGATATTGTGAAGTTGTTTCCGCTCGAGTTGTTGATGTTTATTCCGGAGTGAGTGTTTCCAGATGACGCCGCCCTCGTAGCGGTCTGGTAAAAGCTGTTTCCAGTGATAGTCCAGCCGGTGTTTCCGCCCAGGATGTAGAGGCCATTGGATACCGCGCCGGCAGCAAAGAAATTGTATATCTCGCAATTGGATATGGTGATCCCGCTGTTAAAGTGAGTTTCAGTGGTGTTTGTTCCTGAAGCGTACACCGCATTGCTTGGGGTTGTGGCGCCATCCCTGATCTCGCAGTATTCTATGGTGTTGTCGTCGTTGCCCGTTGTTCCGTTCGTGGTGCTGAATACCACGGTTCCGCTGGTACTGGAAGTGTTGACGCCTCTAATAGTGCAATATCTGATAGTATTGTTGGTGGCATCATTGATAAAGGTAAAGGTAGTTCCACTTCCGTTCGTATTCCAAATGGTCCATGCTTTGGCAGATCCCGTTCCCCCCTCTCTGCCATCGAGTTTGAGATTGTCAACCCCATTCAGGATTATCAGTTGAGTGCTACTACTACCGGAGGTTGTCCTGGCTCCCGCACCGGTTTTCACTCTGATTGTCACGCTCCAGCTACCGCCAGAAGTACTGAATTGGTTGAAGGTGATCGGGTATGTTTCTCCAGAAGTGCCGTCATAATCGCTGTTTAATTCATAGATTACGTCGCCCAAGAGGGTTGCATTGTTCAGTTCGTTAGCAATATCCGTGAGCTTGTTTAAGGTATGAGAAGCACCTACGTTGTAGGTCCCACCGGCAAGGTTCTGAGTTTTTCTAAAGCTCCTGGTGTTAGCGTTGGCATCGGGATTGCTGGCATAGTTGGGAGGATCGCCAGCGTTGAACAATCCTGAAAAAGCACTTGCCCAAATGGGATTAACCCATATTCCGCTACCAGCTCCCTGACCATCACGGGCGGCGATGTAGAAGCTGTATGTGCCTGCGGTCAAGGCAGACAGCGAGGTGTTCCAGGTGTAGGTACCATTCATGACCCCGGCCGGTTTAGTATCGGCATCGAGACCAGTGTATGCACCGCTGCTTGATGACAGACGATACCACAGGCTCACAACGGCATTGCTGACAGAATTGCTATTATCGGTGATAGTTACGCTAACTTCAGGACTGGGAGTACCAGTGCCCAAAACGGTCACGTTGCTGATTACCGGAGCAGACTTATCGTTTTGAGTAACAGCCGTCTCATAAGCTCCGATATTGGGGTGATTGGCGTCTCTGTCAGCTCCGGTGATATCCTTTGTGATGCCAGAAATCGGTGCGCCACTGTTTCTGGCTGGTGAGCTGCCGGTTAGCGTCAAATCAGTTGTACTGGTAAAATTAGGATCATGGTTGGCACTGCCTGATTCATTTCCATCTACAGGTGCCGACCCGGATATGGACGCGGCAAAGGCCTGTAGCGTTTTCCGGTCGGAAGAACTGCCATAACCTACATTGTTATTTGTCCCGCCCGTGTTTATATACAGGATATTGTTTGCTGTAGAGGGCGTAGTGTTTGTACCATGATGCCAGCAACTCCTGATAGATGTAGCCCCGGCGGTGGAGAAATTGGCAAAGATGTTGTTGCGGGCGTTGATGGTTCCGCCACCGGTATAAAACACTGTGGACGTTGGAGCAGCGTTTTCATCGATCCTGGCAGAGTTGTAATACACATTTGCCGTTCCGGCTCCGGATACGTTTACGGCTATTGCCCTGATTACTTGGGTTGAGCTGGCGGATGCGATCCCGTGGAGCACTCCATACACGACGTTGTTGTAAGCATTACAGGTGTGGCTGGCGTTTATATCCGCGCGGATTCCATACACGATGGAAGAGGTACTGGTGCTGGTGGTCTGAACATTGTAAACCTTGTTATTGTAGAGGTTGTTCGTCCCCTGGATGTTTTCCAGGAAAATACCTGAAACATTCACTGCTCCGGTAACGGTTACATTTCTTACTTCGTTGTTATAGACACTGGCTCCGCTCACAGAAGTCAGGCGAATTCCGTTGGTGGTAGACGAACCGTTGCCGATGTCATTGGAGCTGCTTGAGCCGATTGTACAATTACTAATTTCCATCCCCAGGTCTGGGAAGCTGGCACTGCCATTCGTATAAATCCCCTGATAGGAGTTCTCCACTGTGATATACTGATACTTGTTGTTTGAGTTTGCTCCAGCGGAAGAGCTCGGGGAACTGGCTATGTTTTGATAGATACCGCGGGATGAAGTATTGGCGCGGCTTAGGGTTACCTTGCAGTTTTTAATGGTGTTGTTTTGCGCACCGTTGGTGGCGGAGGCGTTGTAGACATAGTAGCCAAACTCAATGGAAGAGCCGGTGTTGATGGTAACATCTATCCCGTCAAAGGTGATATAATCTCCACCGGCGATGGCAATTCCGAAATCGAGCGAATATGAACCGCCGGTTGGTCTGATGACAGGATTGGAACCATCACCCGTCTTTTTGAATGTGATCGGGGTGGCAGCCGTCCCTGTTGCGGAAATCAGCACGCAATCCTCAACAGAAGAAAACCCGGCATCCACATTGAATGTAACTGCTCCTGATACCCCTCTGGCGTTGAGGTCTTTAAAAGCATTATTAAAATTGGAGTATGAACCACCGGATGATTTCACTGTGTAGTTACCACTCATGGCACCACCGGTTGGTGTAAATGCATACACCTGCCCATTCGCCGGTTTGGTGTTCAGACTTGTGGTTTCGATGGTCCAGCTGGTGGATGGTGAAACCCCGGTTCCGTTTAATGAGATGAAAAGGTTTGCCACCGGTCCGGCAAGGCCAATGGAAGCCCCAGCGCTACTGACCGCTCCACTTTCCTGCCGGTAGATATACTCTATCTTGTTTGTCCCCTCGTAGAGTTTAACCTGGAACGATATGGTGTTTCCGCTGGCATCGTATCTCCACTGCTGGTTTAACCACTCAGCGGTGAGAATTCGGTTTGGAGCAGATCCCTCGGTTTTATAGGAGAAGTTACTGAAGGCTTGTAAGTCCAGATCATCCCACAAAGGTGCGATCAGGGGTCTTGTTTCAAAATAAATCAGGTCATTGGTGTATCCTGATCCTGAAATAGTCGTGTCTAATGCCATCCATCCGTTTGTAGAGACAGCAAATGTAGTATAATCCACGCCCCAAAATCTGAAGGTAAAACCAATGGGGGCTGGGGAGACCATGTAACCATCGTCCACAGAACCGGTAAAGCTGGGATTCGTCCCTCCCGACAAAGCTGTAAAGGTTCCGCTACTTGCCGCGAATTCATAGCCCTGGGCACTCAGGCCTGCCATCAAGACCAGTATGATCACGGTAAAGAGCCTTTGTTTCATAACATCATCCTTCTTTTTGTGATTATTGTATGCATCTGTCCCGGCTTTCTATTCCAGGAACGATTGAAAAACGTGAGGCAACTGTCCAACGCTGAACGGATGGTTACAGCGGTCTCAATTAAAACCCCATCACACATAATCTCATACGATTATGATACGTTCAGCTCAGGTGTAGGGTTTATTTACTCTTGCCCGAAATCCAATCATATAGACAACCCCTATTGTCAAGGGATTTCTGGCGAAACTCGCTCTTTTCTGCAGATGATCACTGAGATTGACAATTCCAATAACTGAAAACTGCAATCGAGACATCTGAATCGATCTTCATGTATGCTGAGGTACCCAAGATGCTTATAGTGGCAAAGCAGACGTATTGCTTAACGTATAGCCACTGATTGTTGTCATGCCTCATTTCACATCACATTGAATAATATGAGGGTGATGTGCAGGTTGTGATGATCACGCATTATCAAATCTCAGGCAATCTGCTTCAGTGGCTTTCGAATATGTTATTCAGATATTGCATTCTCTCATCAGCTTAGCCGCTTTAGACAAGAGATCGTGGTTCAGAATAGGAGGGAAAATAACTTGACTAAATAGCGGCGGGTGATATTAAAGGGTTGAGAAGTCCTATATGGGAGGTAACCATGAAAAGGCATTATTTATCACTCGTTATGTTCCTGGTTTTATTGGGATTGTTCCTGATAATCGGCTGTAAGGAAAAGACGACCGGTCCGGGTCAGGTCTTTGAACCATCCGATAATGCCGTAACCTTGTCGGATAACGATCTGCTCAAGATCATCACGTATAATGAGGATGGCACCCTGGTCTTTGATCAAGCCAGCGCCATCGTCCAGAATCTGACGGCAAATCAGATCCTGATCGGCGGGGTCACGACCCATACCCCGCATGGTTTTCTGCGCAAGATCACCGGAGTTAATCATCAGAATAATCAGACCACCGTGACCACACAGCAGGCATCCTTGCCCGAAGCGTACAATAACCTGACCTTCAAGCTCACGCACTCGATCACACCGGATGACATCGCCCGCGTCGAATACCCGCTCAAAGGCGTCAGATATATTCCCGGCGAGGGCAAGAACCCCTATCTCAGCTTTGCCATCAATGACGTGCAAATATACAATAACGTGCTTCTGAACGGCAGCATTGAGATCGAGCCGAGCTTTGAATTTGAAGTCGATCTTCGGATGGGCAGCATCCGGAAAGTGCACTTCGGGGTCAATGTGGAAAAGCGGACATCACTCTCCATCACCGCTCAAGCCCAGATACTGGACATCGAGAACGAAGTGGTAGTTGCCCAGATCTATTGCAACCCGATCGCCATCGGTAGCGTCATCGTCGTTCCTTATCTCAAGGTGGACGTCGGCGGGTCAGTGACCGCTGCAGCGCAGGTGACGACCAACCTGTCCACCACCGAGACCCTGACCGCTGGCATTACGTACAATAACGGCAAGTGGACGAAGTATGGCAATGTAAGCAAGTCATTCAACTACACACCCTTTACGGTTAATTACAACGTCAATGCCAAAGCCTGGACTGGTCCTGATCTCTCCATGCTGGTCTATGGTATCTTCGGTCCCTGGGTGGATCTGAATGCCTTCCTGGAACTGGATGTCAATACCTCGGAAATGCCGTGGTGGGTATTGGAAGGCGGGATTGAGACGAATATGGGATGCCGGGCGGTCATCTTTGGCAATGTGATCTTTGAACACACCGAACCATTGGTGATCAGTGTCAGTCAGGTCGTTGCCCAGGCAACCGATGAGATTTCCGGCTCTCTGCAGGGCACGGTACGCAATGCGGTCAACAGCTCTGCTCTGGCGGACGTGACGGTCAAGATATTCAAAACTACTTCACGCACCGATCCGGATTATACGACCACGACCAATGCCAACGGCGGATTCAGCATCGACATCCCGGCAGGATACACTTATCGGGTGGTCTTCAGTAAAACCGGATTTATTGATGCGACCTATCTCTACGTCACGGTACCGGGATTTGGCACCAGGATCCTTGATCCGGTGCTCCAAATCGATGACGATTACACCGGTTATGGCGATATCTCCGGATATATCAACAACGCTTTGACCAATGCTGGGGTGGCGGATGTGACTCTGCAACTACGTAGTGGGATCAACAACACCACTGGAACGCCACTGGTTTCCACCACGACCGGTTCCACCGGGGCTTACAGCTTTGGCAATGTCTTTTCCGGAAATTACACCATCCTGGCCTCAAAAGCGGATTACATTTCAACCGCTTTCAACGTGATCTGTCTCGGTGGTCAAAACACCCCCAACCAGAATGGCGTGATCTCACCTATCTTGGATAGTTCCGAGCTACGGATCGTGCTTACCTGGGGTGCGGTACCATCTGATCTGGATTCGCATCTGACGGGTCCGATCCCGGACAGCGAGAGTCGTTTCCACGTCTATTATGCCGGTCGCACCTTCTATCACCAGGGTGAGTTGTATGTGGAACTCGACCGTGATGATGTGGATTCCTACGGACCAGAGACCACCACCCTGTATCACCAAAGCCCCGGCATGTACCGCTTTAGCGTTCACGACTACACCAACAGATACAACTACAACAGCTTGCAATTGTCCAATTCCAGCGCTCAGGTTCGTGTCTGGCGAGGCAATGAGATGATGGCATCGTTCAACGTTCCGACCGAAACCATCGGCAATGTCTGGCGCGTCTTTGAGATCTACGGCAACCAGATCATCCCGATCAATCTCGTCTCAAACGCCACTGATTACAAGAGTGCCGCCGAGATCGACTATTCAACCCTGAAGGACAAATAGCACCGATCCAACGGCACCGGAATATCCAGACCGGCAACCTCATCCGGGGGATGCCGGTCTGCCCTTCTCCCGGTCACTGCAAATGACCCCTACTTGGGAACGTAAATTGCTCCATACATGATTCGGAATACAATACGAGGTAAGTAGCATGAGACCTTTCATCCTCATGATCCTGTTCGTCAGCATCGCATTCGGTTTGTCTGCTCTGCCGGAACATTTAGCCGTTTTCAGCATCAATGGCTTGCGCACCCAGACGGGTATTCAGGACCGGATGGACATAGTCCGTGATCTGAGCAGCCAGGGTGTGGAGATATATCATTTTAATCCGGAGTATATCATTGCCGGGGCAAGCGCAGCCCAATTGAACCGATACCCCGATATGACCTGTCGACGCGTGATAGCGCTGCCTTCAGCCAGCCATCTCTGGTTAGTGATGCTTGTGGACGAGGCAGACCGGACGGAACTGCCATCCCACGGCAGAGTACTCTATGACCTGGGCAGGGAGGTCTTGTTACAGAGCGGTCTGGATGAGGTCGAACTGCGGGCTGAGCTACGGGGTCCCTTTGTTCAATTGGATCTGAAACCGATGCGGATCGCACCCCATCGCCTGGAAGTGTCACCCCGGACGCCAGTTCCCGGAGGTGATGGGGCGCTGAAGGAAAGCGCCACTACGGCTGGACAAGCTACGCCTATGCAACAGAAACGTGATGTGTTCGATCTGGTGAATGCAGTCAATGCCGACAGCGTCCTCTGGTTCATCCAATCACTCCAGGATTTTCAGACCCGCTATGCTCTCGCCCCCAATCGCCTGGCGGTTGCCACCTGGATCAAGGACCAGTTCATCCGCCTGGGTGTGACCGATGCCGTCCTGCACGAATTCCAGTGGAACAACACCACCCAGTACAATGTGGTGGCAACGATCCCGGGCACACACTATCCGAACCAGTATATCATCGTGGGTGGGCATCACGATTCCATTGCCAGCGGTTCACCCATGACGACGGCTCCCGGTGCTGATGATAATGCCAGCGGGAGCACGGCCGCTTTGGAAATGGCGAGGGTCATCATGAGCCAGGGCTATCAGCCGGAATGCTCCATCCGTTTCATGACCTTTGCCGCCGAGGAATTCGGGCTCTGGGGTGCCAAGAATTACTCCCAGTTTGCGTTGAATAACAATATTGACATCAAACTCATGATCAACCACGACATGATCGCAAACAGCACTCAGCCCCCGACTAACTGGAATGTCGTCCTGATCCCTTATGACGGATCGGAGGCACATAATGAACTTACCCATCAACTGACGCAGCAATATACGGTTCTGGGTACTTTGAACGGTCCCTCGAATTACGCCTCCAGTGACAGTCACCCCTTCTGGCAACGCGGCTTTCCCGCCGTCTGGTTCTTCGAAGCGGAGTTTTCTCCCGTCTATCACTCCCCGGAGGATATTACCGCCAATATCAATCCAGCTTATGCTGCCGAGGTGATCAAGGCATCAGTGGCGACCACCGCCCGCTTTGCCGGTCTGCCATATTCGCCGCAGAATGTCGTGGTCACCGATGCTGGTAACGGTACATCGCTCCGCGTTCAATGGGTGCAGCCGGATGATCCGTTCGTAGGCGAATACAAGGTCTATTACCGCCCCGTGGGTGGCAGCTTTGGCAATCCCATCACGGTTACCGGCACGATATACACGATCAGTGGCTTGACGACTGGACAGACCTATGAGGTGGGTGTGGCTTCGGTCAGTATGAATGGTGTTGAGAGCTTTCTGACCATCGTTTCCGGAACGCCCAATGTCATCCCGCAGACGCCGGCAAATTTCCGTGACGAACCCGGCTTCGGACAAGTCAGGATCGTCTGGGACGCCAATCTGGAACTGGACGTGGTGGGTTATCGGCTCTATCGCTCCCTGGAGGAAGGACTCATCGGCGCATTGGTCAATAATACGATGATGACCGCAACGGAGTTTACGGAGACCGATATCCACGACCATGACTATCGCTATTGGACGATCCAAGCGGTGGATGCGGATAGCAATGTCAGTCCCTATCATACCCAGATCCGGACACGGCAGATGTCGCTCAATCAGGGTATCCTGATCGTGGACGAAACCCGTAACGGCAACGGGCTCAATCCTTTCCAGCCGACGGACGCAGAAGCCGATACCTATTATCAGATCCTCACCGAGGGCTACAACGTCTCGCATTATGATACCGATACTCAGCCGCTGCTCAAGCTCTGCGATCTGGGCATCTATTCCTCCATCCTCTGGCATGGCAATGATGCCAGCGAATATTCCTACCCCTATCAGGTGCGCGAGGAATTGCGCAAATACATCGCAGCGGGCGGGAATGTCTTTATCAGTTCCTGTTTCCCCAATCGTGCCTTTGCCAATGACATCGGTGGACCCGTCTATCCCATCGGTTCCTTTATGCCCACGGTGTTGGGCATCGGCAATACCTACTATGCCAACAATACCAGGTTTCGCCATGCCCAACCGCAGGGTTCCGGATTTCCTCCCCTGGCGGTCGATCCGGCAAAGACCATCGCCTCACTCAATTATCATATCATCAATGTCGAGTCCATCGGTGCTGCCGGAAACGCACAAAATATCTATTTCTACGGCTCGGATTATGCCGGCGACACCACTCCCGGCAGCATGAACGGCATGCCCGTCGGCGTGTATTTCCAGACCACAGCGGCGAAGGTGATCACGGTGAGTTTCCCGCTTTACAATATGACCGTGGACTCAGCGCAAAACCTGATCAACTATGTATTTAACGGCTTGTTTGGCGAGACCTATGTCTCCGGTGAGAGCTCCGATACTCCTCCCCTGAATATCGCCATTTCTGCCAATCTGCCCAATCCATTCAGCGATCGCACCGCTTTTTCCGTTACCTTGCCCAAAGCCGGTGTCCCCGCGACTATCGGCATCTATAACCTCAAAGGTCAATTGGTCAGAACCCTGCACCGTGGCGAGATCAAGGGACCCGCCACGCAATTGGAGTGGGACGGAAAGGACAATGCCGGACAGATCGCTGCCAGCGGCGTCTATCTGATCAAAGTCCATGCTGCCGGACAGAACGCCTCCCGGAAGATATTGCTGGTCAAGTAAAAAGAGTTTTTCACTCCCTCCTCCCCGAGTCGCTTGCTCCGCTTTTACCCCGGCTTCGCCTCGAGATCGCCTCGAGACTCGAGGCGATCTCGAGGCGAAGCCGGGGTAAAAGCGGAGCGATCGATCAGGAGAAAGGGACGTCGGTTACCGGTTTGCAGGGGTTCCGCTTCGCTTCACCGCCTGCCTATGAAGGTGTCGCCCCTCCGGGGCTTGGGTGTGGGGTAACGGTTACCGGGTGCAGGGGTTCCGCTTCGCTTCACCTCCTGCCTATGAAGATTTCGCCCCTCCGGGGCTTGGGGGACTGTTTCGCACCTCCGGGGCTTGGGTGTGGGGTAACGGTTACCGGTTTGCAGGGGTTCCGCTTCGCTTCACCGCCTGCCTATGAAGGTGTCGCCCCTCAGGGGCTTGGGTGTGGGGTAACGGTTACCAGGTGCAGGGGTTCCGCTTCGCTTCACCGCCTGCCTATGAAGGTGTCGCCCCTCCGGGGCTTGGTGGACTGTTTCACCCCTCCGGGGCTTGGGTGTGGGGTAACGGTTACCGGGTGCAGGGGTTCCGCTTCGCTTCACCTCCTGCCTATGAAGATTTCGCCCCTCCGGGGCTGATGGGATGTGTCGCCTCTCTGGGGCTTGGTGGAAGGTGTTGTCCCTCCGGGGCTTGATGGAAGGTGTTGTCCCTCCGGGGCTTGGTGGAAACGGCGGTCTATCATTTCCAGGCCGGATCGTGGACGATGCTGCCATCGGCGGTGATTTTTACTTCAACTCCCTGTCCCTGATAGCGTTCGATCGTTTCTGCGTGGGGAAATCCATGCCGGTTTTTACGGGAGGTGGAGATCCATGCCTCACCGGCGCCGACACGGGCAATGAAATCCGGGGTAGAAGAGCTTTTACTGCCATGATGAGGGACTTTGAGGTAGTTGGCGGCAAGCTCGGCGGGATAACGCCGGACGAGGTAATTCTCCGCTTCTGCTTCAATATCGCCGGTGAAGAGATAGGAATGGCGATCCAGATCGAGGCGAAAGACGAGGGAGCGGTTGTTTTCGGAGAAAGTGACATATTCGCGGTCAGGATGCAGGAACTTGAGCCGGGCATTGGCGATCCGGATGCTGACGGTATCGGTGATGGTCACGACATTGGTCTGGCGGAACAGATCCATCTGTTGCCAGGCAGCCCAACGCCCGCTGGACACCGTTTCATCAGTCACGATCAGATTCCGGATGGGCAGGGCGGATGCCAGGTGTTCTACGCCGCCAATGTGATCAAAATGCAGATGTGTCAGGATCAACCAATCGATCTGCTTGACGCCGTTGCGGGTAAACCAGTCCGGGAGTTTACGGTTCAGCCAGCTATCATCCGGCAGCCATTCACTTTCTGATCCG
>Ga0194112_10010534_pt1 | contig 11586 bp, 8 predicted proteins | sample TA2MahC400mmetaG_FD_146191 | JGI IMG/M metagenome (GOLD analysis project Ga0194112, IMG submission 146191) | Freshwater microbial communities from Lake Tanganyika, Tanzania - TA2015016 Mahale Deep Cast 400m | ecosystem: Environmental > Aquatic > Freshwater > Lake | place: Tanzania: Lake...
CAGCAGGACTTCATCGGATGCGCCCTGTGTCGGGGGAAAGCGCCCGCTCGCATTGCGCGGCGGCTCGGCCTGCCCGCCGCGCGAGCGCAGCCGCCGCTTTGCAGCGGCGGCTCGGCCTGCCCGCCGCGCGAGCGCAGCCGCCGCTTTGCAGCGGCGGCTCGACCTGTTTGGCGCGCGGCGTTACTTGCCGCCGATGTCAACCGGGCTGAAGTCGGTCACCGCGCCCAAGACGCCGTAGCCGACGTGCGTAACGGCTGCGATTCGCCGCTGGAGCGTGGCCGTAACGGTCGCGGCGCCGGCCTTCATGGTTACAGTGCCGGCGTCCAGGTCGGCGGTAACGACGATTTCCTGCGGCTTGCCCTCGGCCACGTCAATCGGCTGGCTGGCGGCCGGGGCCGCTGTGCCGCTCGGAATAGGCCCATCCGAGATAACCGCCGCGCCCTGGAGCACCCGCACGCCGCAGCGAACCAGGCGGGCCGGGTCGGCATCGTCTCCGAAAAGAAGGAATCCGTTCACAAGCGGCTTCGCGACGGCGGGGTCGGCCAGGAAATCCATCCTGGCCTTGAACGTCACCTGGCCCTTGAGCGGTTCGGGAAGTTTGCGGACGGCCAGCCCCTCGCCCTTGGCCTCGCCGACCAGGAGGTAACCCATTTCTGAACGGGTGACGGCCGCGCCGGAGACGGCGGCGAAATCGGCGGCGGCGGAGGGCCCGTCGGCGGCGGCCGGGCGCGCCCTGGCCTTCGCCTTGGCCTTGGCCTTCGCCTTCGGCGCCGCCCCCGGTTCGGCGGCAGGCGCCGGCGGGACGGGCTTGGCCGTGATGTCGAGCGGCGTAAGCGGTGCGGCCGGGGCCGCCGGCACGGCCGTTCCTTCGCCGCCGAGGCAGATGACCTTGCCGTCAACCGTGGCCACGTACAGCCGGCCGCGCGCTGCGGCCATGCCGTCGAAGACGGGCATCGCGCCGAGTTCGCACGCGCCCAACTGTTTGCCGTCGGCGGCGGAGATGGCAAGGAGGCGGCTGCCCTTGCGGCCCTGGAGCGCGGCGGCCTGCTCTTCCATCCTTGCGCGGACGGCCGGGTCGTCGGGCTTGCGGAACGCCTCCTCCTCGTCCAGGACGTCCGGCGGCCCGGCCAGGAAAAGCGTCTTTCCGGCAAGCACCATCGCCCGCGCCTGGATGGGCGGGCTTCCGGCGGCCCACCTGAAAGTAGCCGAGTTCTGCTCCGTAAGGCTGGCCGCCGTCTTGCGCCCGAGCCAGTCGGACGAGGCCGCGTTCTTCTTGGGCGACGCGGCGTCGATTTTCTGCGTGCCGGCCTTGACGCGGCGGATGCCTTCCTCGGTTACGTTCTTGTCGGCGGCATAGACGTAGTACTCCGCCACGGAGGCGTTGCACAGGTACTCCGGCTTGCGGTCGAACGCATACAGGCGGTCGTTGTCGAAGACCATCAGCCGCCCGCACGGGGCGAAGTGGCCGGGCGTCAGCCAGCCTCCGTAGCCGGAGTTCACGCCGCGGCCGTAAATCCAATACGAGCGCCAGAACCAGGAATCGTCGAGGAACCCCGAGCGCGAGAACAGGTGTGCCCCCTCGCCCGCCGCCTGGTCGTCGGCCGCAAGCGGCGCGATGCCCTGCCGCACGCCATCCAGGTTGAACGCCTGGGCGCGCATGTACACGAACTTGCCGTCGGAGGAAAGGATGTCGTCCAGGGCAACGGGCATGTCCAGGCCGCGCATGCGCATCTGAAGGTCGTCGCCGGTCTCCGGGTCGCGGTCATCAATGACGCTCTCGCCCAGTTTGCGGCCGGTCCTGGCGTCGATGCGCACCAGGCGCATGCCGCCGTCAAGGAACGCCGACCGCCCGGCCAGGGCGTACACGGTATCGCCGAGGACCAGGACGCTGCCGTGGACGGGCCAGGGCGACTCAAGTTGCTCGTATGCCATCATCCGCCGCTCATCGGGGGCGGCGCGGAACCGCCACGCCAGGCGCCCGTCGGACGCACGCACGCAGTACACCCAGCCGTCGGCCGAGCCGAAGATGACGCGGCCCTGGTGCACGGTGGGCGGCGAATCGACGCGGCCGCCCGTCGCGAAGGTCCACGCGGGCTTGCCGGACGCGGCATCGAGGGCGTGCACCGTGTGCGTGTCAACGGCGGCGACGAAGACCTTGCCCTCGGCCACGGTTACGCTGCTCAGGCGCCCGCCCACGTCGGCCTGCCAGGCGCGCTTGAGGCCGGCCGGCACGTCGGTGGCGGCGCATCCGCTGCGCGCGGCATCGTGGCGGTAGGCGGGCCAGTCGTCGTGCGCGGCGGCTGCGGCCGCGGCCGGCGGCTCGTCGTACGCCGGGCCGCGCACAAGCCGGCCGGCGTCGGGCACGTCGCGCGGAACCTCCCGCGCGGCCGACGCCGCCGCCATCGCATTCAGGCCGTACAACTTCGATTCCAGGTAGCAGCCGCACGAGTGCGGCGGGGCGTACACCAGCCCGTTCGCCGGCATGACGCCGTACAGGCATCCGCCGCGAACCCAGTGATTGATGCTCCATCGCTTGGCCGCAACGTCAACAAACTCTATGCCCGTGCGCGAACACAGGATGTACCGGTCGGTCGCGCGGCTGCGGTAGCAGCGGTGGTGGAACCAGTATGCCTTGATATCCGGGGGGAACTCGGACTTGACTTCGCCGGTGCGGAAGTCGCGGCCGGTGAAGATGCCGGAATCGGCGCCGTTGGCGATGGCCCCGGACCACACCATGCCGCCTATGACCAGGAGGTCGTCGGGCGACATGTGGCCGCCGCGATGGTGCGGGGCAGACCAGAGTTTCTTTCCGTCTGCCGCAGCGAGCGCCGTCATGGAAGAGTTCTCAACCGACACCAGGACCACGCCCTCGTGCACGACGAGCGTCGGCCCGTAGCCGGTGGGGAACGCCTGCTTGCGGAGAATGGGCTCGGAAGCCCAGGCCTGCTGGCCGGTCTTGCGATCCAGGGAAACGGCCTTCTCGCCGTCGTAGAAGTAAATGCGCTGGCGGTCTGCGGCAAGCGTGAGCGGGGCAACCCGCGATTCCTTCTTCCACAGACTCGCCCCGGTGTCGGGGCTGACCGCCATGACCCAGCGGTCAGCCTGGTCCCAGGCCCACTCGCGGTTGGCGCGGCCGGAGTTGTCCCACACGTAGGTGGAGTTGGGGCGGTACTGCTTCCACTTGTTCGGCGCCTGGGCGACGAGGAGAAAAAGGACGCCGTCGGAAAGGAGGATCTCGTCGGTGTGCTCCGTGCCCGCCACGGTGCGCAGCGTGCGGCCGGTGGCGGCGTCGAGCACCGAGAGCGGCGCGTCGATGCCCAGGGTAACGTACACGCGGTCGCCGACGGCCACGAGGCGGCGGGGCAACTGGTTCGGCCCGCTTTTCAGCGGCCACAACTGCGTGTTCCACTCGTCGATTGTGCGCTTCCAGAGAATCGTGCCGTTGAAGGCGTCGCGGGCCAGAAGCGCCCACTTGCTAGGCAGCAGGATGGACTCGCGCGGACCTTCATCCATAATGTAGAAGATCCGCCCGTTTGTCGACACCAGCGCGCTCATGCTGGCCATATGGTCGTGATGGCGCGACCAGCGCGGGCTGCCGACCCACTGAAGATGCCGCGGCGGGCCGACAAGCGAATCGTGGGCCACGGCGTTGTTCGTCGCATCGTGCAGGTAGTGCGTCCACTCGTCCATTTCCCTGGGCCGCGGCTTGACGGTCTTATCCCACCGGCCGGCGGTGCGGATGCACGCCACGCCGCCGGGGGCGAGCACGCGCATGATTTGGTCCATCATGGCGGGCGGCGGCCTGTCGGCCACAAGGAGGTTCACGAAGTTGTCAATGTAAGGCAGCCGCCCGCCGGAATACGAGTCAACGGAGACCCTCCCGTACAGGCCCAGTGACTGGACGTGCCGCCGGGCGGCGTCAACGTTGGCGGCGTCGGCGTCGAGGCCGTGGACGACGTAGCCGTCGCCCGCCGCGCCCAGTGCGGCCGCGAGTTTGCCGTCGCCGCAGCCGAGGTGGACCACGACGCCGCCCCGGACGGCGGAGTCGGCGAGGAGTTGCCTGGCAAGGTCGGCCTCCGCGCCGGCGGCCCGCGCCGCGGCCGCAGCGCAGCCGAGGAGTGCAGCGGCAGCGAAGACTTCCACCAGGAATCGCCGATGAGCAGAAAGCATGGTCCTTCTCCCTTCCTTGTCAGCCGCCGCTTCACAGCGGCGGCTCGATTCACTCCCACGCGCGCCACAACGGCGGACATCAGCACAGCGTCGCTCAACGGATCGTCCAGCCGAACTCGCGGTAACACGCCTGGGCGTCGGGCGTCGCAAGAAAGTCCATGAACTGCCCGGCCGCCGCAGCCTGGCGCGAAAACGACAACAGGCCGATGCACGTGCCGCGCTGTATCTGCTGCCCCGGGGCAAGGGGCACGATCTCGATGCGGCCCTCGGCCAGGTGCGCGAAGCCCGTCCATCCGAACGCGGCATCGACCACGTTCTGCGCGACGGCCTCCACGATGGCCACGCAGCCGTTCGCGTGGAAGGTGATGTTGCGGCGGATGGGGTCCAGCAGGCCCTGGCGCGCCGTTACGTCTTCCCACAAGCCCTTCAGGCAGTCGATGACCGAGATGCCGACGCGGACGCCCGGCCGCGCAAGGTCAGCCAGCCGCCTGACGCCCGCCGGGTTGCCCCGCGGCACGATGATGGCCGAGGTGCGGTAGGCGATCGTCCGCCGCCGCCCCTTCTGCACTATGCCGCGCACCTCGCCGTCGTCCAGCAGGTACTCGGCGCCGGAGATGGCGAGGTCGTGTATGCGGTACTCGGCGATTTCCTGGAGGAAATCGTGGCTGCCGGCCTCGCCGACGGCCTCCTCGGCCACCGGCTTGGCGCAGTGGCGGGCGCAAACGCTTATCTGTACCTCGATGCCTGTGCGCTGCTGGAACAGCGCGGCCGCCTTCTCAAGCGGGGCGGCGCAAGCGCGGGCCGAAAAAACCCGCACGGGACCGGAGTTCCGACGGCTCACGGCTTCTCCTTGTTCAGATGCGCCGGGGCCTGCGCGTCGCGGGCGAAGCGCAGGGCGTCCTCGCAGCCGGGGAGCGCTTCGGGCCAGGTCCTTTCGGTTACGCCCTTGTTGGGCGTGGGCCACCAGCGGCACTTCTCGCCGTAAATCCACACGTAGCGGTCGGCGGCGCGGACGGCGGCGGCCGTGTTGGCCCGCAGGCGCTCCACGCGCGGGCCGCCCTGCCCGTCAACGTGCCAGCGCGACGACGGCGGGTTGACGTATGCATCCAGGTAGATGCCGAACCCGACGCCCACCTGGGCGCGGTACTTCGCGCGGTTCCCGGGCGAGACGAGTTCCTGGCACGCCCCGCGGATGAGGTTGGCCGCCTCGAGGAACGCCACGTCGCTGTTATAGAGATACGACGACTCGTGCCCGTCAACCAGCGCGACGCCCCGCGGCGCGGCGTCGAGCCAGCCGTCGAGGAACGCCGGCAGCAGGCCGTACCCGCGGCCCGCAAGGAGCGCCGACGGGTCGGCCCGGCCGGCGGCGCTCCCGACGATGCTGTTCAGAAAAAAAGCCAGGACGGTGACGTCCGGGTACTCCGCCGCCGCCGCCTGCATGACCTCGCGGCCGCGAAGGCGGACCTGGGCGGCGTACTCGGCGAACGTGCGGCGGTCGCGTCCCGGCTGGGCGGCGTACGTGAACGCCGCGTGCGGCTCGTAATACGGTTCCGGGTCGAACGCGATGCCCTTCACGCCGGCCGCGCGGGCAAGGCGGGCGGCGATGCGCCAGTGCTCCACGATGTTCCGCCAGCCCTCGTCGTCGAACCAGTCAACGTCGCCGGGGTTCGCCCACAGCATGAGAAAATTGTCGGTGAACCGCGCGAAGCGGCAGGCACGGAGGTCCTCTTCGGCGGCGGCGAACCACTCGTACTTCCACGGCTGGCGGCTGAAGGCGAGGCGCAGGGGCTGGTCCTTGCCGTCACCTGTGCGGCCGACGACGTTGATGACGATGCCGTCGAAGGGGCGCTGCTCCATTTCTGCGCGGTGCTCGCGTATCCACTTGGTGTCGGAGAAGAGGTCCCAGCCGACGGCGATGAGTTTCTTGGGGCGCCGGGCGTCGCGCTGCTCATCGGCAGGCGCGGGCGACGCGGGCGACCCGGCAGGCGCGGGCGACGCGGGCGACCCGGCAGGGGCGGATGAAGCGGCCGGCCCGCCAGGCGCGGCGGCGGCGCAGGCCGAGGCGCCCAGGCACGCCAGCACGCCCGGCAAGGCGAGCCACCGGAAATGTACGAGACCGCTCATGCCCGCTATTATGCCCGCCGCCCGCCGGCACGCAACCGGAATCACGCCGCCGGCCGTCGGCCCGAAATCGTACAAAGCAGTGATGCCAGGCCCTCGCCGGCCCGGCGGGTCGGCTGGCGCACCGAACCCAACATCGAGGCGAAAACGCGGCGCCCGGCACTGCCGAGGGAACCAGACGGTGGTATCTATGCGCAAGTGGCTGCTGCTCGGCCTGGCCGCGACCGTGCTGGCTGCGCCCGCGGACCCGGCCGGCGGACAACTCAAGATTCAGCCGCGCACAAGCCCGCCCGCGGAAACCTCGCCGGCGGCGCCCGCCGCGCCGGCCGCAGCGCCCGCAGCGGCCGAGAAGAAGGCCGCCGCCGACGCTCGCCGCGAGGCCGCCGACCTGCCCGTCCAGTTCCGCAAGAAAAAGGGCGACGATGCCGCACGCAAGGCGCTCGTTGACCGCGCGATTGAACTGGGCCCGGCGGCGGCCGGCGGCCTGCTGGCCGCCGTCCAGGCCGAACTTGCGCCCCTCCAGGCCCGCTACCGCCAGGCGTTCTACAAGGAGGCCCAGGCCGGCGTGCGGGCCAAACTGAAGGACTCACGGCCGCAGGACGTCGAGAACCTGCGCCAGAAGATACTCGCCACGGTCAAGCGGACGGACCTGACCAAGGAGATGGTCGTCCAGGACGCCGACCCTGCGCTGAAGGAACTCCGCGAGAAGTTGCTCCTTGAGCCGGAGGGCGTGCTTTCCGGCGCCGAAGCGCTCCGGAAGATGCGCGACGAAGCGGCGGCCCTGGCGCAGCACGCGCAGCGCCTGGCCGACGCGCTGCCCGCGCCGCCGGCGGGCAAGCCGGGCGAGGCCCCCGCCCCGCCGCGCTTCGAGGCCGCCATCAGGGCCGAGGAGGAAATCGCCGTCCTGGCCGTCATCGCCCCGGACGACCGCGCACGCAAGACGCTCGCCGACAACCTGCCCCTGGAGCCGAAGATCCAGCCGGAGGAAGCCCGCGGCCTGCGGTTCCTTAACCAGGTGCGCCTCCTGGCGGGCCTTCAACCGTGCCAACTCGACACGCGCTTGTGCGAGGCCGCGCGCGACCACTCCAAGGACATGGTCGAGAAGAACTTCTTCGCGCACGAGTCGCCCGTGGCGGGCAAACGCCTGCCGTGGGACAGGGCAAAGAACTTCGGCACGAGCGCGGCCGCCGAGAACATCGCCAACGGCCAGGAGAGCGGCGCCGACACCATCATGCAGTGGTGGCACAGCCCGGGACACCTGAAGAACATGATGGACTCGCACGGCCGCGCGGGCCTCGGCAAACATCAGAAAACCTGGACGCTGATGCTGGGCGGGTGACGCTGGAACGGGGCTTTGCGCGCCGGGTCTCCCCGCCCGCCGCGCAAAGAGCGCAAGTTGCGCTATAGCGCTGACCGTCTCGCGCCCGCTGACCCGCCGCACTGCGGATGCGCTACGCTTTCCGTACGGCCAGGCGCCTGCGCCGCAGCGCCCGCGGCCGCGCCGCCCGGCGCGCAGGGGAGGCGCGGCAGGCGTCAACCAGGCGCGAAAAAATCGACGGGTCCTTCTCCGCCAGGCGCAGCAATCGCAGCGTGGCGCCGGCGACGGCATTGCGCCCCTGCTCCCAGGCCTGGACCGTGGCCGGGGAGACGTTCAGAAGGCGGGCGAAGACGTACTGACTGACCCCGAGTTTCCTGCGCCGCAGTGCGAGCACTTCGGACCCCGTCATCGGCGCGGGGCAGGCCGCCAGTGTTACGTCGCGCCGTGTCAGCGGCCTGCCCTGGCGAAGCGCCACAATGCCTTCCACCATCGCCGTCCGGACGCCCTCATAGAAATCATTTCTTCGGGCCATATCGGGCCTCCATTTCGGAATCCACAAGGGCCTTGAGGTTCCTCAAATCGCGGACCTCGGCCGCCGACAGATTGTCCTGCACATTCTTGGCAAAGGCCGTCACAAGAAGCGTCACGTGGAAAGCCGGATAGTCGGCAAAGACAACTCGCCACCCGCCTCGCTTTCCGCCGTGGACGGCAACACAGCGAATCTTGCGCAAGCCGCCCGTGCCGGGTATCAGCACTCCGCGCCCCGCAATGATATCGGCCTGAAGTTGGCGCAGTTGCTCATCGGCCATCCGGCCTGATCTGATGAGCGCCGAAAACGCAGGCAGTTCCACGAACGTCCGCTTCATCCCCACCCCCGCGGTGAAGTGTACTATCGGATAGCATAGCAGTCAAGTCGCCGTTCAATGGCGGGCCGGCGCGGCCGCCGGCCAGGACGCGCTACTTCGGCGCCTTCGCCTTCGCCGGCGCGCCCACGCTGCCGCGATACGGATACTCGTCGAACTTTTCGCCGCCGCCGACGACCCGCGGGTCCTTCGTCTCCCGGAGGAACGCATCCAGGTCGGCGGCGAGGCGCTTGCGGGCGTCGGCATACGCCGGGTCGGCCGCAAGGTTCTTCAGTTGCCCGGGGTCCTTGCGGCAGTCGTAGAGTTCCTCTGCGGGGCGCTTGCCGAAGCAGAGTTCGAACAGCGGCGCCACCGCCGGGTCCTGCCTGTGCTCGGTCATGAACTTCTTCGTGGGGCCGCCGTCGCAATCCTCGTAGCCGGGCGGGTCGCCGGCGGGCCAGCGCTCGGGCAGAAAGTTGCGGATGTAGAGATACTCATGCGTGCGCATCATCCGCTGGGGATAGCCCAGGCACCCGGGGCGGGCCCCGCCGTGGTGGCGTTCGCGGCCGACGACGACGCGGTCGCGCCGCGGGTCCACGCGGCCGGACTTGCCGCTCACGAGCACGTCGAGGAAACTGCGTGCGTGCATGTCCGCCGGCCGCTCCACGCCCGCCGCCTCAAGCACCGTAGGGGCGATTTCCGACAGGCTCAGAAAATCTTCGACCGCCCGCCCGCCCTTCGCCCTGGCCGGCCAGCGGACGGCCATCGGTTGGCGGCACCCGTGGTCATAGAGGTTCGTCTTTCCGCGCGGGAACGGCCACCCGTTGTCGCCCGTCATGAAGACGATGGTGTTGTCGAGGCGGCCGGCCCGTTCCAGGACGGCGATCATTTCGCCCGCGTCGCGGTCGCAGCGCTCGCACTCGAAGTAGTAATCGAGGATGTCCTGGCGGACCTCGGGCGCGTCGGGCAGCATGGGCGGCACGCTGACGGCCTCGGCCCGCAGTCCGCTCGCCGCGCCTGACCCCGGCTCGTACGCCCTGTGCGGGTCCAGGCTGCCGAACCAGAAGCAGAAGGGCTTGCCGTCAGGTATGCTCTTGAAGAACTCATCAAAAGTCTTAAAAGTCGGCCCGGCCGGGTTGCGCGTCCAGCCGCCCGCCTTGAAGTCGCCCGGCCCCCAGCCCTTCCTCATCAGTCCGACGTGATAACCGGCGGCCTCCAGCAGGTCGGGATAGACCTGGAACTTCTTCGGCAGCGTGCTCCACAGGTTCCCGCCCTCCTCCAGGCGCCAGAACATCTGGCCCGTCAGGATGCTGCCGCGCGACGGCGTGCACGAGGGCGACGCGCAGTACGTGTACGGCAAGAGGACGCCCTCGCGCGCCACGCGGTCGAACGTGGGCGTGCGGACGACCTTGTCGCCCAGTGCGCCGGTGTGCGGCCAGCCCCAGTCGTCGCCGATGCAGAACAGGATGCTGGGCCGGTCGTCGGACCTGGGGGCACGCAGGACCGTCGGGGCCGCCGCGGCCCGCGGCCGCGCTCCCGCCAGCGCCCGGCTTACAAGCGGCCCGCCTGCGGCGGCAACGCCCGCCGCCACGCCCAGCCTCCGAAGAAGATCGCGCCTGTGCATGTCCGTCTCCTTCCATGAGAAGGCAACTTCTGCGCCCGAAGTCGCCTGCCACACGCACGTGTACCCGCGACTTCACCGTCGCGGCTCGAAGCGCCGGTAATAAGCCCTTGCCCCGGCGGGTAATTTACCCTTGCCGCGCCCCGCCGGCAACCTTTATAAACTGAAGGTGCACCCCGGAGACCCAAGATGAAACCGTCAATCACCGTTCTTGCTGCGGCGCTGGCCGTGGTGGCGGCGCCACGGGCGGGCGCGGCCGAAGAAAGGACCGCCGCCGCGCCCCTGGAGCAGGTGGACGTCTTCGTCGCCGGCCAGGACGGCTATCACACCTACCGCATTCCGTCGCTCCTGGTCACGGCCAAGGGCGCGCTCCTGGCGTTCTGCGAGGGCCGCAAGACGGGCCGCGGCGACTCCGGCGACATCGACCTGGTGCTTAAGCGCAGCACCGATGGCGGCACGACGTGGCTGCCCATGCAGATCGTGGCCGACGACGGACCGAACACCGTCGGCAACCCCTGCCCCGTCGTGGACCGCAGCACGGGCACAATCTGGCTCCCCCTGACGCACAACCTGGGCGAAGACAATGAAGCGCAAATCAAGAGCCGCACGGCCAAGGGCACGCGCACCGTGTGGATGTCCCGCAGCACAGACGACGGCGCCACCTGGGCCAAACCCGTCGAGATAACTGCCGCCACAAAGGCCGAAGACTGGACGTGGTACGCCACCGGCCCGGGCTGCGGCATACAACTCAGGTCCGGCCGCCTGCTCATACCGTGCGACCACGCCGTGGCTGAGACGAAGATGTACCGCTCGCACGCCATTTACAGCGACGACGGCGGGGCCGCGTGGAAACTTGGCGGCACAATCGGCGACAAGGTCAACGAGTGCCAGGTCGTGGAACTGGCCGACGGCACGCTGCTTATGAACATGCGCAGTTACGCCGGCAAGAACTGCCGCCGCGTCTCGACAAGCCGCGACGGGGGCATCACGTGGACCCCCGCGGCCGACGAGCCGGCGCTGGCCGAGCCGGTGTGCCAGGCCGCCCTCATCCGGTTCGCCGATCCGCGCGACCCCTCGCGCGCCCTGCTGGCCTTCTCGAACCCCGCGAGCACCAAGCGCGAGAAGATGACCGCGCGCCTCAGCCCGGACGAAGGCAAGTCGTGGCCTGCGGCAGGGGTTATCTGGCCCGGTCCGGCGGCGTACTCGGCCCTGGCCGCCCTGCCCGACAAGCGCCTGGCGTGCCTGTACGAGCGCGGCGACAAATCGGCATACGAGAAAATCACGCTCGCGAGGTTCACGGTTGACTGGGTCCTGGCGCAGCCCCGCGCGGCGGAGGCGGCCAAGTGAGAGCGAGCCTGACCGCTGCGCTTCTGCTGGCCGCTGCCGCGGCCTGCGCCGCCGAGGCGCCGCCGCGCAACGACGGGGCGTCGTGGCCCACCCTGCACGGCGACCTGGCGCGGAGCGGCTTCTATCCGAAGTGGCCCGGCGGCACGCTCAAGATCGCCTGGCGCAAG
>Ga0194112_10010536_pt1 | contig 11584 bp, 5 predicted proteins | sample TA2MahC400mmetaG_FD_146191 | JGI IMG/M metagenome (GOLD analysis project Ga0194112, IMG submission 146191) | Freshwater microbial communities from Lake Tanganyika, Tanzania - TA2015016 Mahale Deep Cast 400m | ecosystem: Environmental > Aquatic > Freshwater > Lake | place: Tanzania: Lake...
CAGCAGTTGCAGCGTGCCCTTCAGAAAGGCCATGTCGCGGCCCGGCGGGATGATGTAGGCGCAGTTGGGCGCGACCGCCATGCCGTCCTCGACCTCGAAGACCTGCATGCGGGTGTAGCGCCGGATCAAATCGGTCAGGATGCTCTTGTGGTCCGGGGCCAGGTGCTGCACCAGCACAAAAGCCATCCCCGGTTCGGTGTCCGCGGGCATGCCGGAGAAAAAGGCCTCAAAGGCCGCCAGCCCCCCGGCCGAGGCCCCGATGCCTACGATGGGAAAAACGCCCACCGCGCCCGTGGGCGGCTGCGGCGCCGCCGTATCTCCCGCGCCGACCTTTGTCCCCTCGATGTCCCCGGCAGAAACCGCCGGTTTGTTCGCTTTTCGTTTCGAGTGCTGTTGAGTAGACATCTTTTAAACCTCCTTTGGAAAGTTATTAATGCCGCCGAGTAGAGCGATGGCGCGAATAGTTTAGGTTACGCTTAATCTGTTCCTGTCCCTTTCAGTTGACAGTGCCTCAATATCTTAACCGTGCTTTCGTTTCCATCGCCCCCTCTAAAATTCCGTACGTTGGGATTTCCCCAATACGGCTTCAAACGATAATTCTTCTCAAAAATGCCTTCCTGCAATTTAATTTGCAGTTTACATTGAGCATATCTACTACAGTTGTGTTTTCTTCCTTATTCCAGTTCTGAGTCTGGGGGAAGTATCCCTGTGTAGAGCTTATCGTCCAGATAAAAGTGGTCATAAGCGGGGGCGCATACTTCACCAACGCCGTGCGGGAGAAACTTCAGGATCACATGGTGGATTTGGAGTTGGAAGAAATGGCCGCAACCGGTCATGGTGAGATCGGGGTAGGCCAACTGAGTGCCCGCGAGAAGGAAATTTTCATCCTGTTGGCCGACAGCTTAACCCCGAAGGAAGTTGCAACCCGACTTTTCATCAGCCCAAAGACTGTTGAGACCCATAAGTACAATATTATGGAGAAGCTGAACATTTCCTCCCTGGCACAATTTACCAAGATTGCCGTTAAGAAAGGTCTTATCAACATCTGAAATATTTACTGCGCCTGACTTTTTCCATGCACATTATATAGTATGATAAAAAGACAAGGCCACCATATGTAGGCATCGACCGCTTTGTGCCTCCTGCCGGAATTCATCATTTCCAAAATCAGATATTTCCGAAATAGATTATCGAATATGAGAGTTTTCCCTATTGATTTTACCCTCCAATTTATTATAAAATCGGCTCATCTCCCAACTGAGTGGGTAACTTGACATGGTTTGAAACCTTCAGTAGAGGGCAAACCATTGCAGGACAAGCAGTTGCAGTTTAAAAACCATTTATTTCACCCGCTCGATTGGGAGAAGACCGACAAGAAGAATGGAGGCATATTATGAACTGGATTCATGGAACAGTCATTCACCTGACGGTGCTGTTATTGATTGTCGCGATTGTTCCGAAACAGGCGCACTGCGCCCAGCAGGCCGTGCCGCCGGGGCTGGATCCGGGAATTCTGCTTGAGCAGGAGAGAAGGCGTGCGCCCGCGCAACCTTTCCCTGCCGAACCTCCCATTATAAGCCCCGAGCCGATCAAGCCGAAAAAGGAAGAGCCGCCCCCGCTTCGCATCCGCGTGAAGGAGTTCCGGCTCGACGGCAGGATCACGTGCTTCAGCCGTGATGAACTCCTGGGGCTTCTGAAAGACCTTCTGGGAAAAGAGGCTACCCTGGAGGAACTGCAGCAGGCGGTGGAACGCATCACGGCTCTTTATCGCAGCCGCGGCTACTTCCTGGCGCGGGCCATCCTGCCCAAGCAGGACATCACCGAAGGGGTCATCACGATTATCATTCTGGAAGGGTTGCTGGAAGACAGCCCCGCGGACGGCGGGGTCACCATCAAAGGCACAAAGCTGCGGCTCAGCGAAGAGCGCATCAGGCGCATCATAAGAAGCGCACTGACTCCCGGCGAGGCATTGAACCTGGCCGATCTGGAAAGAGGCATGCTCATCCTCAATGATCTCCCCGGCATCACTTCCTCGGCTAATCTTGAACCGGGCACTGCACCGGGGACGACCCGTCTTGTCATCGACGTAAACGAAGCTTCCCTTCTTCACCCTTATGTCATGTTCGACAATTACAGCAACCGCTACATAGGCTCATACCGAGCCGCCGTCGGCGTGAACCTCGATGACCCGACCGGGGGCGGAGACCAGTTGAGCCTGAGCGCAAGCAAGACTCTCCAGGGGGATTACTACTATTTCAGCGTCGGCTACAGCCGCCCTGTCGGGTATTCCGGCCTCGTCCTCGGCATCTCGTACAGCCAACTCGCCTATCAACTGGGCGAGGAGCTGGAGAATCTGGAGAACAAGAGCGACGCAAAAAGCATTACCCTGACCGCCCGTTACCCGGTTCTGCGGGGCCGCCTTTCCAGTCTCTTCTTCAATGCCCAATACGACTGGAAAGCGCTCGGCAACACCGCCCTGGGGACCGATATCAGCGACAAGCGCATCAACGTCGTCGGGCTCGGCCTGAGCTGGCAGGCCGCGGACAGCATCTGGGGCGGCGGTTTCACCCAGGCGGGCCTCACCGCCAGCGCCGGCGATCTGGAATTGGGGAGGGTGCAGATAAATCTCGAGGCGGATCAGGCGAGCGCCCGCGCCAATGGTTCATACGCCAAACTGAATTTCAACGCGGCCCGCACCCAGAGGGTAGCCAACACCCTCACGTTCCTGCTCAACGCCTCAGGACAGGCAGCCTTCAAGAACCTCGACTCGTCGGAGAAGATGACGCTCGGCGGCCCAACGGCCGTCAGAGCTTACCCCGTCAACGAGGCGAGCGGCGACGCGGGAATAAGAGGCAGCGCCGAACTCATATGGAAGGCCGTCCCCGGTACATTCCTCGGCGATCTGCAGTTCAGCGCTTTTTACGACATCGGCCATATCCGCCAATATCACGATCTCTGGCAAAACGCTGCGCTGACCACCCCAAATTCCTACTCGCTCCAGGGCGCAGGGGTCGGCATGTCGTTGGGCAAGTCGGGCAGGTACGACATGCGCATCCAGTACGCCTGGAAAATTGGCAGCAATCCCGGCAGGAACGCCCAAGGGAACGACTCTGACGGCCGCTCCGATTCCGGCCGCGCATGGTTTTCGGCGAGCGCCCTGTTTTGAAGGTTTAAATGTGTCACTCAAACACAAAAGATGAATATGCCACAGGTATAGGAGCCGAGAGATGAGAAAGCATATTTGCCGTTCAGGCCGTGGCGAGCTGCACAAAACAAGTATCGCTCCCGCGGGAATGACCTATGACAAACGCAAGGGTGCGTCATGGGGAGCGCTCAGGCGCATACAGGCCGTGGCGCTGGCCGTTGCTTTTGGTCTGAGCCCGGCCTTTGCCCAGCCGCCGGCGCCGGCCCCGAATGCCCTGCCCACGGGCGGCCAGGTCGCAGCCGGGCAGGCAGCCATCAGCCAGGCGGGCAGCCGGATGACCGTCAATCAGGCAACACCCAAGGTGGTCCTCAACTGGCAGAGCTTCGACATCGGACAAGACGCGGCAGTCACCTACCTCCAGCCCAACTCTTCGAGCGTCGCCTTGAATCGCGTGCTTTCCCTTGATCCGAGCCGGATATACGGCCACCTCAGCGCCAACGGCCAGCTCTTTCTCGTCAATCCGGCCGGCGTGCTCTTCGGCAAATCGGCACGGATCGATGTCGGCAGCCTCGGGGTTTCGACCTTGAGCATCAAGGACAGCGACTTCCTGTTCGGCAAATACGCCTTTGAAAAGGCTGGAAGCGCCGGAGCGATCAGCAACGAGGGCAGGATCCAGGCGGCCAACGGCGGATATGTGGCGTTCATCGCCCCGAGGATCGCGAACAGCGGCGAGGTCATTGCCGATCAGGGTATGGTGGCGATGGCCGCGGGCAACAAGGTGAGCCTTGACTTTGTCGGCGACAAGCTCATCAACTTCACGATAGACAAGGGCGCGGTGGATGCGCTGATCGAGAACAGGGGATTGATCAAGGCCGACGAAGGTACGGTGATCCTTTCGGCCAAGGCTGCGGACAGCGTCTCGAAAGCGGTGGTGAACAACAGCGGGGTGATCGAGGCGAAAGCAATCACGGAGAAGGGCGGGAGGATCCTGCTCCTATCCGACATGGATCATGGCGAGACCATCGTCGGAGGAAAACTCGATGCCTCGGCCCCGAACGGCGGTGACGGCGGGTTTATTGAGACATCAGGGGCGAAAGTGACGGTTCGTGATGATGCCCATATTACCACCGCAGCCCCTTATGGAAACGCCGGCGCCTGGCTGATCGATCCCAAAGACTACACGATTGCAGCAAGCGGCGGCGACATCACCGGCGCTACGCTGTCATCCAATCTCGGCTCAGGCAATGTCACGATCCTCTCAAGCGGAGGCAGCGCTACCGCCAATGGCGACATCAATGTCAATGACACTGTAAGCTGGAGCGCCAACCGGCTGACACTGACAGCCGCGCGTGATGTCAACATCAATGCCGTGATGACTGCAAGCGGCACTTCAACTCTTACCATGAACACTGCTACTGCAAACGGCGGCGATTCAGCAGTATCCGGCGGCACAGTCAAGGTGGGGCTCAACAGCTCCGGCTTCACCGGCAGGGTGGATTTCCCTAGCCGCTCTGGCACAGGCATTTTGACTATTAATGGCTCAGGATATACCATTATCAACAGCCTCGGTGTGTTTTCCGATTACAACAGCGGCAGCAACCAGACCCTTCAGGGCATGGCACGTATTGCTAACCAGTCAGGAAAATTTGCCCTCGGCACTAACATTGACGCAAGCAGCACTTCAACATGGGACAGCGACAACGGCTTCTATCCCATTCAAACACAGGGGAATCCTTTTTCGGGTATTTTCGATGGCCTCGGCCACACGATTAGCGGGCTTACCATAAACAGGCCAACTACAAATTATGTAGGCCTTTTTGCCGCCACATGGGATGCATCGAGCATAAGAAACGTTGGGCTTACAGGCGGGAGCATTACGGGCCAAAGCCGGACTGGCGGCATTGTGGGCTCGTGCTCACACTCAAACAATTCCGGCTCGAGCTATACTTCTTACATCATCAATTCTTATAACACCGGAAGTGTAACAGCAACCAATGCGAGTCAGGACATTGGCGGTCTTGTGGGAGGGGTTTATAGCCTGGGTAGCGTTATGACTTACATCAGCAACTCTTACAACACCGGTACTGTGCAAGCTGCGAATAGCTTTTACGTCGGCGGATTGGTTGGCACTACCTACTATACTGATATTTCCAATTCGTATAATACGGGCAATGTAACAGGAGGAAAGTATGCATCAGGCGTCTTTAGCGATACCGGTGGTCTGGTGGGAAATGCATATTATCCAACAACCATCTCAAACTCTTATAACACCGGCGCTGTCAGTGGTTCTGGTGATCGCATTGGCGGCCTTGTTGGATATTTTATGGCCATGTACAGCACAAATTATATCCAGAATTCGTACAATACCGGCACGGTAAGTTCTGTTGTAGGTTCTACCAGTTCAAGAGTTGGCGGGCTGATTGGTGAAATCGGCAATTCGGGAAGCAATGTTACTCGCGTTACCAATTCCTATAATACAGGCGCTGTAAGCGCTACAATGAATGCAAGCAACCAAAGCTATGCCGGCGGCCTTGTAGGCTGGGCAAGCGGCGGCGTTTCGAGCTACATAAGTAAATCCTATAACACCGGCAACGTAACTGGTACTGGCGCTTATGTCGGTGGGGTGCTTGGTTTTGTCAGTTTTAGCATTGGTGGAACTAATCTTTACGACTCTTACAATACCGGTGCTGTAAGCGCAGGCAAAGATGCAAGCAACTATAGCTATGCCGGCGGAGTGGCTGGTTATCTTAACGCCGGAACGATTTCCAGAACCTACAATTCCGGCACTGTAACAGGCACAGGCAGCTATGTCGGCGGGGTCGTCGGCTATAGAAATAGTACATTGCAAACATCATTTTACGACAAAACTGTGAATCCATCTCTTTACGGAGTCGGCGGCACAGCATCCGATACAGCAGGGCAAAGCTACGGCATGACTACTGCCAACATGCAAACAAAAGCCAATTTCACCAGCGCCACAGCAGCGAACGGCAACAGCAATCCAAACTGGGATTTTGCCACAACACCAGTCTGGCGAATTAACCCTTCGGTCAATTCAGGCTATCCCTGCCTTGCGGCATTTGGCAGCTGTGTTGCATCGCCTGCTTATGTGCGTCTTAACGCAGGCAGCAGCACCTACGGCAGTACACCCAGTCTGACTTACACACTCTACGATGCCAGCAGCGGAGGCAGCACTGTTTCTGATGCAAGTCCAAGTGGTACTGCGACCTGGAGCACTTTCTTGAGCGCCACATCAGCAGCAGGCACCTATGCCGAAACCTATAGCAGCGGCCTCTCCAGCAGTTTCTATACACTAACTGCAGGCAATGCTGTCAACTGGGTCATCAATCCTCGCGCTCTAACAATCACTGCCAACAACGCCAGCAAGACTTATGGCCAAACAACGACATTCGCAGGAACGGAATTCAGCAGCAGCGGCCTGCAGAACAGCGAGACTATCGGCAGCGTCACACTGACCAGTGCAGGTGCAGTATCCACTGCCAGTGTTTCCGGCAGCCCTTATTCCATTGTACCAAGCGTTGCTACTGGCGGCACTTTCACTGCCAGCAACTACACCATCGCCTATACAAACGGCAGTCTAACGATAACACAAAAGGCCCTGACTCTCTCAGGCCTTAGTGCCGACAACAAGACCTATGACGGCAATACAACGGCTACAGTAAGCAGTTTCGGCAGTCTCACAGGAATAGTGGGAAGCGACACCGTAAGCCTCAACAGCGGAAGCTCCACAGCTAATTTTGACAACAAGAATGTCGGCACAGGCAAGACAGTGACAGCGGCAAACCTGGCTCTGAGCGGTGCTGACTCAGGCAACTACAGCATTGCTAATCAAACCACTACAGCCAACATTGCCGCCAAGGCCCTGACTCTCTCAGGCCTTAGTGCCGACAACAAGACCTATGACGGCAATACAACGGCTACAGTAAGCAGTTTCGGCAGTCTCACAGGAATAGTGGGAAGCGACACCGTAAGCCTCAACAGCGGAAGCTCCACAGCTAATTTTGACAACAAGAATGTCGGCACAGGCAAGACAGTGACAGCGGCAAACCTGGCTCTGAGCGGTGCTGACTCAGGCAACTACAGCATTGCTAATCAAACCACTACAGCCAACATTGCCGCCAAGGCCCTGAGCATCAGCGGCCTTTCAAGCTCTAACAAGGTCTATGATGCGACCACTACGGCCTCTGTCAGCGGCACTCCTGCTCTGCTGGCGGCTGAAGCCCCGGGGGCTGGCAATACCAGTGACGGGAAGCCTTACACTGGAGACGCCATCAACATCACCGGTTCTGCTTCAGGTAATTTCAACAGCAAGGATGTGGCCTCCGCCACTACGGTCACCTTCACCGGGCTGGCCCTTGACAACTCCAACTACTCGGTGACCAACCCGACGGCTGCCAATACGCTCTCGGCCAAGGCCCTGAGCATCAGCGGGTCCAGTGCAGCGAATAAGACCTATGACGGCAATACAACGGCGACGGTCACTGCCGGGAGCTTGAGTGGAATGGTCGGCACAGAGACCCTGGGAGTGAACGGCAGCGGGATATTTGATACCAAGAACGTTGGAACAGGCAAGACGGTAGCCGCAGCTTACACCCTTTCTGACGGAACCAACGGAGGCGTGGCCTCGAACTACAGCCTGGCGGGCGAGAACCTGTCTGCCAACATTGCCGCCAAGGCCCTGAGCATCAGCGGGTCCAGTGCAGTGAATAAGACCTATGACGGCAATACAACGGCGACGGTCACTGCCGGGAGCTTGAGTGGAATGGTCGGCACAGAGACCCTGGGAGTGAACGGCAGCGGGATATTTGATACCAAGAACGTTGGAACAGGCAAGACGGTAGCCGCAGCTTACACGCTTTCAGATGGAACCAACGGAGGCGTGGCCTCGAACTACAGCCTGGCGGGCGAGAACCTGTCTGCCAACATCACAGCCAAGGCCCTGAGCATCACGGCCCAGACCAACACCAAGACCTATGACGGGACGACCGCGGCCGCCGCCATTCCCATGGTCAGCGGCCTGCAGGGGACCGACACTGTTACAGGCCTGGCTGAGGTCTATGACAACAGCAATGCGGGCACAGGCAAGACCCTCACCGTCTCCGCCTACACGATAAATGACGGCAACAGCGGCAATAACTACGCAGTTACGACAGTCAACGACACCACGGGCGTTATCAATGAGGCAGCACAGGCCAGCACACTTGCGCCATTTTTTGCGCCAACTCCAATGTCTCTGCCCCAATCAACTTCCCAACTGACAATTACAACAGGTTTAGACACGGCAAGAGGAATCTTAACGCCTATTCTAGAAATAGTTAAGGTTATTTCCGGAAGCGGCGTCAGCCAGAACTTGGTTGTCAGTACCGCTGGGAACGTAACGACCATCTCGGCGTCTATGGAGGATTCAGGCGGATCCCAACCTCTTGCGCAGAGCGAGATGACGATGTTTGTCGTGAAGAAGGGAGAGAAACCTGTGGCTGAGAATCGATTTCTGGCGGAAGAGAGCGACCGTCACATTCTCCTGAAGTCGGCAGGTGCCGTTGAGCAGGACCTCAGCCAGGTCAGTGCGACCGTCATTGGAAGAATTATGTATAACATCACAACATCCGACCGGAAAGGACTCACTTTCACTGCCGTTGTTTCAGAAAACGCGTTATCCATAACGGCTGACAACGGAGACCTCGATCAGTTAACCGGCGGATTAAGGGATGTGGTGGTGGGGACGGCTCTCAGGGAGATCCGCAAGCAGTTGAATATCCGGGCAGACCGGATGCGTTTTGTGTTCATCAAATCCAGGTGAAGCGTAGCGAAATAAATATCAAGAAGGAGCGTACACCATGCAACGAACGATTCTTGCCGCCCTCGTGTTTTTCCTTGCCTGTTGGACTTCTGCCGGAGCAGCCGAGATCAAGGTCGGGCATGTGGACCTGCAGCGGATCGTGTCCAATTCCGAAGCGGGCAAGCAGGCGCGGGAGCAGTACTTCGTTCGCACGCAGAAGTATCAGAACGAGATCAATGCGCGGAGCGAGAAGCTCCGCCAGTTGAAGGAAACGATCGAGAAACAGGCGAAGGGATTGAAACAGGGAGAGACAATCCCGGCCGCACTGCTCGAAGAGGACAAGGAATATGCCGCCCAGGCTCGGGAGCTGCAGAGGCTGCTCGGCGCCTACCAGGAAGAGCTGAAGGTCTATGATCAGGAGCTCACGAAGAAGGTCCTCGATGCCTTCACTCCCATTCTCGCCGACTATGCAGTGCAGAACGGATACGATTACATCTTCAGCCGCCTGGATTTTTTTATCTTTGGCGCCGAGCGCCGGGACCTCACGCCGGCGCTGATCAAGGAATTCGATGCCCGCTGGAAGAAGGAGGGAAAAGACGCTCGATTGTAACTGTCAACAAGTGCCAAAATCAGCATAAAAAAAATCATGACCCTATTTGTCATTATTTTAGCTATGATAGTTGTCACCGGCCATGCAACCCTCGGTTTGCCATCCCCATTGATAAAAACCGAAAAAGACACTTATTCGTTCATCTAATCGTATTTCGCAGATAGCAAGACTTTCAAAATCCTTTAGTAGTAGGTGTTATGGTTGTCCAATAATATTCACTATTTATATTAGTGGATGGTAAAATTCTTTTGTTTCAGTCTGGAATATTTGGTGCTATTATCGAAGGGAGAAATCCGCCGACGGGGATGTGATAAAATTGTGATAGACGGCAAGGAAAAACAGAGGAACAGATAGAATAGATGGAATCGCTTTTTATGTTTATTACTAATGACTTACGGGAAATCAGACCTAAGATCAATGGGTTAAAAAAATGCTTTGTTCTGACTCAAAATCCCCCGAGGGCAACTTCATGTCGGTTCAATTCCGACCTCCGGCACCATAAAATCAAGGGGTTACAAGTCTCAGAAGGGGCCTGTTGCCCCTATTTTTTTGTGATTGTGATAAAATTGTGATAATCGGCTTCTTGATCCCATCAATCATTCCAAAAACTGCGCTCCTACGTCGAGCGCTATCGGGGCAACTTCAGCATCAAGAGCTTTTCCTGTCTCGATCAATGCTGGCTCCAGGCTCCGTTTCGGCATGCCTGGGTCAGGTGGTTTCTTTTTTCCGATCGGCCCTGTCTTTCTTCTGCTGATACATCCGGACGTCGGCCTGTGACATCAGCTCGTCCAGCGAAAGGGGCGCCGCTGGATCGTAAACAGCCGCACCGATGCTCATGTTTTTTTATCGATTTATTACCGGATCAATTGCGCCGATTGTCCGAAAATATTGCCTGCTAGGTTAGCGGCTATTATTATTATTGATAAATTGATAAGGTATTGCTTCTGACGGCTCGGAGTATAGGAGGGCTGTTTTCTCGTGTCAAGAAATATTTCCCATCGAAAATCAGGGGTGGCGATGCGGTTGGAAACGGAAGGTGAGAGATCTGCCGCTTTTTTTGAGAAATCAGCCCACTGTTTGGTCAAGTCACCCGCCAAGAACGCATTTATGAGCACAGTTTAGGCAGACCTCTGCAGCACGCCTCATTTCACGATGCGTTATGCCTGGATGTACTGGTCACAGGAATATTGGGGATCCGAATAGAGGTGATCGTCATTGAGAGGGAGTTGACAACAATAGTCATCCATGATGTGTGAGGCGGCCGGCCTGCCTGTGCAGAGGGGCGGATCATGGATTTTCGGAGGCGGCCTGGACCGGACGAGCCAAATGCCCAGATATTTGAGGATGTCCCGGATGACCGACGGATCCTCGATGGAACTGATGACCCGCATGATCCCCCGGCATTTCGGACAAACCAAAGGATCGACCTCGTAGATCTTCTGTATCAGACGCGCCCAATTCCGACGGAAGATTTTTTCATCCCCCTGCGATTCGATGATGGAGGGAACGGTGTCATCGGTTCCTTCCTTCTGCCGTTTCCCCCGTGAGGCATTGCTGTAATAACCATAGTACCTGACCATTTGCTCGCCCCGGTTGGGAATGTGCGAAGACATGGCGGCCAGCCATTCCAGTGCGGGGAAGACCTTGCTTGTCCTGCCGTCTTTGGCGGTATAGACGACCTTCCCCTCCTGATCCAGATACTGCATACGCTCTTGGGAGAACGACGCCCGGATAATGTAACGGGCCAGATTTTCCATAGCCTTATCATCAGCGGGCGAGATGCGATTGCCGCAGAAGACATGGAAGCCCGAATGCCGCCATGCGGAGTGCATCCGGATCATCTCTTCTGAAATCTTTCTCTTGGAAAGAAGCATCCTGAGCACTTTATGCTGGAATATGGCCTCCAGCTTTTTCAATTCCAGGGGCGGGGCGACGCGGAACATGCCCTTGTTGCCGTAGAAGCAGCCGTCCGTCACGAGAATGTGGGTGTGGGGATTGAATCCGAGAAAATCGCCGAAGGTCTGCATGG
>Ga0194112_10010537_pt1 | contig 11584 bp, 8 predicted proteins | sample TA2MahC400mmetaG_FD_146191 | JGI IMG/M metagenome (GOLD analysis project Ga0194112, IMG submission 146191) | Freshwater microbial communities from Lake Tanganyika, Tanzania - TA2015016 Mahale Deep Cast 400m | ecosystem: Environmental > Aquatic > Freshwater > Lake | place: Tanzania: Lake...
CCTGAATCGGGCGACAGCGAGTTCACCTGGGAAAACTTCCAGCAATCCGTGAACAAAGACCTGGCGGACGTGCTGGGCAACTTCGTCAGCCGCATCACCAAGTTCTGCCGGTCCAAGTTCGGCGAGATGGTGCCCGAAGGCCCCGCCTATGGCGCGGAGGAACTGTCGCTGATCGAGAACCTGACCGCACGCGTCCGGGTCTACGAAGGCAACATGGCCGCGATGGAGGTCCGCAAGGCGGCGACCGAACTGCGGGCCATCTGGGTTCTGGGGAATGAATACCTGCAGGCAGCGGCCCCCTGGACGGTCTTCAAGACAGACCCCGACAAGGCGGCGATGCAGGTGCGGATGGGCCTGAACCTGATGCGGCTTTACGCGATCCTGTCGGCGCCGTTCATCCCCTTTGCGTCGCGCGCGATGCTGGAGGCCTTGGGCGGAACCGAGGCAGGCTGGCCCGATGACGTGGCACAGGCGCTTTCGGCCCTGCCCGCAGGCCATGCCTTTACCGTTCCCGAGGTGATGTTCGCCAAGATCAGCGACGAGAACCGCGCAGAATGGGAGGAACGCTTCAAGGGCACCCGCGCCTGATCCATTTGTTGCAGATCGGCCACAGACGGTGAGGGGTCTGGTGCCGGACTTGTTGCCTTCGGGCGCTGCCGCTATCCGGACCGAATTACCTAGGCAAGCAGCTTTTCTCTCTGGCGGCCTTCCCAGGCAGATCTTGCAATATCTGCCGAAGGACCTTTGCCATGCCGTATCTTCCCATGTCGGACCCGCATGTCGCACGCCGCCTTGCCGTTGCCCTGTTGTCGTTAACCGCCCCCAGCCTTGCCCTTGCGCAGGAAAATGCCCCGCCCGTTGTTCTGGACGAGATCATTCTTGTCACCTCGGCTTCGTCCATCGCGACGACCCTTCAGGATGCGCCAGCCTCGATCACGGTGATCGACCAGGACACGATCCAGGCCAGCGGGGCGCGCGATCTCAAGGACGTGCTGCGGACGGTGCCGGGGCTGAACCTGACGCGCAGCAACAACGGCAATGACGAGGTCTCGTTCCGCGGCCTGTCCAGCAGCCGGACCCTGACCCTGGTCGATGGCAAGCGGATCAGCGCGGGCAATGCCTTTCCCCGGCATTACCAAGGCGACCTCCAGGCTGTTCCCCTGGATGCCATAGACCGGATCGAGGTCGTCCGCGGTCCTATGTCGACGCTCTACGGCTCGGATGCGATGGGCGGCGTGATCAACATCATCACCAAGAAAACGGCTGATGCGTGGACAGGTTCTGTGACGACGGATTTCGGCATCGCCGATTCTTCCACCACTGCCGACAGCCGCGCGATTTCGGCCTATGTGTCGGGCCCGCTCGAGCGGAACCTGAACCTCTCGGCCTGGGCGAAGCTGGCGGAAACCGAGACACCCGACGCGCCCTATGGAACCACCGTCCTGCGCGGCGAGGAACTGCCGCTGTTCACCTCGAACGGCCTGCGCACCCGCACCCTGGGGGCGCGCCTGACCTGGTCGCCGAACGATGCCGTGGAATGGGGTGTCGAGGGTCAAACCTCGACCGATGACTATCTGGCGGCCGATGGCGGGCCCGATGCGAACGAGGTCACCAAGCAGAGCCTTGCCCTGACGAACGAATGGCAATTGGGCGGGGGCCAGTTGTCCAGCTATCTGCGTCACGAACGGTCCGCGAACAAGGCCCGGAATGCCGAAACACTGCGCTGGAACCCGGCGATCGACTATGACACGACCGTGCTGGAATCGCGCTATACCGACCTTGCCGTCCTTGGCGCGCGCGATCTCGACTATACCCTGGGCGGCCTGGTCGCGCGTGACAGGCTGTCGGACCCGGACACCACGGCGGGCGCCTTGATCGAGGGATCGGCCGTGACGGCGGCGCTTTATGCCGAAGGCCGGCTGGAGATGTCCGACGCGCTGTCCCTGACAGCCGGACTTCGCCTTGATCACCACGAGGATTTCGGCACCCACGTCACCCCGCGCCTTTACGCCAACTACAAGCTTGGCGAGGGGCTGATGCTGAAGGCAGGCTATTCCCAGGCCTTTGTCGCGCCCGACCTGCGCAACCTGAACCCCAACTATCAGCTCAATTCGCGCGGCAATGGCTGCAAGCCCTACCAAGGGCCCTGCACCATCGTCGGCAACCCCGGCCTGCAGCCCGAAACCTCCGACAACTTCGAGATCGGCCTGAACTATCAGGGCGCCCGCACCAGCTGGGAGGTGACGGCCTTCTACAACGACGTGGACAACATGCTCAGCGCGCGACGCACCGGCAGGACCACTGCGGATGGGACAGCGATCTTCCAGCGCGACAACTTCGACTATGGCAAGACCGCAGGGATCGAAGCCGGATTCGACACCGCCCTGACGGACGACCTGACCTGGACCACCTCGGCGACACATATCCTGAAGTCCGAGTTCAAGTATGGCGAGTTCGACACGACCTACCCGATGGCCACCACGCCTGAATGGAACATCACGACCGGTCTGGCATGGCAGGCCAGCGATCGGCTGAGCCTGTCGAGCCAGATCACCTATGTCGGGCGCCAGGCCGGCTATGTGGTCGAGGAAGGGCTGGTCATCGGAGGCGAGGAACAAGCCTCGGTTCCAGCGGGGCAGAACAGTGACCCCTATTCTCTGGTGGATGTGGCGGCGGCCTTTGACATGACCGACAGCACCAGACTGAACCTGGGGATCGACAACCTGTTCGACAGGCAGCCCAAAGCCGACGTGGACTATCGCGAGGATGGCCGCTTGTTCAAGATCGGGTTGACGACGCGCTTCTGACGGGCGGCATGGCCGTCCCTTCGGAGGGGCGGCCTTTTCCCGGCGTGGACATTGCCGCCCCACCGGCCACAATGGGCGCAACGCAACCACATCGGAGCCAGCATGACCCATTGCATCCTGATCGGAGCCCCTGTCGACGAAGGCCAGCGCCGCCCCGGCTGCCTGATGGGCCCGGCCGCCTACCGCACCGCCGGGCTTGCAGGGACCCTGCTGGCCTTGGGCCACAGTGTCGAAGATCGGGGCGACGTCACGCCAGCCGCGCTGGGCCAGGAAACCTGCGCCAATCCTGCCGTCCACCACCTGCCTGAAACGATCGCCTGGACCCGTGCCTTGGCGCAGGCCACGCAGGCGGCCTTGCCGCATGGCATGCCCATCATCATGGGGGGCGATCATTCGCTGGCCCTGGGCACGGTCGCCGGTGTCGCGGCCCATGCCGCCGCGCAGGACCGCGCGCAGTTCGTCATCTGGCTGGACGCGCACAGCGACTTCCACACCGTGGCCAGCACCACCTCAGGAAACCTGCACGGCACGCCCATGGCCTATGCCAGCGGCCTGGAGGGCTTTGAACCGTTTCCGGCCTTTCCCGCGCCCATTCCCGGCGAGAACATCTGCATGTTCGGCATCCGCAGCGTCGATCCGGCCGAACTGGCGGCGATGCAGCCGACCGACATCACCGTGAACGACATGCGCGTGCTGGACGAACAGGGCATCGTGGCCCCCCTGCGAGCCTTTCTGGACAAGGTGCGCACCGCCGACGGCCTTCTTCATGTCAGTCTGGACGTGGACTTCCTTGATCCCTCGATTGCACCCGCCGTGGGCACGACGGTGCCGGGGGGCGCCACCTTCCGCGAGGCGCATCTGGTCATGGAACTGCTGCACGAATCCGGTCTTGTCACGTCGCTGGACCTGGTCGAACTGAACCCCTTCCTGGACGAGCGTGGCCGCACGGCCAAGCTGATGGTCGACCTGGTCGGCAGCCTGATGGGCCGCAAGGTCTTTGACCGCCCCACCCGGAGCTATGGTTGAGGGGTTTGCCGCGCAGGCTGATTGCCCTTATCCTGGCGGACATATTTTTGAGGGTGCGGGGGCCGACAGCCCCCCGCACCTTTTTACCAGAGGGCTTCCTCGCGCGCATAATAGCGCCGTGACGCCGCCGCGACAAAGCCTGCAGGATCCAGCCCGGGCACGCCTTCGTCCTTCTGGACGCCGGCCGCCATCAGCAGCGCAGTGGCGGCCTCGTCGGCCCCGATGGCCTTCATATGGGCAAAGGCGTCCGAAACGAAATCGATCGCCGGCTTGTATTTCGACAGCTTGGCCGCATCCTCTGCCGACATCACCAAGGCCACGGCATCGAACAGCACCGAGGGCGAGCCTGCCAGCTGCGCTTCGGCCTTTCCGCGTTCCTTGGCGATCAGCGCGACGGTACCCCCTTCGGCCTCGATGGCCTCTTGCAGCGCATCGACACGGCCTCGGTCGCCGCCATCGCCGATCAGGATGCCGACCTTGCGTCCCTTCAGCGTGTACTTGGCGCTCTTGGCGATCGACAGCGCGTCCGACGGCGCCATCTCCACCGGCTCGCGGAAGGGCGTGGCGGCAGCGGGCAGTTCCTCGGCCAGTCCCTCGGCCACCATTTCCGCCAGGTCCTCGTCGATGACCCGCAGATGGCCCAGAACACGCTGGATGACGTGGCCAAGCCCCACCTTGGACAGCTCGAACGTCAGTGCATCGCCGATGTGGCGCTGCTCGACCTCCGTCTGGCTGCGATAGAACAGGCGCGCCTGGCTGTAATGGTCGCCAAACAGTTCGGGACGCACGCGCAGCTTCTCGTCCGGGACGTTGCCCAGGTCGGTCATGGAGCGGACGGTCGCAAAGCCCTGGTCGCTGGCACGGGGGCCCGGGTCCTCGCCGGCCTCGTGCAGGCTGTTCGGCTCGTAGTTGGCCCGGCCGCGCGGCACCGCCATCTGCATCATCCCGTCGCGCTGGAAATTGTGCATCGGGCATTTCGGCGCATTGATCGGCAGCTGGTGAAAGTTCACGGTGCCAAGCCGCGACTTCTGGGTGTCCAGATAGCTGAACAGCCGCCCCTGCAGCAGCGGATCGTCCGTGAAGTCGATTCCCGGCACGATGTTGGCCGGGCAGAAGGCCACCTGCTCGGTTTCGGCAAAGAAGTTGTCGGGATTGCGGTCCAGGACCATGCGGCCGACGATGCGGACGGGGATGTCCTCTTCGGGGATCAGCTTGGTGGCGTCCAGCACGTCATAAGGCTGCTGCGCCGCCCATTCGGCATCAAAGGTCTGGATGCCCAGGTCCCATTCGGGATAGTCGCCCGCCTCGATCGCCTCCCACAGGTCTTGGCGGTGATAGTCCTGGTTGGCGCCGGCGGTTTTCACGGCCTCGTTCCAGACCTGGCTTTGCAGGCCAAGCCGCGGCTTCCAGTGGAACTTGACAAAGGTCGATCTTCCTTCGGCATTCACCAGCCGGAAGGTGTGGACGCCAAAGCCCTCGATCATGCGCAGGCTGCGGGGAATGCCGCGGTCGGACATGGCCCACATGATCATGTGCATGGATTCGGGCATCAGCGACACGAAGTCCCAGAAGGTGTCATGCGCGCTGGCGGCCTGGGGATAGCCGCGGTCGGCCTCCATCTTGACCGCGTGCACCAGGTCGGGAAACTTCAGGGCGTCCTGGATGAAGAACACCGGGATGTCATTGCCCACCAGGTCCCAGTTGCCTTCGTCGGTATAGAACTTGACGGCAAAGCCGCGCACGTCGCGCGGCGTGTCCACGCTGCCGGCGCCCCCGGCCACGGTGGAAAAGCGCGCAAAGACCGGCGTCCGCCCCGGCTTGGCCAGCACTCCCGCCCGCGTCAGTTCCGGGATGGGATCGGTGCACTCAAAGTATCCATGGGCGCCCGAGCCACGGGCGTGGACGATCCGCTCTGGAATCCGCTCGTGGTCGAAGTGAAAGATTTTCTCGCGAAGAACGAAATCCTCCAGCAGGGTCGGGCCGCGCCGCCCGGCCTTGAGGCTGTTCTGGTTGTCGGAGATGGGTATTCCCTGGTTGGTGGTCAGGGTCTCGCCGCCGCGCTGGTGCAGTTCGCCGCCCTCGCCCTGCGTTTGGCTGATCCGGGACATGGTTCCTCCTGTTGCCGGTGTCGCGGCTCAACAAGCGGAAGAAGTCGGGGTTCCGTGGGATTGCATCTGATGGGCTTGCCCCTTGCCTTGTGGCCTGCAATATGCGCCCTTGGGGTCACGCGGACGTGGCGAAATCGGTAGACGCAGCAGACTTTGACAATTTGGAGTGCCCGGAGGGGAAACCGCCGGTGCAGAACCGCTCAAATTCGGGGAAAGCTCTGGGCCATGCGCCCGTGCCAATCCCGAGCCAAGCCCCTGCCAGGGGGAAGGTGTAGAGACTAGACGGGCGGCGCCTAAGGCCAAGGCTAGGGCGAAGGGATAGTCCAGACCACGAACGTCCCGGCGGGGCGGCGGCGAAAGCCGAAGTGGTATGAAAATCTGTTTTCCGAATGGAAGTGCGGGTTCAAGTCCCGCCGTCCGCACCACACCCCTCGCCCAGAGGCGCATGTCATCCCTTCCGTGTCTCCGGTTGGCCCAAGGGCCATGGCAGGCGGACGGGAGGCAAACGGAAAAAGGGGCAAACGGACGACGGGCATATCCGCGAAATGGCGCCGGTCGTGGAGGCCACGTCCAGAAGTAGCAGGCTTCTGGCGCCAAGTGCGCCCGACCTTTACCATCGAACCGACCGCCTTCGGCCGCGACATTTCCGGTGGATCAATCTTCGGCCGCTGGGTGGCATGGCTCAAGAACGGCTGCGCAAATCCCTGCTCGGGCAGGCTGCGCTGCAAGTCATGGCACTTCCTGCCGGTGGATCGTGGCCTCCGGTGCAGGCTGACGATCGCCCCGCGCATCCTGTGGACCGGACGCAACGGCGTGCCATCGCCTGCGTTCGCCTGGAGGCCGCGCTGCTTCCAGGGAAAGAAGATCGCCACTGCAAGCGCGGCGAAGGGGAGAAGGAGTGGACGACATGGGGTTCGTCACATGTTCAGCTCATGCAGCAGGCAGGCCACCATCAGGTCCAGATGCGCGCCGCCGCCATTCTTGAAGACGGTGATGTCCTCGTCGGACAGCCGCCCAGCCGCGCCCCCTGCCAGATCATAGAAATCGCCCTGGATGTCCGCCTCGGAGATGACGCCGGCCGCGATCGGGATCATCAGTTCGCCGATATGTCCGATCGTGGTACTGCGGCTGTCCACAAAGATCCGCGCCTTGCGCAACAGCGCGTCATCGGCCTCCCGCATGTCGGCCTTGAAGGCGCCGATCAGATCGACATGCGTTCCGGGTCTGACCCAATCTCCCCGGATGACCGGCTCATAGGACATGGTTGCCGTGGACACGATGTCCGCAGCGGCAATTGCCGGGCCTATGTCGTCGACCACGCTGATCCGCATCCCGTCGTGCCGATGACGATCCGCCAGCGCCTCGGCTCGTTCCCGAGTCCGGTTCCAGATCATCACGTGGCGCAGCGAGGGAAAGACCGCCGGATAAGCCTCCAGCAGCGAATTCGCAACCGTTCCCGCGCCCAGGATCAACAGCGTCTCGCTGTGCGGGCGGGCCAGAAGCCGGGCGCCCAGAACCGAGTCCGCCGCCGTCTTCAGTTCCGTCACCAGATCGCTGTCCAGCGTCGCGACTGGTGCCCCGGTATCGGGATCGAAAAGCGCCATAACGCCTTGAACCGTGGGCAGGTTCCGGGTCGCGTTGTCACGAAAGACCGTCACCGACTTGACGCCGAACCCCAGATTCTTGATCCAGGCGGCACGGCTCAGCAGGGTCTGGCTGGCAGGCCCCAGAAAGATGTCGCGGATCTGCGCCTTGTCCAGGCGGTGACAGGCCTCGATCCTGTCGATCAGGCTGCGCCAGTCGGGCCTGGTCGTCAATGTCGCGGCCGAAAGATGCGGGGCCATGCAGGCTTTCCTGTTGTGGGTTTTTCGTGTGAAAGCTTAGCGACCGCGGCAAGGGGCGCAATCGGTGATGCCGCGACGCTTGTCCGTCAGCCAGTTGCAATCGTGGCGCAAGCGGCCGGGATTGTGCTGACCGTCAGCGCCGGCCGCCGGCCAGCCGGGACGCCTGCGGCAGGACGCGCAGACGCAGCATGGCCCAGGCCCCCAGGAAGGGTCCAGGCACCACTGCCAGAAAGGCCCATTGCCACCCGCCCAGCGCAGCGGCGACATGCGGCAGCAGCCAGATGGCCAGCACCGTCAACGCAAAGCCCAGGGCCAGTTGCAGCGTCAGTGCCGTGCCGACCAGGCGCGGGTCTGACAGTTCGGAGACTGCGGCAGAAAACTGCGCACTGTCCCCGATGATGCTGATGCCCCAGATCAAGGCGATCAGGCCCAGCAACCAAGGGGGTCCGCCCCACGCAAACCCGATCAGCGCTGCGCAGCCCCCCGACACCATCATCATCCCGGCGGTCGTCCAGCACCGCCCCAACCTGTCCGAAAGCCAGCCCCCCAGCGCGCAGCCCAGAACACCCGAGGCGATGACGGCAAATGTCAGGACGGAGGCGCCTCCCGGCGGCAGCGCGCCCGCCTGTCCCGCGGCCATCGCAAAGGCCAGAAACCAGGCCCACATGGCGTAAAGCTCCCACATGTGACCGAAATAGCCCAGGCTGGCCAGGCGCAGCGGCCTGTCCCGCAGAACGGTCATCGTCTGGCGCGGGTCAAAGGTGGCGCGGGCAAAGCCGTGCGGCCCTTCGCGCACCCAGAGGCCAAAGACCAGCGCGGATCCCAGCGACCCCAAGCTGGCGCCCGCGACCACCCAGCGCCAGTCCAGCCCCCCACCGAGCGCCCGCAGCAGATGCGGCATGGCCGAGCCAAGCGTCAATGCGCCCACCAGCAGGCCCATGGCCAGTCCTCGCCCGGTCACGAACCAGGTTGCCATCAGCTTGAGTGCGGGTGGATAAACGCCCGCCAGCGCGACACCGGTGGCCAGGCGCGACAGCAACAGCCCGGCAAAGCCCGGCTCCAGAAGAACAACGGCATTGGCAAGGGCGGCAAGCGACGCCGCAGCCGTGATGAGGCGCGTCATCGGCAGGATGTCCGGCAGGTTCACGGCCGAGGCCGCCAGCGCGCCCAGCACGAAGCCGATCTGCACTCCGTTCGTCAGCCATGCGCCCTGTCCTTGGGACAAGCCCCAGGTCTGCGCCAGATCCGGTCCGATGGCCGTGGTCGAGAACCAGCAGGCCATCGCGCCCACCACACCCGTGCAGATCAGGACCAGCGCGCCCCATCGTCCGGCGGCGGGCGCTGGTCCCGGAGGTGTGGCGGCGGGTGTCAGGTCTCGACCTGCTGCGGCTCGCGCGGGGGGCGGCCGATGATGTCGCGCAGCGCGTCCAGCTCGATGAAGTTGTCGGCCTGGCGGCGAAGGTCATCGGCAATCATCGGCGGCTGGCTGCGGATGGTCGAAACGACCGACACGCGCACGCCCTGACGTTGCAGCGCCTCGATCAGGGGGCGGAAATCCCCATCGCCGGAAAACAGCACCGCATGGTCCAGGCGCGGCGCCAGTTCCATGGCATCGACGGTCAGCTCGATGTCCATGTTGCCCTTGATCTTGCGCCGTCCCAGGGCATCCGTGTATTCGCGCGCCGGCTTGGTCACGACGCAAAAGCCGTTGTAGTGCAGCCAGTCGACAAGCGGGCGAATCGGAGAATATTCTTCCCCATCCAGGAGGGCGGTATAATAATAAGCGCGCGTCAATTTTCCGCGCCGGTCGAATTCCTGCCGGAGCAGCTTATAGTCGATATCGAAACCCAGCGCCTTTGCGGCAGCATAAAGATTGGCGCCATCTATGAAGATCGCCAACCTGTCATCTTTGTAGAACATCCGTGTTGCCTTTAATGGGACTTGCTCTCTCTTGGCGTGTCACGGACCAGGGTGAGGGGCCTGATCAATCCCGTCCACGCTTCGGACGTGTAGATAAAGAGGGAAGCTTGTTTAACCTATCTTTTGGTATCGTTGCTTTGGGGGCCAATCTTCCCTTGACGCAGCGGCAGGATCCGGTCCTGACCTTGCGCGCGGCCCTCAGCATTCTGCATAAGCAACCGGGCATTTCAATCGCGTCCATCAGCCGGATATGGCGAACCCCCGCCGTTCCGGCCGGCAGTGGGCCAGATTACGCCAATGCTGCCGCGATTATCGGCACAACACTTGATCCCGACCAATTGCTGGCACGTCTGCACCAGATCGAGGCCGATCATGGCCGGGACCGCAGCGGTGGCCGGTGGAGCGCACGTGTTCTGGACCTTGACCTGATCGCACATGGAGACCTGATCCTGCCCGATCCCGGACATCTGCGCCGCTGGATGGACCTTCCTTTCGATCGGCAGCGTCAGGAAACGCCGGACCGCCTGATCCTGCCGCATCCGCGCCTGCAGGACCGCGCCTTTGTGCTGGCGCCGCTGGCCGAGATCGCGCCGGCCTGGCGCCATCCCCTGACGGGACGCAGCGTCATCCAGATGCTTGACGATCTGGGGCCGGACGCGCTGCAGGCGATGGCGCCAGTGACTCTGGCTGAAAAAGCAGCTTTCGGTTGACAAATGCCGTCCTGGCGACCATCTGTCCCACTTCGCCCCGAATGTCCGATTCGCAACTGCACAGGTGATTCATGGCCCGCGTAACGGTTGAAGACTGCGTCGACAAAGTTCCCAACCGCTTTGATCTGGTGATGCTCGCCGCCCATCGTGCCCGCGAGATCACGGCCGGCAGCGCGCCGACCGTCGACCGCGACAATGACAAGAACCCGGTCGTCGCCCTGCGCGAGATCGCCGAGGAAACCCAGCCCGTCGATGACCTGCGCGAGCGGATGATCGAATCCACCCAGACCCAGATCGAGGTTGACGAGCCCGAGGAGGACGCGATGGCGCTGCTTCTGGGCGCCGAGGTGGACCGTCCCAAGCCCGTCGACGACGAGTCCGAGGAGCGCATGCTGCGCATGATGCTGGAAGCCAACCAGCGCGGCTGATCCGGACAAGGCAGAACACGACAAGCAGAGGTCTTCGGCAGCATCATGATTGACGTCGAAGACCTTTTGGCGCTGGTGCGGAACTACAACCCGCGCAGCAATGCCACCCTGATCCGTGATGCCTATGAATACGGCATGCGGATGCATGAAGGCCAGTTCCGCCACTCGGGCGAGCCCTACTTCACTCATCCCATCGCCGTTGCCGCCATCCTGACCGAGATGCGGCTGGACGATGCCACGATCGTCACCGCCCTGCTGCACGACACGATCGAGGACACGCGGTCGACCAAGGACGAAGTCGCGGTCATGTTCGGCACCGAGATTGCCGAACTGGTGGACGGCGTCACCAAGCTGACCAATCTGGAACTGTCCAGCGCCCAGTCCAAGCAGGCCGAGAACTTCCGCAAGCTGTTCATGGCCATGTCGCGCGACATGCGGGTGATCCTGGTCAAGCTGGCGGACCGGCTGCACAACATGCGCACCATCCGGTCCATGCGCCCCGACAAGCAGGTCAAGAAGGCGCGCGAGACGATGGACATCTATGCCCCTTTGGCGGGCCGGATGGGCATGCAGTGGATGCGTGAAGAGCTCGAGGACCTGGCCTTCAAGGTCATCAACCCTGAGGCGCGAAACTCGATCATCCGCCGCTTTGTCAGCCTGCAGCGCGATTCGGGCGACATCATCGGCCAGATCACCGCCGACATCCGGGTCGAACTGGAAAAGGAAGGGATCGAGGCCACA
>Ga0194112_10010539_pt1 | contig 11583 bp, 7 predicted proteins | sample TA2MahC400mmetaG_FD_146191 | JGI IMG/M metagenome (GOLD analysis project Ga0194112, IMG submission 146191) | Freshwater microbial communities from Lake Tanganyika, Tanzania - TA2015016 Mahale Deep Cast 400m | ecosystem: Environmental > Aquatic > Freshwater > Lake | place: Tanzania: Lake...
CTTGTGCAAGGGCTGACCAACGACACAACATAAGATATACCACGTACTTATGGAATTCGACTCAATCTCATGAGCAGGCAATTCTGGCAATGCCGGGAGCTGTACTGAGTAACCCCGCTTCACAACCTATGCCACCAACCTTTGCCAACGCGCGCCATAGGAGTTGGCAAAGGTTGGGTGTCTGGCGCCCTTGGCTTGGAGCGCGGGCGGCTCACCATTCCGTCTGGACGCTCAGCGCCTGGCCCTCGCCGACAGTGACGCGGGCGGGGAGCGTGACCGTAAGTTGTTCCCCCTTCAGCTCATGCGTCGCTTCGAGCGGCTTGTCACCCTGGGTGACCGCCACCTTCGACGGCTTGGCGTCCTTCGGCAGCTCGAAGACAAGCGACTTCACCTGAAGCTTGCCGTAGCGGACCTCGATGCGCTCGGTCTGGCGGCCTGGGTCGCGCTTCTGGGTGAAGAGCCCCCAGCCCTCGGCGCCGCTCCAGAAGCTCGCGTGGTCCTCGGGCTTCCAGAGGGGCCGGAAGCCGATGAGGCCGGCCGGGCCGTCATATATAAACCCTTGGCAGGCAAGGAGTAACGACCAGATGCTCATCGGGCGGGCGTAGAACTTCCCACACTCGTCGTCGCCGAACGGGTTGCCGCTGTGGCCCCAGGACGATGTGCCGCCGCCCGTGAGGCCCGTGCGGAGGCGGCCGTCGTAGCGGTCGGCCACGGAGCGGACGACGCCAAAGCCCTCCTTCATCAGGCCCGCGTAGACCATCATCGCGGCGGCGGAGTACTCGAAGCCCGTCATCGCCTCATCCGCATAGATGGTGTGGTTCGGCGGGCGATTCGCCTTCGGCCAGCAGATCATCTGGAGTCCCGCATCGGCGTCGGCCACGAACTTGCGGGGGGCCTGGGGCACGCCGCGGAAGTTGGTGCGGAAGTTGTGGAGGAAGAGCGCGGCCATCGCCTTCGCGCAGCGCTCGGGCGGATAGAGCCAGCCGAGGTCGAGCTGGTGCGCCCACCACTGGCCGAGGAGCTGGTCAATGTGGCAGCCGTCGTGGTAGTCCCGGTGGGCCTGGGCGTCGGGCACCTGGATGTAGTAGTCGCCGTTGAAGAGCGTTTCGTCCTGCTTCTTCGAGCCGCTCTCGCGGATCTTGCGGTAGCGGCCGGCGGCCTGCTCGTCCTTCTGGAGCAGGGCCATCTTCTCGCTCGCGGCCAGTGCGCCGAGGTAGAGGGTGCCCAGCCACGAGGTGTTCCCGCCCGTGTTGCAGTCGAGGGTGTTCCACTGCGGGCCGGTCAGCACGCCATCCTCGTCCTTGTCGTGGGTGACGATGAGGAACTCCATCGCCTTCTTCACGGCGGGCCAGTGCTTGGCGAGCCAGGCGCCGTCGGCGGAGCAGAGGTGCTCTCGGTATGCGCCCAGGATGCCGCCGCACTGGCCGTCGAAGGCGGGGTGGCTGGCCGGCTGGCGGTGCGGGATGGCGCCGTTGGGGGCCATGAAGCGGAGTTCCTGCTCGCGCATGATGCGGGCGACTTCGGGGAAGAGGCGGGCGTGGCTCTGCGCGTACTGCCAAACGTGGTTGCAGTTCCCCTGGCAGCAGCCGCTCCCTGGCGAGCAGCCCTCCCAGCCGCCGAAGTAGCCGGCCTTGGTCCAGAAGGTCGTCTGGCAACGGAGCACGACGAGCTGAGAGCTGAGGCGGTCGAGGAGCCACCAGGGCAGGTTCGTCTCGTAGAGCGTATCGTGATAGAGGCGGGTGAGCTTGGTCAGCTCGTCGAGGCGGGCAGCCACGTGGTCGGCCACGGCTCCGGCGTTGGGCCACCAGTTCTCGTACATGTTGCCCTCGCCGCCCCAGGCCCCGCCGCCGTGGCGGCCGGATGGGAAATGCCAGGCGAGGATGAAGGTGACGGTGCGGCTGGCGCCCGGCTCGAGCTTGAGCGTCGAGGAGAGGGCGCCATCGGCCCCCTCACCGGCGCCGAGGACCGCGAGGGCCATGCTGCCAGGCTTGGCCCCGGTCATGTCCAGGACGGTTGCGCGCTCGGTGCGCCGCATCTCCCTCTTGTGGGCCTCCGTGCCCACGCCGTAACGCTGATGGGCCAGCAGGGTGGCCTCAACCGGCTTGTCGGCGGGGTTCTTCACAGTGATGTTGTAGATGGCGCAAGGGATGGCGGAGTCCTTGGTGTTCAGCGGGATCAGCGGGTTGAAGGTCTCGAGGCTCACCTTGACGGGCAGGTCTGGGTCGTCGAAGTCGTACCAGCCGTAGGGGTACTCGCCGCGGAAGGAGAGGGCCCTCATCGCGGCTAAGGTGCCGACGGGTTCGGTTTGGAGCGCCTTGAGGATTGGCTTGTCGCCCTTGATGCGAATGGCGAAGAAGCTGTCGGGCACCGCGGCTTGGCTCATGTTGTTGAAGATCTGCCAGACGGGCCGCGTGGCCTTGCCATCCATCTGGATCGAGCCGGCGCCGATGCCGCCGACGGGGAGGCGGATTGCGCCGAGCGACTCGCCCTGGTAGCCCCGCGTCTCGCCGCGGGCGAAGAGCCACTCGTCGGTCAACAGCTTGGCCAGTTCCTTCTGGCGAACCGCCTCGCGCTCGAGCCGCTCCTTCTCGGCGATGGCGGTCAGCTCCTCGCGGGTCATGCGCTTCTTCGCGCCCATCGCGTCCATGTGCCGCTCGATGTCCACGACCGGGAGCACGCGGGAGTAGACGGCCACCTCGTCCATCGCGCCCTCGTAGTGCTCGAAGCCGTTGAGATCGGCGGCGCCGAGGAGCAGGGGCAGACCCTTCTTCTCGAAACTGATCGTGCCGCTGCCCGCGAACTGGCGGCAGGGAAGGCCGTCGAGATAGAGCTTCAGGTCGTTGCCCGCGCAGGTGAGCACCAGGTAGTGCCACTCGCCGCGGCGGAGCTGTCCCGCCGCGGGGGCGAAGCGAACCACCGCCTTGCCGTTCCAGAAGGCCAGGCCGCTATAGTCGCTCCAGATGTGGAGGCTGAGACGGGTCTCGGGGCTGGTCTTGCGCTTGGCGATGAGACAGGGGTTGCCCTGGCCGCTGGGCGGAAACGTGGGCTTGAACCATAGCTCGATGCTCGTCGTGTCGAGGTCGAGCGCGGGCGCGTCGCCCATCGTCACGGCCCGCTTGGCGGCCAGCACGATGGCCTTGCCGCCATTCGCGCCGTCGGCGAACTCCGCCTGGCCGCCGCGGGCATCACCCTTGAGCGCGCCCTTGGCGTCCACCAGGTCACCCTCGAAGCGCCACTGGGCCACCAGCCCCGGCTCCCTGGCGACGAGGCCGGCGAATGCCTCGGCCCCCGTTTCCGCGCCGAGACAGATGCCGAGAAAGCACACACAGACGAGGCAGACGATAAGGCGTATCATGTTCTTCTTCTTTCCTAACGCGGCCCGTGGCCGCAACCGAAGAGCCGGAATGTCGAATGTCGAACCAGGGGGAAGCAGAGTCCGCTCTTGGCCTCCTTCGTCATTCGACATTCGGCGTTCGGCATTCAGCATTTCACGTTCCGCACGCGCGCACGGGCCATCGCTCAAGGGCCTGTTCACAGGAGGCCCAGCAACTCGGCGGGTTTCTCAATCAGCACCTTGGCTCCGCTGGCGAGGAGTTCTTCCGGGGCGCGGAAGCCCCAGAGGGCGCCCACGGCGAACATCCCCGCCGCGTTCGCTGTCTGCATGTCCGTGTTCGTGTCGCCGAGGTACAGGAACCCCTCGGCGGGGACGCCGGTCTGGGCAATGACGCTGCGGACGCCGGCGAGGTCGGGCTTCGGCGGGACGGCCTTGCTCTGGCCAACAACGGCGTCGAAGCGCCAGCGCGGCAGGAGCTTGGCCACGCAGAGCTTGGTGGCATCGTGGGGCTTGTTGGAGAGCACGGCCATCTTCACGCCGCGCGCGGCCAGGGCGTCGAGCAGCTCGGGCACGCCGGGATAGGGCCGCGTCTTGTCGGCCCAGTGCTCGCCGTAGATGCGGCGCATCAGCTCCACGGCGCGGGCAACGGTCGCCTCGTCGCGGTGGCCGTCGGGCAGCGCACGCGTGACCAGGTTCACCACGCCGTCGCCCACGAAGTACTTGTAGGGCGCCAGAGGATGGGGCAGGAAGCCGAGCTGGGCCAACACGGCGTTCATCGAATCCGCCAGATCCTCCAGCGTGTCCAGCAGCGTCCCGTCAAGATCAAACAGCACTGCCCGGTATCTCCACTCCATTCGTCCTCGTCCTCGTCGTCGTCGTCCTCGATCCTCCCGCAAACAGTGTATCAGATCGCCCCCGGGCCGGCCAGTGTCGCCCCTTCTTCGCCCGCGCGCGGGGCATCTGCTATAATGCAGGCGGAGGAAGGCGACCCCTATGCCCGATGAGACGGCACGATACCGCGTCCACGTCCGCGGCACGGTCCAGGGCGTGGGCTTCCGGCCCTACATCTACCGCCTGGCGCACGGCCTGGCGCTGGTGGGGTGGGTGCGCAACGACTCGTCGGGCGTGGTCATCGAGGTCGAGGGGCCGAGGGAGCGCTGCGAGCGCTTCGTCGCCCGCCTCGTGCCCGAGGCGCCGCCCGTGGCCGACATCGCAGAGGTGCGCCACGAGGCCATTCCCCTTGTGGGCGGGACCTCTGCGTCCCGCGAGACGCGGGGCACGGAGGCCCCGCCCACATTCGTGATTGTCAAGAGCGAACGTCTGCCTGACGCTCTGGCCGAGATTCCGCCCGACATGGGCCTGTGCGACGACTGCCGCCGCGAGCTGCTCGACCCCGCCGACCGACGCTATCGCTACCCCTTCATCAACTGCACGAACTGCGGCCCGCGCTTCACCATCGCCGAGAGCCTCCCCTACGACCGCCCGTTCACCTCGATGAAGCGCTTCACGATGTGCCCCGACTGCCAGCGGGAGTACGACGACCCGGCGGACCGCCGCTTCCACGCCCAGCCCAATGCCTGCTGGGCCTGCGGCCCGCAACTCGCGCTCCTCAACCCCAAGGGCAAACCGACTGAGAGCGCGAGCCGAAGTGTGGCACTGCTGGCCAAGCCAGCCGTGCCACCTATTGGGGCCGACCCTATTGGCATGGTCGCCGGGGCGCTGCGGGAAGGAAGGATTGTGGCCATCAAGGGCCTCGGCGGCTTCCACCTCGCTTGCGACGCCACCAACCAGGCCGCGGTCCAGACCCTCCGCGAGCGCAAGTGGCGCGAGAAGAAGCCCTTCGCCGTCATGGTGCCCGACCTCGCCGCGGCGCGCTGTCTGTGCGACCTCACTGAGGCCGAGGAGCGGCTGCTCCTGAGCTGGCGCAAGCCCATCGTCCTCGCCCTCAAGCGCCCCGGCCACCCCCTCGCCGACGCCATCGCGCCCGCAAGCCAATACTTCGGCATCATGCTCCCTTACACCCCAGTTCACGTTCTCCTTCTCCAGTCCCCTCTCCCTCGGGGAGAGGGCAGGGTGAGGGTGCTGGCACCGGGAGCGAACGCGAGGCCGGGCACCCTCACCCCACCCCTCTCCCCAGGGGAGAGGGAGGGCTTCGTGGCTCTGGTGATGACGAGTGCGAACCGCACCGACGAGCCGATTGCCATTGACAACGCGGAGGCATTGGAGCGCCTCGCCTCCGTGGCCGACCTGTTTCTCGTGCACGACCGCGACATCATCCGCCGCTCCGACGACTCGGTGATGCGCGTCCTCCGCGGCCAGCCCATCGTGCAGCGCCGCGCCCGCGGCGAAGTCCCCCGAGCCACCCCCATTCGGACCCCCAACACCCAGCACCCAACACCTAACACCTCAGTCCTCGCTCTGGGCGGCGACCTGAAGAACACGATCTGCCTCATCCGCAAGGGCCGCGCCTATCTCAGCCAGCACATCGGCGACCTCGACCACGCCGACGCCCTCACTTTCTTTGAGGAGACCATCGAGCACTTCCAGAGCATCCTCGAGACCCGTCCCACTCTCATCGCCCACGACCTCCACCCCGGCTACCACTCGACCGCCTTCGCTCGCCGGCTGGCCGGGGCGGCATCCCAGATTCCAGATTCCAGATTCCAGATTCCGACCCCCAACCCCCAACACCTAACGCCTGACACCATTCTTCTCTCCGGCGTTCAGCACCACCACGCCCACGCCGCCTCGGTCATGGCCGAGCACGGGCTGGAGGGGCCGGTGCTGGGCGTATCGCTCGACGGCACGGGCTACGGCACCGATGGCAAGGTGTGGGGCGGCGAGTTCCTCATCGCCACCCTCGCCGACTTCGAGCGCATCGCCCACCTGGCCTACATCCCGATGCCCGGCGGCGAGGCGGCGATCAAGGAGCCGTGGCGGATGACGCTGGCCTACCTCGGCAGCGCCGCCTTCCCCGAACTTGAGCGCGCCGGCGTGCCGTCCGCCGACCTCGCCGCCGTGCAGCAGCTTCTCGGCAAGGGCGTCGCCTGCCCCGAGACCTCCTCGATGGGCCGCCTCTTCGACGGCGTGTCGGCCCTTCTGGGCGTCTGCACCCGCGTGAGCTACGAAGGCCAGGCCGCCATTGAGCTGGAAGCCAGCATTTCCGATTTCCGATTTCCGATTTCCGATTTCAGAACCGAACACCGAACACCGAACACCCAACACCGTGACCCGGTGTTCTACCCCTTCAATCTCGATGTGAGCACGACCCCCTGGACGGTGGACCCGCGCGAGATCATGTGTGCCGTGCTCGACGACCTGCGGCGGGGTACGCCCCGCGGGTTGATCGCCGCCCGTTTCCACAGTACGATCATCGAGGCTGTGCGAGCCGTCTGCGTCGTCGCCCGCCGCGAGCGGGGCGTGAGCACTGTGGCCCTCAGCGGCGGCTGTTTCCAGAACATGCGCTTGCTTGAGGGCGCCACTGCCGCCCTCGAACGCAACGGCTTCGACGTCCGCTACCATCGCCTGGTGCCGACGAATGATGGGGGCCTGAGCCTCGGACAGGCGGTGGTGGCGCTGGCGAAGATGCGTGACGCGTGACCAGTGACGCGTGAGAAGGCATGGGAATGAAGCTCCGTTGGTCCGCTTCGCTAGTTGTTGCCCTACTCGTCGTGCCTGTGGCTTCGACAAGCCGCGCCGGCGCAGAGGCAGCGCCGGAGCCGGCTCCCGAGATTGCCACCGTGATGGTTCGGTCGGCCACTGAGGGAACCAGTACGCTACAGCTCGTGCCGGGCGAATGGGTGCATTGTGGCGAGGGGGCTTTCGTGCCCTATGAGCGCGGGAGCGACCTGCGGCTCGAGAGGGAGGGGCCTCGGACCTTCGTTAGCGTTGATGGCGGCCAGCGACGCCTGGCCCACGTGAGGGTTCGTCACGGCGAGCCCGAAGGGCTCGCGGCTCTCCGCCAGGCTATCGCCGATGGGGTCAGCCCGCTCACCATCTGGTGCAGTGCGGATGCCCTCAATGCGCTCCCGGTCGTGCCACCGGAGATCAGGGTCGCCCTGCACGTATCAGAGGGCCCGTTGGCGCACCTCAGCGCTTTCATCGGCAGGTGTCCCGGAATCTATGCATTGATGGTCAGCAGCTATCGCGACGCCCCGCTTGTCCCGGCGCTCCGCGCCGCGAAGGGCCTTACGTCGCTCATGGTCTACGTCGAGGGCTCGCGGGGCGACGCTCCGCTCTTCGAGGACGTGGGGTCGCTCGCGGAGATGAAGAACTTGCGGGCCTTGAGTCTCCTCGCTGACTTCCCCTTCGACCTGCGAGCCGTGGCGGGGCTCTCAGAGCTCAGGAGGCTCGCGCTATCTATGCGCTGGCCGCCGGGGTCTGTGGACCTCAGGTTGCTGCGGGGGCTCACCAAGCTGCGCAAGCTTACCCTCGGCAGGTGCGAAGCGGCAGACCTGGCCCCCCTCAGCGGCATGACGAAGCTCGTGGACCTCCACGTCTGGTTGAGTCCGGAGGCCCGCGACATCGAGGCGCTCGGCGGGATGACCGACCTGACGCGGCTTCACCTCACCTTCAGGGGGAAGTCCCAGGTGAAGGACTTCGCGCCGCTGGGGCGCCTGACGGAACTCAAGTACCTCTACCTCTCGGCCAGCCGGGAAACGAAGGACGGCGCGGACCTCTCGCCACTTGCGCGCCTCACCAAGCTTGAGGAACTTGAATTGCATGCTGCTGCGGACTTGAGCTTCCTCGTGGGCCTTCAGGGCCTGAAGGAGCTGCGACTTGGCTACTACGTGGACGATGTGTCGAGCATCCCTCGGCATGTGCAGTTGGAGAACCTCAGGAGGCTGCGGGTCGAGTATTGCAGGGGCCTCTCCGATCTGTCCGGGATCGGTCGCCTTCGAGGCTTGCGCGAAGTTCGCATCCAGAATTGCCCGGCGGTCCGCGACCTCGCACCCCTTGCGTCGCTAGAGGCCCTGGAGGATCTGTTCCTCGACGATTGCAAACAGCTAGGCAGCCTCGCTTCTATCGAGAGGTTGAGCCAACTCAGACGGCTTCACATCCTCAGCTGCGGGCAAGTCAACGACCTGGCGCCGCTTGGCGCCATGGTCAATCTCCAGCATCTCTTTGTCACCCCTTGCCCGCGTCTGGCTGACCTCAAGCCGCTCGCACAGCTAAGGTCGTTGAAGAGCATCTCGCTTGGTTTCCTCAGCGACATGCCGGAGCTGACCGACCTCGCTCCGCTTGGGAGCCTGACCGCCCTTGAGTTCCTCAGCCTGAACGGCTGCAAGAAGGTGATTGATCTCGGCCCCGTGGCGAAGCTCTCCGCCCTGAAAGGACTCGCTCTCACTGGTTCAGAGGAGCTTGCCGATCTCCGCCCCCTCGCCACATCAAGGCGCCTGAAGTCGCTCGATCTGTCGCTAAGCCAGAAGCTGGCCGACCTGACCCCGCTGGCATTGCTGCGAGAGCTTGAGAAGGTTGACCTCAGCGGATGCCCGAACCTCAATGACCTCTCGCCACTGCGCGCCATGCTCAAGCGCGGCGGGAAGATCATCGCGGACGAGCGACTTCGACCTCAGATCGAGCGGCTGCGGAGGGAAACGGATTTCTGACGATGCGTGATGCGTGACCCGTGACGCGTGAGAAGAGAAGGCCAAGAGGAGACGAAGCCCTTGTGTTTGTCTGTGCCCGCCAAGATCGTTGAACTTCAAGGCCGCCTTGCCACGGTGGACGTGATGGGGAACCGCCGCGAGGCCGACGTGAGTCTGGTGGACGAGCCGCAGCTCGGCGACTACGTGCTCGTGCACGCCGGCTTCGCCATCGAGAAGATGACGGCCGAGGACGCCGCCGAGACGCTGAAGCTCTGGGAGGAGATGGCCGGTATCGAGAGCTTCGAGCCACGAGCGGCGAGCGACGAGCTTCAAGAGGAGGAGAAGCCTTGAACTCCGATCCTCAAGCTCGCGGCTCGCGGCTCGCGGCTCGCGGCTTCGTCCCTGAGCTGCTGCGGCTGATCGCCGAGCGCGCGGCGCGGCTGGCCCCGCGGGCCGTCCGCTTCATGGAGGTCTGCGGCACCCACACGATGGCGATGTTCCGCAGCGGCATCCGGGCCATGCTCCCGCCGAACGTCAGGCTGCTCAGCGGCCCCGGCTGCCCCGTGTGCGTGACACCGATGGGCATGGTGGACGCCGCCATCGAGATCGCGCGGCGGCCAGGCGTGTGCCTGGCGACGTTCGGCGATATGGTACGGGTGCCCGGCAGCCGCACGAGCCTGGAGCGCGCGAAGGCGGAGGGGGCCGATGTGCAGATGGTCTACTCGCCGCTCGACGCCCTGAAGCTGGCCGAGGCCGAGCCGGGCCGCACCGTGGTCTTCTTCGCAATCGGCTTCGAGACCACCACGCCCGCCGTCGCCGCCACCGTGGCCTACGCCCGCGACCGCGGCCTGCGGAACATGCTCTTCCTCGCCGCCAACAAGGTCATCCCGCCCGCGATGGAGGCGATCCTGGCAGGCGGCGAGGTGAAGCTCGACGGCTTTCTCTGTCCCGGCCACGTGAGCGTGATCACAGGCTCAGCCATCTACGAGCCACTGGCGGCCAAGTACCACGCGCCGTGTGTGGTCACCGGCTTCGAGGCCGAGGACATCCTTGAGGGCATCGCCATGCTCCTCCTCCAGGTCGTCGAGGCGGCCCCGAAGGTTGAGATTCAATACAAGCGATGGGTCCACCGCGAGGGCAACGCCAAGGCCCGCGAGCGGGTCGCCGAGGTGTTCCGCCCCTGCGACGCCGCGTGGCGCGGCCTGGGCACCATCCCGATGAGCGGGCTGGAGCTTCGCCCCGAGCTCCGGGGCCACGACGCGCTCCAGGTGCTCGGCATCCAGGTGCCACCCGAGCTCGAGAACCCTGGCTGTTCCTGTGGCGAGGTGCTCCGCGGCCTCATCGAGCCGCCCGAATGCTCCCTCTTCGCCAGCCGTTGCACACCGGCGACGCCAGTCGGGCCATGCATGGTCTCGACCGAAGGAAGCTGCGCGGCCTACTACAAGTACGGAGAGCGCTGAGAATGGATCGCGTCCTTCTCGCCCACGGCGGCGGTGGGTCGCTCACCAAACAGCTTATCCGGGGCATGGTTGTGTCCCGCTTCGGGAACCCCGCGCTCGCTCCTCTCTCCGACAGCGCGCTACTCGAGTTGCCGCCCGGCAAGACGGCGTTCACGACCGACAGCTACGTGGTGAAGCCGCTGCGTTTCCGCGGCGGCGACATCGGGCGGCTCGCGGTGAGCGGCACGGTGAACGACTTGGCGATGGCTGGCGCAAAGCCTCTCTACATCTCGCTCGCCCTCATCCTCGAAGAGGGGCTTCCGCTGGATGACCTTGCGGCCATCCTCGATTCGGCCAAGGCCACGGCAGGGGAGGCAGGGGTGACTGTGGTCTGCGGCGACACGAAGGCGGTCGAACGGGGCGCCGCCGACGGACTGTTCATCAACACCTCAGGCATCGGCGTCATCCCCGAGGGCGTGAGTGTAGCGATGGAGCGCGCCGCGCCGGGCGACGCGGTGCTCATCAACGGCCCCATCGGCGACCACGGCGTGGCGATCCTGAGCGCGCGCGAGGGCCTGAGCTTCGAGACCCCTGTGTCGAGCGACGTGGCGCCGCTCAACGGCCTGGTCGTCGCCATCCTCGCCGCCGGCGGCGAGGCCATCCACGCCCTCCGCGACCCCACCCGCGGTGGGCTGGGCATGGTCGCCTGCGAGGTCGCCGAAGCCTGCTGCCACGACATCGAGTTGGACGAGGCGGAGATTCCCGTCCGGCCTGAGGTGCGGGGAGCGTGCGACCTGTTGGGCCTCGACCCCCTCTACGTGGCGAACGAGGGCAAGCTGGTCGTCGTCTGCGCCGAGGGCGTTGCATCGGCGGTCCTCACGGCGATGCGGGCACACCCCCTCGGTCGCTCGGCCGCGCCCATCGGCCGCGTGCTCGAGGGAGCGAAGGGGCGTGTCACGCTGCGCACGGCCATCGGTGGCCGCCGCGTGGTGGACCCGCCCTATGGGGAGCAGTTGCCGAGGATTTGCTGAAATCCGTAATCCGTAATTCGTAATCCGTAATCAGACGGAGAGCCACAAGAGCGGGCACCTTCTTCTTTCTGGCCGCTTCGGGGTTCTTTGTGGGTAGCCCCCAGGGGTTGTGGTTGTCGGTCGGCGCGAGCAGCTGGCGATCCAGCGCCGGCACAGGTGTATTTCGGCGTAAGTCCTTGCCATGCCTATGC
>Ga0194112_10010540_pt1 | contig 11583 bp, 10 predicted proteins | sample TA2MahC400mmetaG_FD_146191 | JGI IMG/M metagenome (GOLD analysis project Ga0194112, IMG submission 146191) | Freshwater microbial communities from Lake Tanganyika, Tanzania - TA2015016 Mahale Deep Cast 400m | ecosystem: Environmental > Aquatic > Freshwater > Lake | place: Tanzania: Lake...
GGGGAAGAGGGAATTACGAAGGTGATTTGAGATAATGAGCCGGGTTTACCGGATTGCCATTGAGGCGAACTTCGTAATGAAGGTGGGGACCGGTACTGTTTCCCGAAAGGCCCACGGTTCCAATAATTTGTCCTTTTCTGATTCTTTGGCCAGGTTGGACTAAAAGTTCTTTAAGGTGGCCAAACATGGTGGAATACCCGTGGCCGTGGTCAAGGCATATCAACCGCCCATACTCCGATTCCCTTCCGGCAAAACTAACTATACCATCCGTCGGAGCCACCACAGGTGTTCCTACGGGAGCAGAGATATCCACCCCTCTATGGGGGCGGTTTCCCCCCGATGACGGAGAAAGGCGCGTATCCCCAAAACCGGAAGTAATTCGCCCAATAACCGGCCAGAGGGAAGGAGTAGCTATAAGGATTGATTTTTGGGCCTGTAAAAAACTATGCAGTTCTTTTAAAATTTGCTCCCGTTGGGAAAATTCCCGGCGTAATTCCAGAAGGTCTTGATGGAGGGCGCTAACCAACCTGGTCCTTTCCCGCTCCAAAATAGAAACTTCTCCTTCCCGGAAAGAAGGAGAAGGTTTTATCTCATTCTCCTCTTTTTTCACCAAGGAAGTTTTTTTCTTGGTAGGTTTTTGGGGGACCTTTTTCGGTTTTTTCAACTCATTGATTTCCTTAAGGTCTTTTTCAACTTGTCTTTCCATTTCTTTGAGTTTATCCAATTCCTGTTCCAGGAAAGTAATTTTTTCCATAAAGGAGCGGATTTCGGCTTGCTGGGACCTGGTTTCAGCCCGTAGAGATTGGAGCTCGACGACTTTTTTCTTGAAATTAAGATAATTGTAAATCATGAAGGCGGAGACTACGAGGAAAATACCAAGGGCGGCAGCGGCAATTTTCAAGGTCAGGGGGGATAAAATAAATTTTTTAACGCGGGCGGCTTTTTGGGAAATTATTAATATGGTATACTTTCTTTTAAGCAATTTTCCTCACTCCCGCAAAAGAATATAACCAACCCCCCCGGAAGTCCGGGTAAAGCCTCTATTCCTGGAAATGTTTATGAACTTTTATGGTAATTTCTTTGAAGGTTTTTCATTTATCATAGAGAACCATTTTTTGTCAAGACTTTTTCGTGCTGCATTAGACAACTATTTGATTTTATGAGAATAATAAAATTTAAGAGAACCATTTTTATACTTCCAGAAGGACGGCGATTTCGTCGCATTCGGGAAACTTGACGCACTTTAGGCAGTCGGCCCATATTTTATGGGGTAAGGCACTTTTATCCACCACCTTAAAACCAAACTTGAGAAAGAACTTTGGTTTATAGGTTAAGGCAAAGATACGAAAAAGGCCAAGGCTGATGGCTTCCGAAAGGCAGGCTTCTATGAGTTTGGTTCCGATTCCCCGGCGATTATATTCCTCCCTGACAACTAAGGAGCGAATCTCGGCCAGGTCTTCCCAGCAAATATGCATGGCGCAGGTGCCAATAATTCGATCCTGTCCCTCCTCCTGGTATACGTAATAATCCCTAAGGTTGTCGTAAAGCTCACTTAAAGAGCGGGAGAGCATTTCCCCTTTCTTGGCTGAAGACTCGATCAGTTTCTGGATCTCCCTGACATCGGAGATTTTGGCTTTGCGGATAGTCATATCGCCGATTTCCCTAAGGCGTTTTTAAGCATTTCCCTGGCGTGGTCAATAGTTTTTTCGGTAATCTTAACCCCACCGAGCATGCGGGCTATTTCCTGCTCCCGTTCATTGCCTTGAAGAAGATTTACTTCCACGATGGTCCTCCCGCCTTGGATTCTTTTCTTAACCCTGTAATGGGCAGCGGCGTAGGAGGCGATTTGGGCCAGGTGCGTTATGCAAAAAACCTGATGCCTGGAGGATATCTCCTTGAGTTTTCGCCCCACCACCTCGGCAATCCCTCCTCCAATACCGGCGTCCACCTCGTCGAAAACGAGGGTTTTTACTAAATAGTCTTCGGCTAAAACCCGTTTTAAGGCCAGCATAATCCGGGAGAGCTCCCCTCCGGAAGCGATCCTGGCGAGGGGTTTCAGGTCCTCTCCGGGGTTGGGGGAAAGAAAAAATTGGACCCGATCAATTCCCTTTTCACCCAAACGCGGGATAAATGCGGAGCCCTCAATCTGTTCTCCGGGAAAAGCGGGCGCAACTTCAATCTCAAAGCGCACTTTTTTCATCCCCAGGGTGGCTAATTCAGCCTCCACCCTGGCGCTGAGCTCACGGGCTACTTTTTGGCGTTTTAAGGAGAGTTCCTGGGCCAGGCTTAAAGCCTGACTTTCCAAGGCGTCGCTGTTTTTTTTAAGGGCGGCAATTTTTTCTTCAAGGCTTTCAAGGTGTTTTTGTTCCCGATCGATTTTTTCTTTGTAGGCCAGGACTTCCTCCATAGAAGGTCCATACTTTTTTTTAAGCTTGTGGATTTCCTCTAAACGGAATTCAATTAATTCCAGGCGCTTAGGGTCAAAAAGAATTTTTCCCCGATAGGCCCGCAGGGAGGAAGCCACGTCTTCCGATTGGAAAAGCGCCGACTCCGCAGCCGAAACAAGGGGGGTCAAAGAGGAATCGATTTTAGCTCCATCCCGCAGGCGCTGAATCGTCGACTTGAGGCGTTCAACCACCGAACCACTTTCCCCGTAGAGAACCTCGGTACCCTGATGGGCAATGGCGTACAGCTTTTCAGCATGAATTAGGCGGGCCCGCTCGGCAGCCAGCTCTTCTTCTTCGCTGGGTTCACCGGCTTTAGGCAGCTTCAGGTTGGCTTTGGCGATTTCCCGGGATTGGAACGTAAGAAGTTCCATCCGCTCGGATCTTTGCCTTTCTTTGGCGATTAACCCTTCCAGGTCGGATCTGGTTTGAAGCCATTGTCTATAAAGATCTTGATATTCCTGGCGCAAAGGGGTAAGCCCTCCGGAGCGGTCTAAGATGTCAATGTGCCGCTGGGGGTTGAGAAAATGCTGGTGTTCGTGTTGCCCGTAAATGTTTATCAGGTTTTCGCCCAGTTCCTCGAGCATGTGGAGGGTGATGGAATGGCCGTTGAGAGAGGCCCTCGATTTGCCGGAACGATGAATAATCCGCTTGATTAATATTCCTTCTTCTGGCTCAAACTGAAATTGGCTTAGGGCTTTTATATCCTCCCCTTTTCCCAGGTCGAAGAACGCTTCGATGGTCGCTTCTTCTTCGCCGGTTCGGATCATCTCTGGAGAAGCCCGGCCCCCGAGGAGTAAATTGAGGGCGTCGACCAAGATTGATTTGCCGGCTCCGGTTTCCCCGGTGAGGATATTAAAACCTGGGCCAAATTCCGCATGCAGCTCTTCGATGATGGCAAAATTCCTGATATTCAGCTCGGTCAGCATTCAAAATTTCTTTGGGGGTCCGGTCAGCGCTCTCCCCATTTAAATTTGGTTCTCAGGATTTGGAAATAGTCCTTAAAGGGAGATTTAACGAATAAGACGTAATCCTCGGCTTTGGTGACGACTACCTGGTCAAAGGGATGAAGGGCGCAGCCTACCTGGCCATCGAGGGTCAGGCGGACATCGCTTTCTTCCGACTCGAGGGTAAATTCCACCGTGGCTTGATCGGGAATGAGCAACGGCCGGTTGGTTAGAGCATGGGGACAGATAGGGGTAATAAGAATTGAATCCATGGCCGGATAAACAATGGGTCCTCCGGCGGCCAGAGAGTAGGCAGTTGAGCCGGTGGGAGTGGAGATAATCACTCCATCTCCTTTATAAGTTGTGACATAGTCCCCGTTGATGCTGTTGCGGAGATGGATGATGCGGGCCAGAACGCTTTTGGTAATTACGGCGTCATTGAGGACCGAATATTGGCCAACTAATTCCCCCTGGCGCAAAACCTTGGCGCAAATCTTCATGCGTTTTTCGGTTTCCATCTTTCCTTGGAGGATTTTCTCCAGCACAGGATAAAGCTCGTCGAGGGTTATTTCGGTTAAAAAACCCAAGCCGCCAAGGTTTACTCCGAGAATGGGAACGCTCTTTCCTTCCATAGCCCGGACAGCACTCAGGAAGGTGCCGTCCCCGCCGAGGACGATGAGCATATCGACCAGCTGGCTGAGTTCGGCCCGGAGGCTGGAGAGAGAGTGGTTGATCAGCGGGGCCAGGGTCTCATCAAGGTGAACTACGACATCCCTCTTGGTTAGCCATGCGCTAAGTTCCTTAGCCAGGGCAATGGCGTCCGGTTTGTTTGGTTTGACGATTATCCCAATGTTTTTCAACGGCTAATCCTCTCCCAAAACTGAAATAGTTAAGGAGCCCGCTAACTCTCGCATCACTTATTTAACATAAAAGAAGAAGGCTGTCCATAATGAAATAAGTCTTGCCACCCCTCCCCAGTTTTTAGAGTCAGACTGTCATCTCCAAAATGCTCATGGAGAAGGTGAGAAGGTGTGGAGGAGTCAGTATCGGCGGGCAATGAACTTACTTGTTCCCTCTCCCTTTACTCTCCGCAAAAAGAGGCCTGAGAGAATCCCATAAAGAGTAACCCGTCGAACATTTAAAAACTACCTCGGGTAAACAACTCCCTGACAGGCCCCGGCCAAAGGAATAAATCCCGCTTTAAGCGGGACTCATAATGACGAATCCGCACCTTCCCACCTTCTCCAAGGATAAGAAATCTCCTTCCTTGAACTCCTGGCCTGATAGGATCATTTAATCCTGGGATAGGGGGGGGTGATATGATGCTCCTTCTCTAATCTTTTGGAGATCAGCAGTCAATAAAATGGTTTGAAACCATAGGCGAACTATGTTAGTTTGAAGCATATTATTTTAAGAATTTTTAGCCATGGAACTTTTCGCCAAAACAGATAAAAGGGAGAAAACTCCTTTAGAATTTACTCCACTCGCGGATCGGATTCGCCCGCAGAAGATGGACGATTTTGTCGGCCAGGAACATCTTTTGGGCCCCGGCCGTTTCCTTCGATCTTTAATCGAAAAAGATCAGCTGCAATCGCTGATTTTTTGGGGGCCTCCAGGGACAGGGAAGACCACCCTGGCCTGGATTATTTCCCAATCCACCCGATCTCATTTCATAGCTTTCTCGGCGGTCTTATCCGGGGTTAAAGAAATCCGCCAGGTAATCATCGAGGCCGAAGAACAAAAGTCCAAAGGGCGACGGACAATCCTTTTTGTAGATGAAATCCATCGGTTCAATAAGGCCCAGCAAGACGCTTTTCTCCCCCATGTGGAGAAGGGCACGATTATTTTGATCGGCGCCACCACCGAGAACCCGTCTTTCGAAGTTAATTCCGCCCTTCTTTCCCGTTGCCGAGTTCTCACTTTAAGGGCTTTAGGCGCCGAAGAAATTGGTCTTATTTTAAAGCGAGCCCTTGTTGATGAGGAAAAAGGTCTGGGCACCCTGAACCCTGTGTTGACTCCCGAGGCCTGTAAATACCTCCAAGAAATGGCCCACGGGGACGCCCGCGTAGCCTTGAATGCTTTGGAGATAGCCGTTAGGACTACCCCGCCGGACGCCAACGGCCAAAGGATTATTTCCCTGGCCATGGCCGCCGAGGCCATGCAGCGCAAGGCCCTGCTTTATGACAAGGATGGCGAAGAGCATTATAATGTAATCTCGGCCTTGCACAAAAGCTTGCGGGGAAGCGATCCCGATGCCGCTCTTTATTGGCTGGCCAGAATGCTGGAGGCCGGGGAAGATCCCCTGTATGTGGCCCGCCGCCTGGTGCGCTTTGCCTCCGAGGATATTGGTTTGGCCGATCCCCAAGCCTTGAACGTGGCTCTGGCGGCTATGCAGGCTTTTCATTTCATCGGTCCTCCGGAGGGGGAACTCGCCCTGGCCGAGGCGGCGGTTTACTTAGCCACCGCCCCAAAGAGCAACGCCGTTTATTTGGCGTATGGGAAGGCGCAAAAGGATGTCAAGGAAAAAGGGGCCCTTCCGGTTCCTCTCCCCATTCGCAATGCCCCCACCAACTTAATGGCCAAGCTGGGTTACGGCCAAGGATATAAATACGCCCACGATTTTCCAGGGGCGGTTGTCGAACAGGATTATTTTCCGGCCGAGCTCGGCCCTCGATCCTACTATCAGCCAACGAATAGAGGAATGGAAAAAATCATTGGGCAGCGGTTGGAATTCTGGCGCCAAAAAATGAAAAAGAAATAATAAGAAGATAGCGGTAGCCGTTTAATGCCCCAGGGTAAGGAATCGGTGATCTCTGGGGCTAATGTTTTCTAAAGGAGGATTTAAGAATGACTCAGTTTCATCAGTGGTACCAGGAGCTGCAGGCCGAGAGGGCCATCAAAGCCTTAAAAAAGAATAATTTCGACGCCCGCTATTTTACCAAAGCAGCGGAGGCTCTGGAGGAAGTCTGGAAGATGATTCCCGAAGGAGCCACGGTTGGGTATGGAGGTTCGTTCACTCTGACTCAACTCGGCTTTATTGCCGAAGCCCAAAAACGCCCGATTAAATTTTTAAACCCTTTTGCCAAAGGCTTGACTGTAGAAGAAGGTGACCGGATTCGCCGGGAAATCTTTTTCGCTGATTTTTTCTTAGCCAGCAGCAATGCCGTCACCGAAGACGGAAAGCTTTTCAACATCGATGCCACAGGCAACCGGGTGGCGCCCATGATTTTCGGCCCCAAAAAAGTAATTTTGCTTTGCGGGGTGAATAAAATCGTCAAAGACATTGCCGAGGCTCAGAAAAAAGTCAAGGAGTATACGGCGCCACTGAACGTCAAGCGGCTGGGTTATAAAAATCCCTGCTTTCAGACCGGGGAATGCGCGGACTGCTCTTCGACCGACAGGATCTGCAATGCCTACGTTATCCTGGCCAAAAAACCGCGGCGGACGGATATTTCGGTTTTTCTGATCGGGGAATTTTTAGGATTATAAACAACCGCAAACATTCTTTTACCCCTTGAACCTCTCCCCCAAGAGACTGTGTCGTAATTAGAAAATTAGATGTCCGGGCGAGAGGGCATTCTTTCGGAATCATAAGGCGGTGGTCATTTCATGGATGGAGGCGGAGTAAAAACCTTAATATTTCTGCTGCCCTTCGAACCCGCCTTCCCTTGGCGGATAATAAGCATGGGCATTGCATATCTTCCTCACCCGCCGATGCTTCCTCATTCATGCCCTCCCGCCCGGGTTACGATATAGTCTCGAAGGGGAGAGGGGAATAACTTTTGACAATAGTTCGTAAGGCGCGAGGAGAAAGAAAATGGCTATGGGTCATGAAGTAAAGAAAGAATGGCCGACCGGGATGATCGAACTGGCGGAAGGCCTTTTCGCCTACATCCAGCCTACGGGGGAAAGCGGGGTGAGCAACGCTGGCTTGCTCGTGGGCGACCGGAGCGCTGCCCTGATCGATACGCTAATGGTTCCTTCCTTGAACCAACCCTTTGTCGAGGCTATCAAAAAAACTACCGCTTTGCCTATTACCAAAATAATCCATACCCACCATCATATTGACCATATCGGTGGCGATTCCCTTTTTCCCCAGGCCGAGGTCTTCGCCCATAAAGAAGCGCGAGAACGGATTCTCAAGGCCGGCTTGCTCAAGCCTGTATTCGCCCGTTTCATGCCTCGTTTTGCCAGAGAATTTGATCAGGTGGAGATCACGTCACCCACGGTGACCTTTGAGCACGACTTGAATTTTTACTTAGGCAACCGGGAAGTGAGATTGATCGTCTTCGGCCCGGCCCATACTCCGGGTGATGTAGGAGTGTATTTGCCTAAGGAGAAAATCCTCTTTGCGGGCGACATTGCCTTCTTCTATGTCTCTCCCCTGGCCCATGAAGGCACCCTCAAAGGATGGGAAAGAGCCTGCGACCGCATCCTGGAGATGGACGTGGAAACCATCGTTCCAGGGCACGGCCCCATCGGCACGAAAGAGGATTTGAGATTGGTGCGCGATTATCTGCGGCTGATCCAGCAAGAGGGGGAAGAAACTCTGGCAGCCGGTCACGGGCCGCTGGAAGCCGGAAAGAAAATTGATCTTGGGCCTTTCAGGGAATGGCGCGAATGGCCGAGGGTACTGGTCAATGTTTACCGCTGGTCATTGGAGAGAGAAAATAAACTCGATGCTCCCCTCGATATCAGCCTTTACATGAAGATTATCGAAGAACTGGGGAAGATGAAAGAAGGATGAAGACCCAAACGGCTTTTCCCACAGATTTCATTCGGGCCATTATCGAAGAAGATTTGAAAAATAATAAGAATGGAGGACGGGTGGCCACCCGCTTTCCCCCGGAGCCGAATGGGTATCTGCATATCGGGCATGCGAAATCAATCTGCCTCAATTTCGGCATCGCCGCCCAATACAGGGGAACCTGCAATTTGCGCTTCGATGATACGGATCCGAGCGGAGAGAGCAAGGAGTTTGTGGAATCAATTATAAGGGACGTTAAATGGCTGGGATTTTCCTGGGAAGACCGGTTGTATTATGCCTCCGATTATTACGAACAGCTTTACCAATATGCTCTCCAGTTGATTAAAAAGGGCAAAGCCTATGTGTGCGGTCTTAGCGCGGATGAAATAAAGGAATACCGGGGGACCCTTACTGAACCAGGCAAGGAGAGTCTGTATCGTAACCGTTCCGTGGAGGAGAATTTAGACCTGTTCCAGCGCATGCGGGCCGGAGAATTTCCGGATGGGGCCTATGTGCTGCGCGCCAAAATCGACATGGCCTCTCCCAACATCGTTATGCGTGACCCGGTTCTCTACCGGATAAAACGGGAGCCTCATTATCGAACGGGCAATGATTGGGTCATTTATCCCATGTACGACTTCGCCCATTGCCTTTCCGACTCCCTGGAAAAAATCACTCACTCAATCTGTACCTTGGAATTCGAAAATAACCGGGCTTTGTACGATTGGACTCTTGAAGAATTAAAAACGGCTTGCCATCCCCAGCAGATCGAGTTTGCCCGCCTCAATTTAAGCTACACTGTTTTAAGCAAACGGCGGCTGATTGAGCTTGTGGAGAAAAAATACGTCTCCGGATGGGACGATCCCAGGATGCCAACCATCGCTGGATTACGGAGAAGAGGCTGTACCCCCGAGGCGATCCGCAACTTTTGCGAGCGCATAGGGGTGGCTAAAAATGACAGCGTCGTCGCTATGGCCTTGCTCGAACACTGCGTCCGGGAGGATTTAAACGAAAGGGCCCCGCGGGTAATGGGTGTGCTTCGCCCGCTTAAAGTCATCATTGACAACTACCCGGAGGGAAAGGTTGAGGAGTTCGAATGTCCTTACCATCCCCAGAATCCCGGTATGGGTTCGAGGCAAGTCCCCTTTTCCCGGGTGTTGTTTATTGAGAAAGATGATTTTCAGGAAATCCCTCCCAAGAAATTCTTCCGCCTGGCTCCCGGAAGGGAAGTACGCCTGCGTTATGGCTATTTTATTAAATGCCAGAGCATGGTTAAAGATCCTAAAACCGGGGAAGTAATCGAAATCCACTGCACCTATGACCCACAAACGCGGGGTGGCTTTGCGCCTGACGGCCGTAAAGTGGAAGCCACAATCCACTGGGTTTCGGCGGAGGATTCTATTCCGGCGGAAGTTCGCTTGTATGAACGTCTCTTCCGGGTGGCCAACCCGGCCTCCGAAGAAGATTTTATAAAATATTTAAATCCTAACTCCCTGGAAATTCTTAAAAGCTGCCAGGTGGAGCCAAGTTTGAAAGGAGCGTCCCCCGGAAGCCGGTTTCAGTTTGAAAGAATGGGATATTTCTGCCTGGACCATCTTGACTCCTCTGGGCAAGCCCTGGTATTCAATCGCACGGTTACGCTCCGGGATTCCTGGGCCAAGCTCGGCAGCCGAGAGAAAAAATAGTCCTCCTAATCCTGCCGGGGAACAAGGCGTCAATCTCCATTGTTTGGGGACCAATAACTATGAATCAGGAAGGAGGGCGGTCATGAAATAGGTGCCCCTTCAGCGAACAGATCTTTCAAGTCTCTTTTTTGTAATTACCACTGAAATTATTTTGTCAATTCGGACATAGGCGTCAAAAGACAACTCCCTGCTCGCTATACCTGAAATATGAACCAGGTGATCCCCTACAGTCTTAATGATACCTTCAAAGACTCCCCCTGATTCTAATCTAATGGAGACTTCTTTCCCTATTGATTCGGTTAAAACATTAACGATCCTATGGTGATGCTTAAATTCAAACATACCCTCTGCCGCTGCCAGCTGCTGAGGAGTTATGAAGAAAACGACCGCAACGAATACCATTACCACTATTCTCGCCCACATTTTTAAACCCTCCTTTGGCAGAATTTTTTCAATGGAATTTATAGGTAGGACAGTGACGATGCCAAAGTAGCAAAATCCTTCATTGGGGTCAATCGGAAAATTACGTATAGCGTGCCAATATAGACCCTTTTTAAAAGGTGGCGAAATAAAAAAGGCCTCAGAGGTAGTACCCCTAAAGCCTCGAAATCATTGGCTGGGGGACAAGGATTCGAACCTTGATTCACGGAGTCAGAGTCCGTTGTCCTACCGTTGAACGATCCCCCATTAGGTCTATAATTAAAAAAATACCCAAAATCTCGAAGGGCGTCAATAAAAAACCAACTCCGATAAAAAAATACTTGACACCCCTTTTCCCGGCCTATACTATTTTGCATACAAACTAATTTGGGGGAAAGTTCATGGCGGCATACGAAGAGTGTTTTGTTTTTCTTTTGGGCAAAGCTTACCAGAGAGCTCATGGTTTGCTGAAGAAAAAACTTCTACCTTTCGGATTGACTCCCGTCCAGCATTTAACCCTGGCTGTTCTTGGGGATGAAGAAGTCTTATCCCCGGCAGAAATTTCTGAAAGGACGGTCATGGATAGCGCAACCCTTTCAGGTGTGCTGGACAGGATGGCCGAGGCCGGATTGATTAAGAAAGAGGAAAATCCCGAAGATCGCCGCTCCCTCCGCGTATCCATAACAGCCAAAGCCAGAAAAATGATGGATGACCTGGCGGAGCAGAGAAAAGCGGTCAACGAAGAGTTGACCAGTGTTCTTTCCTTGGAAGAAAAACTCTTGCTCAAGAGAATGCTAAAAGAGATTAAAGGTTAATTATTTGTACACAAAAAAAACTCCTGGATCAGTTGGAGGGAAGAAGATTAACATCGGGCCGGAGGGCAGCGGGGTCCGTAAATTTGCCTTCGCCTTGCTCGAGGCAAGTAAAACTACAGCGCCTTCAACCGCACTCTTTGATCTACCGGCGCCGGAGGCAGCCGAGGCGCTCAGCCAAGGGAAATTGGATGCCGTAATGATCTTTGGCGCGACGGAAAATACCATCGTGCAGAATCTCCTACATAAGCAGGGGGTAAAGCTGATGATCTTCAACCAGGCGGAGGCCTATACCCGGCTTTTCCCGGCCCTGTCCCATGTTGTCTTGCCCATGGGTATATTGGATTTAGCGAGAAAAACACCGGCGGCAGATGTGCATCTTTTGGCCATCACCAACAATCTGGTAGTCCGCAAAGACCTTCACCCGGCCCTGGTTTATTTGCTTTTGGAGGCGGCCACTGAAATTCATAGCGGTTCGGGTTGGGTTAATAAGGCTGGAGAATTTCCTTCGCCCAAGACCCAGGACTT
>Ga0194112_10010541_pt1 | contig 11583 bp, 8 predicted proteins | sample TA2MahC400mmetaG_FD_146191 | JGI IMG/M metagenome (GOLD analysis project Ga0194112, IMG submission 146191) | Freshwater microbial communities from Lake Tanganyika, Tanzania - TA2015016 Mahale Deep Cast 400m | ecosystem: Environmental > Aquatic > Freshwater > Lake | place: Tanzania: Lake...
CTGGACGGCTACCTGTTCCGCAAGCGGATGCTCGCCGCCGGCGCGCTTCCCGGAGCCGCGTTCCAGGTCTTAGGCGGGCGGGTCCAGTCGCCCTTGACCCGGGGTCTGTCGTTCGCCGGCGAGGCGGCCGTTGAGTTCGGTTCCTGGGCCGGCTCGTCGATGACGGCCTGGGGAGGCTATGTCCGCCTGGATTACGCGACGGGCAAGACGTTCCCGCTGCCCGCCCTGCTGACCGCGGGCGGAATCGGCTTGAGCGGCGACGACCCGGCCACGGCGGGACACGAGGGCTGGGACCCGCCCTTCAGCCGCTGGCCCAAATGGAGCGAGTCGCTGATTTATCTCCAAGCCGCGGAAACGGGGCGCCCCGCCTACTGGACCAACATGACTTCGGTCTACGGCGAGGCCCGCTTCGACCTGAGTGAGAACGCGCGCCTGAAGCTGACGCTCCACTCGCTCGGCGCCTGCCGCCGCTCCGCGCCGGGCGGCATCCGCAGCGGAGCCGGACTCCGCCGCGGGGAGCTGTTCATCGTCAAGTTTCAGTACGACCTAAACAAGAACATCGCCGGCCATTTCATCTGGGAAGGCTTCCGGCCGGGGAACTACTACGTCGCCGGAGCGCACAGCTACGCCTGGGTGCGCTTTGAATTGTTGTTCCGCTACTGACGAGGGAGAAAGGAGCCCGTCATGGCAGTCCGCATCGCGGTCCTGGCCGCTTATGTCATACTGATCGCCGTCATCGGCATCAGCCGGATGAAAAAAACGCGCACCTTCGCCGATTTCTTCCTGGGCGGCGGCCGCGTCGGGCCGTGGATGACGGCCTTCACCTACGGCGCCGCCTATTTCTCGGCCGTCCTGTTCATCGGCTTCGCCGGCAAGGTCGGCTGGGGGTTCGGCTATTCCGGGCTGTGGATCGCCCTGGGCAACGCCCTGGTGGGCGTCCTGGCCGTGTGGGCGCTCATCGGCTTCCGCATCAAGCGCATGTCGCAGGAGATGAGCGTCACCACCATGCCGGAATTCCTGGAGAAGCGCTACGGCAGCCGCTTCCTGAAGCTGTTCGCCGGGCTGGCGACCTTCGTCTTCTTCATCCCCTACTCGGCGGCGGTGTTCATCGGCCTTTCGTATCTCTTCAAGATGAACTTCAACATCGAGTACTGGCAGGCCCTGGCCTTCATGGGCCTGCTGACCGCCTTCTATCTCGTCCTGGGCGGCTACCGGTCCATGACCGTCCTCGACGTCGTCTTCGGCGCCCTGATGCTGGCCGGGGGGACGGTCCTGTTCGTCAGCCTTCTGGGAAAGGCCGGCGGCATGGCCGCGGCCACGGCAAAGCTCGCGGCCATCGACCCGCGTCTGGTCGGGGCGGTCGGGCCCCCCGGGTGGTGGCCCCTGGCGGCGCTCATCTTCCTGACCTCGGTCGCTCCTTTCGGCATGCCGCAGCTCGTGCAGAAGTTCTACGCCGTCCGGGACAAAAAAGCCGTCCGGGCGGGCATGATCATTTCCACCCTGTTCGCCGTCATCCTCTCCGGGATCGCCTATTTCGCCGGCGGCCTGACGCGCCTCTTCCTCTCGCCCGAAGCGACGCCCGGCGCCTTCGCCGGGGGGAAGCCGGTGTTCGACGCCCTGATGCCCGAGCTCCTGGCCCGGGTCGTCCCCCAGTCGCTGACGATCCTCATGCTGCTTCTCATCCTCTCGGCCTCGATGTCCACGCTGGCGGCGCTCGTCCTGGTCTCGAGCTCGGCCGTGGTCAAGGACCTCTACGGGGGCTTCTTGAGGCCCGCGGCTTCGGACAAGACGCTGACCGCCCTGATGCGGTGCATGAGCGCGCTGTTCGTCCTCCTGTCCGTGCTGCTGGCCTACATCCGGCCGGCGACGATCGTCACCATCCTGGGCATCTCCTGGGGGGCCGTGGGCTCGGTGTTTCTCGGGCCTTTTCTCTGGGGCCTGCTGTCGAAGCGGGCCACGAAAGCGGGCGCGGTGGCGGCTTCGCTCCTGGCCCTGGCCGTCTGCCTGACCCTCTACTTTCGGGGTATGCCCTCGCCCGAGGCGGGCACGATCGGCATGCTCGTCTCGCTGGCCGTGCCCTTAATATTTATCGGGTTCGGGCCTCGGCGTCATCGAGACAATAAATAACTCGGTCCGCCGGCCACCTCCCACCGAAAAGACCATCACCATGTCCTCGGACCGGAGACGGCTGGTGCGCAGCCGGCTCTCGAAGATCGAGTCCCAGCCGTCGTCGTTGGCCCGGGCGGTCAGCTCCGAGACGATGTCCGTAGCACATCCAACCCGGGCCTCTTCTCCGGCCGGCGATCAGGGATCCATTGGCGGATTGAAAAAAAAGGCTTTACATTGTTATGCTTCCCAATTAGCATGGAGGTAAATCAGGATCGTGATCTTTAGGCGAGGAGGCACATCAACATGAAATCTCGAAAGGCCTTGGTCTATGGCGTCCTCGTGATCTTCGGACTGGCCGCAGGGGCGTCGGCTCAGCAGAAGCCGTCGTTCAAGATGCCGCGCGCCGCCGACCTGACCTCCCATCTGGCCCTGATGCCCAACGGCGAGTTCGTCGTCAGCGTTTGGGCCGGGGGGAAGTGGAAGGAGGCCGGCTCCTTGGAATACGACCGGTTCGTCAAGGAGAAGTCGCTGGACCTCGCGCCTTTACTGGCCGGCGCGGATGAGGCCAGGATTCGAATCACCCAGCGGGGAGGGGGAGCGGCCCATATCGATTCGGTCCGCCTGGGGGGGCACCCCCCCGCGAGCGTCTCCGGGGCGGAAGCTGAACGGCCTTCCTCCAAATTGGCACTACCGGACCATGACGTGCTCGACGCAGCCGGGCGGAGCTTCGAGATCTCTTTCCCCGGGGGCCGGTCCGACGCCGTCCTGATGCTGACGGCGCGCGTCGAGGGGATCAAGATCCCCTCCGCGTCCTTCCGGTTCCCGGCTTCAAACGCATCCGAAACCTCGAAGTTCTATTCCTACCGGATGGGCTCCGTTTCCCCGCCGCCGATGGACGGGGGCGAGCCCTGGCGCGCGGCCATGGCCTGCGACCCGTTCTTCAAGGAGTTCTGCTCCACGAGCTCCGGCCATCCCGACGGATTCACCGGAGGCTGGGTGAGCAATGACGAGGATAGCCTCTATATCACTCTCGACTTCACCCCCGACAACACCTGCGACGGGGACAAGGACTATGCCGCGGTCCATGTCCGTTGCGGAGGGGACGTCAAGGAGTTTCGCGTGTCCGAGTCCGAGACGCGCTGGGGAACGGCGCATTTCACCTATACGGACGGGGCGGCCTATGAGCACAAGGTCTATGAGTTTGTCATCCCGCGGAGCGAGCTGGGTGACGCCGGCAGCGAAGGCCATGTGCGTCTGGCTTTCTCGGCCTATGGGACGGCGGCGTCTTCCGAGCCATCGTCGCGCATCGCTTACTGTCCGGCCGCAAATCAATATCTTCTGGCCGCCTCTCTCGTGGGATCCGGGGATGAGGATATCTTCGGCTTCTTTCTCGACGACCAGGGAACGGTCCTCGGCAGTGTGAATATCTGCACGACCGGCGGCAGCCAGCTCAGCCCGGACGTCGCCTATGACGCCGCTTCCGGCCGGTTCCTGGTCGTCTGGCAGCACAGCGACGAAAGCGAGCCGCAGCTGTGTACCGACATCTTCGGCCAGCTGGTCAACGGCGACGGATCCCTCTACGGCGGGAATTTCGCGATCGCTACGGACTATATCTGTCAATACAATCCGGCCGTGGCCAACGACAGCGTCAACGGACGATTTTTTGTCGTCTGGCAGCAGAATTATTGGGCAGATTCCGGCGTCGACATACTGGGAATGTTTGTCGACGCCGAGGGACGGCTCCTGGGACGGACGGCCGCAGACCGTGTCGCGGACGGGAGCAGGAGGGGGCAAGCCTTGCAGGCCGGGAGGGCAAACGGAGACGACTACTTCTTCATCTGCGATGATGTCGGTGACCAGGTCAATCCGGATGTCGCCTTCAATGCCGACTTGGGAAAGTACCTGGTGGTCTTCCAGACAGAAAAAGGCGGAGAGTTCAGCCGCGCAAGCACGCAATCCTCAGCGCAGAATGGCGAGGAATCCCTGATCGGGGGCAAATTCGTGGAAGACGATGGGGAGACTCCGGACGGCTCCACATACTACTTTGTAATCGCTTCCCCGTATCAGGCGGCCCGATATCCCGCCGTGGCGGCCGATCCGGTCAACGGCCGGTACCTCGTCGTGTGGCAGGATATGATCGAAGAGGATCCGGCCCAGGCCGGCCCGGCGGCCCAGTCACTGAACGGGGGGGCGGATGAGATCTTTGGGAGGCTCGTCGACGGCGAAGAAAAGCTCATTCCGGAAGAAGACAACCTCCCGATCTCCACGGCGACCTTCGGGAACGTCCGTCCCGCCGTCGCCTTCGACAGCGTGAACGAGAACTACCTCGTGGTCTGGAGAGGCTATGGAGACTGGAACGGCTCGTTCTATCCCGACGTCATCTACGGCCAGCTCGTTCCGGCCGACGGAGACCTCGACCCCGATGAGCCGGATGAGATTTTGGCGGATATGAACATCACTCATGATGTGGCGCCCTGCCTGGATTTCAACTCGCAATGCGCGAACTTCCTCGTGGCCTGGGTTTTGGCCACCCATGAGATTTATTCCGTCGTCTACGGACCGCCCTGCCAGGCAGGTCCCGACGTCCCCACGGTCGTGACGAATCCGGTCACCAACATCAGTTCGACGACGGCCACCGGAGGAGGGAACGTCACCTCGGACGGCGGGGCGGCCGTCACGGCGCGCGGAGTCTGTTGGAGCGCAGCCGGTACGCCCACGCTCGGCGACCCGCACACCGCGAACGGAACGGGCGTGGGCTCATTCGTCAGCCAGCTTTCCGGACTGTCGCCGAACACGTCGTATTCTGTCCGGGCCTACGCCGTGAACTCGGCGGGCGCAGGTTACGGCCAGACGGTCGGCTTCACCACCCTCAGGCAGTACACCGTGACGTTCATCGCCGGGTCGGGCGGCGCGCTGAGCGGACAGACGGTCCAGTACGTTCCCGAGGGAGGGAGCTGCACGGCGGTTGCGGCCGCGGCCGACCCCGGATATTTCTTCGTGAATTGGACGGGCACGGGCGGGTTTGCCGCGACCACGGCCAATCCCCTGATCGTGACAGACGTCAGGCAGGACATGACCGTCACCGCTCATTTTGGGAGCCTCGGCCTGAGCGTCGAGCGGCGTGAGGAAAGCGCCTGGATCGTCAGCAGGTATTACGCCCATCTGACGATTACGCCGAGCGGACTGGAGGGCGCATCGGGCGTCAGGTTCGTCATTTCCCGCAAGAAGGCGGCGGGAGCGTATGAAGCGATCCGCGAATTCACCGCGGCCGACCTGGAGGACGGCCGTTATGTTTATGACGACGCTTTCATCGAAGGCGGCGTGTCCTACACTTATAAGGTCACGGTCTATGCGGCCGACGGGAGCCTGCTGGGCGGCTCCCTGGAAATCACCCTCTGAGGCCATGCCATGAGAAAAATGATCTGTGTCATCGTCATGTTCGGCGTTCTGGGAGCGGGTTCGATCCGGGCGGCGGAAAATATCGAGGTCCGGCTGAGCGGGAGCGTTCTGTCGCCGGGCGACGCGGGCTACAAGGACATCTACGGTAAAAGCGTTTTTCTCCCCGAGCTCAAGGCGGGCCTGGCCCTGTCGGGCCCGCTCTACATCTGGGCGGGCTACGGTTTGGTTTCCAAGAAGGGCGAGACCGCCGTCCTGAAATACGAAGCAAAATCGACCCAGCACTTCATCTCGGGCGGCGCGGGATACAGGGGCGCGATCTCGGACAAGCTGGAATGGATGGCCGAGGCGGGCCTCTTGGTCGCGGCCTACCGGGAAGAAGCCATGGGCGTTACGGTCACGGGCTCGGCCCTGGGGGTCGTCGCGGGAGCCGGGCTGGGCTGGCGGCTCGGCGAGAAGTTGTTCCTCGCCGCCGAAGCGGGGTATCTGTTCTCGTCGGACAAGGTCGAGGGAAAAACCATCAAGCCGGGCGGCTTCAAAGCGGGATTGGGGCTGGGAATCCGGTTCTGACCAGTCCCCGGGGGCTTTCCTTCCGCTCGGCTCGGGAATATTGTGACAGACATCTCATCGCCGTAATCACATAGACGCTGAATACAATTGACCGGTGGCTCGGCACACATCGGCCCCGTATAAAAGCGGCTTGAGGCGAAGATCCGCATCTATTCGCCGCAGCGGCCGCCTCTGACGTCCTTGTCCTGGCCCCCGCCCGCTCTCCGGCTGTTCTTGACGCCCCTGGGGCTCTCTTTTATACTCCAACAAGATTGACGATCGAGGCGATTGCGTGGCCGCGGGGCGGCTCCGCCGAAGAGGAAATTCTGATGATGGATTCTACGAACCGAGACGTTTCTGTCGAACACAGGCTCACGCTCGAAATTGTTAAGGATTTATGGTCCAGAACATACAACACGGCCGGGAATCCCGATTGGACACATATCCTTCCGTATTACGATAAAGACATATACTTCAGGGATTCCATCCAGGAATTGCATGGGATCGATGAATTCACCGCCATGACCGAACGGCTGACAAAACGGTCCAAAGACCTGTCAATGAACATCGTCCATGCCGTTCAGGAGGGAAATACTGTCTTTCTGGAATGGGAGATGACCATCAAATTCAAGAAAAATCCGAGCTCGGTTTTGTATGGAACCAGCAGGTTGACATTGAACAGCGAAGGGAAAATTGCCGCGCAGAGAGACTATTATGATCTCTGGGGTGATATTTTTGACAACATTCCAAGGTTCGGAAAAGCCTACAGGAGGTTCATGAAAAAGAGGTTTGGATGACACGGGGATGAAGAAATACAGCAAGTTCACAAAATACTTTCAAGAGTATAAGTGGTCCAACATTTTGACGATGATCAGGAACGGTCGGTCAGACCCCAAGATCTGCCGCGAGGACTTCCATGATAAGCTTGTTGTTCTAACGGGAGCCACATCCGGTATCGGCTACCATACGGCCAGAAAGTATGCCTCTCACGGGGCGAACCTGCTGTGCATCAATCGAAATCCTGAGAAATCGGAAGTTCTCCGCCATGAAATTGAGAGCGAGTTCGGCGTCGGCTGCGATTTCAGAATAGCCGATCTGAGCATTCTGAGTGATGTTGTGCGTGTATCGATAGAACTGTCGCAGCGGAACACTCCTATTGACGTCCTGATTCATAATGCGGGGATATACCTGACAAAAAAAGCAATTACAATTGACGGATATGAAAAAGTATTTGTCGTTCACTACCTCTCGTCTTTTATCATGAATTACATTTTAATGAATAAGCTGAAAGCTCAGGAAAAAGCCCGGATTATAATGGTCGGGTCTGAGGCGCACCGTTTTGCGGCCTGGGGGTTGAGGCTCGATGATCTCAACTGGGAAAAGCGAAGGTATTCGGGACTAAGGAGTTATGGCTCAGCCAAGACAGCCCAGCTTTTGTCAATGATCGTCTTCAACGAACAGTTTCAGAACACGGGGGTGACGATCAACACGATGCATCCGGGGGCGGTCAAAACGGAAACCGCCCAGGAGAATGGGCCGGTTTACAAATGGTTCAAACGGAATTTCCTGGATAAGTCTTTAAGATCTCCCGAGATATCGGCCGAAGCATTGTTTTATCTCGGAGTCTCAAAAGAAATTGAAGGCATGAGTGGAAAATTCTTCAGCCTGACCACCGAAGAGGTGCCGGCGCCACCGGCTCTTGATAAAGAGGTTGCCTGCGAGCTGTGGGATCTAACGCTCAAACTGGCGGGATTTCAGGCTCATGCGCCGAAATGATCGATGTGACGGAATGCTATTGATCAATAAAATGAGATAACATGACTGAAAACACATTCGATACGGTGGTTGTCGGCGGGGGGGTCGCCGGCTTGACTGCGACGGCTTACCTGGCACGCGCGGGTCAGAAAGTCCTGCTCATTGAGAAGAACAGTGAGTGTGGAGGGCTTGTCAATACCTTTTCCCGAGACGGATTTCTTTTTGATGCGGGCGTTAGAGCCCTGTTGAACGCCGGAATCATTTTCACCATGCTCAAGGACCTGAACATTCAGGTCGAAGTGGTGAAAAGCCCGGTTTCACTGGGCATTGAGAATGAAATCCTGCATATCAATGATGTTGATAGCTTATCGGAATATCGGGACCTTCTGATAAAAATCTACCCGGAAAGCAGCGGCGAGATCCATGTGTTGATAAGAATCATACGCAAGGTGATGAAGCACATGGATGTGCTTTACGGAATTGAGAATCCGGTTTTCAAAGACATGAAACGAGATGTCGGCTTCCTATTCAGGAAAATCCTGCCATGGTTTCCCAGGTTCATCTTTACCGTCCGGAAAATAAACCGCATGAACATCCCGGTTGAGGAGTATCTGCAGACAATCATCAAGGATCCTTCACTCAGGGATATTGTCTCCCAGCATTTTTTTAAGAATACACCTGCGTTCTTTGCGTTGAGCTACTTTTCGCTTTATCTCGATTATTTCTATCCCCGGGGCGGCGTGGGGAAGCTGTCGGAAGCCTTGAGGGGCAGAGTATTGGAACTTGGAGGAGAGATAAAGACAGGAAGGAAGGTCACAGGGGTGTTTCCTGATGAACATCGTGTGAAAGACGATCAGAATACCAGCTTCAATTATCAAAACCTGATCTGGGCCGCCGACCTGAAGACGCTTTATCGAATTGCCGAAACTGACACCCTGCCGCCCGAGATGAAAACAAAAATTGAGGAGAACAGAGCGAGGATTCTGGGAAACAGAGGGGGGGATTCTGTTTTTACCCTGTTTCTGGAAGTCAATGAACCCCTAGAATCATTCGGAAAAATCGCCCACGGACACTTTTTTTATACGCCTTCAAGACAAGGCTTGGAAAACACTCACCGCCAAGAGCTGAACGATATCCTGGGTCGTTTTGACAAGGTCAGTAAAGAAGAGGTCCTGGCCTGGTTGGATAAATTTGCCGGGCGGAACACTTACGAAATATCCATTCCCGGACTTAAAGATGCCGGCATGGTCCCTCCGGGAAAAACGGGGGTGATCATCAGCCTTCTTGCTGAATATGATTTGTTTAAGCTGGTTAAGGAAGCAGGCTGGCTTGATGAGTTTGTTTCGGAGCTTGAGAATCGTGTTTTGAGAGTCATCTCGGGTTCTGTGTACCCGATGCTAAAAGATAAAATTGTCGCGCGCTTTTCTTTTACCCCCTTAAGCATCGAGAGCAGAATCGGCAGTTCTGAGGGGGGAATTACAGGATGGGCGTTTCAAAAAGTGATGCCGGTGATAAACAAAATACAGATCGCCGATCGCTCAGTGCTCACGCCCTTGCCCTCAATTTATCAGGCAGGTCAGTGGGCGTACAGTCCGGCCGGTGTTCCCATGTCGATACTCACCGGCAAGCTCGCAGCTGATAAAGTTTTGAAAAGTGCGTGATATCCGCCGGCCGGCGCAGACGCCTGCGATTTATTTGCCGGACCTTTGCGTGCTGGGTTGGGCTTGTTCGAGAAACGCTTCTCTAGAGAGCATTTACATCCAGGGACCGATACGGTAAGATGAGAGCCCTCGATGCGCCTGTAGCTCAGTGGATAGAGCGACGGACTCCGGATCCGTAGGTCGGAGGTTCGAATCCTCTCAGGCGCGCTCCCGTTCCTTACCGGGCGCGGTTCCATCTTTTCTCCGGCGCCACGACAAATACCACAACGGAAAAGGCATGGCCCCGGATAGAGTTAAGGTCGTCATCAAGGTCAAGACCTCGTCGCCTTTGTTCCGCGTCTCTATCGACGAGAAAAGGGTGCTGCTCCGGGACGGCGCGGCGAAAGTCGATCTGGCATCCGGGAGCGGGGAGCATGTCCTGATGTGGTTAGTCCGCGACCGGCCGGGGGCGTCCTACGGGATCGAGATCGCCGAGCCCCCGAGAGCCAAGATGAGCTGCAAGGCCGCCCTCGACGCCTCCGGCATGGACGCGGGCATTTTCTGGTTCACGCTCTGAGCCCGCCGATAAGGGGGAAAAAATGAATCTCCGATTCCTTGGGACCGCCGCCTGCCTGGGGTGCCTGGTTCTTGCGGCCGCCGCGCAGGAAGAGCCGGAGCTCGATCCGCAATCAAAGAGAGAGCTCTACCGCGAGGCCGTCGGCCGCGAGATCCGCGATCCCTCCCTGACCTCGCCCGTCGCCGCTCCGGCAGTGGATTTTCAGCTGACGACCGAAAAGAAGAACCGGAAAGCCAAGGCCATGGTGGGTTTGAGGGTCGGCGAAGCCCTGTTTTTCGACGTGAAGTTCATCGCACCCCTGGGCGACGCCGATTCCGAAGCGACGCCCCTCAGCTTGGACGGGTTGTCGCGGTCCTCGGTCGTGGACCTGGGCTTCCATTTTCTCTCCTGGAGGCCGAGGATCGATGCCGCCGCCGCCCGGGAAGTCTTTGAGGAATACGCCCGGAGGCGGTCCCGGCCGCCCGGCGCGGAAGAAGCCCCGAGCATCGACCGGGCCTCCGGGCCGATCTCCCTCTCGCAGCTCGGAGAAGAGCCGGATCTCAGGGAGAAATTCCTCGGGGCGATCGACCGGGGGGCAGCCTATTTCGCGGCTTGCCGGTTCAAGGTCGGCCGGCAGGATTTCAGTTACGCCGATAAGGACCTGAAGACGACATCGGTCCAGAAAACGAGCGCCGCCGTCGTGGCGGCCGCAGGCCTGCTCACCGGGAGCGCGGGCTATTTCGGCCTCAACCTGGAGTATCAGGCCTTTTATGAGGGCGGGGAGGCGGCGGAGCTCATCCTGCCCTTCGGAGAAGGGGGCGTTCAGCGCATCAAGAAAACGGTCCTCGGACCGCCGGGAAGAAGGGAGCGGTTCAAGGTGGAGGGCGAATACAGAAAGGCCTTGACGGGGCATCTGGCCGTCAACCCGAAGCTGTCGTATTTTCCGGGGGAGAGGATCGTGTCGGTTTCGCTTCCCGTCTATTTGTTCAGGAACCCGGACGAGGGTCTCAACGGAGGCGTCGCGCTGGGCTGGACGTCCCGCAGCGGCGGCCGTTTCGACCTGGGGATATTCATCGGCACCGCCTTCTCGCTCTTCCCCTCGGACTCGCCCTGAACATTCAGGCCGCCCGACCTCTCTGCCTGGCCGGCTCCCGGGGGATGGAAGAGAACAATTGAGGTAAATAGGTATTGTGTCCCCCATTAATTTCACTAAAATAAGGTTGGGATGAAAAGCAGCCGCAGGGTGGTCGCCGCGCTCCTGGCCTTCGTCATCGTGTTTTTCACGGGCGTCATCGGGTTCAAGGTCATCGGCGGCCGGGACTGGACGCTCCTGGACAGCACCTACATGACGGTCATCACCCTGTCCACGGTCGGCTACGGCGAGCCCAAGGACGCAAGCAACGACCGGGCCCTGCGGGCCTTCACCGTCGTCTTCAACCTCATCTGCCTGGGAACGATCGCCTTCGCCATCACCTCGATCACGGCCTTCATCGTCGAGGGAGAGCTCAAGGACTATCTGGGGAGAAGAAAAATGGAAAAGAAGATCTCCCGCTTGAAGGGCCATTACATCATTTGCGG
>Ga0194112_10010545_pt1 | contig 11582 bp, 9 predicted proteins | sample TA2MahC400mmetaG_FD_146191 | JGI IMG/M metagenome (GOLD analysis project Ga0194112, IMG submission 146191) | Freshwater microbial communities from Lake Tanganyika, Tanzania - TA2015016 Mahale Deep Cast 400m | ecosystem: Environmental > Aquatic > Freshwater > Lake | place: Tanzania: Lake...
ACGCCCCCTCCCCCTGTAAGGTCGGACTCAAGAGCTGACAACAAGCTCCCCAGAATTGGGGGCCGTAGTCTTTATTGGCCGCCACGTTGACTCCGGGGGACGGCCGGGGTAGTCTATTATATTGGGGGGCCGTAGGCCACGGAGCGCACTGTGACAGGCAGAGCCAGGCAAGAAGCGGCCGTGAACGCGCTGAGCTGCGACCTGGAGGAGTACTTCCAGGTGCAGTGCTGCGAGGGGGTGGTCGCGCGCGAGGCGTGGGACACGATGCCCTCGCGCCTTGCGGCGAGCACGGACCGGGTGCTGGCGCTGCTCGAGGAGGCCGGGGTGAAGGCAACGTTCTTCGTCCTGGGCTGGAACGCCGAACGGCACCCCGACGTGGTGCGCCGCGTGGCCGCGGCCGGGCACGAGGTGGCCTCCCACGGCTACGCGCACAAGATGGTCTTCGAGCAGAGCCCCGACGAGTTCCGCGCGGACGTGACGCGCGCGAAGGCGTTGCTGGAGGACCTCGCGGGCCGCCCCGTGCTGGGCTACCGCGCCCCGACCTTCTCGATCACGGAGCGCTCGCGTTGGGCCATCCCCATCCTGGCCGAGGCCGGCTACCGCTACGACTCGAGCATCTTCCCCATCCGCCATGACCGCTACGGAATCCCCTCCGCCCCCCGCTTCCTCCACGAGCTGAATGGGGCGGACGACAAGGGAATCGAGGACGAGGGACGAGGACGAGGGACGAGGACGATAGAGGAGCTTCCTGCCACTTGCCACTTGCCACTTGCCACTGGTCACTCGTCACTCATCGAGTTCCCGCCCACGACGCTGCGGGTGCTGGGGGTGAACCTGGCGATGGCGGGGGGCGGCTACCTGCGGCTCCTGCCCGCGCGGCTGGTCCGCGCGGCGCTGCGGCGCGTGAATGGCTTGGGGCACCCGGTTATTGTATACTTCCACCCGTGGGAGCTTGACCCGGAGGCGCCGCGGCTGCCCCTGCGGGGGCTTCGGCGGTTCCGGCACTACGTGGGCCTGCGCCGCACGGCGGACAAGTTGCGCCTCCTGCTGCGGGGCCTGGCCTTCACCACGGCGGCCGCCGTCGTCGAGCAGTGGATGCTTGACCGCCGCTAGACTGTTCCAGCGTGCCTTGCGCGCACTGTGCGCACGGAATGTTGAATGTCGAATGAGGAATGAAGAAGAGGGCCAAGAGCGACTTCTGCTCTGGTCAATTCGGCATTCATCATTCAACATTTCGGCTCTTTGGTTGCGGCCACGGCCGCCTTTGGGGAAAGAGCCTATGGATGTTGTTGCGACCCTGGTGGATTGCGCACTCATCGTTGTGTTCGGCGGCTGGGCCTACCTGGTCGCCAGGCGAAAGCGGCGCGAGGAGATCGGCTGGGCGCTCGTGGCCGCCGTGGCCTTCTGGCTGCCCGGCTACCTGATGCGCGATGCGCTCTTCCCGCTCCTGACCGAGAAGCTGAGCTGGACGCCCGAGTTCCAGGCCGCGTGGCGGAAGCCGTCGGCGTTCCTCGTGGGCGGCCTGTGCGCCCTTGTCGTGTGCCTGTATCTCACGTTCTTCGTCCGCCCGGCGCCCGAGCCGCCGAAGCAGGAGAAGCCCTGAATGGCCCTCAGCGATTCGGCGGCGCCGGGGATGCGGCCAAGACTGCCTAAAGGCTCCGAACGAAGAGCGCCACCTGTTTGGAGTCCTGCCTTCAGGCAGTCTTCGGCTCGATTGAGCCGAATCGCCGAAAGCTGCTTGGGCCTGGCGGAAGACTGCCTGAAGGCAGGACTCCAAACAGTGGGAGAAGGGGTGAATGGATAAGCTGGCCGCGCTGTTCGATGGCGTGTTCCTCGTCGTGTTCGGCGCCTGGGCCTATCTGGTGGCCAAGCGGCGGCGGCGCGACGAGGTGGGCTGGCTCTTCATCGCCGCCGTGGCCTTCTGGCTGCCCGGCTACATCATGCAGGACGCGCTCTTCCCGCTCCTGGCCGGGAAGCTGGGCTGGTCCGAGGAGTTCCAGGCGCTGTGGCGGAAGCCCTCGGGCTTCCTGGTCGGCGGCCTGTGCGCGCTGCTTGCGGACCTGTATCTGACGCTGTTCCTCAAGGCGTTGCCGCCCTCACAGCTTCCGGCCGACGAGCCTGCGGCGGGCGAGGGTGCCGCGGCCGCCCCCCCCGCCGAGGAGGCCGAGGCGGCCCCGCCGGCCAGCGCCGAGGCCGTGGCACCGGCTCCGGCGACAGCAGCAACCGTCGGCACCCTCCGCGTGCGCGCCGAAGGGCCGCTGGGTTATCTGGCACTCTACTGGCCCACCGCCATCATCGTGCTCATGTACTTCCTGCCCACCCTCGACGTGGTGAAGCCGCACATGCCGGCCCTTGGCTTCAAGCGCGTGCAGTTCGGGCCGTATCCGCCCTACCGCGAGATCGCGATGGCGCTCCTCGTCGGCATCCAGGTGTGGCTCTGGGGCCGGCGGCTCATGCCTTCTCTCCTTTGCGCCCTGTTCTGCGCGGCATTCATCCCCGAGATGAACTGGATGGAGTGGCAGTGGAGCCGGGGCAGCTCCTACTATTCGCACGGCTACCTGGTGCCCTTCGTGGCCCTCGTGCTGGTCTGGATGCTCCGCGAGCGGCTGGCGAAGCTGGAGCCGAAGGGGGACATGTGCGGCGCCGGACTCGTCACCCTGGGCCTTGGCCTCCTGATTCTCCTGGCGGGGGCACGCCTTCGCGTGGGCATCTTGCAGGGCATGAGCTTCCTCATCGTCCTCTGCGGCCTCGTCTTCTTCCTCTACGGCCGGGCCATCAGCCGAGCGCTCCTCTTCCCTCTCCTGTTCACTGTCTCGATGGTCCCCGCCCCGATGTTCGCGCTCGACGCGCTGACGTTTCCGCTGAAGGAGTTTGCGACGGATGGGACGGCTCGCGTGGTGAACGCCCTTCACAAGGCGGGGCTGCACCCCCACCGCGTGACGGCCGAGGCAAGCGAGGTGAGGTGGGAACTGCCCGACGGCACGAAGGACAAACTGACGGTTGCCGAGGCGTGCAGCGGGCTGAAGTCGCTCATCGCGCTCCTGACCTTTGGCGCGCTGCTGGCTTACCTGGCCAAGCTCTCGCGGCGCAACAAGCTCATCCTCTTCCTGGCGGGGATTCCTGTTGCGCTCCTGGCCAACATGTGGCGCATCGTCACCCTGGTCCTCGTCGCGGGCCGCTGGGGCTCGAAAGTGGCGCAGCCCGACCGCTTCGTGCACGACGCGACGGGGCTGGGCATCTTCGTCGTCGCCTTCATCCTCTTCTTCACCTTCGAGCGCGTGCTCCAGCGCTTTGATACAAGCGGCCCGGCGACAGAGAGGCAGGAGGCCGCCGCGCCGGCCGCCGCAACCTGACGTAGGGGAACCGCCCATGCGCACCCTCAACCAACGCTACACCGTGGCCTGCGTCCTATTCGCGGTCGTCGCGCCCCTCGTGTTCTACTTCAACAGCCGGGTGCCCCCGCCGCCAGACGTCGGGAACATCGCCAAGTTCCTGCCCGAGACCCTGGGGAAATGGAAGCTCCTGGACGAGAGGATCGGTGGGACGCCTGACGAGCGGGAAATCCTCCAGACCGATGCCATCCTTACCCGCACCTACTCGTGCGGCACCGTCCCCGCCTTTGAGCTTTCCATCGTGCATGCCGAGGACAATCCGAACGCCATCCATCCGCCCGAGCTGTGCTACAAGGGCAGCGGCTGGACCGAGACGCCTCCGCGCGACACCATTGCGCTGCCGGCCAGCGGCGGGGTTCATCTCCTCAATCGCCGCCACTTCCTCCGTGGCGACGGCCGGCGCATGTGGGTCCTCTACTGGTTCAAGGCTGGCTCGAAGAACACCCCCCGCTACGCTGGCTTCTGGCTGGCGGCGCTCAGGGCGCGGCTCTTCGGCAGTGGCTGCCCGTGCGCCCTGGTGCAGGTGCGGGCGGAGTTCGACGCCTCGGCCCCCGCCAGCGAGGTGCTCGCTGAGCTCCAGAAGTTCGCCGCCGTCGCCACCCCTGCCATCGAGGCCGCCATCCCCTAGGCTGAGGAGTGTCAGGGACAGATGCGAATGGCACAGACTTAGGGGCGCGGGCCAGCCCGCAGGGCGGCAGAAGGTAGCCACGGGCGTAAGCCCGTGGAAAGGTGCGACCACCCCAACCCCAGCCCCCGCAGGGGGCGGCAGAGACCATAGGACGCATCCGAATCGGGGCTTCTGCCGCCCCCTGCGGGGGCTGGGCAGGTGGCAACGCCGCGTCCCACGGGCTTGCGCCCGTGGCTACCCTCTGCCGCCCGCCGGTGCGGGCTGGGCCGGCTCCAGCTCCCTAGGTTAGTGCCATTCGGGACAGATGCCGCAATTCGGGTGTGCCGCCCAGACCGAGGGGCCGAAATAAGGCTCTTCGTAACACTTCAACAGGATGAAGTGGGAGTTCGTAGTGCGGCCTTCAGGATGCCCGCCGCCCCTGCTCCCCCAGCCCTGCCGACTCAGGATCGCTGAACCCTGATGAGCCTGAAACAAGGCTATCGCTTGTCCGGAATCCCTGAATGCCACCCGCTTGGGAAGGGGCGCCCCATGCGCGGCGCGGGAGTGAGCGAGCGGGCCGGCCTGCCGCAAATAACCACCCCATAAGCGCTTAGCCATTCAGCGTGGCGGCGCCGCGCCGCGCCGCGCAGCCGGCATGAATCTTGCTGCGCGCCCTTCCCAGGCGGAGAGGTGCGCGGCGGAGCAGTGCGCAAGGGCGCCGGCGGCGCAGGGCGGCCCTCCGCAAGGTTACCCCCGGACCGTCCGCAGGGAGAGCGCCCGATGAGTGCCCCGATGCGGCCATCGGTTGAGCGGCGCAGGTATCGGCGCCTCGAGCTCTCGGTGCCCCTGGTCTTCACCCTCAAGACCAAGGCGGGCGCCAGCGTCTCGCGGTCCGGAGTCACCGCCAACGTCAGCCCCGGCGGCATCTACTTCCGCACCCAGGGCGCGCAGGATCTCCTGCCCCACCAAGAACTTACGGTTAGCATCATCGTCCCGCGCCGCGGCACCCCCTCCGAGGCTACGGTGTCTCTCACGGGCGAGGCGCGCGTCGTCCGGGCCGAGCGGCTGGCCACATCGGCCGACGCCTTGGCCCGCGATGGCGAGTGGTGGGGCGTTGCCGTCCAGTTCACCTGCCGGCCCCGCGTGGACCTCTCGAGCGTGGACGACTTGTTCGCCTGCCCCTGAGGGCAGCCGCGCGCTGGCCCCTGCCCCTCATTCCGAAAAAAAAGACAGGCCCGCGCGGGCGAGCGGACAAATCGCCTGCCCCAGGGCGCGAGGCGTCGCTCAGCCCACGACCCGCCTCCAGACAGCGTCGGCATAACCTCAATCCAAGCCAACTCTTACGGGATGCGGCGAGCCGACGGGCGGCCCGCCCGCTTCGGCCATCGAACGGCATGCTTGTTGCAGCGCAACAAATCGAGGAGAGGCGGCCATAGCGTGTGAGGAACAGTTGCCGATGCCGGAGCCGGCCACTATCCTTGTCCTCGGAAGCGGCGCGGGTGCCCTCTACCTGCGCTTCTTCCGCAAACGCTACGCCGAGTTCAAGCGGGCGATTGACATCCTCTTCGCCATGCCCGGCGTCGCCATCGCCACCCCCGTCACCCTCCTCCTCGCCCTCCTCGTCAAGCTCACCTCCCGCGGCCCGGCCTTCTACCGTCAGGAGCGGGTGGGCAAGGATGGTAAGATCTTCAAAATCATCAAGTTACGCACGATGGTCGCCAACGCGGAGGCGGCGACCGGCCCCGTGTGGGCCGCGGCGAACGACCCGCGCGAGACGTGGCTGGGCCGCATCCTGCGGCGCACCCACCTGGACGAGTTGCCGCAGTTCTGGAACGTGCTGAAGGGCGACATGAGCCTCATCGGCCCGCGGCCCGAACGCCCCGTCTTCGTCGAGAAGTTCCGCCACGAAATCCCAGGCTACGTCGCCCGCCTCGCCGTCCGCCCAGGCATCACCGGCTGGGCGCAGATCAACCACCCCTCGGACCGCACGCTCGACGACGTGCGGAAGAAGCTCGACTACGACCGCGAGTACATCCGCAACATGGGCTGGGGCATAGACATACGCATCATCGCCGCCACCGCCGCCCGCATGCTCGGCTTCCGCTCCCGTCCCTCCGCCAAGCCCTCCTGACGCCCTCGCCTCCCATCCTGCGCCCATTGCCGAGGCCGAGATCGCCCGCAACGGCCCCATGCTGCCGAGAATCGCCAATCTGCCGAACTTGCGCCCCCTCCGAGGGGGCGCAACATCGGGTGGACCGCCGAATTCCGCGGAGAATCGCCATTTCATCGATCTTGCGCCCTGCGCGCACACACGCCCCCGCACTGCGGGCGATTGTGGATAACTCCGTAACAGCATAGCTGCCAACGAGATACGTGGCTCTGGACCGCCTTCCTGCCCCCAACCTGCGCCGCTGAGGGCGTCACAGGGGCGCAAGATTGGGGCCGAGGGGGCGATGCGGCTCATCCGACTGAGGCACACACGGGGTCGGTGCCTGACCTCTGCCCCCGACGGCCCGGGCCGCCAAAGGTACCCTTTTCTGCCACTTCGAGGGTCCCTTTTCCGCCACCCGCTGAACGCCATTCGGCCCGCGCCGGAGCGATTGCCTCGGCTCTGAACGCCTGGAGCGCGAGTGGTCAGGACTTGCGCCGGCGTCGCAGGAGGGCGAGCCCACCCAGGGCGAGGAGGGTGAGGGTCGCCGGCTCAGGGATTTCGCTGGCGGCAACACGGAGCCAGGCTGCCCCGCTCTCATCGTGGAAGACACTGTAGGAGAACCCCTGGGGGCAGTCTGGGAAGTCGCAGTACATCGTGAGCGCACCACCAGCCAAGTCCCGGGGAACGAGGAACAGCAGTTCCACGCTCCCTCCTGGGCCGATGAGGGAGGCCAAATCGAGGCCGGGTAGGAGCGAGAACACGACGCTGCCGCTCTCGGCCAGAGGGGCCGGACCTCCGGAGGCGCTGCCCAGCGCGCCACTGAGAATGATGCGGTCGAGTTCGTCTTCCCCAATCCCGCCGATCTCAATCTCCAGCAGACTAGTCGGCTCCAGGGCAAGGTCGCCGACGATCGTGGTCTGGCAGATCGCGCCTAGGCCGCCAGGAGAAATGACACCGGCGTTCGTCAGGATGTTGCCGGCTCCAAGGTTCACATCGGGTCCGGAATTGAGGATCGCCCCCAGGCAGTTCATAATAGCGTTCACGCCGGTTCCAAGGCTGACGTTGCCGGCGATGATCCCGTTGTTCACAATAGTGTCGTTGCCGACGGTGGCGCGGACCGCCATGCCGCTCAGCGCGGAGATGTGGCCGGCATTGGTCAGCGTGTTGTTGGCTCCGCCATCGAGGTACACCCCGGCGCCCAGGCCCGACCCGCCCTGGACTGTGCCGCTGCCTATGGTTATCCCGATGTTGCCGCCAAGGCCGCTGCTGCCCACGCTCTGGGCGAGGATGCCGTGCGAGTTGGCTCCCTGGGCGAGGATCTCGCTGCCTAGAGTGACCGTGACCGTGCCAGCCCTGCCCGACCCTGCGTCGCTCTGTGCGAGGATGCCATGCGACGTATGCCCGAAGGTCGTGATGCTGCCCGTGTGGGTGACGCTGACATCGCTGGCCGAGCCCGAGGCGCCGCCGCTGCCGGCAAAGGCGATGCCGAGGCCCGGCGTGTCTGGCAGAGGGATGCCGATTGCCCGGACGCCCTTCTGCAAGGTGCTGATCGCGAAGTCTTCGCTAATCGCGGCGAAGCCTCCTCCGCCGCCGATGCTCTGCGCCAGAATGCCGTGGGCAAAGCCACCGTACGTGGCGATGGCGCCGCTGTTGCTCAGGGTCACCGCTCCACCACTGCCTCCGTTACCCCAGACCCTCAACTTGACAGACGGTACCCCATCAATCAGGTCCACAAGGCCGTGCTGGAAGCAGAGCCCTCCGGCTCCCCCGCCGCCCCCGATGCTCTGGGCCAGGATGCCCTGGGCGAAATCGCCGTGGGTCGTGAGACTATTGGAGTTGTCGACCGTGACCGCCGCGCCATTGCCGGGGGGCCCGCTTCCGCCGCCGCCCAGCGACAGTGCGGACTCGACGCGGATCAACCAGCCGAGGGACAGATCGAAGGCAGACTGGTCCCCGCCAGCTCCGCCTCCGCCGCCGACGCTCTGGGCCAGGATGCCGTGGGCGTGAATCCCCTGGGTCTCAATCTGGCCCTGGTTGACGACCTGGACAACACCCCCGGCGCCTCCGTCGCCGCCGCAGCCCCCTAACGTGTAGGTAGTCGAGACGGGGATTCCGGGAACGGGCTTGGGCGCCTTCAGGACGATTTGGATTCCCAAGCTGTTCCCGCCTGCCCCGCCGCCGCCCCCGACGCTCTGGGCGAGAATGCCGTTGGCCAGATTGCCCTGAGTCAGGATGTCTCCAGTGCTGCCGACGGCCACCGCGTCCCCGCTGCCCCCCCCGCCGCCGAACCCACCTATGGCCAACGTCGTGACTATGCTTGTGATGGCCACGCTGCCGCTCACGCTGTAGCCCCCGTCCCCCCCACCGCCGCCGATGCTCTGGGCAAGGATGCCGTAGGACCGGAACGCAGAGGTCGCGACATCGCCCGTGCTGCTGAGGTTGACCTTGCCGCCGTTGCCCCCATCGCCTCCGTCGCCGCCGACGCTCACGGTGTAGCCGATTCCGATCGCCGGTGCCCCCGGCGGGACCGTTACGCCCAGGGATATGGCGTTTCCGCCGGAGCCTCCGCCTCCACCGATGCTCTGCGCGATCAGGGCGTGGGCCTGCCTGCCCTGTGTGGTGACTTGGCTGTCGCTGGTCAGGGTGACCACGCCGCCCTTGCCGCCGCCGCCGCCAGCCCCACCCATGGAAAAGGCGCCCGAGACGCCGACACCTGCGGCCAGGGAGAACGCGCTGCCGCCGCTACCCCCCCCCGCCGCCGATGCTGTGGGCATAAATGCCGCTGGAGAGGTCCCCAGCAGTGCTCAGCGAGGCCACGCCGCTCGTGACCCAAACGGTGCCTCCATCAGCGCCCTCCGCGGCATTGCCCCCAATGGCCAAAGACATTTCCGCGCCGGCGGTGACCAAGCCGCCGCCTCGACCGCCCCCGCCCCCAATGCTCTCTGCGGAGATCGCGCAGGCATAGAAGCCTGTCGTGGCAAGGCTGCCGTAGTTTGTCACTTCTACCGGCCCACCGTGCCCCCCGCCGCCGCCGCTGCCCCCAAAAGCGATCATGCCGCCCGAGTTTCTGGCCCGGCCTCCGCCCCCGCCCACGCTCTGACCAAAGATGGCGTCGGAAAGGGCCCCTGCGGTGGCGATGCTCCCGGTGTTGGTCAGCTCGACGCGGCCGCCGTTGCCGCTGCTGCTGCCGCTTCCCCCGATGATGATGAGCCCGCCCGAGCCCCCACCTTCGCCTCCCCCGCCGCCGATGCTCTGGGCGAGAATGGCGGAGGCGTCGAAGCCGCCGGTCTGGAGCGTGCCCTGGTTGGTGAGAACGATGTGCCCCCCGTTGCCGCCGGCTGAGGCGCTGCCGCCGATTGCAGCGAGCCCGCCCGCATCGCCGGCGCTGCCTCCCCCGCCACCGATGCTCTGGGCGAAGATCGCGTAGGAGGCTAAGCCCGCCGTGGTCACGGGGGCGCGATTGTCCACGTTCACGGGGCCGCCATCGCCCGAACTGTTGGCCCCGCCGGAGCCACCCTCCCCGCCGCCCCCGCCCGAACTCAGGGCGTAAATGCCGTGGGCATAGGAGCCGGCTGTCGAGAGCGCCCCGAGGTTCTCCACGAGCACCGTGCCGCCTGGACCGCTGCCCAGGGTGGCGCCGCCATTGCCGACCAGGCTGCCGCCATCGCCCCCGTTGCCGCCGGCGCCCCCCGAGCTCCGTGCGTAGATGGCGGTCGAGCGATAGCCGAGGGTCTCAATGGTGCTGGCAGTGTGGACGGTCACTGGGCCGCCGGCGCCTCCTTACCCCCCATCACCCCCATAGGTGTAGGTGGCCGATGCCGCCCAGCCGCCATTGCCGCCATCGCCGCCAACGCTCTCGGCCCGGATGCCAACGCCCAGATTGCCGAGGATGCTGATGCGACCGCTACTGGTGACATTCACATCCCAGCCAGCACCTCCCGCCCCCCCATCGCCGCCCCAGGCAGGCCCCAGTCCCAGCGCGCCGGTGGCCCATCCTCCGTTGCCACCCCGGCCGCCCTTGCTGAACACCACGATCCCGTCGAAAGAGCGCGCGCTGAGGACGACAGGATCCATCCTTATCTTGTAGTCACCGCCCGCGAAGTCCACCGTCGGACCCAGAAACAGGATTTGGGGTGGCCAAGCGAGAACGATGTAAGGGTACAACCCGGGGGCACCGTTGCCCCCATCGCCCCCATCGCCCCACGGAGAGCCGTCGCCGGATGAACCGTCCGCCCCCACCAGACCGATCCCGATGCCCGGAAAGAGAGGGAACAGGGGACGGGACGCCGGCGTGATGTCTCTGGTAAGGCTGTGGACTCTGACCCTACACCACGGAGGACAATCGAAATCCAAGCCGTCAATCACGCCCCACGACTGGTCGCCAGTGAAGGTCCCCGTATACCCGTCGAAGACCCCGCCGGTGGGGCCGGCCGTGGTTGGCGAGACCACGGTGAGGAAGGTCGAGGCCGCCAGCAACACCAAGGCGATGCCCCCAGTGCGCATAACCATTCCATGCCTCCTTCATGCCCACAGCCGGGGGAAGGGAACTCGGGGACTGCACGCAGGACGAACGCTGCGCCGCCGGCGCTCGGGCCGGCAAGTCGTTCAGCATTCAGCAAGTTATCGAGGAAGCCGATCGCCGCAGGGAACGGGCAGGATGGTTCATGTCCCTGGCGGCGGGAGAGGGGGGAGCCTGCGTGGGGCGCGCTGCCGCCGGCGGCGGGCGGGGGATGTTCCGACCCGCCCCTCCAGCGTTTGCGACGCTTGTAACGCCTCAGCGGCACGCGATACAAAGCCCGACACTCCTTCCCAAGTGCCCGACTTGCTACCACACACCAAAGCGACAAGGCTCGGGTTTGGGCACCCTCCCTTCGTGCCACACTCCCCGCTGGGCGGCGGCCACCTCCGCGTCCCACGGGTGTCGAGCCATGTTGCCCTGGCCGTGAGTATGCTAGCAAGTCACCCCGCCGTTGTCAAGCCTTTTCTGCCGGGCCGGTGCGAACCGGGAAAGTAGGTGATCGTGTGGCACAGGCGCCCCCGCCTGTGCTGGTTGGGCGGCCCTGCCGATCGGACACAGCCGAGGGCGGCTGTGCCACACAGGTGAAGTCGTCCGAGGGCATAGTCACCTACTTTCCCGGTTCGCACCCCTCAGCCGATCACCTCGACGGCGAGGCCGAGCATCCCGCCGAGGCGGCGGAGGGCGTCGGCGTGGTCGCCGTAGACCCACTGGAGGTGGTTGCCGTACTCGAGGCGTTTGGCGAGGAACTCGTCGCAGCGACCCTCGGGCGGCTTGATGACGGCCTCGACGGAACAGCCGATGAGGTCCTTGCCCCAGCCGCTCGCGCCGACGAGTTGGCCCTTGAGGACGAGGAGCTTCGTAGCCAGGGGGTTGACGCGGGCGACGGTGACGGTCTTTTCGGGGTTGTCGAGG
>Ga0194112_10010547_pt1 | contig 11581 bp, 9 predicted proteins | sample TA2MahC400mmetaG_FD_146191 | JGI IMG/M metagenome (GOLD analysis project Ga0194112, IMG submission 146191) | Freshwater microbial communities from Lake Tanganyika, Tanzania - TA2015016 Mahale Deep Cast 400m | ecosystem: Environmental > Aquatic > Freshwater > Lake | place: Tanzania: Lake...
CAAGGCCGGCTACCGCTACGTAGGCTTGGGCACGACCCACACGGAAGGCGCGGGTGAGCGCACGCCGGTGATAGCCCCGGACGCCCCGCCCGCCAGGGCCAGGGAAGTGGCCCGCCGGTGCCGGGATCTGGGCCTCGAGCCGGTGATGATGTTCGCCATCGTCTACGTGGATGCCCCGGACTCCGTGCCGGTTCATACCCGCCGCATCGAGCAGGCCGCCGCGGCCGGAATCCCCTTCATCATCACCTTCGGCAAGATCAGCCCCGGCGGCTACGAGATGTGGATCCGCAACCTGAAGCAGCTTGGGCCGGTGGCCCGGCAGGCCGGCGTGACCCTTACCCTCAAGCAGCACGGCGGCAACACCGCCACCGGGCGGGACTGCTCGAAGATCATCGCCGACGTGGCCGACGAGGGCGTCAAGATGTGCTACGACGCGGGCAACGTGCTGGACTACGAGAACCACGATCCCATACCGGACATACAGGCGTGCTGGCGCGACGTGCGCTCCTTCGCGATCAAGGACCACCGCAACACGCCCAAGGACGAGGACTGCGGCCCTGGGCTGGGCGAGATCGACCACTACAAGCTGCTGCTGCCGGTGCTGCGCACGGGGCTGGATATGCCTCTGGTATGTGAGAACATTTTCGAGCCGCTGCTGCCGCGGCCGGCGGAGGCGGACGGCGTGGATGTTCTGGCGCGCCGCGCCCGCGAGTTCCTGGAAACCGTGGTGCGCGGCTTACAGACGATCTGAACGGCGCTACCGCCGGGCGGCCAGCAGCTCACGCACCTCCGGGGCCGACTCGGGCAGCTTGAGGTTCATGTCCTCGAGGGCTTCCACAATGACCTGGGAGACGGCCAGGTTGCGATACCACTTCTTGTCGGCCGGGATGACGTACCAGGGCGCCCAGGAGGTGGAGCACCGGCGGAAGACGTCTTCGTAGGCCGCCATGTAGTCGTCCCAGCGCTTGCGGTCCTCGAAGTCCGCCGGCGAGACCTTCCAGTGCTTCGTGGGGTCCCGCAGACGCTGCTGAAGCCGGGCCTGCTGTTCTTCACGGCTGATGTGGAGGAAGAACTTCAGGATCTTCACGCCGCTGGCGACCAGCAACCGCTCGAAGGCGTTGATGTGCTCGAAGCGCTCCGACCACACCGCCTTGGGGGCCAGGTTCTGCACCCGCACCACCAGCACGTCCTCGTAGTGCGAGCGGTTGAAGATGCCGATCTCGCCGAAGGCAGGGGTGGAGCGGTGAATGCGCCACAGGAAGTCGTGCTCGCGTTCCTCTCCGACGGGAACCTTGAAGGGGATGACCCTGCAACCTTGAGGGTTGAGGCCCGACATGACGCTGCGGATAGTGCCGTCCTTGCCGCCGGCGTCCATGGCCTGGAAGACGATCAGCACGGCGTGCTTCCTCTCGGCGTAGAGCAGGTATTGCAGCTCCGCCAGCCGGGCTATGTTCTTGACCAGACGCGCCGCCGCGGCCGGCTTGTCCTTGACGCCGGCGACCGAGCCGGCGTCGATTCTCGTCAGCCGGATCTTCCTGCCGGGTTTCACCATCAGCTTGGCGCTCAGTTTGGACATGGTCACTCCTCGCGGTCCAGCACGGCCCGGACCTTGCGCCCCAGGCTCTCCTGGGTGAAGGGTTTCTGGAGCAGGGCAATGCCGGCATCCAGCAGGCCGTGGCGGGCGACCACATCGCTGGTGTAGCCGGACATGTACAGCACCTTCAAGTCGGGACGCGCGGCCAGCAGGCGCTCGGCCAGTTCGCGCCCGCCCATCTGGGGCATCACCACATCGGTAAGCAGCAGAGCGATGGAGGGGGCGTGCTGCTCGAACAACTGGAGCGCCTGGCTGCCGCCCTCGGCCTCGATCACGGCGTAGCCCTGGCGGCGCAGCATCTCCCGCGCCAGTTGCCGCACGCCGGCTTCGTCTTCGACCAGCAGAACGGTCTCCACGCCCGGGGCCAGCCTGCGGGGCGGCCGCGGCCGCTCCCTGGGCCGGGGCGCCGCCTGAAACACCGGCAAGTAGATGCGGAAGGTCGAGCCGCCGCCGAGCTGGCTGCTCACCTGGATCTCGCCGGCGTTCTGCTTGACGATGCCGTACACGGTGGACAGGCCCAGGCCAGTGCCCCTGCCCCGCGCCTTGGTGGTGAAGAAAGGCTCGAAGACATGGCTGAGGGTCTCCTCATCCATCCCCTCGCCAGTGTCGCTGACCTCCAGAAGGAGGTGCCGTCCTGGAGGCAGCGGGAGGGGGGCCGGTTCTGCGTCCGCGCTCGAATGAGTGAGAGCTGTCGAGATGTGGATCCGCCCGCCGCGGGGCATGGCGTCCCGCGCGTTGAGCACCAGATTCATGAGCACCTGCTCGATCTGTCCGGGGTCGGCCTTAATGCGGCCGATGTTCTTTTGGAGCGCCAGCTCGAGCGCAATGTCCTCGCCGATCACCGGGCGCAACATGCGGTGCATGCGCGCGATCAGGCGGTTGAGGTCCAACACCTTGGGCTGCACTACCTGCCGACGGCTGAAAGCCAGAAGCTGCCGGGTGAGGGCCGAGGCCCGGCTGGCCGCCTCGATGATGGAATCCAAGTCCCGCCTCGCCGGGTCCTTGGTCTTCACGCTGCCCAGCAGCATCTGGGCGTAGCCGCCGATGATGGTCAGAAGATTGTTGAAGTCGTGGGCCACGCCCCCGGCCAGGCGCCCCAGCGCCTCCATTTTCTGGGACTGGCGAAGCTGCTCTTCCAGGTGCTTGCGCTCGGTGACATCCCGCAGGATGCAGGTGATGCGCCCGCCCTGGTCGGTCTGCACCGGGCTGAGGTGAACCTCGGCCTGGAACTCGCGGCCGTCCTTGCGGCGCGCGGTCACCTCCGCCGGACCGGCGCTGGCGCCCTCAGGCCGCGACAGGCAGGTCCCGCGCAGCCGGCGGTAGGCCTCCCGGGAGCGCTCCGCCAGCAGGCATTCGAAGGCCAGGCGCCGCAACTCCGACCCCTCGTAGCCGAACAGCCGCTCCGCCGCGGCGTTGGAAAGCACGATGCCGTCCTGGTGGTCCATCTCCAGGATGGTGTCCGGCGCGGCTTCCAGCAGATCGCGGAAGCGGGCCTCCGCCCGCGCCTGCGCTTGCGCCAGTTCCTCGCGCGCCAAGGCCTGGGCGCGCTCCCGCTCGGCTTGCCGCCGCTGCTCTTCCCGTGCGATGCCCTCCAGCGCGAAGGTCATGTCCGCAGCCATCTCCTCGAGCAGGGCCACATGGTCTTCGTCGAACAGGCCCGGCTCGTCGGCGTACACGTTCAGCGATCCCAGCAGGCGGCCATGGATGGTTACGGGAAAGGCGGCTGAGGACCGGTAGCCACGCCGCAGGGCCTCCTCGCGCCAGGGCAGCATGCGGGGATCAGCGGCGATGTCGTTGCAGATGAAATGCCGCCCTTCGTGCAGGGCAGCGCCGGTAGGTCCGCGCCCTTCCGGCTGGTCGGTCACGCTGATGCGGATGGTGTCCAGATAGCCCTCCTCGAAGCCCGCGTGGGCCACCGGGGCCACGCGGCGCGAGGTCTCATCCAGCAGCCCGAACCAAGCCATCCGAAAGCGGCCCTTTTCGACGGTGAGACGGCAGGCTTCGCGGAAGAGCTGCTGGCGGTCGGTCATCCGCAGGATGGCCTGGCGCAGGCTGGAGGACACCGAGTACAGACGGTTGAAGCGGAGGGCCTTTTCCTCGGCCAGTTTGCGGCCGGTGACGTCCACCAGGGTTCCTTCGATCACCGCGGGCTGGTGGGCGGGGTCGCGTACCAGGGTCACGTTGGCCAGCACCCAGACGGGGCTGCCGTCCCGGCGGCGCAAGCGCAGCTCCAGGTTGGAGAGCTGTCCCTCCCGGGTCAAGCGCTCCAGCACCTGGTCGTGCTCCGCAGGGTGGAAGTAGAGGCCGGCAACCGGAAAATCAGCGAACTCGGCCGGCGAGCTGAAGCCGAACATGCGGGCACAGGCATCATTGCAATCGAGCACGCGGCCGTCCATTGTGAGGCGGCAGACACCCGCCAGGTTGCGCTCGAACAAGAGGCGGTAACGTTCCTCCGGCAAGTAAGGACCAGCGCGCGCTGACGAGGCCATGGGCTGCTCACCGGGCCGCGCGCCGGCGCGCCCCCGCGGCCGCCGGGAAGCGGATGCGAAACGTGGTTCCCTGTCCGGGCTCGGAAACCACCTCGATGTCCCCGCGGCTCTGCTTCACGATTCCGTAAACGATGGACAGGCCCAGCCCGACACCCTTGCGCTTGGCCTTGGTGGTGAAGAAAGGCTCGAACAGGTGGCTCCTGGTTTCGGCATCCATGCCCTTACCCGAGTCCTGGACCGACAGAGACACGTAGTTGCCGGAGCGCAGGTCCGCCCGCCCCGCGGGTCCGTCTTGGCCCCAGCGCACCCGTTCGGTGGCGATTGCCAGCCGGCCGCCCCGAGGCATGGCCTCGCGGGCGTTCACCACCAAGTTCACCAGGATCTGCTCGATCTGGGCGGGATCCGCCTGGATGCGTCCCAGGGGGCGAGCCAGCCGGGTGCTGAGGTGGATGCGGGGGCCCGCCACCCGGCGCAGGACCCGCTCCAGGCGGGAGATCAGGTGGTTCAAGTCCAGCCGTCGCGGACGCGCGGGCTGGTGGCGGCCGATGGTCAGCATCTGCCGCGTGAGGGCCGTGGCCCGGCCGGCGGCCTCGAGGACTGCTGCCAGATCCCGGCGCCGGGGATCACGGGCCGCCATCGCTTCCATCAGCATCTGGCAGTAACCGTTGATCATGGTCAGCAGGCTGCCGAAGTCGTGAGCCAGCACGCCGGCCAGCCGCCCGATGGCCTCCATCTTCTGCGAACGCCGCAGTTGCTCCTCCAGCCGCTTCTGTTCGGTGGTTTCCGACACGGTCACTACGGCGCCAGTGAGTTTGTGTTTCGCGTCGAGCACCGGGTCGGCCGTGACCTGGAACCAGCGCTCACCCCACGGCACCTCCGCCGATTCGCGGTGCAGGCTCTTGCACATTCTCACGAAAGGGCAGGCGTCTGAGGGGGCAGGATGCCCGGGCACCACCTCGTGCGGAGCCCGTCCGGTGACCTCCGCCGCTGGACGCCCCAGCATGGCGGCCATGGCGTGGTTGAGTTGTTCAATACGCCCCTGCGGGGTGAGGAGCATGATGCCATAGCCCAAAGCGTCGAAGACGGCCTGGCAGCGCTCGTGAGTGAGTCGGCTCGTGGCGCCCAATTTCCCTCGTGGGTCCGGACAGTGCAAATGCATTATACTCCTTCCCCGTGCCGCGCTAGCGCCTGGGCGGATAGAATCTAGGGTGATGAAGCGCATTCCCGGCAGCCACTTCCTGCGCAACCTGGTGGCCCACCGCAGCCTGCTGTTTCAGCTTGTGCGCCGCGACTTCCAGCAGCGCTACGTAGGCTCGGCGGCGGGCTGGCTGTGGGGGGTGGTTCACCCGCTGGTCCTGCTGGCGAGCTGGACCTTCGTGTTCCAGTGGTGTCTCCAGGTGCGCCTGCCCCCCGGGGAGGTCACCGAGAACTACACCTTGTTTCTGTTCAGCGGCTTCCTGCCCTGGCTGCTGTTTCAGGACACCGTGATGCGCTCTTCGACCTGCCTGCTGGATCACGCCAACCTGATCACCAAGACGGTGTTCCCGGCGGAGGTGGTCCCGGTCTCGATATTCCTGTCTTCCATGGTCAATCACCTGATCGCGCTGGGACTGGTGCTGGCGGCGGTGGCCATCTGGCTGGGCCACTTCAGCCTGATGGTGGCGTTCCTGCCGGTGTACATGCTCCTGCTGGGCCTGTTCGCGGTGGGTGTGGGGTGGATCGCCGCCAGCCTCCACGTGTATCTGCGCGACACCGCCCAGGTGCTTTCCGTGGTGCTGACGTTCTGGTTCTGGCTCACGCCCATCTTCATCGTCGAGGAGCAGATCCCGGAGGTCGTCCGCTTCATCCCCAGGCTGAACCCTCTGGCCTATCTGGTGCACGCCTACCGCGAGCGGCTGCTGTCGGCGCGTCTGCCGGATGTGCGCGAGCTGGCTATCATCGCGGCCTGCGGCGTCACGGCGTTCGTGCTGGGCGGGCTGTTCTTCCGCCACCTCAAGCGCGGATTCGCGGATGTGCTCTAGACCGAAGCGCCCCGGACCTTCTCCGAGGCAACGCCTGCAAGGCCAAGGGCGCGGGGTGGTTCTGGAATTCCATTTGTAGCCACTGCATGGAGTACCCCCGCAGAACGGGTGAAAAAATCGCCTCATGGCGGGCGGGCACAGGCAAGAATGCCTATTCCACGCGGCAATGAAAGCACTTGCGCGGACAGTGGAATAGGCTTTCCAGCCTGTTGGCGATTCTTTCACACCTTCTCAGGCTTGGGGAGACAGACGGCCCAACCGCTCGCTTACGCTCGCGGCTCGGCAAGCAGCACTATGCGCGGGCACGGCAACCGAGGCGCGCGCGTCAGCCAGCGGTCCCCGAGCCGGTTCTTTCACAGCGCGGCATAGCCGCAACCGAACCCAGCGGGGCGGGCCTCCAGGCCTGCGAGCCGGTTTTCCAACCGGCTTGTGGACGGGCGGGGAAGCCGGCAGGAATGCCGGCTTGCAAGCGTGGACGCTTGCCCCACCGGCGGCGCCAGAATCGCCGCGCGGCGCAAAGACAGTGGCGGTTAGTAGTACACCTTCTCAGGGATTACTACATGGAGTCATTTCGCCTTGCGTTTGTTTTCTGGGTCGTTCATAAGCACCGTATGCCAGCCAGAGCCGGTTTCGTTCCCGGTTGACGCCGCGGTGCGACCCTACTCTGGCTGGCCCCGCGATCCGGCATAGAAACTCTTCAGCCGCCTCGCCACGGCCGGGCCCGCCGCCGCGGCTAGTTCCTCTTCGGAGGCGGCGCGGACGCGGGCGGCGCTGCCGAAGTGGCGGAGCAGCTTCTCCACGGTCTTCGGCCCGACGCCCGGGATCTCCAGCAGCTCCGTGCGCAGCCGCGAGGAATCGCGCCGCGCGCGGTGGAAGGTCACGGCGAAGCGATGCGCCTCGTCGCGCACGCGCTGGATGAGGTGCAGCACCGGGGAGAAGCGGTCCAGCACCACCGGCTCATCTTCCTGCCCGTGGACGTAGATCCACTCCTCGCGCTTGGCTATGGCGGCCAGCGGCTGATCCGTTATACCCAGCGCTTCCAGCGCCTCCGCCGCCGCGTGGAGCTGGCCGATCCCGCCGTCCACCAGCACCAGCCCGGGCAGCGGACGCTTCTCCTGCTGCAAGCGCGTGTAGCGGCGGGTGATGACCTCGCGCATGGCGGCGAAGTCGTCGCTGCCCTCGACCGTGCGGATGATGAACTTGCGGTAGTCGGACTTCCGCATCCGTCCGTCTTCCCACACCACCAGACTGGCCACCGTGTCGGCGCCGTGAAGGTGGGAGATGTCGAAGCATTCGATGCGCCGCGGCGGCTCCGCCAGCCCGAGCAGGTCCTGAAGCGCCTCCTGGATCGCTTTGGCGGAAGGCTTCATCACCCGAAAGCGCTGCTCGAAGCTGTGACGCGCGTTGGTGTCCGCCAGATCCAGCAGGGCCTTCTTCTGCCCGCGCTGCGGCGTGTGGATCTCCACCTTGCGCCCGCGCTTCTCGGAGAGCACTTCTTCCAGCGCCTCGCGGTCCTCGAATTCGACCGGGACGTGCATGCGCGCCGGAACGTAGGGCTGATCGAGGTAGTACTGCTTGAGGAACGCGGACACAAACTCGGCGGGGTCGAATTCCTCGCGGTCCTCCCAGAAGAACTCCCGGCGGTCCACGATGCGGCCGCTGCGCAGGTGGAAGACGTTGGCGGCGACCAGGGGCGGCTCGGCGTAGCAGGCAAAGATATCGGTGTCCTCGCCCGCCGCGGTGGCCACCTTCTGCCGCTCCTCGGTTTCCTCGAGGGTGGCGATGAGGTCGCGCAGCACGGCGGCCTGCTCGAAGAGCGTCTCCGCCGCGGCGCGCTCCATCTCGGCGCGCAGCTCCGCCAGCAGGTCCTTGCGGCGGCCTTCGAGAAACAGCCGCGCCTGCCGCACTACAGTGGCGTAGGCTTCTTCCGTGGTCAGGCCCTCGACGCACTGCCCCTGGCAGCGGCGTATGTGGTATTGAAGGCAGGGCTGCGCGTGCGCGCGCTTCAGATCCACCTTGCAGGAGGGCACCCCGAAGTAGCGGTTGATGAAGTGCACCAGCCGCCAGGCCAGGCTGGCGGGCAGATAGGGGCCGTAGTAGGTGGAGCCGTCCTTGAAGAGCCGGCGGGTCACGTACACTCGCGGGAAGCGCTCGTGGGTGAGCTTGATGTAGGGATAGGTCTTGTCATCCCTTAGCAGCACGTTGAAGCGCGGCTGCCACTGCTTGATGAGGTTGTTCTCCAGCGCCAGCGCTTCCTTTTCGTTGTCCACCAGGATGTACTCGAGGTCGCGCGCCTCGGCCATCAGCGAGCCGGTCTTGGGGTCGGCCAGTTGGTCGCCGGAGAAGTAGTTGCGCACGCGGGCGCGCAGGCTCTTGGCCTTGCCCACGTAGAGCACTTGCCCGGCGGCGTCCTTGTAGAGGTACACGCCCGGCAGGGTGGGCAGTTGAGCGGCCTTGTCGCGGAGCTGCATGGGCGCCCCTATACTAGAATTGTGGCACGCCTGCTTGGCTTCGCTGTGGCGCTCGCGCTGCTGGCCGGACCCGCGGTCGCGCAGCGACAGAAGCCCGCCGAGCCCCCCGAGGAGGACGAGTCCCTCATCCCCAGGGAGTATTCCTTCAATCCCCTCCAGGCGGAGAAGGAGTTCAAGGTGGGCGTGTTCTACTGGCGCAAGGGGAGTCATCGGGCAGCGGCGCGCCGCTTCGAGGAAGCCACCAAGTGGAACCCTGGTCTGGCGGAGGCGCACCTGCGGCTGGGAGAAGCTCGGGAGAAGCTGAAGGACCGCAAGGCCGCGCGCGAGGCTTACAGCAGATTCCTGGAGCTGGCCCCCGAAGACAAGCGCGCCGCCGATATCAAGCGCCGGATGTCCCGGCTGGAGAAGGCCGCTTCCGGGAGCGGCGCATCGCCGCCAGGATCCGGCGAAAGCCCTGCTCCCAAGCCGGAAACAGGTCCACGAACTGCACCTCCCGGCTGATGCGCGCGGGCACGCGGCACTCCTCCAGGCGCACGGGAATGAGAAAGATCTCCTCCGGCGGCAGCCGCCGGGCGCAGTCCAGGGCGTAGCGCAGCTCGGACTGGAACCAGCCGCGCTTGCCCACGGCGCGCCGCGAGAAGCAGGCCACGAAGAAGTCCGACACGTCGATCGCCTCGTCGATGGCCCGCGGCCAGTTCTGCCCCGGCAGCAGCTTCTTGCGGTCCATCCAGGGGGCGTATCCATGGCTGAGCAAGTCCGCGTAGAGCCGCGCGGCCGCGGCGGCGTCCTCCTGCACGTAGGCGATGAAGACCCTGGGACAGGCCTCGGAAACAAACTCGAAGCGGCCTCTCGCGGATGGGCGAAACAGACCCAACCCGTCGATTTCCACCTGGCCGCCGTGCTGGAGACAATGCCGGACCACCGCCGCGACCTCGGCGCTGGAGGGACTGGAGGGTCTGTTCATCGGCTTCCGTCGGCCGGCTTGTCGGCGGCCTCCTCGGAGTCGAACCGGAAGGTGGGCGTTTTGCCGGGCAGGAAAACACCCAGCCCGGGAAACCGGACGGCCTGGCCCTTGCGAAGGCTCTTGAGGATGGCGTGCACCACGCGGTCGAGTTGGTCGGCGGCGTCCGGCCTGCTAAGGTGCGCCCGCCGGGCCAGATGGGCCGCCAGTTGCCGTTTTCTCATGCCGGTTCCATGCTACCAGCAGGTCGGGCCCAAGTCGGCGGGAAGGGCCGGGTGGACGCCGCCGCGATTTCCGTCAAGTAACTGAAACCACAGGGCCTTGCAGCACTGCCGCGGATCTGCGCTGCGCCGGTGACCCGAAGACTGACTCCCATCGGCCCTGGAAAACGGTAATCTGAGAGAAGAGGAGTTCCCATGAGAAAGGTTGTGTTGTCTGCGTGTCTGGCTGTCACCGCGGCGCTGGCGCAGTACAAGCTGGAATCCGCCGGCGCGCCGCCCGCCGATCTGACGCCTGCCCTCCGCGAGGCGCTGGCCAAGGAGGGCTCCCGCGTGGTGGCCCCCGAGGGGAAGCCCTTCTGTGAGATCTGGCTGCTCAGGAAGGCTCCCTCCGGCCCGGAGACGACGGAGCAGAACGTGAGTCTCACCACCATCCCGCACGGGGCCCTGGTGGGGGTGATCCGCTTCCCCGCACGGGGCGCGGACCGCCGCGGGCAGGTGGTCCGGCCGGGAGTCTACACCTTGCGCTACTCCCACTATCCGGTGGACGGCGCCCACCAAGGAGTCGCTCCGCAGCGCGACTTCCTCAAGATCATCCCCGCCGCCCAGGACACCGACCTGAACGCCACTCCCGGCTACGACGACCTGGTCAAGATGAGCAACGAAGCCTCCGGCACCTCGCATCCGGCGATTCTGGGCGTATGGAAGCGCGAAGGCGCGGGGGGCCCCCCGGAGCTCGTGCAGGACGGAGAGGACTGGATCCTGCGGGTCATGCTGGGTGACGTCCCCGTGGGCATCCTGGTCGTAGGCATCTTCCACGGCTGATCCGGCCGTCACTTCATGCGCCCGCTTCAATACACCACGCCCCACGGCATCGCGGTGACCCGCACGACTACGCGGGTCCCATTCAATCGCGGGATGAAACACCTGCTGCTCGAGTTGGACTCGCACCGCGGCTTCTACCTCTCCTCGGGATACGAGTATCCCGGCCGCTACTCCCGCTGGGACATCGCCTCGCTGCGGCCGCCCCTGGAAATCGTGGGCTACGGGCAGCGCCTGGAGTTCCGCCCCCTCAACCTGCGCGGCGAGATGCTCGCCCGGATGTTCCACGCCATTCTGACCTCGCATCCCCACTGGGAGTCGCTGGAGCTGGCGGGCGGGGCCTTGCGCGGCCGCCTGAAGCCGCTCCCCGACCTGTTCCCGGAGGAGGAGCGCAGCAAGCAGCCATCGGCGTTCTCCATCCTGCGCGCGCTCATACAGGAGTTCCGCCACCCCAAGGACTCGCGGCTGGCGCTGGTGGGGGCGTTCGGCTACGACCTGCTGTTCCAGTTCGATCCCATCCGTCTGCGCCTGCCGCGCGAGGGCGCCAAGGATCTGCACCTGTTCCTGTGCGACGACATCTGGTTCATGGACCGCAAGAAGGAGCAGATCGACCGCTACCAGTACGACTTCGACTGGGAGGGCCTCTCGACGCTGGCGCTGGACCGCTCCGGCGAACCGGCCCCGCTGGCGCGTTACCTGGAGCCGGCGGAGATCACTTCCGACGTCACCGCCGAGGAGTACATGGCCAACGTGGAGACGGTGCGCCAGGGCATGCGCCGCGGCGACTACTACGAGGTAGTGCTGCGCCGCACCTTCCGCACGCCATACGCGGGCGGCCCGGCCGCGTTGTTCACGCTCATGCAGCGCCACAGTCCCAGCCCCTACGAGTTTCTGCTGCAATTCGGCGACGAACAATTGATCGGGGCCTCGCCCGAGATGTTCGTGCGGGTGGAGGGTGACCGCGTCGAGACCTGCCCCATCTCCGGTACCGCCCGCCGCACCGGC
>Ga0194112_10010560_pt1 | contig 11577 bp, 9 predicted proteins | sample TA2MahC400mmetaG_FD_146191 | JGI IMG/M metagenome (GOLD analysis project Ga0194112, IMG submission 146191) | Freshwater microbial communities from Lake Tanganyika, Tanzania - TA2015016 Mahale Deep Cast 400m | ecosystem: Environmental > Aquatic > Freshwater > Lake | place: Tanzania: Lake...
CAGGGGGTCGACCGCCCTGGCCGTGACCTCGGCCACGGCCAGTCCCGTCCTGGCCAGACCGTTCCGGCTCAGCCTGACGAGCTGGGACTCGGTGATGAATTTGTTCTCGAGGCGGTTGCGGACCATCAGGCCGGCGGGCATGGCCGCGCCCTGGGTCGGCGGGACGACCCAGCGCCTGTGCGGGCCGCCGGGACCGTTGAAGCAGCCCCGGTCCATCATGTCCCACGTCCCGGCGGCGACCCGCCGGTGAGGTTTCACATAGGGATTGTTGTTGAGGTCGGGGAGGCGGAAAGCGAAATGGCCGAGCTCGTGGGTGATCGTCCCCGAGTTCTCGCCCTGGCGCATGGATGACAAGCCCCACTGCTGGGAGCCGGCCAGCCAGCTCGTCCATTCGACGTAGCGCGTCGGGATCCAGCGCGGCTTGGCCGGGTTGGGATTGCCCCATTCCTCCGGAATGTCCTCCTTGGAGTTGAACTTCATCTCCCCGAATTCCTGCCAGACGCCCGTCTCGTCGTAGCTTGCGTAGAGGCGGAGAACGGCATCGTAGTTCTTGCGGACGTCCTGGCCGACGGCCGCCGTCCAGACTTCGTCGCAGTCGCGCTCCATCCGGCTGTCGGCCTTGGTCCCGTCGGGCGTCTGGTCGTGCTGCCCGTACTCGTTGAGGCCATAGGCCCAGATCGGCTTGGGCATGCGGTAAGGGCCGAAGACGTCGACCGAGGTGATGCCGAATTTGCCCCGGGATTGCTCCATCCAGTAGCCATTGATCGTTTGGCCGTGGTTGATATCGCTCGGCTTCATGAAGAAGTCGGCGTAGAACCGGGGAACCTCTTCACGGGCAATGGGGTCGATTTGGGGATTGCCGAAAGGGTCCGAGCCTTTGGGAAGGGTGATGACGAACGGCTGCCCGGGGAAATCGATCCCCACGACGGCCAGGCGGAAGCCCCGTTCCGGCTTCAGGGAAGGGTCGGCCCAATTCCTGCCGGGAATGGGGCGATAGTCGTCCCAGGTCATGAGGTCCTGGTCCTGGACGCGCTGCGGGTCGATTTGGGAGGGGAGAGGGGCGGGGACGGAGTTTTGACGCAGGAAGGCGGAGGAACCCGCCAGCGCTGCGGAGAAAGAAAAAACGCCGGCGAGAAGGATCTTGGTGTTCTGGCGGCGGGGCATGGGTGATGTCCTTTCGTGTAAGACATGGCGATATCTTAACATACATCAAGAGGGCGCTCTTTGGCCAGAGTCGGCGTGGACGGTGGAATTGAAATTTCCTCCACCCTGAGGGACAATGAATTTGTCCGGGAGGCGGTGGAATGACGAAGAGAATGAAGACGGCGGCCAAGGACCGGAGCGGCGATCCCAACGCTGGCTTGGCCTTTTACCTCCTCGGATTATTAGGGCGGAGCTTAGACCCGGCCCGGGCCGGGGAAAATTTTCGAAAAGCCCGGGACGGGGGATATGAGGCCGCCGATGTCGCCTTGCGGTTGCTGGAACTCGACCTGGGCGAGGGTCGATGGTCCGAGGCATCGGCCGCGTCCATGCGCCCGCTTTTCGAGAAGACCCATCGAGAGTTCGAGTATGAAGTCATGACCGCTGTACAATACGATGGATCGGCCGCAATGGGCTTTTCCTTTTGCCTCCAGGGCCGTATTATTGAGGCCGGGGTATAGAGACGCCCACGATTTGCTGGGGAACCTCTTTCTGCAAATTGCGGACTATTCGCGGTCAATCGACCACTATGGCAAAGCCTTGGCGCTTTCGCCGAATGATCCGTCATCCCATTATCATCTCGGATTCGCCCAAGCCGTGTCCGGTGATTTCCTGAAGGGCAAATCTTCCCTGCTCAAATCGATCGAAATGGAGGATCAGCGGCTTCGGACAAGCGACAGCGCCATTTCGAAAAAGAGCGTCGAACAAACCTCCAGCTTAACGCATGCCTTGACCGTCAGGCAGGCCTCCATCGCTTATCTGGCAAGGCTGAAACTCGGCGAGATCGCGGTGGCCGAGAGACAGCTCGAGACGGCCGCGGCCGAGTTCAGCGAGTGCCTGCGGCTGAACCCAAAAGCGCCTCTTCCATATTTCGAGATTGGAAAGATTTATTATCAAATTGGAGACAAATCGAAGGCCGAGGATTTTTTTGAAAAATATCTTGAGCGAGGGGGAAGCAAGGAAATCATTGATAAATTCAAGAAATCCCCGGATAGAGATTCCCACAAATGAATATGAATTGGGCGTCATCATTTTCAACAATTATCCTCGATAGATAAATCATTAATAATAATGCAATTAATATAGTAGTTAATGTTGCGTCGCATAAGAGTTATTATGTAAACTATTGTACAGCTCAGCTATACATCGACTCCGGCCGCCCCGAATTACCCCCCCCAGATATCGTGTCGTCCTGCGTCAGCTCGCCTTCAATTTCTGCAATAGATCCTCGAGGACTTTTATGATCTCGGCCCGTCCGACATGTTCTTTCTTGAACTCGATTTTTAAGCTGAAGGAACGGTCCTCGCGAGGCGAATAATTGAAAACATAATTCTTGGTTCTCGCCTTCTCCAAGGTTTTCCCCTTAAGGAGTTTTGTCAAGTCTCGTGTGTCTTCTCTTTTCAAGCCGCGATTCTTGATCTGATCGATCAGGGAACGCATTTCGATTTCCGATTTTAATTTCGATATTTCTACGAGGAGACTTCTGTTCTTGTCAATCTGAAACTCCCGGCATTCGGATCGTATGGATGCCGGAATTTTGCTGAGGCTTAGTATCTCGGTAATTGTCGACCTACCTTTTCCAATCTTTTCGGAAACCTGGGCGTGGCTGTAATCATATAGATCGATCAAGGCATTCAAGCCGTCGGCTTCTTCGAAAAAATCCAAGTCCTTTCTCTGGAGATTCTCTATCAGCGAAATCTCCAAAGCTTCACTGTCAGAGACGGACATTTCAATAGCCGGAATTTCATTCAGGCCTATGTTTTTCGAAGCCAAATACCGCCTTTCTCCGGCGATAATCTCGTATCTATCACCCTTTGGGCGGACAATGATAGGCTCAAGGACGCCTTTTGCCTTGATGGAGGCCATGAGTTCTTCGATATTGCCGAGTTCATTCCTAGGCTGATGGGGATTGGGTTCGATCTTGTCAATCGACAACATTCTTACGATTGGGCCGGATGATTTTTTAGAAATCAGCTCAACAAAATGAGTGTCATGCCTCATGCCGATGGATTCGGGCAAGCCCGATTTTCTAGTTTTTTGCACGTTCGAGAATCTCCTCGGCTATTTTTCTATATTGTATCGCGCCGATAGAATGCGGCGCATATGTGAATATCGATTCTTTGTAAGCCGGGCTTTCTTCTACCTTCACGCTCTTTGATATGAAAGTCTTGAAAACTTTCTCTCCGAAGACATTGAAAATTCTCTCGACGACGTCCTTGGCGATATTTGTTCGCGTATCATGGAGGGTTATGAGGACTCCCAATATTTGCAGATGCGGATTGGCGACTTTTCTAACCTTGTCGATCGTATCCAAAAGGTCGTCCGTTCCCTCCAAGCATAAATATGACGACTGAATCGGAATCAACAAGTAAGAAGACGCGACGAAGGCATTGAGAGTCACCAAGCCTAAAGTCGGCGGCGTGTCAATCAGAATAAAATCATATGAACATCGAATCTCTTCCATGGCGTCCTTCAATTTGAAATGTCCGTCGATTTGACCCACCAGGGCTGGTTCTAATTTGGCCATGGAGATTCTTGAAACGGCCACATCCAGGCCGGGGACTGTCGAATTCAGGACGGCCTCCTTGAATTTGGCTTCGGGTTTCATGAGCACATCATAAAGAGAGATCGGGTGTTTCTCTGCCCCCACGACACACGACTTAGTGCTGTGTGCTTGAGGATCCATATCGACAAGAAGAACTTTTTTGCCGTATAGCGCGAGACCGGCGGATACATTCACAGCCGTCGTCGTCTTGCCCACTCCGCCTTTCTGGTTGGCGACAGTGATGACCACCTTGTCCTCCTTGGCCTCAAGAATAGAATAATCCTTGAATCAAATCAAATGCTAAATTTTCGCGTCGATTTTTCAATCAGCTTGCCGGCACAGGGATAAGCCTTCTCTTTGAGGCGCGACATAAGAATGGAAATTGTCGGCCGGCCGACAAATTCATATAATTTATTTATATTCAATTAGATAACAAGTTTTTTTGTCGGTCATCCCCGCTTTATCTCCAAAATCACAGTCATTATACAATAACTAGATAGGATATATATAAATAGTGTTGTATTTTTTCTCGACAGTCGATGCGGTATTAAGTATGATGGGCCTCATGCCGCCTCCCTATGCCGGCCGTACGATCGGACTCAAGCGCGTCCTGGGCCTATACGACGCGACCATGCTCGTCGTCGGATCGGTCTTCGGCTCGGGCATTTTCTTGACGACGGGAATCATCGCCGGGCTCGTCCCATACACCGGCCTCATCTGGCTGGCTTGGGCCGCGGGCGGGATCATCACCATCGCCGGAGCGATCTGTTATGGAGAGCTGGGAAGCCTCTATCCGAAGGCCGGCGGTCCTTATGTCTACCTCCGGAAAGCTTTCGGACCCGGGGCGTCCTTCCTTTTCGGATGGCTCTTTTTCTGGATCATCGGCGGCGGCGGGATCGCCGCTCTCGGCGTGGGATTCGCGGATTACGCGCAAATCTTCCTGCCGAATTGGCCGCGGGCTCTCCTGGCCGTCATCGCCATCGTCGCCCTGACGGCGATCAATCTGAGGGGTGTGTTTTGGGGCGCCCGCTTCCAGGGATATCTCGCCGCCGTCCGCATCGCGACCGTGCTGATCATGATCGCCGGCGCGGCCTCTCTCGTCTCCCGAATCGGCTGGAACCGCATCCGTCCTTTTTGGCCGTCCGCTTCGATCTCGGCGGATTCGTTCTCCTGGACGGCTTTCGGGACGGCCCTCATCGTTGTTTTCTGGGCCTACGACGGATGGTATTCGGCCAATTGCGCCGCCGAGGAGATACGCGAGCCGGCCAGGACGGTCCCCAAGGCGCTCTTGGCCGGGACAGCCGCCGTTTTTTTCCTTTATTTGGCCGCGAACATCGTTTATAGTACAGCTCTTCCCATGTCCGAAATGCGCGGTTTGGTGAGAATCGGTGAGGCCGCCGCGGCGAGCCTTTTCGGCGTGGGCCTTGCCCCTGTTTTCGGGGCCGTCATAGCCGCGGCCGTCTTCGGGTGTTTGGCGGCGAACATCCTTTTTTGCGCCCGGGTCCCCTATGCCATGGCCCGAGACGGGCAATTTTTCAATTTCCTCGGCCGGATTCATTCCCGCTCGGGTTCGCCGCGGAACGCCTTGCTCGCTCAAATGACCTGGGCGTCCCTCCTTTGTTTGACCGGGACGTACGAGCGGCTCGTCGAATTCGTGATGTTCGCCGCCGTCCTATTCTACGCCGCGACCTCGGCCTCGGTCATTGTCCTCAGGAAAAAAGAGCCCTCGGCTCCCCGTCCCTACAAGGTTTGGGGATATCCGCTGTTGCCGGCCGCCTACACGGCCGTCAATGCGGCCATCATGGCCGCATTGATCGTCGAGGAACCGATTCCCGCGCTGGCCGGCGCCGGGATCCTTTTGTCGGGGTGGCCGGCTTTTTTGTTCTGGCGAAAGCGGACGGTCGATGCCGGACGGGCAAGGCCGGATTGACGGGACGATGTCTCCTCGAGTCAAGATTCAATCGGAACCGCGGAAGGAGCTCTCCTGTCCGGCAGGCGCCGTTCTCGGCGAATCGCTGTTGAACATCGGGGTTCCCCTTAACCTCTATTGCGGAGGCAGGGGCGTGTGCGGAAAGTGCTTCATCGAGGTCGTCGAAGGGAATATTCCCGAGGCCGAAAACCAGGAGCGCAGGCTCCGGGAGATATCCAATCTTCCTGAAGGATTCAGACTCTCCTGCAGACTTCAAATAAATGGCGATATATCGATAAATATCCCGCCGGCTTCATTATTGCCCCAAATGCCCGTCCTCGTCTCAGGCAAAAGCCGTCCCGTGTCTCTTGAACCCATCCTGAAAAAAATCGTTTTGGATGTCCCCGCCGGCTCGCCCGGCCCGCAGGCCAAGGCCGTCCTCTCCGTCCTCGATTCCGTGTGGCCAGGCCTCGAGCGCGGTTTATCCTCGGACATCGACGGCCTTCCGGTTCGAGGTTCTCCGCCGAGCGGCCCCTCGGCGTTCACGGCCGTCGTCTATGACGAACGGGAGCTTCTGGCCGTCGAGCCCGGCGACACCTCGGACCGGTCGTTCGGTCTGGCCGTAGATTTGGGCACCACGACGCTGGCCGTCGAACTTCTTGACTTGGCCGACGGCCGGACGATCGGGACCGCCGCCGGCCTCAACGGGCAGGCCTCGTTTGGAGCCGACGTCGTCAGCCGGATCAGCGCCGCGTTCGGGAATCCCTCACGGCTCGAGGAGCTTCGAGCCGCCGTGGTCCGCTCGCTGAACGACCTCATCGGGGGTCTCCTCGGCCGGACGAAAACCTCTCCGGCCGCGGTCTACGAGGCCGTCCTGGCCGGCAACACGGCCATGAACCATCTCTTTCTCGGCTCGTCGGTCGACGGTTTGGCCGTCTCCCCATTCGAGGGGAATTTCCGGGCCCGGCCTCCCCTCCCGGCCGGGGGGACCGGCCTCGTCATGAATCCCCGCGGACGGACCTATCTCGTCCCGAACATCGGCGGTTTCGTCGGCGGCGACATCACCGCCGGACTTGTCGCCTCCGGGTTGGATGAGCTTTCGGGCGTTTTTCTCTATATCGACCTGGGGACGAACGGCGAAATCGCCCTCAAGAAAGGCGAGGTGTTCGCCGCCGCCTCGACGGCCGCCGGACCGGCCTTCGAGGGCATGAGCTTGAGCTGCGGAATGCTGGCCCTTCCCGGAGCGATCGGCAAGGCCTCCTACCGCGACGGCCGGTTCGCCGTCGAGACGATCGGCGCTCTTCCGCCCAAGGGCGTCTGCGGAACGGGTCTCATCGATCTCGTCGCCGCCTCTCTGGAGGCGGGACTCGTAACGCCCGGCGGAAAGATCGTCGATCCCGCCAGGCGCCTTCCGGTCATAGGGACGATCAGTCTCACCCAGCAGGACGTCCGGGAGCTCCAACTGGCGGCCGCGGCCGTCAAGACCGGCATCCGGATGCTCTTGGAGTCGGAAGGTCTGTCCGTCGCCGACCTGGACGGCATCTTCGTCGCCGGAGCGTTCGGGGCCTCCCTCGACGCCGAGAAGGCCATGAAAATCGGGCTTCTCCCCCGTTCCAATCCCGAAAAGCTGACCGTTGTCGGAAATGCCTCCTTGGCCGGCGCCCGGGCATTCCTTCTCTCCAGGTCGGAGAGACGCAGGGGAGAACGCCTGGCCCGACGAGTTCGCCATGTCGCCTTGGCCAAAGGCGGCGATTTCCAATCCCAATTCATCGACGCTCTGGAGTTTAAAGAATGGACCTAACCCGTTTCCAAGCCATGTCCCAGGCCGTCATCGACGGCGACCGGGAGGCCGCCGCCGCCCTCGCCCGGGAGGCCCTGTCCCGCGGATTCGACGCCCAGGCGGCCGTCGAGAACGGCTTCATCCCCGGCCTTCAGAAAGTCGGTTCGCTGTGGGAGTCGGGAGAATATTTCCTTCCCGAGCTCCTCGCCGCGGCCGAGGCCATGAAGGCGGCCATGGCCGTCCTGCGCCCCGCCCTCGAGGCCGGCCGGGAGGCCGCCCTCTCGCTGGGCAAGGTCGTCCTCGGGACGATCGAGGGCGACATCCACGACATCGGCAAGAACCTCGTCGGCGCCCTCCTTTCGGCCAACGGCTTCGAGGTCGTCGACCTCGGAGCCGATGTCAAGATCGACCGGTTCATCTCGGCCGCCGAGGAGACCGGGGCGTCGATCATCGGCCTGTCGGCCCTCCTGACGACGACGATGCTCGGCCAAAAGAGACTCGTCGAAGAGCTCCACTCGCGCGGGATTCGCGGTAAGTTCAAGGTCCTCGTCGGAGGGGCCCCGGTGACCCAGAAATGGGCCGATGACATCGGGGCCGACGGATACGGGGAAAACGCCCTGGCGGCCGTCCGGGCGGCCAAGGCCTTGACCGGAAGGGAGTAGGCGATGACCGCCGCCGTCCGCCCCAAGGTCGAATTGCTCTCCCCGGGCCTCATCGACAGGATCCTCCAAGAAGCCTGGCTCATCCTCGAGCGGGAAGGCGTCCTCTTCGAGAATGCCGAGGCCCGGGCCCTTTTCCGGGACGCCGGAGCCTCCGTCGACGAGGCCGGACAGCGCGTCCGGATCGGCCGGCGGCTCGTCGAGGCGTGCCTTTCCCGGACGCCGGAATCGGTCACGCTCTACGACCGGACGGGAGAAGAATCGTTTCGCGTCGGAGGCGACGATGTCCACTTTGACCCCGGTTCGGCCGGCACCAGGGTCGTCGACCACCGGACCGGGCGCGAACGGCCGCCGGTCTCGGAAGACCTCGTGACCCTGGCCAGGCTGGCCGACGCCCTGCCCAACTTCCACTTCCAAAGCACGGGCCTTGTGGCCTCCGACGTTCCTCCCGTTCTCGGCGACAGTTGGCGCGTCTATCTCGCCCTCCTTTACAGCGCCAAGCCCATCGTCACCGGGACGTTCCGGGTCGAGGGTTTCGGGCCGATGCGGGACATGCTGGCCGCCGCCCGAGGCGGCCCGGAGGAGCTCCGGCGGAAGCCCCTGGCCATTTTCGACGCCTGCCCCTCCCCTCCCCTGAAATGGAGCCATCTGACCTCCCAGAGCCTGATCGACTCCGCCCGGGCCGGAATCCCTTCCGAGCTCATCTCGATGGGCATGACCGGCGCCTCCTCGCCGGCGACGATCGCCGGAACGCTCGTCCAGCATGTCGTCGAGAACCTGGCCGGCCTCGTCCTATGCCAGTTGGCGGCCCCCGGCGCCCCGGTCATTTTCGGGGGGTCTCCATCGAGCTTCGACATGCGGAAGGGAACGACCCCGATGGGCGCGATCGAGACGATGATGATCGACATGGCCTACGCCCAGATCGGAAAAGCCCTCCATCTGCCGACCCACGCCTACATGGCCTTGAGCGACGCCAAGACCCCCGACGCCCAGGCCGGCTACGAAAGCGGCATCGGGGCCGTCCTGGCCGCCCTGGCCGGAATCAACGTCGTCTCCGGGCCGGGGATGCTGAATTACGAAAGCGCGGTCAGCTTCGAAAAGCTTGTCATCGACGACGAAATCTGTGGAATGTCTTACCGGCTCCTCGAAGGGATCACGCCCCGGGAAGATCCCCTGGCCGAGCATCTCTTCCGCGAATTCAAGCCCGAGACCCAGTTTCTGACCCTTCCCCACACCCGGAAATGGTACAGGATCGAGCACCGCCAATCCCCTCTTCCTGACCGGGACACCTACGATGCCTGGGTCGCCGCGGGGGCCAAGGACCTTCCCGAGAGGGCTTCGGAGAGGGTCCGAGAGATCCTCGAAGGAACCCCGGCCCGGCGCCCGGAGGCGGGATTGGCCGACGAGCTTCGGCGCATCATCGTCGACGATGCCCGGCGGAGCGGCGTCGCCTCGCTTCCCCTCTGAGGAAACGAACGGTCGACCGGTCACGTTGGGCGTCCTTGCGGGCGGCGGTTGAAATTCTCCTCCCTCGGTGATAGATAGAAAGCGGCCCCGCGCCGGGCCGGAGAGGAGGTCGACATGAGCCCGATCAACCGCCGGGATTTCCTGAAGCTGTCCGCGGCCGGAGGCGCCCTTCACGCTTCCTGGCCCGGCCTGCTTTCTGGTTCGGTCTCCGGCCTTCCGCCGGCCGGAGCCGGGAAGCTCGTCAGTCCCGGCTGCCGGGGGACCAAAGTCAAGGTCGCCAAAATCTACATGGGCCTGCCCGAGCCCCACTGGCCCAAGCCGACGCTCGACCTGGACAGGGAGGTCGCGTTCTACGAGTCGCGCTTCAGCCGCTTGAAGGACGAATTCGCCGATGTCGAATTCGTCGTCGACAGACTGGTCACCTCGCCCGAGGAGGTCGCGGCGATGAGCGACCTCCTCCGGGACGTGGACGGCATCCTGGCCGTCCACTTGACCATCTGGATCGGCCCCATCCTCGAGGCCGTGTTGGCCAGGAAGAAGCCGACGATGATCTTCGCCGCCCCCTACTCCGGACACGAGTGGACCGGATACGGCGGCCTCCTCGTCCGGGAGGAGGGGGCCCTCGCGGAGTGCCTGTTGACGAGCGACACCCGGCAGCTGGCCTTCGCCGTCCGGCCGTTCCGGGCCATCCATCATCTCCGGGAGGCCAAGGTCCTCAACCTGACGACCCGGCCCTTCGAGGAATACGCCGCCGCGGCCCGCGGCAAGTTCGGCACGGAGATCGTCCGCCTGGAGCGGAGCCGCGTCCTCCGGGCTTACGAGGCCGTGAGCGATGCCGACGCCCGGGCCGAGACCGGCCGCTGGCTGCGCGGCGCCCAGAGGCTCGTCGAGCCGTCCGAGGAAGAGGTCCATCGTTCCTGCCGGCTGGCCCTGGCCCTCGAGCGGATCCTCGACGAGGAAGGGGCCACGGTGATGGCCGTCGACTGCTACGGCTCGATGTGGGACAAGACCATCACCCTGCCGGCTTATCCCTGCCTCGGGCTGTCGCGGCTGAACAACCTCGGCCTCGGGGGCATCTGCGAGTCGGACCTGCGTTCGGCCATGACCCACATCCTCTTCCAAGGCCTGTCCGGGAAGCCCGGTTTCATCAGCGACCCGACGGTCGACGAGGGGGAGAACAGCATCATTCTGGCCCATTGCCTGGGGACGCCCAACATGGACGGCCCCCAGAGGCCCGCCCATCCCTATAAGCTGCGGACGGTCATGGAAAGGCAGGAGGGCGTCGTCCCCCAGGTCGAGATGCGCGTCGGAGAGAGGGTCACCCAGGCCATTCTCGTCGGGATGGACCGGATCCAGTATTTCACGGGCCGGATCGTCGCCGCCCCCGTCGGCCTGGAACACGACCGCGGCTGCCGGACGAAGATCGCCGTCCGGATCGACGGCGACCTCTCGCGGCTCTGGAGGAACTGGTCCCAGGGGCTCCACCGCCAGACGTGCTACGGCGACTTGACCCGGGAGCTCCAGGTTTTTTCAAAATTCAAGGGGATCACCCTCGTCGACGAGGCGGCTTGAGGCCGGGCCCGGCCCCGGAGACGAATCCGGCCGGATCGGCGGGAAATCCCTTACTCGCCGCCGATCTGGAGGGCTTTGACCCGGAAGGTCGGGGCCGCGGTCCCGCGGTCGAGTTCGAGGTCGTTCCCGACGAGGTCGATTCCGAAGAGGATCTCTTCGGCCGTCCCGGCGACCGTCAGCCCCTTGACCGGAAAGGCGATGCGTCCGTTCTCGATCCAGAATCCGGCCGCGCCGCCGCTGAACTGGCCGTTGACCGGGTTGATCCCGTAGCCCGTGACTTCCTTGAGGAGAAGCCCGGTTTTCGTCGCCCGGACGATGTCCTCGGGACGGGAGGCTCCGGCCGCGATATAGAAATTGTGCGGGCCGATCCCGGGAAGGCTTCGGAAACCGCCGCGGGAGGCATTGCCCGTGCTTTTCAGGCCGGCCCTCCGGGCGACGATCGTGT
>Ga0194112_10010564_pt1 | contig 11574 bp, 13 predicted proteins | sample TA2MahC400mmetaG_FD_146191 | JGI IMG/M metagenome (GOLD analysis project Ga0194112, IMG submission 146191) | Freshwater microbial communities from Lake Tanganyika, Tanzania - TA2015016 Mahale Deep Cast 400m | ecosystem: Environmental > Aquatic > Freshwater > Lake | place: Tanzania: Lake...
GGGGCTGGTACCGGGACAAGCCGGAGGTGCGAAGCGTGGTGGAGTTCCGGCGGCTGAATCTGATGGAGCCGTTCGCGCACCTGCTGCGCTTCCACGTGGTGTTCTGCCGCAACGTGATGATCTACTTTGACAAGCCCACCCAGGCGGACCTGGTGGCGCGGCTAACCGATCGCCTGGAGCCGGACGGCTACCTGCTGACCGGGCACTCGGAGAGCCTGCTGGGCAAGCATCCAGGCCTCAGCTATGTACGTCCCGCCGTCTACCGCAAGGCGCCAGGCGGGCTCAGCCGCACTGAACCGATGAGACACAAGAGATGCGCTCGTTGATTGTGGGAATCGCAGACTGCCAGACCAGCAGCGACCCGGAAAGCGTCCTGGTGACGTATGCGCTGGGTTCTTGCGTGGCCGTGGTGATTCACGACTCCAGCGCCGGCGTGGGCGGGATGCTGCACTTCATGCTCCCGGAGTCCGGAATCGACGCCGCCAAGGCGCGCGAGAGACCCTACATGTTCGCCGACACCGGCATCCCGCTGCTGTTCCACCAGGCCTATGAGAAAGGGGCGGAGAAACGCCGGATCGTGGTGCGGCTGGCCGGGGGCGCGCAGGTGATGGACGACAAAGGAGTGTTCAACATCGGCAAGCGCAACTACCTGGCGGCCCGTAAGATCCTGTGGAAGGCGGGCGTGCTGCTGCACGCGGAGGAGGTCGGCGGGAACACCTCGCGAACCGTGCGGCTGGAGGTAGGAACCGGAACAACGTGGCTGCGCGGCGCCGGGGAGACGGAAAGAGAGATGGTCGCCACGGCGCCCGCGGCGGGAGGAGGCAACGGATGGCGTTCCGCATCCTGATCGTGGACGATTCACCGGCCATGCGCAGTGTCATTCGCCGGGTGATCCAGTTGTCGGGCTTCGACCTGGAAGTGTGTCTGGAAGCGGGTGACGGCGCGGAGGCCTGGGGCGTGCTCCGGGACAACTGGGTGGATGTGATCCTGACCGACATCAACATGCCGGTAATGAACGGAGAAGAGTTCGTGACCCGCTTGCGCAGCGACCAGACCTGGAACTCCATCCCGGTGCTGGTGGTCTCCACCGACGCCAGCGAGCGTCGCCAGCAACGGATGCTGGCGCTGGGAGCGAGCGGCTACCTGACCAAGCCTTTCGTCCCGGAGATGCTGCGTTCGCAATTGGAACAAGTACTGGGGGTGTCCCATGGTTGAAACGACCCCGCGCGAATTGCTGTCCTCGGCCACCCAGGAGGTGCTCGAGACCATGTTCTTCACCGAGGTGCTGGGCGACGCCGAGTTCGCCTGGGACTGCACCGAGCCGTTCGTGGCCATGCGGGTGGGCTTCCACGGCCAGCCGTCCGGCCACCTCGGCATGTGCGTCTCAGCCGCGGCGGCGCGCTCCATCGCGGCTAACTTCCTGGGCGAGGAAGAAGCGGAGCTGGAAGAGCGCCGGATTCTGGACGTGGTCGCCGAGCTGTCCAACATGGTGTGCGGCTGGGTGGTGAGCCGCCTGGAGAGCGACACCAGCTTCGACATCCAGCCTCCCGAGCCAACCACTCCGGAGATTGCCCTGGAGGAAGGCGCCACGGGCCACTGCTTTGAGATGGAGAACGGCATCCTGGCGGTCGCGCTGAGCCTGCAACCACCCGCATGACCAACAGCCCTAAGACCCGAGTCCTGGTGGTGGATGATTCCGCCATCGTGCGGAAGATGCTCAGCGAGGCGCTGGCTTCCCATCCAGACCTGGAAGTAGTGGGCACGGCGCCGGATCCGTACGTGGCGCGCGACAAGATCCTGGCGCTGGAGCCCGACGTGCTCACGCTGGACATCGAGATGCCGCGCATGGACGGCCTGACGTTTCTGAAGAAACTGATGCACTACCGGCCCATGCCGGTGATCGTGATCAGTTCGCTGGGCCAGGCATCCTGCCAAGCGGCCATGCAGGCTCTTAGCATCGGGGCCGTCGAGGTGATGGCCAAGCCCGGAGGTCCCTACTCGGTGGGCGAGCTCACCGCCAGCCTGCCCCGGAAGATCCGGGCCGCGGCGTCGGCGCGCATCCCCGGACGGCGTCAGAGCGCCCCGGCCGAGCCTCCACCGGCGCGGCTGGCGGCGGCGCCGAGCCCCGCGCGCGTGGTCGCCATCGGGGCCTCGACGGGAGGCGTCGAGGCCATCGAAACGGTGCTGACCCGGCTGCCTGAGAACACCCCGGGCACGGTCATTACCCAGCACATCCCGGCGGGTTTTTCCCGCGCCTTCGCCGATCGCCTGAACGGGCTGTGCCCCATGGAAGTGGCCGAAGCCCGGGACGGCGACCTGGTCCGTGCGGGCCGCGCCCTCATCGCGCCGGGCGGCCTGCACATGCTGCTGCGAAAAGCCGGGGACGAGTACCGGGTAGCGGTCAAGGACGGCCCGCCGGTATGTTACCAGCGCCCCTCGGTGGACGTGCTGTTCAGCTCCGTGGCGGAGGCCGCCGGCGCCGACGCCGTGGGAGTGATCCTCACCGGCATGGGCTCGGACGGGGCACAAGGCATGCTGCGGATGATGAAGGCCGGCGCGCAGACCATCGCGCAGGACGAGGCCTCCTCGGTGGTCTTCGGCATGCCCAGAGAAGCCATCCGGCTGGGCGCGGCGGGGCGCGTAATGCCGCTGCTGGGCATTGCCGGAGCCATCTGCATGGCGCTCGAGTCGGCCCGCAAGGGATAGTAAGGAACGTCCCGGCGCCTCGCGCGGAGGCAGGCGGTGGTGCAGTGCGAGAGCTTCAGGGGGCGGTGACGGTGTCGGCGCCCGGAAGCGCCGGCTCCTGGCACGCCGCTGGTGGCTGGGGTTTCACGCCTTTCTGGAGCTGATCGACCCGGACCGCCAGCGGCCGCCAGCGGTACCGCCAGGAACCGCGCGTGCAGATGAGCAACTGGCCGCAGCGCGCCAGGCGGTGAGCGGCACGGGCATCCTGCTCCGCCACGGAGGGCCAGAGTTGACCGAGCGTGAGGGAGTTGCAGGCGGGCCTCTGCTCGGCCGAGAGCAGGAATCCCGTGGCGGCTAGCAGCAGCGCCAGGCAAGAGCGGTTGAGCGTCGGCATCCGGGTTTCACCGTACCCCACTGGGCACAGTCCCATTGTGCTGCGTCCACCCGGGGCACACCCAAGGGACGCCGGTACCGGAACCCTGGGCGTCCAGTCCTGGGAGTAACGGGGCAGTTTCGTGGCAGGGGCCAGCTTCTTGCCGAGACCATGGGGACAAGGCCGCCAGGCGCTCTGGATAACTCGCCTGGAATCATTCACTTAAGGCGTAGGTGCGATGGCAGACCGCGTGCGGTGACCCTGGCAGTCGGCAATGATTCTCAACGTTGCAGCCGAGCCCACGCCAGGAATGCAGAAGGCCGCCACTCTGCTGATCCTGCTGGGCGAACAGGCCAGCGCCGAGATCCTCAAGCACCTGGACGAAGACGAGATCCAGTTGGTCAGCCGCGAGGTGGCGCGCATCTCCTCGATCGGCTCTGAGCAGGCGGAGGGCCTGCTCGAGGAATTCTACGACATGACCCTGGCCCGGGAGTATGTGCTCAAGGGCGGGGTGGAATACGCTCGCAAGCTGCTGGTGAGCGCCTTCGGGCCAGACTCGGCCCAGAGGCTGCTGGACCGGCTGATGAAGACCCTGGGCAGCGAGCTGGCCAGCTTCGACGAGTTGCAGAAAGCCGACCCTCAGCAGTTGGCCAAGTTCATACACAACGAACACCCCCAGATGGTGGCCCTGATTCTCTCGCACCTGAACGCGTCGCAGGCGGCCGCTCTGCTGATTTCGCTTCCGGCGGAGATCCGCGCCGACGTGGCGCTGCGCATGGCCAACCTGGACCGGATCTCCCCGGACATCATCAGCAAGATCGCCGGGATCATCGGCCAGAAGCTGAAGGCGCTGGGTGAGTTCAGCCGCGAGTCCTACGGCGGGGTCCGGGCCGTGTCGGAGATGTTTAACCGCATGGACTCGGGCAACAGCAAGGAGATCCTGGACAAGATCGAGGGGCAGGCGGCCGACCTGGCGGAGACCATCCGCCATCTGATGTTCGTCTTCGAGGACATGCTGCTGATCGACCAGAACGCCATCAAGGAAGTGCTGGCGCGGATCGACCGCAAGCTCCTGACGGTGGCGATGAAAGGCACCAGCGACGAACTGCGGAGGCACTTCTTGCAGTGCATGTCGCAGCGCGGCGCGGAGATGTTGCAGGAGGACATCGAGGCCCTGGGGCCGGTCAAGGTCAAGGAGGTAGACGCGGCGCAGCAGCAGATCATCGCGGTGGTGCGGCAACTGGAGGCCGAGGGCGTGATCAGCCTGAGGGGCACGGTGGGCGAGCAGTATGTCGTGTAGGGTTCTCAACGAGGAAGCGCCCCGCCCCGTCCAGCCGATGCTGTGGCCCGCGGTGGGGCCCGGCGGGACGCTGGGAGCGCCCGGCCAGCAGGGCGGGGGCGGGATGCCGGACACCGTGGCGGCCCAGTTCCAGGCGCGGCTCGCGGAACTGGAGCAGGCGGCGCGGCAGCGGGAGCAGGAGGCCTACGAGAGCGGGGTGCGGGAGGGCCGCACGGTGGGCGCCGAGGAGGCCGCGGAGCGCCTCGAGCCGGTGCTGGAACGATTGAGCCGCTCCGTCGAGGACATCATCGGGCAGCGCCGCCGCTTCCGGCGCGAGGCCGAGGAGGACGTGGTCAAGCTGGCGCTGGCGGTCGGACGGCGCGTCCTGCATCGCGAGTTGAGCGTGGACCCGGAGGCCCTGCTGGGCGTGGTGAAAGCCGCGCTGAAACGGATTGAGGTCCGCGAAATCAACCGCCTGCGGGTACACCCCGCCGATGTTCCCATGATCCAGAAGCATTTCGAGCAGGTCGGAAGGCTGGAGCGGATCGAGGTGCACGGCGATGCGGCCCTCGAGCGTGGCGCGGTGCTGTTCGACACCGCGCGCGGCCACCTGGACGCTTCGCTGGAGACGCAGCTTCAAGAAATCCAGCGGGGCCTCTCCGACCTCATCCAGGGGAGGAGCTAGCGCCCTGTAACCGAGATGCCTTTACAGCCTCAGCAGGACCACTTGCTTACGCGCGTGGCTCGGAATCGGGGTCCGAGCCGCGACCGTCAGGGAGCGGTTGGTCAACGAATCTGTGATACAGGACGCTAGGGTGCAAGAGCGTTTCGAGCTGCCCCGCTATCTGGAAGCCGTGGACCGGTCCGAGCCGTGGCGCTGGGCGGGAACCGTGGTCGAGATCGTGGGCCTGCTGATTGAATCCGAGGGGCCGGCGGCGGCGCTGGGCGATTTCTGCGAGATCCACTGCGCGGACGGACGGCGTGTCCGCACGCAGGTAGTGGGCTTCCGCAACGAGCGGGTGTTGTCGATGCCCTTCGAAGAGACCATCGGGCTGAAGCTCGGCGACCTGATCGTGGCGCGCAGGAACGACGCACGCGTCGAGGTGGGGCCGCAGTTGCTAGGGCGGGTGCTGGACGGCTTCGGCCGGCCCATGGACGAGGGGCCGCCGCTGGAAGCCGAGGCTTTCTACGAGTTGTTCCGGCCGCCCCCGGGCCCGCTGGAGCGCGAGCACATTATCGAGCCGCTGGTGACCGGCATCCGCGCCGTTGACAGTCTGCTGCCCTGCGGCCTGGGGCAGCGGGTGGGTATCTTCGGCGGCAGCGGCGTGGGCAAGAGCACGCTGCTGGGCGCCATGTCGCGCCACAACTTCGCCGACCTGAGCGTGATCGCGCTGATCGGGGAGCGCAACCGCGAGGTGCGGGCCTTCATCGAGCACGAATTGGGACCGGAAGGCCGCCAGCGCTCGGTGGTCGTGGTGGCCACCTCGGACCGCCCGGCCCCGCTGCGCGTGCGCGCCTGCTGGGTGGCGCTGGCCGTCGCGGAGTACTTCCGCGACCAGGGGGCCAACGTGCTGCTGGTCATGGACTCGGTCACGCGCCTGGCCATGGCCCAGCGGGAGATCGGGCTGGCCACGGGCGAGCCCCCCAGCCAGAAGGGCTACACGCCCTCCGTCTTCAACCTGCTGCCGCGCATCTTCGAGCGGGCCGGCAAATTCCGGCGCGGCTCCATCACCGGGTTTTTTGCCGTGCTGGTGGAGGGCGACGACATGAACGAGCCTATCGCCGACGCGGTGCGGGCCACCCTGGACGGGCACATCGTGTTGTCGCGACACCTGGCGGCCACCGGTCACTATCCCGCCATCGACGTGCTCAACTCGGTGAGCCGTCTGGCCCCCCAGGTATCCGACCGGAAGCAGTGGGAGGCGGCCCGCAAGCTCCGCGAGGCGCTGGCCACCTACCAGCAGTCGGAGGACCTGATCCAGTTGGGCGCCTACGCCGCGGGCGCCAGCCCGCGGTTGGACGCCGCCATCCGCGCGCGCCCGCAGTTGCTGGAATTCCTGCAGCAAGAGGCCGCGGGCAAATCGCCGCTTCAGGAAACCCGCAGCCGGCTGGAATTTCTGGCTTCGCTGCTGTGAGCCGAGGGTGACATGAAACGCTTTAGTTTCCGCCTTCAGAACGTGTTGAAGTGGCGCCTGCTCCAACTGGAGCTGGCGGAAGAGAAACTGCAAGAGCTGTTCAGCGAAGCGCGCAACCTGGAGGCGCGCCAGATCTCGCTGGCGGAGAGCAAGGCCGCGGCGGAAGGCTCGGTGCTCACGGCCAGGACCGTTGCCGGGCAGGAGCTGGCGGCGCTGGAGGCATACCGGCGCTGGACTGCGGCGCAACAGGAGCGGCTGGCGCGTCAACTGCTCGACTGCCAGGGTCGCATCGCGGCGCAGCGGGAGCAGGTCCGCAAGGCCGAGCAGAATCTGAAGCTGCTGGAGAAGCTGCGGGAACGCCGCCTGGCGGAATGGACGTTCGCTCTCGAGAAGGAGTACGAAGCTCTGGGCGAGGAGGCCTTTTTGGCGCAGTGGCAGCGGGCGTGACAGGCGGCTACCCGCCTGCATCAGCCCTCAGGAAGCGCAGGAACTCCGCCGTGTCACGCGTCAGGCCGGCGAAGGTGGCGAGCACCCGCTGGTCCGCGTCCAGAATGGCGTAGTAGGGGATGGCGATGGTGGCAAAGCGGGTTTCCTGAAGCTGCTGGTTGGCGGCGGAGGCTTCGTCGGTTCCGTCGGTGTATAGCTCCAGCAGAATGAAGTCCTTGAGCGCGGCGGCCACCTCGGGACGCGGGAACAGGTTGGCCTTCATCCAGTGGCAGTTGGTGCAGGCGTAGCCGGTGAAGGCCACCAGCACCCTGCGCTTCTCCCGCCTGGCCCTCTCCAGCGCCTCGGGATACCGGTTCTTCAACCAGCCGGCCTCTCCGGCAACCTGGGCTGCGGGAACGAAAGCGTCCAGCTCCCCCAGCCGGGCGCCAAACATCCCCGGGACCAGGCTCACCGCGAAGATCAGAAACAGCGTGCCGGCCACCAACCGCGTGGTCCCGACGGTCTGCCCGGGCTCACTGCCGTGCAGCCGCAGCCAGCCCAGCAGGTAGCAGCCCGCCATGGCGAACAGCACTACCCAGGCCGCCAGGAACCGCTCCCGCGTCAGCACGCCCCACTGCATCACCTGGTCGATGGCGCTCAGGTACTTCACCATCACCGCCAGGATCACCAGCCCCATGACCACCTTGACGCGCTCCATCCAGCCGCCGCTCCGGGGCAGCCGTTTCAGGTAAGCGGGGAACAGCGCCAGGAAGAAGAACGGCAGCGCCAGGCCGGAGGCGAAGGCCAGCATGCCCAGCAATGGGCGTGTGCCGCCGCTGCTGAGCGAGGCCGCCAGCAACGTACCCATGAACGGCCCCACGCAGGCGAACGCCGCCAGCGTGAAGGTCAGCCCCATCAACAGCGCGCCGGCCATCCCGCCGCCGCGCGAAGCCTGGTCCAGCCGTGTCAGCAGGCTCGCGGGCAGCGTGATCTCGAAGGCGCCCAGCAGGCTCAGCCCGAACAGCAAGAACACCGCCGCGATGAAGGTGTTCACCCACACGCTCGAGCCCAACTGCACCACGCCGAACGGCCCCAGGAGGGCGGTGGCGGCCAGTCCCAGCGCGGTGAACAGGCCGATGATCCCCAGGCAGAACACCAGGGCCTCCAGCAAGCCCTGCCGGCGCACCCCTGCGGGCCGGTTCAGGAAGTAGGACATGGTGATGGGGATCATGGGGAAGACGCAGGGCGTGAAGATGGCCGCCAAGCCAAAGCCGAAGGCCACCACCAGGAACACCACCAGCCCCTGGTTCGGCTCCCCCGCTGCCGGAGTTGGCAGCGCCGCTGACCGCGGTGGCGTCGCTGGGGCAGTGCTGAACTCCGTGTAGTCCGCGGGGATTCTGATCTCGAAGGGCGGCGCGGCCGGATCGACTTGCACTGCGGCCGCGGCGGCTACGCGCCGGGGCGGCAGGCACATGGTATCGTCGCAACACTGGAAGCGAATCTGGGCTTCCAGGTTCAGTGCGCCGACTGGGGCATCCGGAGCCAGGGTGATCTCCAGCAGGAAGTCGGCCTGCTTCTGGTAGGTCTCCGTATCCACCTTGAAGTTGGGATCGAACTTGCGGGTGGGCCGGGGCTGGTGGATCTTCCACTCCGCGACGGCGGGATGGGGCGCCAAAGCGATGGTCGTGGGAATGGGACCACCCTGGGGAGTGGATAGCGCGTAGAGATGCCACCCCGGATCAATCCGGGCCGTCAGCCGCCCCAGCAGGCGGGAACCCGGAACGGCCCGCTCCGGCTCGAGGTGCAATTGCCATTGGACGGGATTGAGCCTCTGGGCGGCCGCCATCTGGGCCGCGGCCAAAAACAGCGGAAGAAACACCCAGCGCTTCACTTGTCCGTGCCCCTCCCCGCCAGGGCGCTCCCCTGGCGTCCGCCGGTCAACCCACTTTGACGGTTTCTGAAGTGGCCGCCCAACCGGCCAACTCTTCCTCAATGCGCCGGCCGATCTTGGCCTCGGAAAACTCAGCGGCCAGCCGGATGGCGTTCTTGATGGCCGTGCCGTTGGAGCGGCCATGGCAAATGATGCATACACCCTTGACTCCCAGCAAGGGGGCGCCGCCGTACTCGGTGTAGTCCACCTTCTTGCGGAAGTCCCGGTAGGCGGGCCGCGACAGCAGGTAGCCGATCTGGCGCTTCAGGGTCATCTTCATGGAATCGTGCAGAAGCTGGCGGATGGCATCCGCCATACCCTCGCTGACCTTGAGGGCGATGTTGCCGATGAAGCCGTCGCAGACGATCACGTCGGCGGCGCCGGTGAACAGATCCCGGCCCTCCACGTTGCCGATGAAGTTCAAGGGAAGGCCCTTCAGGAGCGGAGCGGCGTTGCGCGTCAGGTCGTTGCCCTTGTGCTCTTCCTCCCCGATGGAGAGCAGGGCCACGCGCGGCGCATCCTTGCGCAGCAGGATGCGGGCGTACGCTTCACCCATGACGGCGAATTGCGCCAGCAACTGCGCGGAGCAGTCCACGTTGGCGCCCACGTCCACCAGCACGGAGGGAGCGCCTTTCAGCGTGGGGATGGCGGAGGCCAACGCCGGGCGGTCCACTCCCGGTATGACTCCCTGCACGATCTTGGCGGTAGCCATGACCGCGCCGGTGTTGCCCGCCGAGACCCAGCCTTGCGTCACGCCTTCATGCACCAGGCGCGCGGCCACGCGGATGGAGCTGTTGCGCTTGGTGCGCAGCGCCCGCGCGGCGCTGTCGTTCATGGTTACTTGCTCGCTGGCATGGACCACCTGGATCGGCAGCGACCGCCACTCCTTGTGCTTGGCCAGTTCTTGCTCGACCAGCTCTTGGCGACCCACCAGAACAACGCGAACCTTGTAGGCCTTGGCCGCCTGAATGGCCCCTTCGACCTCCGCCTTGGGGGCGTGATCGCCTCCCATGGCGTCCACCGCGATGCTCACCATGGTAATGATCTAGTCGGACAGAATTCGCTCTATTTCTCAGCTACCTCCACGACCTCACGACCCCGGTATTGCCCGCAGTGGGGGCATACACGATGGGGCAGCTTGGGCTCGTGGCAGTTGGGGCACTCGGCCTTGGCCGGCGGGCGCAAGCCGTCGTGAGCACGACGGGTGGCGGTGCGGCGCACCGAGTGTCTGCGTTTAGGATTCGGCATAAAACTCCTTATTGTACTACTTGCGCGACCCTACAGGTCCCGCAATCTCGCCCAGCGGTCGTCCGGCAGGCGCTCGTGGCAGTCGCAGGCCGCCCGGTTGCGATGCTGCCCGCACACCGGACAGATGCCCTGGCAGTCCTCCTGGCAGACCCGCTGCATGGGCAGCGCCAGCAGGATCTGCTCGCGGAGCACGTCCGCCAGGTCCAGGCCGCCGCCCTCGTAGAAGCCGGCTTCCAGGGCGCCCTTCTCGATCTCGACCTCCTCCCGCGCGGCCAACGCGGACGCCGGCAGGTAGCTGAGCGTGAAACTGGCGTCGATCGGAAGAACCACCGCCTCGAGGCAGCGGTCGCACTCAGTTTCCATTCGCCCCTGCAAACGGCCGCGCACGGTGATTTCTCCCAGGGCCGGCGACAACTCAGCCACCCCCTCGACCTCCAACGCGCCGGCCTGGCGCAGCCGCTCGTCGAGGAACTCGATGGCCCCGGGCGGGTACGTCTCCCGAAAGGCGACCTTCCCCCGTTCCATCTCCTTGAGACTGAGAAACATAATTCGCCCTCCCGGACGGCCAACAGGGGAACCTCCATTATATCCTCAGATGGGACGCCGCGGCTCCGGGGCCCTGCCGGGCAGCCAGCGCCGCACTCCCACTTCGTACAACCCGCCTCCGATCAGTCCGCCCACCAACGGGCCCACGATGGGCACCCACCACACTCCGCTGCCATCGGTGAGGCCGTTATGCTTGAAGCCCGCCAGCACGGTAAGCAGGCGCGGGCCGAAATCGCGAGCGGGGTTGATGGCGTAGCCGTGCAGGGAACCGAAAGAAACGCCGATAGCCACCACCACCAGACCCACCAGCAGCGGCGAGAGGTTGCCCGCGAACTGGTTGTTCTCATCCACCAGCGCGAAGACCAGCAGCAGCAACAGGGCCGTGCCGATCACCTGGTCGAGAAAACCGGCCCAGGGCTGCGCGGGGAACGCCGGGAAGGTGGTGAAGATCCCCGCCGTGCGTTCCAGCAGCGGGTCGGCTTTCTGAAAGGCGGGACGGTATTCCCAGAACACCAGCGCCGCCGCGGCAAAAGCTCCGGCGGTTTGCGCCAGCGAGTAGGGGATGACTTTGCGCCAGGGAAAGCCGCGGAAGACCGCCAGGGCAAGAGTGACGGCGGGGTTGAGGTGAGCGCCGCTGATGCGGCCCGCCACGTAGATTCCCATGGCTACACCCAGGCCCCACCCGAGGGTGATGCTGGTCCAGCCGCCGTGAACCACCTCGCCGGGGACGCCGGAGCTGAACAGCGTCACCATGGCGACCACGCCCGAGCCGAAACAAATCAACACCGCCGTGCCGAGGAACTCGGCCAGCATCTCGATCCACAGTCTCTTGTTGGCCATGAACCCGGAAAGTCTATCATCCCCACGGGGCGCAAGGCCAGGGGGAGGGGTCGAAGGCGGTTGCTCCGGGAGCGCCCGTGGAGTATATTTGTTGCCGGTGATGTTTCAGGAG
>Ga0194112_10010569_pt1 | contig 11571 bp, 11 predicted proteins | sample TA2MahC400mmetaG_FD_146191 | JGI IMG/M metagenome (GOLD analysis project Ga0194112, IMG submission 146191) | Freshwater microbial communities from Lake Tanganyika, Tanzania - TA2015016 Mahale Deep Cast 400m | ecosystem: Environmental > Aquatic > Freshwater > Lake | place: Tanzania: Lake...
GTATGATCTGGAGGAGGCTTTAAATCACATTAGGGACCATCTGAAAGCAGGAGGGCTACTATTTATAGAGGTGCCAAATTGTCATTCAGGCTATTTTAAGTTAGACATAGGCGATGTGCCTCATCTTCATTTTTTCACTGTGGATTCTTTATGCCTCATTTTAAAAAGATATGGATTCAGCGTTCTCTCAATTGCCGAATATGGATTAACCTACGAGGAAGAATATATCAGAAGGAACTTTAATACGTTAGATAGGCAAATAATTGAGCAGGGAAGAACGTCAGAAAAGGAAAATATACCGCGTCAACATGGGTACGATTTGAGGGGGTTTTTTGAGCTGACCGGTTAGATCCAGTTATCTGCCATGGATCGCTGGATTAAAGCAAAACTTAGCAAGGATTCCAACGTAATAGGGCCGGGCTTTAATACAATGACCCCGATTTTGGATCTACCGAGTCAAACTGAAGAAACATTCCGAGTTCTTCTCGTTTGGGAATTAGTTTATGGCTCCGAAAATTAACAAATGATTTTACAATAGCCTTTTTGAACCAAGTTTTGATGATGAAATCGAGAGTCGCATTCATTCTTTACAGATACCCTCTTGGCGTGTCCTCCATGATCATAAACAGTATAACGCTGCTTGTTGAAAGAGGATTTCTGGTTGACATCTATATTAACGCGAACAGCTTGAACCAATCGCCCATTGAATTCAGTGACAATTCTATCCGGATGTTCGTTTATGACGACGGCACAGTTTCATTTCCGTTGAAGGCCTATATACATCTGCTCTTCCGGACTGATAAGGTTGCCACTGTTTTGTTCGGCTTATTGCCTGACAGCCTAAGACTTCCCTTCTTATTTCCAGACCTCTATCTATTTTCGATATGGCTTAGGAAACGTTTAAAACGTTACACGTACGAATATTACATTCCTGTGGAATGCAGGAGTCTACTATGTTTTGTTGATTTTCCTGAAGAATCCAAGATCGTCTACTACAATATGGAGTTATTGGACTGGAATGAATACTCTCCACTTTATCCTGGGAAGACTGTCCTAAAAGAGATTGAATATAAGATCATATCCAGGCTTGATCATGTGGCTATCACAAGTAAGCGGCGAGCGGAAATGTTCTGTGACATCAACAAATTTCCCATGAATAAGATTAATATTTTGCCGGTCACTCCGTTAGGGGACCCTATAAAGATGAGGAGTGAATACTTCAGAAAGCTTTTCGGTATCCCGGAAGATACCCGTATCGTCATATATTGTGGCTGTTTTTTGCCATGGGCAAAATGCCTTGAAATTATCAGAACCGTGAAATATTGGCCTGACCATTATGCATTGGTCATGCACACATGGAATCCATCTGCGGTTGGAACAGAATATTATAATCGGATGGTTGAGGAGGCAAGAGGCTTCCCCGTCCATTTTTCATACAATTATATTGAATATAATGAACTTGCCTTAGCAATATCCTCTGCTGATATTGGCCTGATGTTTTACGACGGAAGTGATGCAAATTACAGCGAACTTCTTTTCTCATCAAACAAACTCGGAGAGTACTTAAAAGCAGGATTGATGATCATTTGCTCCGACCTCCCGTCTTTAAAGCAATTTGTGGAAGATAATGATATCGGTATTGCAATCCCTGTGGAGGAACTGCCCAGAGCGATCAAGGAAACGACAAAACGGCTTGGAACTTTTAAAGCCAATAGCATACGATGTTATTTGGAGAAGTTTTGTTTTGAGGAGTATTTCAGTCACTTTTATGACGAACTGCGAAGGGTACAGGCCGAATCAAATCGGCCTGATTGTGGCTGCCAGCGAGCATGTGATCCTTAACCCCGGATGATTAGTCAATGCCGCCGATTTGGATAAGAGTTTCTGATTATGAAGCATCTGGCAATCCTCTTATCTGTCGCCCCCACTGAGGGAGGTAAGTTTCAATATTCTCTGTCCCTATTGCACGGATTGTGTGCATTGGACCCAGCCGAATACAGAATCTCAGCAATCTCCTACGATCGAACATGGTCCCCATATATCCCCAAACAGGTAAATGTGAAGCATTTTGAATGCCAGCCGATGATTGCAGCTCGCCTTGTCCGAAAGGTGTTGTTAGCTATACCACATGGCTTGCCTGTATGGCGTGAAATTGCTCCAATGATCAATTCTCTCCATAAACTGTTGCATCACCTAAAACCTGACCTGGTATTCTACCCTGCCGTCGACTCTATGGCTTATGAGACGGTATTCCCGGGTGTCGTGTCGATTCATGATTTGATGCATCGATACGAGAGACAATTTCCCGAGGTCACTGCGAATGGGGTCTTCAGAGAAAGGGAGCGCCACTACGAGAATATTTGTCATTATGCTAAAGCGATACTGGTTGACTCTGAAGTCGGGCGAAATCATGTGGTTGAATCTTACGACTGTGGGTATGATTGGATACATGTGCTACCTTACGTAAAGCCCCCATATATAAACAATTTGAAATCATCTCCCAAAAAGCCTGACAGGAAGATTCCCGATAGGTTCATATTTTATCCCGCACAGATGTGGAAACATAAGAACCATTCCGGAATTATCAAAGCAATGAACTATCTGAAGGAAAAGGGCCTGATTGTAAACGCAGTGTTTGTTGGCGCAAGAAAGAGCGGAGCAGAAGACATCGATGCCCTTATTGATACGTGCGGCCTCGATGGACAGGTATATCTACTTGGATATGTCCCAGGTGAACAATTAGTTTGGTTGTACAGAAATGCGGTCGCTTTAGTGATGCCGACGTTTTTCGGACCAACGAATGTACCTCCATTAGAAGCATTCGCATTAGGCTGTCCGGTCATTACTTCAAACATCTATGCAATCCCTGAACAAGTGGGGGATGCTGCCCTTCTTGTAGACCCTGGAGACTACCATGACATTGCCGAGAAGATCGAGCTTGTATGGACTAATGAAGAGATGAGGCAGAAACTTATACAAAATGGAAAGAGAAAGGACCTGGAGTGGAATGAGTCTCACTTTAATAACCGGGTGAGAGAGATTGTTAAAACGATAATTGAGTAACATTTGGGGACAGCAAAAAATGCAAGGGAAACTTATTTGACAGAGATGATTCAGAAGTTAAACTCAGCATCCTTTAGTGATTCTCATTCCTTACCTAAGGACAGGGCTTTCCCGCGCATATCTATTGTTACACCTTCTTTCAATCAGGTCAGGTTCCTTGAAAGAACGATCAAGAGCGTGCTCGACCAGGGGTACCCCAACTTAGAATTAATAATCATTGATGGTGGATCAAAAGATGGAAGTGTAGATATCATCAAACAGTACCAAAACAATATTTCATATTGGGTAAGCGAGCCGGACAAGGGGCAGGCGGACGCAATCAACAAGGGTTTCAGAATAGCTACGGGTGAACTGGTCTCCTGGCAAAATTCCGATGACATCTATCTTCCTGGAGCTTTACGGAGAGTGGCACATGAATATAGGATTAATCCGGACTATCATGTCTATTTTGGCAACATATACCTCATTGATTCATCCGACCGGGTTCTAAGAGAAATGCGTTTCCACCCATTTCGCGTGGGTCATCTCCTCTTCTATGACTGGAACCTGTCCAGTCAGGGGACATTTTTCAGGAGAGACGTTTTTGAGTCGGCCGGTTATCTGCAGAACACAGCCGTCTGTTTTGATTGGGAATGGTTCATCAGGTTAGGAAAGAAAGGTTTCAAGTTCCGCTTCATTCGTCAGTTCGTGGGTGCGTACAGAATCCATGAGGATTCTAAGTTATTCAGAATAAAGGACAGGGAAAATATAAGAAGAGAGATTCTTGGTCATTATGGAATCCGGTATGACTCGGATAAGGATTTTATTAAGCGGCATAGAATTAAGAGAGCATATTATGGGCTCGAAAAACTAGTTTGCCACTTATATCAGGGTGATTTCGGCTATATCGCCTATATTATCAAATCTAGATTAAGAAAAAAGAGAGCAAAGAAATAGCTACACCTCAACCCGCCCGATAAATCGCAATTCAACGCGAGAAGTGAGCCCCTTTTGTGCCGAGAAGTTTGGGTTTAACATGAATATATTAATTACCGGAATCTGTGGTTTTGCCGGTTATCACCTTTACAATCTATTATCGGAAAAAGGAAACAAAATATATGGACTTGATGAGGTGATTAAGAATGAAAAGTATTATAAAAATGCACGAATCTATCAATGCGATATCAATGATCAAATGGAAATTTACAATATTTTGAAGGAATGTAATCCAGACCAGATCTATCATCTCGCTGCCTATGTGCATGTCGGTAGAGTCGACATCGAATCTGCAAAACTATTCAAGGTTAATGTAGCCGGAACGATTACGTTATTAGATGGAGTCAGAAAAGTGGTTCCAGGGGCAAAGTTATTAATAAGTGGTTCAGCAGAAGAATATGGCATCGTCAAGCAGGAGGAGATGCCGATTAAAGAAAGCAGTAGGCTTTTACCGAGGAATCTTTATGGGTTGAGCAAGAAGTTTCAGGAGGAGGCGGGGCTGTATTATCAGAGAACGTATGGATTAAATATATCATTTACAAGGACTTTTCATTATTGCGGTCCTTATCAGCCTTTAAATTTTGTATTTTCGGATTTTGGCAGCCAGGTAGTCCAAATTGAAAGAGGTGGTAAGGCGTTTATCCAGGTGGGTAACCTGAAGGCTGAAAGGGATTTTACAGATATAAGGGATGTTGTCTCTGCATACAAAATTATCATGGAAAAGTCTCCAAGCGGCGAAGTTTATAATGTATGTAGCGGAAAAGCAGTAGCTGTAGAAGAAGTATTACAAAAAATGGTGAGTCATTCAAAGAAGAATATTGTGGTAAAAGTCGATCAAGACAAAATCAGGCCCCTTGATGTCCCAATATTTCTTGGAGACAATAGCAAGATCAGGTCATTAGGCTGGGTTCAACAATTAGATTTAGATGATTCCATCAAAGATATACTGAACGATTGGAGAAAAAGAACAGAGGAAGATACGATTGTTTGATATTAGGAAAAAGATATGAGAAAACCTCTGAGGAGAGTATTAGTTGGTGACTTCAAGATTTATAAAGACGAGAAAGCTGCCATCATTGAAGTCATGGAGGGAGGCAGGATCTCGGAATGGAGGAAGGTTCTCGAATTTGAAAAGTTGTTTGCCAATTATGTTGGAACAAAATACTGCCTGGCAGTTAGCTCAGGTACTGCAGCGATTTTAGTAGGGTTACTTGCCCTTTTATATGATGAACGATTCCCAAAGGTAAAGAAAGGGAAGAAGATCATTACGAGCCCTGTGACATATATTTCTGCCGCCAGTGCAATTACATTGACGGGCTTTGAGCCGGTTTTTGTTGATATCGACAAAAGGACTTTTAAATTAATTCCCGAGCAGATTGAGGAGATAATAAAAGAAGAAGGCGCTGACAATATAGCTGGAATTCTCCCTGTCCATTTAATGGGATTCCCCAATGATATGGATGAGATTAACAAAATAGCTGAGAAATACGGGCTGTTCGTTTTTGAGGATTCGGCTCAGGCACATGGTTCCCTTTATAAGGGGAGAAGGACAGGGTCGCTAGGGCTATTATCGGATTTTTCGTTCTATATAGCGCACAACATACAGGCTGGAGAGATGGGTTGTGTTACCACAAATGATGAAAAGCTTTTTAAACTCATGAAGCAATTGAAGGCAAGTGGTAGATTATGTGTTTGCGCTGTTTGCACAAGAAATAGCGGTACCTGTCCATTGATAAAAAGTGCGAATGGCAATGAGGATCTTGATCCAAGGTTTACACATGAATACGTGGCTTATAATTTCAAAACCATCGAATTTACTTCTGCCTTAGCGATTTCGCAGGTCAAAAAATCGGATTTGATATTCAAAAAGAGACTTCACAATGTCAAATATCTTAATGAAAGATTGACAAAATTCGAAGACCTGTTTTATCTGCCCATTTATGATGATCATGTAAGTTATCTTGCATACCCCATTATAATCAAAAAAAATGCAAATGGATTAACACGCAAGTGGCTTAGAGCTGAGCTCGAGCAAGAAGGAGTAGAGAATAGGCCACTCTTTGGTTGTATACCCACTCAGCAGCCCGCATTCAGGCATCTTAAAGAAAAATACATAAATAGATTACCAGTTGCGGATTATGTAGGTAGCAATGGATTTTATATAGGGTGTCATCAATATTTGGTCAAAAAAGACTTGGATTATATAGCCGATGTGATGGGTAAAATATTATCCGACGGGAAGTATCTATGAAAATAGGCATTCTTGTGTGGGATTTGAGCATAAGAGGAGGGACGCAAAGACAGGCCTTAGAATTAGCGCTATATTTAAAAAAGAATCATATCGATGTGATGGTATACTCGTACACGCTGGATAAAACGAAGTGCTACGATAATCTCATAGATCAGTTGCCTATAAAATCAGTACAGAGTGATCAGAAAGCCTTAGAAGAGAGCAATTTGGTTAAATTAAGAAAAGCATTTTCCGATTCGATTGAAGAGTATAGAGCATTTGTTTCCTTAATTGATAGAAATATAAATATTTTAAACCCTCATGACCAAAAAGTGTACATTGTTGCTAATCTTTATAAATCCAAGTACGCAACCCCTGTCGTATGGAACATGAATGACATACCTTACAAAGGCGGAAGTCTAAATCGTTTCGAGAAATGTCTAATGAGATTATCGGGGATAGAATATTTGTTAAATTTAAGAACGAGGAGAATGATAGAGAATTTCGAAAAAATCGTCGTGTTAGATAAGATGAACAGAGGCTCTGTGCGATCTATTTTTAAAATTGACCCTGAAATTGTTCGCAGCGGATTAGATATTAATGAGTTCAAATTCAATGGAAAAGACATTGATAAAACGAATATCAGATTGTTTTCTAATGGTGTTATTTATGAACACAGGAGAATCGAAGATACGATAATTGCGGTGGGTATCCTAAGAAAAAGAGGATATAACATTTCCTTTAATTATGCGGGTTCAGAAAAATACGCAGGCAGTTACAAAGAAAAACTGATCAAAGTGATCAATAAGCAAAAGCTTAATGATTATGTAACGTTTCATGGAAGCGTTGTAGAAAATGATCTAATGGATTTGTATAGGACTGCGAACATTTTTGTTTTTCCGAACTATCCGCAAACATGGGGGCTTGCTGTTTTTGAGGCGATGGCTTTGGGTTTACCAACCGTTATCACTAAAGGTTGCGGTGCTTCGGAGATTTTGAGTAGTCGAAAGAATTGCATGATCGTTGATGTTAATAGTCCATCTCAGATTGCTGATGCCGTTGTCGATTTAGTAGAAAATAAGGAGTTGAAAGATCGGATTTCGTCACAAGGTAGGTTATTCGTTGAGAAAAATATAAGTTGGGAATCGTTCGGCAGGGATATGTTGAGAATAATGGAATCGCTGAAGCAGACTCGTCCAGCATGAAAAAAGTCGGTATTGTACAAAGCAGACTTACGCATTATAGAGTAAGATTTTATGATTTCCTAAGAAAGGAGCTATATAAAAAAGGAATTGAATTAAAACTCTATGTTGGAAAGGCAACCGGATGTGACCTGACAAAAAGAGACGAGGGCAATATTAATTGGGCAATTCCAATAAAAAATCGATCAATAAAGTTATTCAATACTGAATTTCTCTGGCAATCATGTTTCAATGAATTGCAGAAATGCGACCTCGTTGTGGTTACTCAGGAAAATCGGCTTCTGATCAATTATCTATTACTACTGAAAAGGAAGCTCGGGGGACCGAGGGTCGCATTATGGGGGCATGGCAGAAACCTTCAATCTTCGAATCCAAATGGCATCAAGGAAATCTGGAGGCGGCTATGGCTGAAGAAAGCTGATTGGTGGTTTGGTTACACCGAGCTAACAAAAACAATATTAGTAAAAAATGGCTACCCGTCTGATAGGATCACGGTCGTTAACAATGCCATTGACACAAAAGAATTACTTAAGTTTAGCGACGAGATCCGACCTGGAGAACTACTTGCATTGAAGGATAATCTGCGAATAAAAGGAACCACAGTTGGAGTCTTCTGTGGAGCTTTATATCCAGAGAAGAGAATCGAATTCCTGATCCAGGCAGCTCAAAAGATTAAAGAAGAATTGAAAGATTTTGAGCTCATTATAATCGGGGCTGGACCTGATGCTGGAATCGCCACGAAGGCTGCACAGGAATACCCTTGGATTTATTATGTTGGCCCAAAATTCGGAAGAGAAAAAGTCATCTACATGAAGCTCGGCCATGTTTTTCTTATGCCTGGCCTTGTAGGTCTTGCCATTCTTGATGCCTTTGCTATCGGATTGCCTTTATTTACCACAGACTGCAAACTACACAGTCCGGAAATCTCCTATCTACAAAATTCGAAGAATGGCTGTATGACTCCTGATTCCATAGAATCTTACACTTCGGCGGTGATAAAAATCCTAACCAATCCTCCTGAGTTGGAGTTGATGAGGGAGAACTGCAAGTTAGATGTTGAGAAGTATACCGTTGAAAAAATGGTGGATAATTTCGTATTCGGTCTTTTATCATGCTTATAATGAATAAGTTGTTTATAGACCTGTTTAGCCTACCAATAGCTCTCAGGTCAAGTGGTTTGGCTTATATGCTGCTACTAGATCCAGATTTGGTTGCGACATGCAACATTAAATGCAGTCCTAACATCTGTGCGGTATTGGACGAAGAGGAGTGTGGTGTATGGATCACAGAGAGAGAAGACGGATTCGGATCGGTGGTGTAGACATAGATTCCCTGACGCAATCTGAGCTATGCGAACGCCTTGATGCCTTTGTCATTTCGGGTTGCACCCACGCTGTCGTGTTTTGTGAGGCGAATTTGCTCGTGCAGGCCAATCGGTCACCACAAGTCAGCGAGGCGATTAAGCGGGCAAGCCTGGTTCTCCCGGATGGCGTGTCGATCACACTTGGCGGACGTCTGATCGGCGAACCATTTCAAAAGCGCCTGTCGGGTCCAACCGTGATGCTTCTCTACTGCGCCCATGGTGTCAAACATGGGCTTCGTCACTTCTTTTATGGCGGCGCGCCTGGTGTCCCAGAACGGCTCGCCGAAAAACTCTCGGTCATTGTCCCTGGGTTAATAGTTGCGGGTACCTATTCCCCACCATTCCGGCCATTAGCGCAGTTGGAGGATCGCGAAGTTATAGCACGTATCGAAAAGAGTAACTCCGATGTTCTTTGGGTTGGGTTAGGGGCTCCAAAGCAGGAACTGTGGATGGCAGCTTGTCTTGACCGGATTAATGTTCCCCTCATGCTGGGTGTAGGTGCGGCGTTCGATTTTCACAGCGGAATGAAACACTGGGCACCAGCAGCCATCCGACGGCTCGGGCTCGAGTGGGCATGGCGGATGTTCGTTACAGGTGGGCCGCGCGTGTTTCGACGCGGATTAGAGGTGCTACCCGCTTATGCATGGATTGTTGCTCGAGAGATGCTTACGGCCAGACGAATCAGACCGGATAGGGATTATGGAGAAAGAGAAGACTAACAGCATCGGCCCGCGCAAATGGGAAATACGAGACTACCGACCAGGAGACGAATTCGCAATCACCACTCTCTTCGAACGCGCTTTCGGTAAGCGCATGGGAGCCACAGAAAGCTTAGAACATTGGCGGTGGGAGTACCTTGAAAACCCACTTCAGTCACGTTTAATAAAACTTGCATGGGACGGGCCGCGCCTCGTCGGCCATTATGCCGCGAGCCCACGCCGAGTGCGTCTCGATGGTCATGACGTGATCGCTGCACTTTCACTCGACACTATGACGGATCCTGAGTACGGCAGGCTCGGGGTTTTTGTAAGTACGGCTGAGGCACTGTACAACGATCAGACGCGCCTCGGCCAGGTGTTCGTATATGGCTTTCCGAATGCGAACTCAATCCATGGCATTACGAAGCGCCTTAGGTGGAGACGCATCATGCCAACGCCTGTTCATGTACGGCCCATTAACCCGACCTCTTTTTTGGCACGTCGCCTGCCGATTTGGTTGGCGAGTGTAGTGTCATGTGCAATCTCGCTTGGAGCGGATTTTGCTTCGAAAATGACTGATCGTTGCCCACAGACGGGGAACCTTATACTACGAGAAGAGGGCGGCTTTGGATCCTGGGCCAACAACCTCTGGGAACGGTGTTGCGATCAGCACCGTGTGTGGCTGATACGTGATTACTCCTACCTTAACTGGCGCTACGGACACCGCCCTGAGAACACCTACCATGTCGTAACAGCGTGGCGAGGAGAAAAGGCGGCAGGCTATGTAGTGATGACCATCGCAGATAGCGGCGTTGGGAGGACGTGTTTTGTGCTCGACCTCGTGGCCGATGTCAAGATTCCTGGCGCCTTGGCAGCCCTATTGGCCGAAGTGGTAGCCTATGCCGCAAGGAGGGGAGTAGATTTCGCGAGCGCGCTTCTCACACCAGGCTGTCGCTACCGATCTGCGTTTCGTCAAAACCTCTTCCTACCGCTACCAGAGGTTTGGTTCCCTAAGGAGATCTACTTTGGGGCCCGTGCCTTCGATTCTTCAGTCGCTGATGTCCTGTTCGATCGACACGCGTGGTCTATCAGTTGGGGAGACAACGATGTCCTATGAGTTCGGGGTCAGTTCCCTTACAGTGGACGTCGAAGACTGGTTTCATATCCTCGATTCTCCTGTGGCACCAAGAATTGAGGAATGGGGTTCACTGGAGCCCAGGGTAACGGCCAACGTGGAACGAATCTTAGCTTTGCTCGATGAGAACGCTGTAAAGGCCACGTTCTTTTGGCTTGGCTGGATTGCCGAAAGGAATAAGGATCTCGTACGGCGGTGTTTAGCTCTCGGTCATGAAGTGGCCTCTCATGGATACGGTCATGTGCTTGCCTACCAACTCGCACGGACAGCTTTCGGTGAGGATGTTCGCCGTGGCAAGGCTGTACTGGAGGACATAATAGGAAGCGAGGTAGTAGGTTTTCGGGCGGCGGGGTTCAGTACCAAGGATGACACCTGCTGGGTGTTCGAGGAGATACGCGCTGCCGGACACACATATGATTCAAGCGCCTTTCCAACTTCAAGAGGTCACGGTGGCATGCCGAGTTGTCTGCTGGAGCCTCATGTGATAGCCACAGGTACAGGGACACTTGTAGAAATCCCGCTGTCTATGGTCGAGATTGTGGGAACGAGGATGAGCGTCTTTGGTGGGGGACACCTCAGGTTTGCGCCGCTATGCCTCATCCGATGGGGCATCAACAGACTACAGGCCGCTGGGCGCCCGTTGATCTTGTATGTACATCCCCGTGAAGTCGATCCCGAGCACCCCAGATTACCACTGAGCCCTTTCCGCCGATTCAAAAGTTACGTAAATCTGAAAACTACATTGCCGAAGCTTGAGTGGTTGTGCAGCACCTTCAAATTCATAACGATGCGTGAATTAGCTGAGGAGGTGAAAAAAAAGAAAAGGGGACAGGCTACTTTTTAATGATCTCTCTGACTCAATTTTTGAGTCAAATCTTACACCGCACCCATTTCATTTCCTTCAT
>Ga0194112_10010570_pt1 | contig 11571 bp, 8 predicted proteins | sample TA2MahC400mmetaG_FD_146191 | JGI IMG/M metagenome (GOLD analysis project Ga0194112, IMG submission 146191) | Freshwater microbial communities from Lake Tanganyika, Tanzania - TA2015016 Mahale Deep Cast 400m | ecosystem: Environmental > Aquatic > Freshwater > Lake | place: Tanzania: Lake...
TGAACTCCGCCCCATACTGCTTCATCCGATCCTCCTCCTGTCCGTGGTCTCAGAATCGTGAACGCCCCACGACATCGGGAATCCTACATCGCTCGCTCACCTGCGTGAAGGCGTCGCATCGGCGCCGGTCCGGGGGGTGCTTGCGGGACCCGCGCCCGGCGGATAGGGTGGCCGGATCAAGCGAAAGGAGCCTCCGATGCAGACTCTCCTCCTCGCCGCCTTCCTCACGGCCGCTCGTCCGGATCGATGAAGATCCCGGAGACGACGGCGTTGAAGCCCCCGGTCTTCCTCACGGCGACCGAGAGGGGTCCGGATCCGCGCCACGTTGCGAAGATCCCGCCCTGCGCCTCCACGATGCTCACGGGGCGTGCATCGAGCGTCTCGAATCCGTCGGAAATCGAGATCTCCACCGCACGGCCGTCCCTGTCGAAATCGAGGATGTAGAGGGTCAGGCGAAAGGGCGAGCGGTCGGGCGGCGCGATCGCAAGGTCGACTTGCGGGATCGCATGCCAGCAGGTGCTCTTTCGCGCGCCTCGCGGATCCGCTGTGGATTCGAGGACGCGCGGATCTTCGGTCGCCTCGGCCCAGGTGAACGGCGCGCCGGTCTGGACCGAGAGGGTGAAGCCGTTCTGGGAATCCGGGGATCCGGTGTTCGGGATCCATGCCGCGCGAGATCCGTGGCGCCCGCGCCAGGCGCCCCGCGTCTCGCGATCGAGGGCGACGAAGCTCGCCGTCGATGGGACGATCTCCTGAGGATGGCACCAGGCGAGCGCGAGGGCATAGTCCTCCGCGCTCCCGGAGACGGCCCCTCGGTCGGGCGACCAGCGCGCGACGATGGAGCGGCGGCCATCGGGCCGGATCGCGATCGCGCGGATCTCCTCGACGGCGAGCCAGGTCCCTTCATCCGCCGTGACGACGCGGACCTCTGGCGGCGTCGCGGGCAGATCGCCGGAAGAAACGGGCATGGGGATCCGCGTCGCGCCGCGCGAGGAGACGGCGATCTCTTTCCCGCCGGCGGCGAGGAACGCGAGCCCATCGGCGCCGACATGGGTTCCGGCCACGAGAAGTTCGAGAGATCGGATAACGCCCTTCTCGGGACGCGGCGCGGATCCGGACGCCTCGGTCTTCGCGGGAAAGAGGCGCGCGCGGGCTTGTGCGGCGGACTCGATGTTCTCGGCGGGGAGCGTGGGCTCGTCGCCCTTGCCGGCGATGACGATCGTCGCGGTGCGATGCCGATCGATGGTGATCCGCGCCTCGCTGTCGGAGAGAGCGATGGACGCGCGATACGGAGGCCCCTCGGCGGGGATCGCGTGCGCCCAGGCGAGCGCGTTCGCGTCGGGGAGGCGCAGTGCGACGGCGGCCTTCTCGGCGGGCCCGCCACCCCGCGAGAGGAATCGCACGCGCGATGTGATGGGGACGACGTACCGGCCGGCGGCCTCGAAGAGGTTCGCGTCGTTCGCCCCCGAGACGGAGACGCAGTGGGGGAGGAGGACCTGTCGCTTGTGGCGAAGCGGTGCGAAGAGAGGGGCATAGATCTCGAGCATCGAGGCGGCTTCGGGATCCGCCGGCTGCTGCGAGATCGGAAAGGCATGTGCGATCATCTGGGGGAAGACCGCCCACTGGAGGCGGAGCTTGAGCTGCACCTCGAATTCGAGGAGATCGCCCGCGTAGGGCTTCCGCATGTGCCAGGCCGCGACGGGGCGGAAGGGAGAGAGGTAGCCGAGGCCGCGGACGTAGTCGTTCTCGTGGCAATAGCCGTCGACATCGCGCAGGACCTCGATGCGGTAGAACTGGTTCACGAGGACGCGCTTGCCGGCCGCATGTGCGATGCGACAGATCTCTCGGACGGCGGCGCCGACGGGCGTCGCCATATCCTCGACCGCGCGCGCGCCGAGCATCGTGACGCCGTCGTCGTGGCCGTAGTCGTAGAGGCTCGCCCAGTCGAGGCGGTCGATGCAGAAGCCATCGATCTCCGGGAGGCGCTCGATGTGGCGGCGCGCCTGCTCCTGGAGGTGGGGGAGGTAGCCGTACGAGGGGCCGGGGTTCATCGCGAAGGATCCCTCCCAGGTCGGGATCGGCTTGCCGGCTCCATCCTCCATGAGGGCCCGCGAGAATTCCTCGCGGATCCGGCGGTCTGCCTCGGCCGTCGTCCCGTCCGCTCCGCCCGCGCCGCCGTACTCCGTGACGTTGAAGTAGGCGAAGGTGCCGATGCGGCGTTCGTGCAAGGCGCGCGCGAAGGAACGGATCTTCTCGTCTCCCATCGTCTGCTGGAGCGACCACCACTTGGCGTACGTATACGGCTTCCACTCCTTGTCATCGGGGAGGTACTCGCCGAGGTGTGTGAACCAGAAGCTCGACCAGATGTACCGGATGCCCTGGCGCGCCATCTCCTCGGCGGGGGGGTGATCGTGGATATGATGGTACCAGAAGGCGCCCTCGTACAGGCCGCGCCCGAGCGCGGGCTCGAAGTACGCGGGGAAGGCGCGCGCATATGCCGCGAGGGCGCCGCGGTAGTCGGCAGGGTGTCTGAAGAAGAGGATGCGGAGCTTCGCGGGGCGGCCTCCGCCCATCGCGCGGTGTGCGAGGACCAGGAAGAGGGTCCTCTTGTCATCGCCGGTGGACCACTTCATCTGGAAGTGCGGGATCGGCTCGCCGGGCGGGAGCGCGATCGACAGGCCTGCGTCAACGCGCGGGGCGAGGATGGAGACGAGGGGCAATACGTACGAGCGCCCCGAGTCCCACGCGTTCGTCGCGTACGGCGTCGCCTCGAAGGTGGGATATCTCGCCAAGGACATCGTGCCGCGCTCGGTCGGCGTGAAGATCTTCTCCGAGTCGCGCGGGATGGGGTAGGTGATCGACACCTCGTGACCCGCACGCTCGATCTTGCCGTCGAAGACCATGTCCCAGGTGAGGCCGCCCGACTGCAGCGACCAGCTCTCGGTCACATCGAGGCCGATCTCGGCGAGCGAGCGCCTTGCGGTCCTCCCGGCGCCGCCACCGGCCGGCGGCTCGGTCGAGAAATTCATCCCCTTGTCCGTGGCCTCGTTGCGGACGCGGACCTCGATCGGGAAATCTGCCCACGGCACAGCCGACGCGACGATCGCTGCGAGGACGAAGACAACCATGCGAGCCTCCTTGCGGTGCTCCCTGACGGTACTTGAGCCCGGGATCGCGGACAAGCCCCCCTTGCGCCGGCCCGGAGGGCGGGGGTAGAGTTGGCCTCGGTACGGTGCACCGGTCTGGGTGTTTTTCGGTCAGGAGGTATGAATCTCATGGAGAAGCAGGGAGTATCGCGGCGCGACATGCTGAAGGGGGCCATCGGCGGCGCGGCCGCCGGCCTCGCGACGTTCGGGATCCGAACCGGGTCGTTCGCTGCGGCGAAGCCGCTCACGGCCGGCCTCGTCGGATGCGGCGGCCGCGGGACCGGCGCGGCCAACGACCTGCTCCAGGCCGCGCAGAACCTCGGCATGGATGTGCGTGTCACGGCGCTCGCCGATGTCTTCGAGGACCGGCTCAACGGATGCGCGGGCAACCTGCGGGGCCGGAAGGGCGGCGAGGTCGCGAAGGATCGGATGTTCGTCGGCCTCGATGGTTACAAGAAGCTCATCGATTCGGGCGTCGACATCGTCCTCCTGGCGACACCTCCCGGATTCCGGCCGGAGCACTTCGAGGCCTGCGTCGATGCGGGCAAGCACGTCTTCATGGAGAAGCCGGTCGCGACCTATGCGCAGGACGGCCGGCGCTTCCTCGCGGCGGGCAAGAAGTCCGTCGAGAAGAAGCTGACCGTCGTCGCCGGGACGCAGCGCCGCCACCAGAAGCCGTACGTCGAGACGATGAGGCGGATCCATGACGGCGCGATCGGCGACATCCGGGCGCTCCGGGCGTACTGGTGCGGCGGGCCGGTCATCCACAACCGGAAGCGGCAGTCGGACTGGACCGACATGGAGTTCCAGCTCCGGAACTGGTACTCCTTCGTCTGGATCTGCGGGGACCACATCGTCGAGCAGCACGTCCACAACCTCGATGTCTGCAACTGGGCGATGGAGGACAAGCACCCCGTCCTCGCCTACGGCTCGGGCGGGTGTGCGTGGCGGCCGCGCGAGGAGCTCCTGGGGAACATCTACGACCACTTCACGATCGACTTCGAGTACGAGGGCGGCGTCCACATGCTCAGCATGTGCCGGCAGTACAGGGGCTGCGATGACAACGTCTCGGAGTTCATCGTCGGGAGCGAGGGCGAGAGCAACGGGACCTGGCTCCGGAACTCGAAGACGAACCAGAGCTTCAGCGGCCAGGGGGGCGAGAACCCCTACGTCCAGGAGAACATGGACATGCTCGTGAGCATCGTCGAGGGCCAGGCCCTCAACGAGGCGGAGAACGTCGGCAACAGCTCGATGACCGCCATCATGGGCCGCATCTCCTCCTTCACGGGGAAGCGCGTCACCTGGGACCAGATGATGAAGATCAACGACAGCGAGATGCCGAATCCGATGGCCTGGGACACGAAGATCCCGGTTCCGCCGCTCGCGGTGCCGGGCGTCTTCAAGATCTCCGGCATCAACGCCTGATCCGGGCGGTCATCTCCTGGATCCGGGCGCAGGCGGCTCCTTCGCGGTCGGGGCAGCCGGCGCAGGCGCCTCGGCCGGCGCCTTCGCCGGAGCCCCCGAATCGCCGGCGAGCTTCCCGAAGTAGGCCGGCATGTCGACGCCGCCGATGTTCTTGAGGAGCTGGAGGGCCGGCGGGAGCGCCCCGGCGAGGTTCTGGAGGAACCCCGCCGTCGCGCTCGATCCGTCGCGCCCCGTGTCCCAGACATAGATCTTGTCGAACTTGATGTTCTGGATCGCCCTCGCCGCCGTTTCGCCGAGGTGGTCGACGTGCTCGAGCATCAGGAGCTGGAAGGCCTGCTGCGCGCCCTCGCACGCCTCGACGATCGAGCGGAGCCCCAGGCCCTTCTTCTGGAGCTTCTCGAACTCGCCGCGCGCCTCGGCCTCGAGCCGCGCGAAGATCGCCTTCGCCTCGCCCTCGGCCTCGATGCGGCGCCGCTCGGCCTCCGCCTCGGCATCGACCACGACCTGCGCCTTCATGGCCTTGGCCGGGGCCTCGAGCTCGGCCCGCTTCTCGGCCTCGACCTTCACGGCCTGGGCCTCGGCCGCCTTCGCCTGCGCGTGGTACTGGGCCTCGAGGACCGCGGCCTCGGCCTCGCGCACCTTCGTCTCGCCGAGCTGGTATGCCTCGGCCTGCTTGACCTTGAGCTGCGCCTCGCTCGCGGCGATATTCGCGCGCGCGACGTTCTCACCCGTCACGGCCTTCGCGTCGGCATCCGCGACGCGGATGCGGCGCTCCTGCTCGGCGACTTTGGTGCCGATCTCGCGCTCCTTCACGGCGTTCGCGACCTGGATCGCCTTCTCCCGCTCCGCCTCCGCGACGCCGATCGATCCTTTCTTCTCCTGTTCGGCGACATCGATCGTCGCCTGCTGGATGGCGGTCGAGGCGGCCTTCCGCCCGATCGCCTCGATGTAGCCCGACTCATCGGTGATGTCGGTGATGTTCACGTTGATCAGGACGAGGCCGATCTTCCGCAGTTCGGGCTCCAGCGAGTCCTGGATGTTCGACAGGAACTTGTCCCGGTCGCGGTTGATGTCCTCGATCCGCATCGAGGCGATGACGAGGCGGAGCTGTCCGAAGATGATGTCCCGCGCCTGCTCCATGATCTCGTGGCGCGTGAACTGGAGCAGCCGGATCGCCGCGTTCTGCATCACCTCGGGCTCGGTCCCGATGGCGACCGTGAAGACGCTCGGGACGCTGACGCGGATGTTCTCCATCGAGAGGGCGCCCTTGAGGGGGATCTCGATCTGGATCGGCTCGAGGTCGAGGTAGGCGTAGTTCTGGACGAGGGGGAGGACGAAGTGGGCGCCGCCGTGCAGGCACTTCGATGAGAGCCCTCCCCGGACCCGGCCGTACACGACGAGGACCTTGTTGCTGGGGCATCGCTTGTACTGCTTGCTCACCAGCAGGAAGAGGCTCAAGACGAAGATCGCCCCGATCACGCAGAGGATCAGGATGACCTGCTGGGCTCCGGCGGCGAGAATCATATCTCTACTCCTTCCCTCACAAGGCCTCGACATCGAGCGTCGCGGGATCCACGACCGATCGGATCCGGACGGTCGCACCCCGCCCGAGCGGAGCGCCCGCCGTCACGGCGGCGTACTCCTGGAGGCGCCCCTGGATCGTCAGCGTCACCTTGCCCCGCCCCTGCCGTTCGCCGGGGATCGGGACGTAGACGGCGGCGGTCTTCCCGACGGCGTTGTGGATGGACACGGTCCCCGACGCCTGGAGCCCGATGAGGAAGCGGAACGCGAGGGCGACGAGGACCATCGAGATGAAGCCCGCGATCGTCGACAGGGCGAGCGTCGTCGACGCGTTGTACTCCGCCTTGTCGCAGGCGAGCCCGACGAGGCCGAAGAAGGCGAGGAAGGCGGAGATCGTCCGGAACGAAAGGAGGCTCAGGAAGAGGTTCGTCCCGGTGACCGACTCGACGGCGCTGGCGCCCGCATCGTGGCCGGCGACGTCGGCTCCGACATGCCCCCCCGCGTCGGCGCCGGCGTCCGTGTGGACATCGGCCTGGAAATCGGTATGGAAGTCGGCGGGGCTGTGGAGGTCGGCCCCTCCGGCATCGGGGCTATCCATATCGCCCCCGCCGATCCCGATGAGCTGGAGGACGAACTGGACGACGATGAACGTGCAGCCGACCCCGGCCGCGATCAGGTAGACAGTGGACATGGCCACCTCCCCGCGCCTGCGGGCGCGATCCGCTCGAACCTTCGATCGCATCGTAGGTTCGACCGCACCCGGAGGCAAGCGACTCTCCCGGCCCCGGCGAATCCCGGCGGAACGCGCTCATCTACGCGGCCCCGGCCGGCGTCATTCGGCCGCCCGGAGCCGCCGCGCCCGGCCCCCGTATGATAGCCGGAGGGAGGAGTCCGGGGGAGGTCGCGCTTGCCGCGCGGCCGCCCGCTCGGCTCTAATGTCGCGTCGAAGAGGCTCGAGCGCGCGGAGCCGCTCGCCCGCGCGAAGCAAGTACGGAGGAGATATGACCTCGCGAGAGCGCGTGAACACCGTCCTCGCCGGCGGGATCCCGGACAGGCTCCCCCTCGACCTGGGGGGATCGGTCGTGACCGGGATGGCGGCGTCCACCGTTTCGAAGCTCCGGCTGCGCCTGGGCCTCGATGGAGGCCGGGTCAGGGTTGTCGAGCCGTACCAGATGCTCGGCCAGATCGATGACGATCTCGCACGTCTCCTCGGCGTGGATGTCATCGGGCTCGGCGGGCCGAGGACGATGTTCGGGTTCGAGAACAAGCACTGGAAGCCCTGGCGCCTCTTCGACGGGACCGAGGTCTTCGTCCCCGCGGGGTTCAACACCGATCCCGAGCCGAACGGCGACATCCTGATGTACCCGGAGGGGGACCGATCCGCGCCGCCGAGCGGCCGCATGCCGTACGGCGGGTACTACTTCGACGCGATCATCCGACAGCCTCCGATCGATGAGGATCATCTCGACGTCGAGGACAACCTGGAGGAGTTCGGCCCGATCTCCCGCGCCGACCTCGCCCACTTCCGCCGCCAGGCGGAGCGCCTGTACGAAGGGACCGACCGCGCGATCTTCGCGAACTTCGGCGGGACCGCGTTCGGCGACATCGCCCTCGTCCCCGCCCCGTGGCTGAAGCATCCGAAGGGGATCCGGGACGTCGAGGAGTGGTACATCTCGCTCGCGGCGCGAAAGGACTACGTCCGGCGGCTCTTCGAGAGGCAGTGCGAGATCGGGCTCGAGAACCTGGCGAAGATCCATGAGGCGGTCGGGGACAGGATCAGCCTGGTCTTTGTGACGGGAACCGATTTCGGCACCCAGAGCGGGCCGTTCCTGTCGGTCGAGACCTACCGGGAGCTCTTCAAGCCGTTCCACATCGCCGTCAACAGCTGGATCCATCTCCACACGACCTGGAAGAGCTTCATCCACTCCTGCGGGTGCGTCCGGCCCCTGATCCCGGAGTTCATCGATGCGGGGTTCGATGTCCTGAACCCGGTCCAGACCTCCGCGCGCGGCATGGATCCTCGGGAGCTGAAGGACACGTTCGGCCGGGACATCGTCTTCTGGGGGGGCGGCGTGGACACGCAGCGGACGCTCCCGTTCGGGACGCCCGACGAGGTGCGGGCCGAGGTCCGCGAGCGGATCGAGATCTTCGGCCGCGACGGAGGGTTCGTCTTCAACACGATCCACAATGTCCAGGCCCGCTCGCCGGTCGAGAACGTCGTCGCGCTCTACGAGACCGTGCGCGAAGTCGGCGGCCGAATCTACCTGTAGGATCGACAATTCCTGTCACCTGCTCCGGTTGCCGGATCTCCGCCGTGTTGTATCCTTCCCTGGAGCGAGCTGCCGCCGAGGGGCGGCATCTCCGTATTCCAGAGGTATGGCCATGGTCACAGCGAAACCGGTCGTCACGAACGCCGACCTCGGGCATGCGCGCGAGCCCCTGCCGCGCCCCGAGCTGACGCGACAGGAGGCGGACGTCCCCTCCGGTCGGGCTCCGGTCGAGCTCCCCGTGGATCGCGTCGAGCTCTCCCCGGCCATCGTTCGGGAACTCGCCACCCGGCGGAAGGGCGAGGAAGCGCCGGCGCAGGAGCGCGAGGAGGAGACCCCCGAGGAGAAGGCGATCCGCGAGGGCGTCGATCTCTCGAAATCGGGCGTCTCGCCCAAGAACCAGGGCGTGACGTTCCGCGTCTTCGATGAGATCGCCAACCTGATCCAGGCGCGGATCGTCGACCGCGAGACCCGGGAGGTCGTGCGCACGGTCCCCCAGGACGATCTCGTCGATTTCCGCACGCGGTTCCGCGATACCGTGGGGGCGCAGGTCGACGTGTCGGCCTGAGCGCCGCCTCTCAGGGCGGACCGCAGCCGAGCCCGTCGGCCGTCGGATCTTCGCCGTACGCTGCGAACGGCGGCGGCGGAAGATCCGCCTCCCCAAAGAGCGCCAGGAGGAGCGCCACAGGGTCGTTGATCCTCACGAGGCCATCGTCGTCGACATCGGCGGCGTCGAGGCATGCGATCTCCTCTCTCCGGAAGAGCATGCCGAGCGTCCGGATCGCATCCTTCGCATCGATCGCGCCGTCGTCGTTCGCATCCCCGCGCCGGAACGTGCGCACAGCCACCCACACCACGGCGTGAGGATCCGCGTCGCGTCCGGCCTCCCCGACCAGGTAGGTGTGCGGACCCGCGCGCACCCCGGGATCCGCATACGCTCTCGCGCCCGCGTCGAGGACGGCGATCTCCCGGCCGTCGCGCTCGATCCGGATCGATCCGGTCCGATCGGGATCGCCTTGCCACGCGAGATGGACGACTCGTCCTTCGAGCGCGGCGCGCAGATCTCGCGCCGCCGGCGCGGGGAGCGGCGTATCGACGAGTCCGTGGGCGGAGAGCGCCTCCCGAATCACGCGCCCGTTCCCGCCGCCGAGGCTTTCATCCGCATCCAGGAGAGCGCGGGCAACCTCCGGTCCGAGCGTCCGAGGGAGCGATCGAGCCGCCGCATACCAGAGGCGGAGCGCCAGGCCATCGCCGTCGCGGGCGCCCTGGTGGATCAGGCGCGAGCGGAGGTCCCAGAGCGCCCCGGCGAGCGCGAGCCCGCGATCGTACGCATTGCCCGGGACCGGATGGACCGCATCGGTCTCGACCTCGCGTAGCCGCGTGCCGGGTCCGTACACTCCCCGGCCGATCCAGGGGACTCCGGCGGCGAGCGTCGCCGCCGCATCGGCGAGCCCCTCCTGAAGGTCGAGCGGCTCGAGGATCCCGTAGATCTCTGCGAGGAATGCGTGCGCGACCTCGTGGAAGACGATCGTTCGCTCCGCCGGAAGGGGACAGGAGGGATCGGGCGCGGGGAAGAAGATGTCTCCCGTCGACGGATCGTACCCCATCTCGCATGGTCCAGGCCTGTCGACGATGATCCGGATGGGGAGGGGCGGCTCGATGACCGGAGGATCGAGGTCCAGGGCCGAAAACCGCCGGCGCGCCTCCTCCGCATGGATGAAGGCGGCGGATGCGGAGGCCCATTCCCGCGGGAACTCCATCGCGAGCGGGAGCCCCGGCGCGATCGCGGCGCGGATCCGAAACTCGGTCCCGGCAGCGGAGTGGAGAGCGATGCCCGGCCCCGACAGGAAGGCCTCGATCCTGCGAGTGCCCGCGCCCTTCCCGATCGCGAACCTCCCACTCTCGTCGGTCGCGAGCGCTGGGAAACCTTCGATCGAGATGGTCGCGCCGGCGACGGGCGCGCGGAAGAGCGCCTCTCCATCCGGCGCAGGGATCCAGGCGAAGACCCGACCCGAGTAGGCGCCTCGGGCGGAGGATGTAGAGACGACGGAGACAAGCGCCGCGAGGGCAACCGCACGAAGGAGCTCCCCCTGGCTCCTTGTCACACGATCGCGATGCGACATCCGTCGAGCGAGATGCACCGGAGCCGGTTGTCGGCGGCGAAGAGTCGTACGGCCTGTTGGACCTCGGCCTCGGCAATCTCTTCGATATCGAAGACTGCATGTGCCAGACCGTCCCGGTCGACGAAGTACCGGAATCGGCGCGTGCGGACGAGAGGGCAGACCTTGCGCCGGAGTCGCGCCGTCTCCTCGCTCGCCCCCTCCAGCGGATCCGGCCAGCGAGGAGCGGCATCCCCGCCGAGCCCTTCGCGCCAGAACGCTTCCGTGACGATCGAGAGGGCGACGAACCAGTCCGCGTGGCGAAGGACATGGCCGGCGGCGACCCGGAACGGTGCGAGATAGGCGACGTCCGTCCAGGCCCGCAGAGGGCCGGAGGGACGCGTCGCGAGGGCCGCCTCATTTGGTATACCGTAAACTTTCCGGAGGATGGACCTGATGGGGAGGGGGCGATTGTGGTCGATCGCGCTCAGGATCGAGGCCGCGAGGGATCGCGCGGCCCGCGGCTCGAGGACGAACCGATCGCTCAGGATGACCGCGAGAAGCGCCCGCGTCCGTTCGATGCGCGCGACGCGGTCGCGGCATGCGCAGGCCTCCCGCCCGAGCCGCCCGAGCCCTGGAAACCAGACCCGGGGCAGGAGATCCTCCCGCTCCAGCCTGCCGGCGACATACTCTCGCAGCTCCTCGATCAGATCCTCGGATCCGAGGACCTGGCGGCGGGCCGGCCGCTGTGCCCGAGACGGCGCGGCACCCGGGTCCGGCCTTCGAAGGAGATGCAGGGCGTCTCTGCCTGAGAGGAACGACATAGGCCTTCTCCTGCCTCCATCATCATGCCGGGTGTCCCAACCCCAGGCGCGCAGCGCCCCGCGCGTCCAAGGAGATTCGATGATACGGCGCGGGAGGATCCGCGTCGAGCCGCCCGACGTAAGGCTCTGTCAAGAAAAGGCTTCGGAACTCTGCACCTACAGGAGGCGAACGAGAGATCCGGCTGCGGGCGGCGCCGAGGGCCTGGACGCAGGATCCGGGTACCCGCAAGATAGTGCGGCAGTCGGGCACGGGCTCGGGCACGGGCACGAAGTCCGATCGGAATATGCGATC
>Ga0194112_10010573_pt1 | contig 11570 bp, 6 predicted proteins | sample TA2MahC400mmetaG_FD_146191 | JGI IMG/M metagenome (GOLD analysis project Ga0194112, IMG submission 146191) | Freshwater microbial communities from Lake Tanganyika, Tanzania - TA2015016 Mahale Deep Cast 400m | ecosystem: Environmental > Aquatic > Freshwater > Lake | place: Tanzania: Lake...
TGCCCCGCGGCCATCGCCAAGCCCTCCATGTAGGCCGCGAAGCGCTTCTCTTGTGGGCCTGGCGCGGAGAGGCGTGATCCCACGAAACAATTCTATCACGGAATGTTCTTTTTATGACCCAGTAGTACTATGAGGGGAGAGCGTCTACCCGCCGCGGCTGGGCGCTGCGCGCGGAGCGGCGGCGCATCAGGGGTGGGCGCCCCGGCCATTTCTTTCACACTGAAAGCAACACCGGCGTGCGCCATTGACAAAGCGGGCTGTTCGGACCACAATAGCTGCAACTGCGCAATCCGCCTTACAGGAGGTCTCTGATGTCGGCACGCCTGCTTGCTTTGCTCATTTGGTGTCTCCCGCTTCTGGCCCAGAATGCGATCGTCGCCGGGCGGGTGGTCGATTCGTCCGGCGCGGTGGTGCCGGGGGCCAGCATCGCGATCACCAACAAAGCCACGGGCATTCGAACCGTGAGCACTGCCAACGCGGAAGGCTATTACGTCATGCCGCCGCAGCCGCCGGGCGTCTATGACGTGTCTGCTTCGGCGCCGGGCTTTGCGGCGACTCGTCTGGATGCCGTCACCCTGGAGGTTGGCCAGTCGCGAACCGTCAACCTGGAATTGAAACCGGGCAGCATTACCGAATCCATCACCGTGACGGACACCGCGCCTTTGTTGACGACCAGCCGGGCCGACCGCGGCACGGTGGTGGAGAACCAGTTCGTGGCCAGCATCCCGCTCAACCTGCGCAATCCCTTGTTGCTGCTCACGCTGGCACCCGGAGTAACAAAAGGCAGACGGGACGCAGGCATCAACATTTCGAGCCAGTCCCAAACTAACGCTTTCCGCATTAACGGCGGGCGCAGCGGCACCAGCGAGATCCTGCTCGACGGTGTCACGAATATCGCCACCTACAACAACCAGCTCGCCGCCATCCCCCAGGTGGACGCCATACGCGAGTTCAAGGTGAATACCAGCCCCTATGCCGCCGAGTTCGGACGCACCGGTGGCGGCGTAATCAGTTTTGCCATCAAGTCGGGAACGAATGACTTGCACGGCACCCTCCACGAGTTCCTGCGCAACAGCCGCCTCGATGCCAACGGGTTCAACGCCAATCGCGCCGGCCAGGCGAAGCCGAGCTTCAAGCGCAACCAGTTCGGCTTCACGCTCGGCGGGCCGGTCTGGGCGCCGAAATTGTACAACGGCCGGAACCGGACGTTCTTTTTCGCTGGCTACGAAGGCTTGCGCGAGCGCAGCTTCTGGTCCTGGACCGGATCGGTACCCACCGATCTGGAACGCCGGGGAGATTTCTCGCGATCGCTGGACCCGAGCGGCCGGCTCATCCGCATCTTCGATCCTCGCACCACGCGCCTTGATCCCGACCGCCCGGCCGGCACCACCCGCTATATCCGGGATCAGTTTCCCGGCAACGCGATTCCGGCCGCCCAGTTGAACCCAATCGGCCTGAACCTCATCAAGTACTACCCGGCGCCCAACCAGCCGGGCCGCGGCTTGAGCAACACCGACAACTATCACCTCCCTGCTGTCAACTCGCTGGATTCCGACCGTGTGGACCTGCGGATCGATCATCAGATTTCATCCAAGCACCTCTTCTTCGGGCGCTACAACTGGTTCGAGAACATGAACGTGATGCCGCTGGTATACGGGAATCCGGCCTCGCCGGTCGAGTCGCCCAACCGCATACCAGGAACGAACTGGATGGTCAACCACACCTGGACGGTGTCGCCAGTCACGATTCTCGAACACCATTTCTCGATCGCGGAGACGCAGGGCAACCGCATCCCGCGCTTTCTCGGATTCGACTTGACCACGCTGGGCTTCCCCAAGTACATTCCAGAAAGCCAGCGAGCGGCGCAGTTCGTCCAGGCGAGCGTCGGCGGGCTGAGCAGCCTGGGATCATCGGGCACCACCTACAGCGCGGTGGTCTCGACCGTCCACCAGTACGGGGCGGCAGTAACGCTGCTGCGCGGGCGTCACACGCTGAAGAGCGGTTTGGACTTCCGGCTTTACCGCACCACCATGGATCGCCCGGCGCCGGTTGGAATCTCAGCCGGCGGGAGCTTCACGGGCGGCCCGAACCCACTGGCGGCGTCGGCGCCGTCCGGGCGCGGCTTGGCTGACTTGCTGCTGGGCGCGGCCGGCGTGTCTGTCACCATCCGCCCGATCTGGGATTACCAGCATCCCTACTACGCAGGCCACGTGGGGGACGAGATCAAGCTGAGGCCCAAGCTCACCCTCACGCTGGGGCTGCGCTACAGCATCGAGAAGCCGAACACGTCCGTGGGCGACATTCTTGTCTTCCTGGATCGTTTCAGCCCCTCGCCCTTGGCCGGCAAGGTGCCCGGATTCCCCGATCTACGTGGCGGCATCGGCTTCCCAGGAATCGAGGGGCGCGGTCGGCGCACACAGATCACCGACACCGACAACTTCGATCCGCGCATTGGCCTTGCCTGGCAGCTTAACGACAGGACGGTGGTCCGCAGCGGGTTCGGCATGTTCCGCCACCCATTTGTGCACAACACCGATACCTCGTTGGGCTTCGAGCGCAGGAACTCGTCGCTGACCGCTGAGGCCGACGGCGTGACGCCCCTGTTCAACCTGAGCAATCCGTTCCCCGGGGGAGTTCCGCAACCGACAGGAAACCAGGAGGGGCTGATCACCTTTGTCGGGCTGGGGATCAGCGGGGCCCCGCGGGTCCAGCGGCTGCCCTATCAGTCGCAGTGGTCGCTCGACGTGCAGCGGCAACTGCCCTGGGCGTGGCTGATCAATGTCGGCTATACCGGAACCGCGGGCGTGGCCCTGCCGACCGGCGTGGAGTACAACCAGTTGCCAATGGAGCACCTCTCCTTGGGAACAGCGCTCAACCAGCTCGTGCCGAATCCGTTCCAGGCGGTGATCACCGATCCCACTTCCATCTTGAGCCGGGCCACGGTGCAGCGCGGGCAACTGCTGCGGCCCTATCCCCATTTCACGAGTATGTGGGAGACCCAGGTGCCGGTCGGCCATTCCACCTATCACGCCCTGGAACTGAAGCTGGAGCGCCGTTTTTCGCAGGGGCTGGCCGTGCTGTTGGCCTATACGCATAGCAAGATCATCGACAACGCCTCGGAGTTCTCGAGTTCCATGGGTTACGCCACCAATGTGAATAACAACTATTGCTACCCCTGCGACCGCTCGCTCTCTTACCAGCACGTTCCGGATGTGCTCCGGCTGACCTACCGCTATGAGCTGCCACTTGGGGTGGGCAAGGCGCGCCTGAACCGCGGGGTGCTGGCGCGCCTGATCGGAGGATGGGCCGTGGCTGGCTACATCAGCGCGGACAACGGCACGCCGGTGTCGGTCTTTTCCCCGAACGATTCGAATTCCTTCGGCGGCGGATCCGCCATGCGGCCGAATGCGACCGGCCAGAAAGCCCGCCTGGAGGGGAAGCGAGAATACGTGGACGGAGCGCTCTATTTCAATCCCGCCGCGTTCGTGCGGACTCCGCAGTTCGCTTTCGGCAATGTGAGCCGCGCCCTGCCGGACGTGCGCATCCCCGGCGACGTCAACTGGGACATACTGATCGAGAAGCGGATCTCGATCAACGAGCGGGTGGCGCTGGACTTCCGCACCGAGCTGTTCAACGCGCTAAACCAAGTGATCTTCGCCGGGCCTAACACCTCGGTGACTTCCGGGGATTTCGGCCGGATCCGGCTGAGCCAGGTCAACACGCCGCGGCAGATTCAGTTCGGCCTGCGGCTGAGCTTTTAACGGTGTGAGATTCACCACGGTGTCGAGACACTGGCTCATCCCGGCCTTGGGGGTTGCGCTGTTGCAGCCGGCAGCGCTGGGGGCGCGCCCGGCGTGGCGGGCCGGGGTTGCCAGAATCGTGATTACGCCGGGCAAGTCCTTGTGGCTCGGCGGTTTCGGGGCACGCACGAAACCATCTGAGGGCGTGCTCAATGAGCTCCATGCCAAGGCCCTGGCGCTGGAAGACCGGTCCGGCAAGCGGGCGGTTCTGGTAACAACGGACATCGCGGGCTTTCCGGCTGTCGTTGCCGGCCGTATCGCCGAACAGGCGCGCAAGCAGCATCGCCTTTCGCGAGACCGCCTGATGTTGACCTCCTCCCATACTCACTCCGGCCCCTTGCTGGCCAACCCGAACAAGATCTGGCACCTGGGGCAACTGAGTGCGGAGCAATCGCGCGACGTCGAGGAGTACACCCGTGAGCTGGAGGGTAAGGTGGTGGCGGTCATCGGCGCGGCGCTCAAGGATCTGCGCCCGGCGCGGCTCAGCTTCGCGCGCGGCCGAACGAACTTCGCCGTGAACCGGCGCATCAAGACCGAGAAGGGTGTGTTCTCGTTCCGGCCAAACCCGGAGGGGCCGGTGGATCACGACGTTCCGGTATTGCGGGTGGAATCGGAACAAGGACAACTTCGGGCGGTCGTCTTCGGTTATGCCTGCCATCCCTCGTGCCTCCAAGCCGACAACTACCTGTTCAGCGGTGACTATGCGGGGTTCGCGCAGGAGTGGCTGGAGAAACAGCACCCCGATACGATAGCGCTGTTTGTGCAGGGCTTTGGCGGCGACTCCACCACTCACCCTCGGGGCACCGTGGAGCTGACCCGCAAGTACGGCGAGATGCTGGCCGGCGCGGTGGCAAAGGCCATGGGCGACTCTATGAGGCCGGTGGGCGGCCCCCTGAAAGCCGCTTATGAGGTATTTCCCATAGCGTTTGCGGCGCCGCCCGGCCGGGAGGAACTCGAGGCGCGTGCGCAGGGTAAGAACACCGAGGCCGGGCGGCAGGTGCAGGAGTTCCTCAGGATCAGCGACGCGGACTTCCGGCGGCATGCCCAGGAACTACTCAAAGTGCTGGACCGCGGTGACCGCCTGCCGACAGACTATCCCTATCCGCTACAGGTCTGGCAATTCGGACAGGACTTAACGTGGGTGGCCATGGCGGGCGAGGTGGTCGCGGATTACGCGGTGCGGCTGAAGAAGGAACTGGACCCGGACGGAATATGGTTGGCTGGTTACTGCAATGACACCTTTGCTTATATTCCGTCGCAGCGGGTGCTTCAGGAGGGAAGTTACGAGGGCGGAGGTGCTATGGCAGGGGCCCGATTTCCCGGGCCGTTCGCCCCCTCGGTTGAGGAAACAATCGTCCGTAAGGTGCACGAACTAGTGGCGCGAGCTCGAGGCAAGTAGGAGATACAAGAGAAGGCGTCATCATATGAGGCGATTGCTTCTGCTGATCTGGCTGGGGACGCCGGTTCTGCTGCCGCAGGGCCGCCCCGGCCTCTTTTTCCGGGAGGATTGGAAGGAGATCCCCGCTGCTCTTCCGGTGACGCAAGAGCATGTTGCGAACCCGGACCTGAGCTTGAACCTCCATGGCCCCGGGGGACGTGGCGTCAGGAAGAGCCACCACGACAAGCCCGCCGACGACCCCCACTACGTCTGGTCCGGCGAGTGCCCCGCCAACTGGGCGGTGAGCCTCCGGCACAGGCGCCACTTCGCCGATCTGACGGGGCTGGCCAAGATCCGTTGGCGGAGCAGGCAGTCCGGCTTTCGCCAGCTTCGCGTGATCCTCAAGTTGCGCGATGGGACCTGGCTGGTGAGCGATCAATTCGACGACGCCTCCGGGGATTGGCGGGTGCGGGAATTCCACTTGGGGGACATTCGCTGGCGCCGGCTGGAGGTCCACAATGTCGTCGAAGGCCCGTGGGTGGAGCGTCCGGACTTGACCGGCGTGGATGAGATCGGCTTCACCGATCTGATGCGTGGCGGACAGAGCGCCGCCTGCTCCCGGCTGGACTGGATCGAAGTATACGGCCGGCCAGTCAAGCGGGAGCCGGAAACGGAGCCATGACCCGAAAGTTAGAATGAGAGGCGGAGGGGAGGCTTCAATGCGAGTTTACTCATTGTACGCTTTGGTGTTGTGCTCGACGACGGTTTTCGCCCAGAACGCCACCGTCGCCGGCCGCGTCACCGACGTGACCGAGGCCGTTCTGCCCGGCGCGAAGGTCGAGGTCGCCAATCGCGCCACCGGCATCAAGATCGGCACCACTACCAACGCCGAAGGCTACTACGTCCTGCCGCCGCTCGCGCCGGGCGCGTACGACGTGGTCGCTTCGGCCGCCGGCTTCGCATCATCGCGGCTGGACGCGGTCACCCTCGAGGTAGGCCAGGCGCGCACCATCAACTTCCGCCTGCGGCCGGGCGAGGTGGTCGAGTCGGTCACTGTCACCGACGTCGCCCCGCTGCTGACCACCAGCCGGGCCGACCGCGGCACGGTGGTCGAAAACAAGTTCGTGCTGAGCATCCCGCTGAACCTGCGCAGCCCGCTGCTGCTGGTGATGCTCACGCCGGGAGTGACCGCCGGGTTGCGGGCCGGCATCAACACGCTGAGCCAGTCCACCACCAACAACTTCCGCATCAACGGCGGGCGCGGCGCCACCAACGAGATGCTGATCGACGGGGCGGCCAACACCGGCACCTACAACAACCAGGCCTCGGCCATCCCCCAGGTGGACTCGATCCAGGAATTCCGCGTCAACACCAGCCCCTACGCCGCTGAGTTCGGACGCACCGGCGGAGGCGTGATCAGCTACGCCATCAAGTCGGGAACCAACGAGCTGCACGGCACGCTGCACGAGTTCCTGCGCAACAGCAAGCTCGACGCCAACGGCTTCAATGCGAACCGCGCCCGGCAACCCAAGCCGAGCTTCAAGCGCAACCAGTTCGGCTTCACCGCCGGCGGTCCGGTGTGGCTGCCGAAGATTTACAACGGCCGTAACCGCACCTTCTTCTTCTTCGGCTACGAGGGATTGCGCGAGCGCAGCCTGGCCAACTTCACCGGCTCGGTGCCGACCGAGCTGGAGCGCCGCGGCGATTTCTCGCGGACGCTGGACGCCAACGGCGCCTTGATTCGCATCTTTGACCCGCGCACCACCCGGCTGGATCCCGACCGGCCCGCGGGCACGACCCGCTATATCCGCGACCAGTTTGCCGGCAACGTGATTCCGGCCGGACAGATCAACCAGATCACACGCAACTTCCTGCCGTACTACCCGGCGCCTAACCAGCCCGGGCGCGGCTTGAGCAACTTCGACAACTACTTCATCGCCGCCGCCAACTCGCTCGATGCCGACCGCATCGACCTGCGCATCGACCACCAGCTCAGCTCGCGGCACCTCGCCTTTTTCCGCTACAACTGGTTCGAGAACCTCAACGCGCAGCCGCTGGTCTACCGGACTTCGCCTCGCCGGTGGAGACGCCGAACCGCATCCCCGGCGTCAACTGGGTCGCCAACCACACCTGGACCGTCGCGCCGACCACGATCGTTGAGCACCACTTCTCTTACGCGCGCAGCGAGACCAACCGCATCCCGCTCAGCCTGGGCTTCAACCAGAGCGAACTGGGGTTGCCCAAGTCGGTCATTGAGGGCCAGCGGGTGATCTACTTCCCGCGGGTGAGCGTGGGCCGGCTGAGCCAGCTCGGCGTCACCGGAACAGGCTCCAACGCCGTGCGCTCGCGGACCTGGCAGTACAAAGCCTCACTCACCATGCTGCGGGGGCGGCACACCATCAAGAGCGGTTTCGACGGCCGGCGCTTCCCGGTGAGCATCGATCAGGCCTCGCCGCTGCTCATTTCCGCCAGCGGTTCATTCACCGGCGGGCCGAACCCGCTGGCGGCGGCGGCCGCCTCGGGTCACGGGTTGGCCGACCTGTTGCTCGGCGTGGCTGGCGTCAGCTACACCGTCCGGCCCATTGAGCGGCATGTGCATCCCTACTACGCCGGCTTCGTGCAGGACGAGATCAAGCTGGCGCCCAGGCTGACGCTGACTCTCGGCATCCGCTACAACCTGGAGCTGCCGCGCACCGAGGCGGACAACCGGTACGTCTTCCTGGACCTGGGAAGCCCGTCGCCGCTGCGCGTGCCGGGCCTGCCGGAGCTGCGCGGCGGCGTCGGCTTCGTCGGCATCGAAGGGCGCGGCCGCCGCACGCAACTGGGCGACCGCAACAACTGGAATCCCCGCCTCGGGCTCGCCTGGCAGCTCGACGAGAAGACGGTGGTGCGCGGCGGCTTCGGCATCTTCCACCACCCGCTGGTGCCCAACACGGACCTCGCCCAGGGCTTCAGCCGCACCACCTCGTCGGTGGTGGCCGCGCCCGACGGCGTCACACCGCTGTTCAACCTTGGCGATCCGTTCCCGCAAGGCGTTCTCCAGCCGACCGGAAACAGTCTCGGCCTGCTCACCCTGGTCGGTTTCGGCATCAGCGGTCCACTGCGGCAGCAACGGCTGCCCTATCAGTCGCAGTGGTCGCTGGATGTGCAGCGCCAGCTTCCGTGGTCCTGGGTGATCGATGTTGGTTACGCCGGCAACGCCGCGGTGGCGCTGCCGCGCGGTGTTGAGAACAACCAGTTGCCGATGGAGCAGCTCGCGTTGGCGACGGCCCTGAACCAGACGGTGCCCAACCCGTTTTCCGGCGTGATTACCGATCCCACTTCAACGTTGAGCCGCGCCACCGCGCAGCGCGGGCAACTGCTGCGCCCCTATCCGCACTTCACCGGCATGGGCGCCAGCCAGGCGCCAGTGGGGCACTCTACTTACCACGCGATGCAGGTAAAGCTGGAGCGCAGGTTCTCCCAAGGGCTGGCGGTGCTGCTGGCTTACACAACCAGCAAGCTGATTGACAACGCCGCCGAGATCGGCGGCTTCCTGGGCACCTCGCCGGGCTTCAACAACAACTACTGCTTCGCCTGTGACCGTGCGCTCTCTTACCAGGACATCCCACAGGTTCTGCGCCTGAGCTACCGGTACGAGCTGCCGGCGGGCGTCGGCAAGCGCTACCTGAACCGCGGCTGGGCGGCCCGCGTCATCGGCGGCTGGTCGGTGGCCGGTTTTGTCTCGGCGGAGAGCGGAACGCCGCTCTCGGTCAGCTCGCCGAATGATTCCAATTCGTTCGGCGGCGCCGCCGCGATGCGGCCCAACGCCACCGGCCAGCGGGCGCGACTCGACGGTGGACCGACGCTGGCCGATGGAGGGCTGTATTTCAACCCGGCGGCTTTCGTGCGAGCCCCCCAGTTCACCTTCGGCAATGTGAGCCGCACCCTGCCAGACGTCCGCTTACCCAACAACGTGAACTGGGACCTGCTGGTGGAGAAACGGATCTCGATCAGCGAGCGGGTCGCGCTGGACTTCCGCGCCGAGCTCTTCAACGCGCTCAATCAAGTGATCTACGACGCGCCGAGCACTTCGGTGACCGCCGGGGATTTCGGCAAAGTCACCTTGCGCCAGGTCAACACGCCGCGGCAGATCCAGTTCGGCTTGCGGCTGAGCTTTTGAGACGAGGACCTCTTGTGAGGAGAAATGGTTATGGTTAAGGAGAGCAAGACCAAGCGCAGAGCGTTCCTGGCCGCCGTTCCGGCGGCCGCATTTGCGTTTCCAATGAATGGCCGGACGGCCCCGGAAAGCGGCAGCCGGAAGAGGCCGCCGACATCCTACCCCGGTGCCCACGCTTACGACGAGCAGGAGCGCTTGGAGCTGAACGACGCGCTCGAATCGCGCACCCTGTTCCGCTGGTACGGGCCGGGAACGCCCAAGAAAGTGGCGCAGTTCGAGCACGCGCTGAGCAAGTACATGGGGGCGCGCTACGCGCTGGCGGTGACTTCGGGGACCGCCGCGCTGCACTGCGCGCTGACCGCGCTCGGCGTGGGGCCGGGCGACGAGGTCATCCTGCCGGCCTGGGGCTGGTACGCGTGCTACAACGCCATCCTGATGACCGGCGCGCTGCCAGTGTTCGCCGAGACCGACGAATCGCTCAACATCGATCCCGGCGACCTCGAGAAGCAGATCACCGCCCGCACCCGCGCAGTCATGGTGCTGCATCTTTACGGCTGTCCCGCTGATATGGACCGGATCATGGCGGTGGCAGACAAGCATAAGATTCGGGTGTTGGAGGACGCCGCTCAGAGCGTCGGCGGGCAGTACAAGGGCAAGCGCCTCAGCGCCATCGGCAACATCGGCATGTTCAGCTTCCAGATCTCCAAGACGATCACCGCGGGCGAGGGCGGCGCCGTCTTGACCAATGACCCGGCCCTGTTCGAGCGGGCGGTGCGATTCCAGGATCTGGGAATGCTCCGGCCGGGGCACAAGGAGGTTCTGGGCGCCGCTGGCATGTCGGGGTTTGTCGGCCTCAACTACCGGATGAACGAGATGACCGGCGCGGTGATGTGCGCGCAGTTGCGAAAACTGGACACGATCCTCGAGCGGTTCCGGAGCAACGCCCGTTTCGTTCGAGAGCGGATCGCGGACCTTCCCGGGATCCGCCTGCGCCGCATCCCGGATCCGGACGGAGAAATCGGCCTGGAGGTCCACCTGTTGCTGAACAGCAAAGAACAGCGCGACCGGTTCGTGGCCGCAATGCGCGCACGGAAGGTGTCTGCCGCGCCGCCCGGCGCTTCGCTTTATCTGCCAGCCGCGCCCTACATCGAGCAGAAAATCGCCACGCACCCCGAATGGCCCTCCTTCAACTCGCCGCGCGGGAAAGCCATCCGCTACGGGAAGGAGTGTTGCCCGCGAACCGTCGAGATCTTCGATCGCTGCGTGAGCGTGCCGATCGGGATGAGAGACACCATGGACGACCTGAATGAGGTCGTCGCGGCCATCAAGCAAGCGTCTCAGGCGGTGAGCGCTTAGGAGTTTTCAGCAGAACCGTTCGAAAGGAGGTTTTCCATGATTTCCTCTCGTCTGTTTGCGGCGGCCGCAGCCGCGATGATTGTGTTGCTTCCCATCGCTGTTCGAGCCCAGGACCCGCGCGGCACGATCCTGGGCCGTATTACCGATCCCAGCGGCGCCGTAGTCGCGGGCGCCGACGTCCGCGTAACCAATGTGGCTACCGGCGTGGCGGCCGCTGCCAAGACCAATGAGGCGGGCAACTACGTGCTGCCGTACCTGCTGCCCGGCACGTACACGCTTCAAACGGAAACGACCGGGTTTAAGAAGTTCGTCCGCGAAGGCATCCAGGTTCGCGTCAACGACACGGTGCAGGTGGACGTCCAGATGCAGATCGGCGCTGCAACGGAGTCGATCCAGGTAACCGGCGAGCCCCAGCTGCTAAGCACCGCCGAAGCTTCGCTGGGCCAGGTGGTGGACGAGCGGCGCATCCTCGAGTTGCCCGGCTGGACAGGGGGCACCTTCGCCCACACCCTGCTGGCGCCGGGCGTCACCAACGCGACCGACCTTCGCGGACGCACCACCGGTACCCCGGCGGCGCAATCGCAGTTTTCCGCCGACGGCGTCGGCCAGTACAAGCACGAGTTCACCATTGACGGCGTCAGCAATGCGCATGACCAGACCGTCGGTTTCATTCCTCCGCAGTTGTCGGTCGGCGAGTTCAAGGTGCAGACGTCGTCGTTTGACGCGGCGGTCGGCTACACGATGGGGGCGCTGGTGAACGTCAGCACCAAGAGCGGCACCAACGACTACCACGGCGCCGCCCACTGGTTTGCGCTCAACCGCGTCTTCGACGCGCCGACCATCTTCCAGAACCGTTCCGGCCAGCAGCTCCCCGTCT
>Ga0194112_10010578_pt1 | contig 11564 bp, 9 predicted proteins | sample TA2MahC400mmetaG_FD_146191 | JGI IMG/M metagenome (GOLD analysis project Ga0194112, IMG submission 146191) | Freshwater microbial communities from Lake Tanganyika, Tanzania - TA2015016 Mahale Deep Cast 400m | ecosystem: Environmental > Aquatic > Freshwater > Lake | place: Tanzania: Lake...
ATGGCGAGTTCTAGTCCGGCCCCGTGATGAACAACCGGCCGTTGGCATTTGCCCCCGAGCGGGACAGCGTCCCGGAATAGGACACGCCCTCGGCCCGAACGGGGTGCGCCCCCAGGCACACCGTCAGTCCCAGGGCCAGTGCTGCGTTTCGGATCATGCTGCCACACCCCCATTTTCTGACCGGCTCACTCTGGAAATTCCTCAGTCCCTACGGAAAGCCTGTCGCGACAGTTCAGGCAACGGCGGGCGCAAATTCCTATGCCGAATTGCGTCGTGCGCCTAAACAGGTATGATGATATCCGATTTCACGACGGCCCGTCACGGTTGCCGGCAGCCCCTTGCCGGCATTGCTCTTTTGCCCGTGGGCCCGCATAATGGATGCCAAGTAGCAGCCGCCTTGTCGGCTCACAAGGCAGCAAGGGAAGGACGGAAAGTCATGGATCCCCGAGAGGACCGATTCGTTGTGGAGGCGTTCGATTGCCGGCCGGATGGCTTCCTCAAGCCGAACGCCCTGATGCAGTACTTGCAGGAGGCCGCGGCCCGCCACGCGGAACAACTGGGCGTGGGGCTTGCCGACCTGGAGCGACGCGACGGCTTCTGGGTTCTGGCCAATCTGCGGGTGGAAATGGCGGACATCCCCCGGTGGCGGGATGCGGTGACCGTGCGGACGTGGCCCAGCGGTTGCACGCGGCTGGCGGCCGCACGCGAATTCCTGGGCACAGGCCCGGACGGCCGCGAGCGGTTTCGCGCCACCAGCGAGTGGATGATCCTGGACAAACACAGCGGCCGGCCGAAGAACCTGGGCCGGCTCGATCTTTCTCTGTCGCGGACGGGACCGAAGGTGCTGCGCACGGAGCTGCGCCGGCTGCAGCCGGTGGGGACCTACACCAGCGCCGGCACGATCTGCGTGCCGTACAGTGCCCTCGACTTCAACGGACACGTCAACAATACCGAGTACGTCCGGTGGGCTCTCGATGGCCTGCGCCGCCACCTCGGTTGTTGCCCTCCGCCGTACGTCATGCAGGCAACGTACCTCGCGGAGGTGTTCGAAGGCGAGGAGATCGAAGTTCTTGTCTCCGCGGACGGCGCCGGGCCGATTCGCCTGCTCGAACGCCGCACCGGCGGCGCGGACCGGACGAATGTCTTTCTCCTGGAGATCTCGGGAGAAGGCTCGACGGGGCAGTGATCTGCACGGCCGCGGTGGCACAAGAGCAGGAGGGCCGCAAGCCTCCCTGCTCGCGACCCTCGATACGAATCTGACCGCGATTTCCGCCCTGCGGGTGTCCGGACACAAACCGCACGGCTTCTAATCCGCGAAACACCCCCTCGTCGCACTACCACCCTGTGAGTCGTCCGGCGATCCGCAACACGACCTGTCGTGCTGCGGCTGCCGGAACGCGGCTGAATCGTGCGAATGGCCTCGGCGAGGACTCCCTTCCGTTCGCCTGCAATCAGCCGGATGGACGTGCATTCGTGCTATGTCAGATCCGATGGATTTCACGCCCGCATTGTTCCCGCCGCAAGGGCATTTCACAAGAGAGGGAATTACCTATTTTACATGCAGGAAAACCCCCTGCCGCGTGGACGGTTTTGCTCATCTGAGCGGCCGTAAAGCAAGCTTGCCGAGATAATGGCTGTCCAGGGCACGGCGGGCCTCGGCGGCCTGCTCCAGGGGGAACGTGCGGGCGATGTGGACGTGGAACGGGCCGGACTCGATCAGATGGTTGAGTTTTTCGAGAATCTGCGGATCGACCGTCCCATCATAACTTAGGACGGTCACGCCGGCGCGGGCCTGCGGCTCCGGCTCGACTCCGTTGGGATAGGCGACGCGCCCGCCCTCGCGCAGAGCCGTCAGTGCTTTCTGAGCCGCCTCGCCCCCGGCGGTCAGCAGGGCCGCATCGAGCCCCTCGGGCGCGAAGGCCCGTGCGGCGGCCGCGATGTCATCCTTGTGTCCGTCCATGACGGCATCGGCTCCCAGCCGCCGCGCGAGCGCCACGCCGTCGGCGCCCGAAGCTACCGCCAAGACGCGGGCGCCCATCCGCTGGGCCAGTTGCAGAGCCAAGTGCCCGACTCCGCCGCTGGCGCCGAAGATCAGGAGCGATTCGCCTGATTTCAGATTCAGGGTGTCATCCAGGCCGCGTAGCGCGGTGACGGCGTCCACCGCCATCACGCCCGCCTGCTCGGCTGTCAGGTTGTCGGGGATCGGCACGGCGTCATCCGCCTTGACCACCGCGTACTCGGCGTAGAACCCGCCCTTGGCGTTGAGGACGCTCATGGCATAGACGTGGTCTCCTTCCTGGAACCGGCGAATGTCCTGCCCAACCGCGACGACCGTCCCGGCGCCGTCGGAGCCGAGCACATACGGAAACTGCGGCTCGACGCCGGACATCTGGGCGAACCCGCCTTCGCGCTCGAAGGGGTCCCACTGCCCGACGCCCGCCGATTCGACCTGGATCAGAATCTCATCCGCCCCGACCTCGGGGACCGGGAGCGTCTGCACCGCCAGCGTCTCCGGGCCGCCGAACCGGTCCAGAGCAACAGCGCGCATGGTCTGCTGCGGCGTCCGCTGCGTGCCCTCCCGGGCCGGGTAATCGGCGAGCTTGTCGAAGGACTCCTCCCAGCCCTGGCGGCACAGGGTCCGCTCTTCGCCCTGCGGGAGCGGGGCATGCTGCAGCGTGAGCCGCGTCTTGCCGGCATGCTCGGCAAGGGTCACCGTAATCAGCGCCTCGGTCGGCCACGCGGCGCTCATGCCCTAGTACTCCGGCGAGACGAGGTTCCCCTTCTCGTCCGTGAACGTATCAGTACGCACGATCCGCTCCGGCTCCACGATCTCCCGGTAGACGCCCTGCGACCAGAAGTCCTGCCCTTCGGGCGAGTGCATACAGGTCCGGACGATTCCGCCCGGGCGCAGATCGATCGTACAGACCGGCGTGGTGAACTCCTTCGGACCCCACCGCTGCATGACGCGCTCGGGTTCGGTCCACGCCTGGAAGACCAGGCCGCGCCGAGCGTCGAACGTGCGGGTGATGACAAGTGTTTGCTCCGCCGCCTGCCGCGCTGGTTTGGTTCTCGTCTTGCCCATGACTGGTCCTTTCCTGTTCCTGAATCGGTCCGCGCCTGGGACGCGCGTGGTGTTCCTTGTTTTCAGGCGTTGCCGCCCGCTCTCGCCGAAACTCGATAGAGAGTATACTCTGCCGCCTTCCCATGCCGTCCTGCGGCAAAACCTTCGATGAAACGCAGCCACTTGCCTACCCGGTTGGGAGTTCCGCCTTCAGGCGGGTCCGAGGGTCTTCCAGCGCAGCCGGCTCCACCTCCTATGAACACGGAAAGAGAGGAAGGTCGGACGGTTGGGCCCGCCTCATGAACTTTGACAGACAACTTCGGTAATGGCTAAACCAGAGGCCCCCACGGGCCCTCTTCGTAGGTCGTGCGTCCCCGCACGACGTCTCAGGCGAGCGGGGACGCTCGCCCTACCAAGACCGGCCGACGGCCGGTTTGGTTTGCCAGACTTGTTCGTCAAAACTCATAAGGTGGCATCGGCATCCTGCCGATGATTCATGGGCTGGAAGCCCATGCCACGCCGGTATGACGCCCACATGCGATCGTCCTATGCGATACTCAGGGCAATCGCAAAGTCCCGAAGACGGGTGGCATCGTCAAGGCCGATAGGCCTTGGCGATGGTCCCGCGCACGGGCAATCCGCCATCGCCAAGCTCCGAAGAGGGTTCCCAATCGCGATGAATCGCGATTGGGAGCCCTGACTCCGCTTGACGATGCCACCCACACAGCAAACGACTTTGCGTTTGCCCGGGTGCGGTACTACTCCCCGGCGGACCTGGCAACCCGGGGCGGCTACAATGAGACGATATTACTGCGGAGGTATCTATGTGGCCGAGGACCGGGCCGGTCGTCACCTACGGGCTCCTGTACCTGATCGGGATCGTGCTGCATTTCGTGCTCAGTTGGCGCATCGCGAAACGCCACAAGCTGCGGCGCCGCGTATGGCTGACGGTCCGCGTCTGCTACCTGCTGGCCATGCTCGTCGGCGCCAAGCTCCTCTACGACGCGCGACATCATCAACTGGACCTGTGGGCCCTGTGGCAGGCGGAGCGTTGGCTGAGCAGCGGCTTGTGGGGCGGCCTCCTGGCGTATTTCGCGCTGGCAGTCCCCGCCGTGATCCTGCTGACCCCCCGCCGGCCGGCGGGGCTGGACCTCGTGGCCCTGACCGTCCCGATGCCCTGGATGGCCGCCAAGCTGGGCTGTTTCCTCAACGGCTGCTGCCATGGCCGGCCGTGTTCGCTGCCCTGGGCCGTCACCTTTCCTCCCGCCGCCCGCACCGCCCCACCCGGTGTCCCCCTCCATCCGACCCAACTTTACGAAGTGGGTCTGATGCTGCTTGTCCTGCTCGTATTCTCCCGGCTCAAGTCCGCCCGGTGGGAAGGCACGAAGCTGCTGTGGTTTCTCCTGCTCTACGGAACCGGCCGGGCCGCCACCGATTTCCTGCGCGGCGACACCGAGGGTCCCCTCTATCTCGGCCTGTTGAGCCTGACGCAACTGCTGAGCCTGGCGGCCGCCGCAGGTGCTTTGCTCCTGCTCGTCGCGCACGCACACAAAGGAGATCGCTGCGCTGAACTTCCCCATGAACCGTGATGTGAAGGTGCAACCAATGACGCAACCTCTCGACTGGAAGAGGCTCACTCCGGCAGAGCAGATCGCTGGGGAAGACGCCGAGGAAACCGAGCTGCTGAACACGATGCTGCAAGAGGCCACCGACTACTTGCGGGCCTATCACTGGTGTCCGCCCATCGATCAGGTCTACCTGGGATATGGCGTCGGTGGGATCGTCGCGGTGTTTCTGTTCCACTTCCGCGAGCGAATACAGGGACCTGATGAATGGCTTTGGGTGGTCACCGGCGATCTGCCGTCGGCCTATTTTGTCATCGATGAAGCTCCCGATCCCCTCTCGGCCCTGGAGACATATTGCGAGCTCATGGACGACTGGGTCGAGGCGGTTCTTGCAGGGCGATCTCTCGATGATGTCTTTCCCGTGGCGGCAGCACCCACCTCCGACAATGCCAAGAGCCTGCAACAGAGGCTGAGTTTTATCAGAACGCGGCTCCTCGCGTGAAGTGACGACACGCGACGGCAGGGATACCGGCAAAGCGGCGACGCCGCAAGGCCGAACCGAGCGGATCTGGGGGAGGGTTTGCACCTGCCGCTCGATCCGTCAGGTCCTGCCCAGGCCGACCCGTTTCAGCTTTCCTTGGACAACTGCTCGTACAGGGCGGTGATAGCCATCCAGGTCTTGCGGCCGAGTAACCCATCCGTGTTGAGTCCGCGGGCCTGCTGGAACTTGAGCACGGCATTATGGGTGTTCTCGCGCTCCCCATCACAGTTCCCATCGTAGAATCCTATGGCCTGCAGACAGGCGAGAATATGGCTGTTCAGGCGTTTGATCGTGGCACTGACAGGCTGTTTCGTGTTGATGATCCCGCAGGCCGTAATTTCGCGCGACACGACCGCCATGGAAAAGGAGATGTCCCGGGGCAGCGTCTCGACTTCGAGGACCAGGGACTTGATGTTCTTGAGCACTTCTTCGGGATCGCTTCCTTGCAGCCTGCCCGGCAGCAGACCGATGTTGATCGTCGTGCGTTCCAGGTCCGTGATACGCCGCTGCAATTCGTCATAGGTGTCTTTGCTGACCGAACTGCTTTTGAACGCTTCGAACTCTTTCTGGAGCTGCGTCAGTTGCCTGCTGGTGGAAGACCGGATGCAGATCCAATTGTCCGGGCCGCTGCTGATTTCCGCGCCGCAATAGATCGCCCAGAGCAGGACCATACAAACGAAGGTCTCCAGGCCGATCAGGAGCAGCAGAAAATTGCGCGAGGACACTACCTGGCGTGCCTGTCGCCATTTGTCCCCGTGCCGGTCTCCACGTGTCGTTGCACTCGACATCCTTGGCTTCTCCTTTCTTCCCCCATGTACATCCGAACAGGGCATTTCCTTGGCCTTTTTCAAGGCGAAACGTACGCATCGGCACGTCCGCACGGGCGCGCCGACACAAGGTCATGGAGAACAGAGTATTACGGACCACCAACCAAGATGTTGCAACCGTCAAAGATGTCACTTCCAAAGCTGTGGAGGCTATCATAGCGTCAGATCACACGGAGTCAAGAGCCAGGCATGGAAATCGCGATCAACATCGACAAATGAGTCTGTCGGTGCCACCCGGAAGAAAGGTCACCCGGTCTTGAACCAGACCTGGAATAGGGCTCACCACTCCGGAGAAGCCGGTGGGGCAAGCCCCACCCTACGTCAGGGCGTCGCGCGGGGACGCACGACCTACGAAGAGTGAATTCGAAGCCGATTTCCCGATTTCGGGGTGCATGACCGTTATTGCACGCCTCCGGGGCAACGGATCTTCGGTCCCGGCACGGTAAAGGAAAAGGAAAAGGAAAGGAAAAGGGGACATTCTACTTTTCCCCTTCCGGGAGGGAAAAGTAGAATGTCCCCTTTTCCGGCGGCGGTCGGGACCGGGCCGGGACACCCGCGCAGGAACGGTCATGCACCCCCGATTTCGCCTGCGGCGGCTTTTGTCTGGACGGGGCCGCGCGCAGCGGCTACGATGCCCGGATGCTTACGAGTGCCCGAATCGTGGAGGAGCAACGATGGTGCTGACCCGGTTGGTATGCCTTGGGATATGCCTTGTCCCTTTGTCGGCCCAAGGCAGGGACTTCCACGTCGATCCGGTGAACGGCAGTCCGGCGGGCGACGGGAGCGCCGGCCGGCCGTGGCGGACGATTCAGGAGGTGTTTGACGCCAAGCTGGTGGAATCGCAGGAGTGGGACAAACTCCCCTACTCGCCCGAGAGCAAGCTGGTGGCGAAGAACGCCGGGGCGCCGGTGCGGGCGGGCGATACGATCCTCCTGCGGTCGGGCTACCATGGCGATCTGTTAATCGAAAGGTATTACAACCCGGACCCTATCACCCTGGCGGCCGAGGAAGGACATACGCCGCGACTGGCATCGTTGCGCGTCCGGTCCGGGTCCCACTGGGCGATTCGCGGACTGAGCATCAGCGCCGAGTTCGGCGCGACCTATCAGCGACGCACGCTGGTCCATCTCGAAAGCCACAACTGGCGCGGCCCTGTCCATGATATCGCGGTGGAACACTGTACGATCTCATCGGTCGCGGACGCCTCCGCCTGGACGGCCGCGGACTGGGACCGCCTGGCCTGCAATGGATTCCAGGTGGACGGCACGCGGATGACGATCCGGGACAACCGCCTGCGCAACGTCGATTTCGGCATCTCCGTGGCGGCCAGCCACTCCCTCATCCGCGGCAATCTGGTGGAGAACTTCGCGGGCGACGGCCTCCGCGGGCTCGGCAACTACTGCATTTTCGAGTACAACACCGTGAAGAACTGCTACAAGGTCAATGCGAACCACGATGACGGTTTCCAGTCCTGGTCCACCGGGCCCGGCGGTGTGGGCAAAGGCGAGGTCGTGGGCCTCGTACTGCGGGGCAACACGATCATAAACTATGAAGATCCGAATCAGCCCTATCGCGGGACCCTGCAGGGCATCGGCTGTTTCGACGGCACCTTCGTGGACTGGATCATCGAGAACAACGTCGTCATCACCGACCACTGGCACGGCATCACCCTGCTGGGGGCCCGCAACTGCCTGGTGATCAACAACACCGTGCTGGACCGCAACCGCACGCGGCCCGGCCCGCCTTGGATTCGCGTCGCCAACCACAAGAACGGCACGCCGCCCGTCGACTGCGTGGTGCGCAACAACCTGGCCGCGGCCTTCAGCCATGCGGCGGCGGTGCGGCAGGACCACAACCTGACCATCCAGGACCCGGCCGTTCTCTTCGTGGACCCGGACCGCTTCGACCTGCGCCTGTTGCCCGGTGCCCCGGCCATCGACGCCGGCAGCAGTCTCGACGCGCCCAAGCTCGACCGCGACCGCATTCCCCGGCCCCAGGGCACCGGCATCGACATCGGCGCCTACGAGTGGCACGCCGGGGAGGTGCAGCCGGTCAAGGACGCCCCCCACGACCCGTAGGATGCGCGTGCCGCACGGGGTCAGCGCGGCAGCCAGGGGATCACGACGTCATAGTTGGCCCGCGCGTTGCGGTGCCATTTGAGGGTCCACAACTCGTATAATCCGACCTTGCGCATCGAGCCGTCCATGAAGGACATGTGGATGGCGCGGTTGTGCCGGTCCATGGCGAACCGGCACATGCTGCTGCTCCAGGCGGCCGTGGGATCGACCTCCCACCAGTCGCGCCGGATCGGAGGTTTGGACTCCTTGTCGAAGGCGGCGTGGGCCGGGTCCGAGCCGTTGGCGGGCTGACCGCCGTACCAGGCACAATCGCCCAGGATGGGGATATTGGCGGGGTCGCGGTTGAGGTCGGTCTTCCAGTGCAGTTGCGGCGCGTTGAGCCAGCCGTCATCGCCCGGCTCCAGGTTGTTGATCCAGTGATTGACGCCGTAGCTGCCGAAGTCGCCGGGGACGAAGCACTTCGTGGGGATTCCCGGTCCCCAGACGCGTTTGTCGCCGCCGTACTTGCGCCAGTTGACGTTCCCGCTGACCGGGTCCATCGGAAAACACGGCTGCGCGGCCACCGGGCAGACGCGGAACTTCGCCACGCTGCCGTACAGCCGCTCCAGGGCGCTCATCCAGGTGCCGGCCGGGTCCAGTTTCTTGCAGTATTCGATCCAGTACTTGTTGTTGTTGTCCATCGTGTACATGGCGACGATGGTGGCCCACTGCTTGACGTTGGTCTGGCAGGCGGCGCCGCGGGCCTGGGCCCGCGCCTTGGACAACGCCGGCAGCAACAGGGCCATCAGCAGGGCCACAATGGAAATGACCACCAGCAACTCGATCAGGGTGAATGCCGCTCGCTTTTTCATGGTCATACCCTTTAACAGCACGCGCGACCGAAAGCCTGTATGACAAACTCCGTTCATTGTACCGCACCCGGAGAGAAAGGTGAAACAGATATTGGGCACATTTTCCTCACACGCATCATGCCGGTTGCCTCGTCTTCGATCCCAAACCACGGAAAAAACGGCGACGCCTGAACCGCGGCGGTTTCTCGCAGTACCAGTTAGTAGTCGTACGTGTGAGTGTTTTCACCCGCTCTTTGACACGTTGATCCCAACCTCGTTTCTTGGGGAGAATTGCCATGAATGCAACACTTGTCACGAAATCGGTGCGCCTTCTCCTGGGGATCCTGGCCTTCGCACCGGCCATGGCCGCGGCGCAGCCGCACGACGTGGCCTGGACCTTCGGCGCTGACGGTTTCTCCGCCTATCGATTGGATGCGTTTGCGCCGGCCGGCATCCAGTTCGCGCCGCTCGGCAGCGAGAACCCCACCCTGCCCCTGGAATTGGGCCAGCGCTATCAAGTCACGGTCACCAACCATTTCAGTCACCCGTTCGAGATCATCGCCAAGGCGGCGTCGGCCGCACAGGACAATGTCCTCCTCTCCATGGCGATCGTCGGGCCGTTCGAGTCCCATCCCGGCGTGGCCTGGGAAGACAACGGCCGCGGCGTCGTGCGCTTCACGCTCACGCTCGAGCTCTACCAGGCCCTGAGCGAAGGCGGTCGAAAACCGGGCTACCGCTGCCGGCCGCATTCCGCGACGATGCGCGGGGAATTCACCGTCGCGGGCCTGCCCTTGGCCCACCGCATCGCGCCGGCGCCCCTGCGCATCGGGTTGCAGCCGGTCGCCGCCGGGCTGACAGCACCGGTGGCCCTCGTGCCCGATCCGGGGCACTCCGCGCGGCTCTACGTCGTGGACCAGGCAGGCCCGCTGCGTGTGATCGAAAATGGTCAGCTCTTGGGCAAGCCTTTCCTGGATGTCACAGGACTGCTGGTGCCTCTGCGGGCCAATTACGACGAGCGCGGCTTCCTGGGTCTGGCCTTCCATCCGGACTACGCTCAGCCGGGGCAGGCCGGCCACCGGCGTTTCTATACCTACACGAGCGAGCCGGTCCAGGGACCGGCCGATTTCACGGTCGAGCTGCCCGCCGGGACCACGATGAACCACCAGAGCGCAGTGCGGGAATGGCTCTGGGATGGGGTGAGTGACTCGATCGATCCGACGTCCTCGCGCGTGCTGTTGCGGATCGACCAGCCCCAGTCGAATCACAATGCCGGCCACCTGGAGTTCGGTCCGGACGGCTATCTGTATATCGCTCTCGGCGATGGCGGCGGCGCCAATGACACCGCGGCCGGGCATGGCACACAGGGCAACGGGCAGAACATCAACACGATTCTCGGCACCATCGTACGGATCGACCCGCTGCACCCCACTCTGACGCCGGGCAGCCCGGACCCCGTCAGCGCCAACGGCGCCTACCGGGTGCCCTGGGACAATCCCTTCGTCGGCGTGGAGGGGCTCGATGAGATCTTCGCCTACGGCCTGCGCAATCCGTACCGCTTCAGCTTCGACGCCCGCAGCGGCGCGCTGATCGTCCCCGACGTGGGACAGAACCGCGTGGAGGAGATCAACCTCGTCCACAAAGGCCGCAATTACGGCTGGCGGCTCAAGGAAGGCACCTTCGCGTTCGATCCGGCGGGAGTCCTCGTCGGGCTGCCGCTCGACGATCCGCGCCTGACCGATCCGGTCGCGCAGTACGACCACGATGACGGATTGGCCGTGGTCGCGGGTTACACGTACTATGGCAGGGAAGTCCCGGAGCTCTGGGGCCAGTACCTCTGCGGCGATTTCTCCCGCCAGTTCTCGGTACCCGAAGGCCGTCTGTTCGCGGCCGACCTGTTCACCGGGCGGATCGAGGAACTGCTGATCGGCCCCAGGGGCGAGCCGCTGGGCCTGTTTGTCAAAGGATTCGGGCAGGATCGCGAGGGCGAAGTCTATCTCCTGGCCAGCACGGCGCTGGGCCCGACGGGCAACACCGGCGTCGTTCTGAAGCTCGTAGCGGCGCCGACCGACTTTGCCGCCCGGCTCACAGGGGCGCCCGCCGGCACGGATATCGCGGCCACCGGCGAGGCCGTCTTCACGCTGAGTCCCAATGGAGAGATCCTCTCCTACCGGCTGAGCGTGCAAGGCCTTGAGAACGTCACGATGGCGCACATCCACATCGCGAGCGCACCGGGCACAGACGGCCCGCCGGCGGTCTGGCTGTTCCCGCCGGCGCCCCCGGCGGTGACCCTCCCCGGCCCGTTCAGCGGTCTGCTGGGGGAAGGCAACATCACCACCGCGCGGTTCGTCGGTCCGCTGGCCGGCCGGACGCTCGCCGATCTGCTGACCGCCATCCGGGAGAACCGGGCCTATGTGAACGTGCATACGCAACAGTTTCCGGCCGGGGCGATCCGCGGCCCGGTCGAGGCGACCCGGGCCGAGCTTCCCATTGCCGCCGTGCTGACGGGAGCCGGTGACAAGACGACATCACCGGCCACCGGTCTGGCGGTTCTGACCCCTGCTCCCGACGGAAACGCGATCGCGTACCAACTCAAGGTCCAGGGGATCACCAACGTGACGATGGCCCACATCCACGTCGCGGCCACGCCGGGCGGAGATGGTCC
>Ga0194112_10010588_pt1 | contig 11556 bp, 7 predicted proteins | sample TA2MahC400mmetaG_FD_146191 | JGI IMG/M metagenome (GOLD analysis project Ga0194112, IMG submission 146191) | Freshwater microbial communities from Lake Tanganyika, Tanzania - TA2015016 Mahale Deep Cast 400m | ecosystem: Environmental > Aquatic > Freshwater > Lake | place: Tanzania: Lake...
CGGCGAAGGACGGGCGGGTCTTCACGGCCGGCGGCCGCGTGCTGGGCGTCACCGCGCTGGGCGCCGACATCCGCGGGGCGGTGGCGCGGGTCTACGAGGCGGTCGACCGGATCCGGTTTGAAGGCATGCAGTGCCGGCGCGACATTGCGGCGCGGGCGTTGAAGCGGCTCTGAAACGAAAGGACGGCGGACATGAGTGCTGGGGCGAAGGTGGCGATCCTGATGGGCAGCGGGTCGGACTGGCCCGCGATCAAGGACGCGTACGTGACGCTGCGCAAATTCGGCGTGGAGGCACAGGTCAAGGTCCAGTCGGCCCACCGCACGCCGGACGGCGCCGCGGAGTTCGCGCGCACCGCGGCCGCACGGGGTCTCCGGGTGATCATCGCGGCGGCGGGCGGCGCGGCGCACCTGGCGGGTGTGCTGGCGGCGCACACGACGCTGCCGGTCATCGGCATCCCGGTGCAGGGCGGGGCGCTCAACGGGCTGGACGCGCTGCTGGCGACCGTCCAGATGCCCGGCGGAATCCCCGTCGCGACGGTCGCGGTGGGCAAGGCCGGCGCGGTGAACGCGGCGCTGCTGGCGGTGCAGATTCTCGCGCTGTCCGATCCCGCCCTGCAGGCGGCGATGGAGAAGCACAAGGCCTCGCTGCGCGACAGCGTCGCGAAGGCCGACGCCGAACTGCAGGCGGAGATCGCGAAGCTGTGAGTCGCGCCGCCGCCAGGGTCATGGTCCTCGCCGCCGCGATGGCGGGCGCCGCCGCCGCGGCGGACGGGCCGGTCGCGGACGGCACGAACGCGCCGTCCCCCGCGATCGGCGCCCAGGACGTCGTGCGGACGGCGCTGGCCCGGCTCGCGGAGCGCGGGGTGCGCCCGGACGCGGCGCGGCTGGAGGACGAACTGCTCGCCGCGGTGGTGGCCGGCGTCGATCCCGGCGGCGACCTCCTGACCGGGGCGCGGTTCCAGGAGCTCGAACTCGAGCGGCAGGGGCGGGTCCGCGGGATCGGCGTCCGCCTCGTCGTATCCAACGGCCAGACGCGCGTCGCCGAGGTGCTGGCGGGCGGACCCGCGGCGGGGAAGCTGCGGACGGGCGATGTCGTCGACCGGATCGCCGACCGCTACGTCACGGGCATCCCGCTCGACACGCAGGCGGCGTGGATCCGTGGATGCACCGGCGAGGTGGCCGTGTCGGTCGTCCGCGACGGCGGGAAGAAGCCGGTCGATGTGGCGATCGCCCCGGCCGCGGTGCGCCAGTCCGGCGTGGCGGCGGACGAGCACCTGCCGGGCGGGGTCCGGAGGATCGAACTCCGCGGGTTCTGGGCGGGAACGGCGAAGGAACTGGCCCCCGTGTGGCGCAGTGCCGCGACGAACGGGGGGCCGGGCGTGATCCTCGACCTCCGCTCCGCCGGCGGGGGCGACGCGGCGGAGGCTGCCGAGGCCGCCCGCCTCGCCTGCGCGCCGTCGGCCTCGATGTTCGCGCTCGAGACCCTGGTCGACGGAAAGAGGACCGAGTTCCGCGGCGGGACCGAACCGCCGCTCAAGGGGCCGCTGATGCTGCTGACCGGCCCGGCCACGACGGGCGCGGCCGAGGTCTTCGCCGCCGCGCTCAAGGCGGGCGGGCAGGGGGTGCTCCTGGTCGGCGGCGCGACGGCCGGCGACCCGCTGACCCGCGAGGGCATCCCGTTCGATGCGGACCGCCGCCTGTACGTGACGACGCGCCGGCTGCTCGCGGCCGGGACGCCCGCGGAAGTGCCGGTCCGTCCGCACGTCGAGGTCGCCCCCGGGCCCGGCACGCGCGCCACGGCGCGCACGGCCGAGGCGCCCGAGACGATCGCCGCCAATCCGCGCCGCAAGGCGCTGGAGGAGGAGGCGGTCGACGAGGCCCTCCGGCGCCGCATCGAGGGCGACGCCGTCCTCGAGCGCGCCGTGGACATCCTTCACGCCCTTCACGCCCTCGGCCCGGAGGCCCGCCATGCCGCCCAGGGTGCTGCACGTTGACCGGGGCCGGTCCGACGAGGGGGCCGCCGGCGCCGCCGCCGCCGCCCTCGCCGCCGGCCGCCTCGTGATCATCCCCACCGAGACCGTCTACGGCCTCTGCGCCGATCCCCGCAGCGAGGCCGCCATGGCCGCGCTGTGCGCCGCGAAGGGGCGGCCGGAGGAGAAGAAGACCGCGTGCCTCGTCGGCGGACTCGGCCACATCATCGTCGCCGGCGCGGTCGTGTGTCCGGTCGTGCGCGCGCTGGCGGACCGTTTCTGGCCGGGACCGATGACGCTCGTGCTCGACACGCCCGCGGGACCGTCCGGCTTCCGCTGGCCCGACCACCAGGTCGCGCTCGACGTCGTGACCGCCTTCGGCCGCCCCGTCGCCGCGACCAGCGCGAACCGGTCCGGCGAGGCCCCGGCGCAGACCGCGGCCGAGGCCGTCGCGGCCCTCGGCGACGCGGTGGAGGTCGTCCTCGACGGCGGTCCGGTCCCCGGCGGCGTCCCGAGCACCGTTGTGCGGGTCCGCGACGGCCGGATCGAGATCCTCCGCGCCGGCGCCATCCCCGAGGCCCGCCTCCGCGCCGAACTCCCCCGGGCCTGACGTCCACCACCCCCGCCCGACGGCATCCGGGGCTCCATCGCGGAAAGGACACGGGCGCGGGTCCCGCGGCGACCGGCCGGCCCCGGATCTGCGCCGCGAAACCCATTGTCTCATGCCGGGAAACGAATCATGATGCCGATCGCGTGACGTGAGGTCCGAAGGACGGAGGGAGTGACGATGAAGATCGCGTTCGTGGCGGCGGGGTTGTGCGCGGCGTGCGTGCCGGCGTGTTTCGCGGCGGCGGCGCCGCTGGCGGCGCCGGGCGGGCTGACGGTGGAGTACATGGCCGACCCGGTCGGCCTGGACACGCCCGCGCCGCGGCTGAGCTGGAAGCTGGCGGCGGCGAAGGCGGATGCGAAGAACCTGCGCCAGGGCGCCTACCAGGTGCTCGTCGCGTCGACGGCGGAGACGCTCGCGAAGGGCGAGGGCGACCTCTGGGACAGCGGCCGCGTCGCGTCGGACCAGTCGCTCAACGTCGCCTACGCCGGCAAGCCGCTGGCAACCTCGCAGCGCTGCCACTGGAAGGTCCGCGCGTGGGAGGCGGGCGCGCCCGACGCGCCGTCGGCGTGGAGCGCCCCGGCGCGCTGGATCATGGGCGTCGTGAAGCCGGAGGACTGGAAGGCGAAGTGGATCGGCGCCAACGCCGCGACGCGCCCGCAGGCCGACCTCGCCGGCGCGCAGTGGATCTGGACCGGCGACGCGGAGGGCCTCGACAAGGCCGCCGTCGGGAAGCGCTGGTTCCGGAAGACCTTCGAGGTCGCGCCCGCCGCCGGCGCCGGCCCCGCGATGCTGGCGATCACGGCGGACGACCAGCACGAGGTCTACATCAACGGCCAGCTCGCCGCGAAGACCTGGGGCCACCTGAACGACTGGCGCTGGATCCGCTTCATCGACGTCACGAAGTTCATCCGGCCCGGCCGCAACCTGGTCGCGGTGCAGGTGACCAACGAGAAGCCCGGCCCGACCGGCCTGCTCGCGATGCTGAAGCTCCCCGGCGGCGCGGTGGTCGTGACGGACGGAAGCTGGACCTCCACCGCGAAGGCGCCGAAGGACTGGAAGGAAGCCGTCGACGTCGCGGAGGGCGCCGGCTGGAAGGCCGCCGCCGTCGCGGGCCCGGCGGACTGCGCGCCCTGGGGCCGCATCGAGCGGCGCATCGAGACCGCCTCCCCCGCGTTCGAGAAGACCTTCGAGGTCGCCAAGCCCGTCGCGTCGGCCACGCTGCACATCACCGGCGTCGGGTTCTACGAGGCGAGCCTCAACGGCGTGCGCATCGGCAACAAGGTCCTCGACCCCTCGCCGACCCGCTACGACAGGCGCGTGCTCTACTCGACCTACGACCTCACCGCCCGCATGCGTCCCGGCGCGCACCGGTTGAACGTGCTGCTCGGCCACGGCTGGTACGACGTGCGCAGCGTCGCGGTGTGGAACTTCGACAACGCGCCGTGGCGCGACTTCCCGCGCGCGATCGCGCAGCTCGAGCTCGTCTACCGCGACGGCACGCGCGAGACGGTCGTCACCGACGCGTCGTGGAAGCAGGTCGCAAGCCCCCTCGGTTTCGACTGCATCCGCGAGGGCGAGGTGATCGGGGCGACGCCGCCCGGCGGGCCGGACCTCGCGGCGTCGCCGCTGCCGGCCGAGGTCGTGACGGGTCCCGCCGGACGGCTCGCCGCCGCCGCCATGCCGCCCGCGGTCGTCGCGCGGACGATCAAGCCCGTCGCGGTCCGCGAGACCCGCCCCGGCGCGTGGACGGTCGACTTCGGGCAGAACATGGCCGGATGGGTGCGGCTGGCGATCCGGGGACAGAAGGCGGGCGACGTCGTGACGATCCGCTACGCCGAGAAGCTCAAGCCCGACGGCACGCTCAGCCTCGAGGGAACGGAGGCGCACTTCCGCTACCCGGCGTCGTTCCTCGTGCTGCCCGGCGGCTGGTTCCAGGTCGACCGCTTCGTCTGCGACGGCAGCGCGGAGCAGACGTACGAGCCGCGCTTCACCTACAACGGCTTCCAGTACGTCGAGATCTCCGGCCTGAAGCGCGCGCCGTCCGCCGCCGACCTGGTCGCCTGCGTCGTGCACACCGGCTTCAAGGACGCCGGCCGCTTCGAGTGCAGCCACGACCTGCTCAACCGGCTCCAGGAGGCGACGCTGTGGGCCTACCGCGGCAACTTCACCGACGGCTACCCGACGGACTGTCCGCACCGCGAGAAGAACGGCTGGACCGGCGATGCGTCGCTGGCGTCGGAACTGGCGATGTACAACTTCCAGAACACGGCGGCCTACGCGAAGTGGATCGGCGACATCATCGACGAGCAGCGGCCGGACGGCAACGTCGCGGCGATCATCCCCACCAGCGGCTGGGGCTACACGTGGGGCAACGGGCCGGCATGGGACAGCGCACTGGTGATCATCCCGTGGATGCTCTACTGCTACCAGGGCGACGCGCGCACGCTCGAGGCGGCCTACGAGCCGATGCGCCGCTACGTCGACTACATGACCTCGCGCGCGAAGGACGGCATCGTCTCGCACGGCCTCGGCGACTGGATCCCGGTGAAGTCGAAGACGCCGGCGGAGGTGACGTCGACCGGCTACTACTTCCTCGACGCGCAGATCGTCGCGCGCGCCGCGGAGGTTCTCGGAAAGAAGGACGACGCCGCGAAGTACGCCGCGCTCGCGGCCTCGATCCGCGATGCGTACGCGAAGCAGCTCTACAAGGGCGGCGGCGTGTGGTCCATCGGCAGCCAGACCGCGCAGGGCTGCGCCCTGCACCAGGGCCTCGTGCCGGCGGCCGAGCGCGCCGCGACCGAGGCGAAGCTGGTCGAGGCCGTGCAGGCGGCCGGCGGCTTCCCGGACTTCGGCATCCTCGGGTCGAAGTACGTCTTCCGGGCGCTGAGCGACGCGGGCCGCAGCGACCTCGCGTTCGCGATGCTGGCGAAGGACACGCCGCCGTCGTTCGGCGCGTGGATCCGGCGCGGGGCGACGACGCTCTGGGAGGACTGGGGCGAGGGCGCGTCGCGAAACCACATCATGTTCGGCGACTTCTCGGCGTGGATGTACCAGACGCTCGGCGGCATCCGGCTGGCGCCGTCGGTTTCGCCGGTCGCGGAGCGCGTCGCGCCGGCGGCGGTCGCCTTCCGGGAGTTCGTGATCCGCCCCGACCCCGTCGAGGGGCTTGACTGGGTGAAGGCGGAGCACGACTCGCCCTACGGCATGATCCGCAGCCAGTGGCGGCGGAAGGGCGGCGTCCTCACGCTCGAGGTCGAGGTGCCGGTCAACACGTCCGCGACCGTCGTCCTCCCGGCCAAACCCGGCGCGGCGAACGTCGAGTCCCCCGTGCCCGAGGCCCCCGCCTCCGGCGACCGGATCGCGTTCCGGGTCGGGTCCGGCCGCCATGCGTTCAGCGTGCGCTGAGCCGCGGGGGCATCCGGATTGACCGTGATGGACGTCGGACGTATACAGCCTCCAGCCTGCGGCGCCTGTCGCACGGTCGCGCCGGGCGCGCGCAGAACCAGGGGAGACGGGGACATGAGCAAGAGGACATGGGGAGGACTGTTGCTCGCGGTGTCGCTGGCGACGACGGGGGTTCGCGCGAACGAGTGGGATCCCTCCGTGGGGCTGACGTTTGTGAGCGGCTTCATGGACGTCGTGGACTGGTATGAGGACGCGCTTGGCGCCGACGTGAGCTGGGCCGTTCCGATCGGGATGTCCCTCGGCGTCTCCTACGAGTTCACGCACGGGTCGCGGCTGGGCGCCGATCTGGGTCCGATCTCCCTGCTCATGGTGAGCGACGCCCGCGGCTACGATGGGGGCGACACCGAGTTCTTCGACGTGCCGATCGGCCTGGCGTACGGATTCAACTTCATCCCGGACGGGAAGGTGTCGCCGTACGGCCGCATCGGATTCCGGCACCACCTCGTCAGCGCCGACGCGGTGGGCAGCGCCACGCCGGGGTTCTTCGCCTCCGTCGGCTGCGAGTTCTTCCGGAAGGGCGTCGTGGGGCTGGGGCTGGAACTCGGCTACGACGGATCCACGGTCGAGATGGACGATGGCGCCGAACTGAAGCCGGGCGAAGTCCTCTTCAGCGTGCGCGCCGTGTTTTAGGTGACGGACTTCGCCTCCAACTGGTCGAGCGTCTTCCGCTACGCGGCGGAGCATTCGCCGTTCTACCGGGAGAGGTTCGCGGGACTGCGCGACGTCCCTCCCTTGGACCGGGTGCGGCCGGTGGACAAGCGGGAGGTGTCGGCCCGCAACGAGGACTTCCTCTGCGTGCCGCGGGACCGGGTGGCCGAGATGGTCACCACCAGCGGCACGGCGGGCCGGCCTCTCCTGTGGATGCTCACGAAGGGCGACCTGGCGCGGCTGTCGCTCAACGAGCGCCTCTCCTTCGGATGCGTTGGCCTGACGGCGGGCGACGTCGTGCTCGTGGCGGTGACGCTGGACCGGTGTTTCGTCGCGGGCCTGGCGTACTGGCTGGGGCTGCAGGAGCTCGGCTGCACCGTGGTCCGCACCGGCATGGCCTCGCCCGCGCTGGTTCTGGACATGATCGAGCGCGTGCGGCCGACCGCCATCGTCTCCGTCCCCTCGTTCCTCCGGATCGTGGCCGACACGGCGCGCGAGCGCGGGATCGATCTCGCGGGCGGTCCGGTGCGGAAGGTGAGCGCCATCGGCGAGCCGGTGCGCGACGTCCGCCTGGCCCCGAACACGGCCGGGAGCGCCATCGGGAGGGACTGGAACGCCCGGGTGTACTCAACCTACGGCGTCACGGAACTGGCCGCCTCGCTCTGCGAGTGCGAAGCCGGGCGCGGGGGGCACCTGCACGAGGAGTTGCTCCACGTCGAGATCCTCGACGAGGCGGGGGCGCCCGTGCCGGACGGAACGGTGGGGGAGGTGGTGGCGACCACCTTCGGGGTCGAGGGCATGCCGCTGATCCGCTACCGGACGGGGGACTGCGCGGCCCTGTACCGCGACGCCTGCCCGTGCGGGCGGACCTCGCCGCGGCTCGGCCCGGTGATCGGGCGGAAGAACCACCTCCTGAAGCTGAAGGGGACCTCGGTGTTTCCCTCGGCGATCGCGGCGGCGCTGGACGACGTGCCCGGCGTCGGGCGCTACGTCATCGTGGCCGGCTCCGACGGCGCCGGCGCGGACACGGTCGAGATCCTGGTCGACGGGGCCGTGGCCCCGGCCGCGCTGCGCGAAGTTCTGCAGGGCCGGACGAAGGTCGCCCCCGCGGTCCGCGCCGCCCCGGCCGAGGAGATCGAGCGGCTCCAGATGCCGCCGAATTCACGCAAGCGACGCTGGTTTGTGGACCTCCGTTGAACGCCATCCTCGTCATCCCCTGCTTCAATCACGGTGGAACGGCGGCGGCGGTCGCCCGGGCGGCGCTCGCGCACGGCCCGGTGCTGCTGGTGGACGACGGCTCCACGGACGGGTCGCCGGATCCGCCGCCCGGCGTCCACCGGCTGCGCCTCGACACGAACCGCGGCAAGGGGGCGGCCCTGCGGGCCGGCTTCCGGTACGCGCGCGACGCGGGGTTCACGCATGCGATCACGCTCGATGCCGACGGGCAGCACGATCCCGACGACATCCCCCGGTTCCTGGAGGCGGCGGCCCGCCAGCCGGACGCGCTCCTGGTCGGCGTGCGCGACTTCGTCGCCGCGGGGGCGCCCGCCCGGCGGCGCCGCGCCAACGCTTTCTCCTCTTTCTGGTTCCGGGTGGAGACGGGGCAGCCGCTGGCCGACACGCAGTGCGGCTTCCGGTGCTATCCGCTCGACCTGGTCGACCGGCTCGTGGTCCGCTCGGAGCGCTACGCCTTCGAGCTTGAGGTGCTCGTCCGCGCGGCCTGGAGCGGCGCCCGGCTCGTGCCGGTGCCGGTGCGGTGCACGTACACGAGCGAGCAGGTGAGGCGGTCGCATTTCCGGCCGCTGCTCGACACGGTGCGCATCGCGCGCCTGAACAGCCGGCTCGCGATGCAGGCGGTCCTCGTGCCGCGCCCCCTGCGGGCCGCGTGGTCCGTCGGCCGCGCCGTGTCGCCGCGGGCGACGCTCCGCGAGTTCTTCGGCGAGCACGCGCATGCGCCGGGGCGGCTGGCCGGCGCCGTCGGCATCGGGCTCTTCTGCGGCATCGCGCCGATCTGGGGCTACCAGATGCTCGCCGCGGTGGCGCTCTCGCAGTGGCTCCGGCTGAACAAGGCGATCGCGCTGGTCGCGAGCAACATCTCGATCCCGCCGGTCGCCCCGCTGATCCTCTGGGGCGGGCTGGCGCTGGGACACTGGCTCTTCACGGGCCAGCGGCTCGGGTTCGCGGCGGTCACGAGGGACACCGTGCTCGAGCGCGCGGGCGAGTGGTTCGTCGGCAGCATCGTGCTCGCCCTCCTGGCCGGGGCGTCGGGCTTCGTGCTCAGCTACGCGGCGGCCCGCTGGTGGGGGGGCCGGCGATGAGCGGCGGCTTCCTGCGGCTTCATCTCTGGATGGAGAGGCACCGGCGGCCGGTGCTCGCCGGGGTCGTCCTCCTGATGGCGGTCTTCGCCGCCGTGTCCTCCCGCCTGGAACTCGAGGAGGACATCCTCGCCATCCTCCCGCAGGGCGACCGCATCGTGGGCGACCACCAGTACTCCCTCCGCAAGTTCCGGCAGATCGACCGGATCTACATCGACGTCGGCGTCGCGGCGGACGACTCCGCGACGCTGGCGGCGGCGGCCGACGATCTCCACGCGGCCCTGTCCACGAACCGCCTGTATGTCCGCGTGATGTACCGCGTCGACGAGGCGGATCAGCAGAAGCTCATGGGGTTCGTCACCGGGGCGCTGCCGACCCTGTTCACGGAGGCCGACGAGGCCGCCCTCCGGACGAAGCTGGAACCGGAGGCGGTGGCCGCCTACCTCGCGGCGATGCGCCGGAAGATGGCCGGGCCGGAGGGCCTGGCGCTCCGGGACGTCCTGGCGGCCGATCCGGTCGGCATCAGCGCACTGATGGCCGCCAAGCTCCTCCCGCTGCAGGTCGGATTCCGCGGGGTCCGGGTCCAGGACGGCCGGATCACGAGCGAGGACGGGCGCCACGTGCTGATGATGGCCGAGCCGACGTTCCCGTCGTCGAACACCGGGGACAGCCGGAGCCTCATCGCCGGTCTGTTGCAGACCGTGGCGGCCGTGGAGGCCCGGCATCCCGGCGTGCATGTCGCCGTGACGGGCGGGCACCGGATGGCGGTCGACAACGTCGGGATGATCCAGTCCGACGTCCGGCGGTGCACCCCGTTGGGGGTCGTGTCGATGGCGGTGCTGTGCATGGTCGCCTACCGCCGACGGTGGCTGGCCATCCTCACGTTCCTGCCCTCGCTCTTCGGGATGCTCCTCGCCGCCGCCGCGATGGCCTTCGGCAGCGGGGGGATCTCGGCGATCTCGGTCGGATTCGCGTCCATCGCCGTCGGGGTGACGGTGGACTACGCCATCCACGTCGTCTACCACCTCGACGAGGCCCCGGGGGCCTCCCGGACCGCCCCGGGCCGGGGCCTTCCGCAGCTCGTGCTCCCCGTCAGCATCGCCGCGCTGACCAGCGCGGCGGCCTTCGCGGTGATGGCGATGTCGTCGCTCCGCGGCTACCGGCAGATCGGGTGGCTCGGCATCGTCGGCGTGCTGGGGTCCGCCGCCTTCGCGCTCCTCGTCCTGCCCCTGCTCGTGCCTCCCGCGGGCGCGTCCGCGCCGACGTCGCTCGGGCTGACGCGCTTCCTCGAGGGCTTCCATGCGTGGCGCGTCCGTCGCCTTCCGTGGCTCCTCGCCGTCGTGGTGCTGCTCAGCATCGCCGGCGCCGTCGGCGCCCGGCGCCTGCGGTTCGACGGCGACCTCGCGAGCCTCAACGGCATCACGTCCGAGACGCGACGGGACGAGGACCTGATCCGCGCCACGTGGGGCGATGCGCTGGGGATGACGATGGTCGTGACCCGCGGGCCGACGCTGGAGTCGGCCCTGCAGGCGAACGACCGGATTGCGGAGCGGCTGGCCGGCCACGCGGGCGTGGACGCGGTCGACTCCCTCTCCGCCGTGTGCCCGGCGCGGTCCCGCCAGGAGGCCAACCACGCGCGATGGCGGGCCTTCTGGACCGAGACGCGGCGCCGCGAGGTGCGGGATACGCTGGCGCGCGCGGGAGCCGAGCTGGGCTTCCGGGCGACCGCCTTCGACCGGTTCTGGACGATGGTGGATGCCCCGCCCGCGTGGGTGACGGTGGAGACGTTCCGCGGCACGCCCCTGGAGACGGTCTTCTCCGAGCGCGTGGCGACCGGCGACGGCGATCACGCCGTGGCCACCATGCTGCGGCTGGCCGACCGCGCGGACGCCCGGCGGCTGGCCGACGAGTTCCCCGAGGTCATGGTTCTCGACAAGCGGATGCTCTCCGACTACATCCAGGACCTGACCCGGTCGGGTCTCGGCCGGTTCGCCCTGTGGACGACCCTCCTCGTCGCCGTCATCCTCCACTTCAGCCTCTCGTCCATCGCCCTCACGGCGGCCACGCTCGCACCGCTGGCCGCGGGACTGCTGTGGACCTTCGGCGCCATGGGCTGGATGGGGCTTCCGGTCAACCTGATGAACTGCATCTTCGTGGTCTTCATCGTCGGCGTCGGCGAGGACTACAGCCTCTTCCTCCTCACCAGCAAGCTCGACGCATGGCGGGGGTATCCGCCGCGTCTCGCGGCGTCGAGCGCCGCCGTGCTCATCTCCGCGCTGACCTCGATCTTCGGCTTCGGCGTGCTGATCTTCGCCCGTCACCCGGTCCTGCACTCGCTGGGCACGACGGCGTTCCTCGGCATGGTCTTCTCGCTCGTCGCGACCGTGATCCTGACGCCGCTGTTCGCGGAGCGCGTGCTGCGCCCGGAGGCCGCCGCCGTCACGGAGGCGGAGCCGCCCGCCACCCGCCGCCGGGCCATCGCCCGCCGGTACCGCCACCAGGGGCGATGGGTGGAGCAGTATGTCTACTGGAAGCTGCGCACGGATCCG
>Ga0194112_10010601_pt1 | contig 11547 bp, 7 predicted proteins | sample TA2MahC400mmetaG_FD_146191 | JGI IMG/M metagenome (GOLD analysis project Ga0194112, IMG submission 146191) | Freshwater microbial communities from Lake Tanganyika, Tanzania - TA2015016 Mahale Deep Cast 400m | ecosystem: Environmental > Aquatic > Freshwater > Lake | place: Tanzania: Lake...
GGAGCCGGACCGTTGGGAGTCCCGCCTTCAGGCGGTCTTCTCTGCGGCCTTGGGGCCTGCGCCGGGCTCACCGCCTAAAGGCGGGACTCCAAACCAGGACGCCCTGCGATTGACAGGGGGGCGGCTGGTTGTACAATCCTTGGGCGTGGCACGAAAGGAGGCTGCAATGCCCTTCCTGCTGTATACGAAGACGCCGAATGCCGACGGGTCGCACGAGTTCCTTCAGCTCAGGACGCTGTCGCTGGCGGGGAAGGGGAGTGGGCTGATCCAGCCGTTCGTGGCGAAGTATGGGCCGGGCGCGCCGCCGTTCGCCTGGCACGCGACGGCGGGCGACCTGCTCGAGGAGGCCCACGCGCCGCGCAAGGGCTACGGAATCGTGGTGGACCTGAAGCCGAGGGTGAAAGGCAACGTGTCGCTGTTCGAGCTCACCGATGTGTGGGGCTACTCGTACGCGGAGTGGACGCCGCTGGCTCTGAGGATGGAGTCGCTGTGGACCGACATTGCAGCGAGCGACCCCGACCGCTACAAGCAACGCTTCAACGACCAGGGAAGCCGCAGGGAGCGGGTTCACCAGTTCCTCTACCTTCAGGGCGGCGTTGGGGGCGGTGGCTGGGGCTGGGGGCCTGTGGGGTCGGTGAATGGCGTGCTGCTGTGGCCGGATGCGATGGAGTACTTTCTCTCGCGCATTCGACCGAGCGGCCCATGATGTGGCACGGCTGGCTCGCCCAGCCGTGGGGTGTCGGCGCGGCGGACACGGTTGGGCAAGCCAACCGTGCCACGTGCTCACCCACCACTTCAACGCCTTGACTCCCATCCGCCGCGCCCATAAGATGGGGATGGGCGAGGGTGTCTCTTGTGAGCTGGTGCATGCGCATCTCCAGATGGGTGATTGCGGGGTGGCTGGTGGCCGGTGCGGGCATGGCGCTGGGCGGCGAAGGCGCGCCGGCTCCTCGGCTCGCGGCGCTCCTGGAGCAGGCGCTGGGCACTCCGCAGGCCGGCGTGGCGCTGGCGGAGCCTGCGGGCGAGGTGACGGTGGACTACGCGTCGGCGGGCCGGCCTGCGGTGGTGCTGGCCGAGGCGCAACGCGCGGAGCAGGAGCGGAACTGGCGCCGAGCCGCCGAGCTGTACCAGCTCCTGCTCGAAGAGGCAGGGGGGGAGCTGTGCCATCCGTCGGCGCGCCTCTACGTTCCCATACGAAGCTATGTCGAGGAGCGGCTCGCCGGCCTCCCGCCCGAGGGGCTGGCGGCGTATCGCGCGCAGGCGGACCGCCTGGCGGAAGAGCTGTTCCGCGTTGCCGCGGCGAGCGGCGAGCTGGCACGCGTCGCATATGTGGCCGAGCGATTCCTGCTCAGCTCGCGGGGCGACGAGGCGCTAAACTGCCTGGCTACCGGCTGGCTCGCCCGCGGCGAGCCGGGGCGGGCGCTGCGCGCGTGGCGACGCCTCCTGGCGCTGTGCCCCGACAGCGACGTGCCGCTGGCGCCCCTGGCGGCGAAGCTGGCCGTGTGCCTGGCCCAGCTCGGCGAAGGCGAAGCCGCCGAGGCATTCCTTGCCAAGGCCGTGGCATTGCTCGGCCCCGCGGCAAAGGTGGCCATCGCCGGGCAACCAGAGGCGCTGGCGGACTTCCGGCTTCGACTTGCCTCTGAAATCGGAAATCGGAAATCGGAAATCGGAAATGGCATCCGCCCCGGCCCCCTCCTGTGGGCCGATGTCATCCAGCCGCGTGGCCCGGAACAGGCCGTCTCCCCCCACCGCGCGCCGCGGGTCGTCCTGGGCGTGGACGGGACAGTGGAGGAGCCCTCGGTGCGGGTGTTGCCGACGGCGGGAGCGGGGTTGGTGGTCTACCCGTCGCGCAGCGGGGTGGTGGCGCGCGAGGCGGCGACGGGCAAGCTCCGCTGGGAGTGGCCGTGGCGGCAGGAGGGCGTCGAGTGGCGCGGGGCCGGGCCGTTTGCCATGCCCAGCTTCTTCGTGGGCCACTGGGCGTGCTCGACGGATGAGCGAAACGCCTATTGCTCCGTGCCGTATCGGCGGGTGGCGCGGTTCAACGACGTTGGGATGGGCGGGCACCTTGAGGCCCTGGACCTGCGCACCGGCGAGCTGCGCTGGCAGTGCTCGGCGGCCGACCTGTTGCCCGCGGAGCGCGCGGGCGGCGGGTGGTTCGTGTCGGCGCCGCTGGTGTGTGGCGAGCGGCTGGTGGTCGGCCTGCGCGGGGGGCCTGCGGGCGACGACTACTACGTGGCCTGCCTGCGGGCGCGCGACGGGGGGCTGGAGTGGCGGACGTTTGTGGCCGCGAGATCGTCGGACCCGCTGTTTCGCTTCGGGCGGGCGCAACTGTGGTTCGAGGGTGCGCCGGCCGAGGGGCGCGGCATCGTGGTCGCGTGTGCCGGCGGCGGGGTGGCCGCGGGCGTCGAGCTGGCCACGGGAGCCATCAGGTGGCTGATGCGCTACGACCAGGTGGCGGGGCGGCGGTGGTCCCGCCACGACGGCTGGCGGAGCTGGACGCCGTTCGTCGCCGGCGGCGTGGCCTATCTGACGCCGCCCGACGCGGAGTTTCTCTATGCGGTGGCTGTGGATAGCGGCGAGGTGCTGTGGCGGCGGGAACGGGGGGAACATCGTTATCTGGCCGGCGTGGTGTCGCATCTTCAATTGGCACATAGCGGCCATGTGCGAATTGAAGATGCGACACCTCTGGCGTGCGTCGTGGGAGCGGAGGCCACGTGCCTTGGGCCGCGAGGGGAAACGGTGTGGCGGGCCGAGCTGCCGTCGCCCGCGGTGGGGCGGCCGGCGCTGGCGGGGCGCGTCCTGCACGTGCCGGTGGCCGGCGGCATCCTGTTTCTCGATGCGGGCACGGGGAGCGAGCTGGCCTGGACCTCGTGGGAGGACTGGGCGGCGGCGCGGGCCGCTACGCCAGGCGCGCACCTGGCCTCGGGCGACCTGGTGGTCGCGGGCGACAGGCTGTTCGTGGCCACGCTTTACACGCTCAACGCCTTCGGCGCGTTTGAGCGGCGGGAGGCCATCGAGCGGCAACTTGCGTCGAAGCCGGACGACCCGCTGGCCCACCACGCGAGGGGCCAGGAGTGCCACTGGTCGGGCGACGCGGCGGGGGCGGTGGCGGCGTTTGAGAAGGTGCTGGAACTTGCGACGCGGCAGGCGGATGCCGTGCCGGCGAATGTGCTGGGCGACGTGCGGCGGCGACTGGCCGATTGCCACGCGGACCTCTCGCGGCGGCACGAGCGCGCGGGGCGGCCCGACCTGGCGCTCGCCTCGTGCGAGGCGGCGTTGCGCTACGCGGCCCAGGGAGCTGCGCGGCGGCCGCTGCTGCTTCGCCTGGCACGCCTGGCACAGGCCGTAGTGCGGGCCTCAGCCCGTCCCCCGGAAGACCGCCTGAAGGCCGCACTACAAACGGCTGTTGCCGCTTATCAAGAGGTACTGGGCTGGGCCGAGCCAGGCGAGGGCGATTGGGAGGCGGCCCGAGGCGAGTTGGACGCGCTCTTGCGCGAGGCGGGCCGTGGGGCCTATGAGGCGTTCGAGCGATTGGCCGCGGCCTCGCTCGAGCGGGGCGGGGAGAGCGACCTGACGGCCATCGTGAAGCGCTATCCCAATAGCCTCGCGGCGCCGATGGCTCTGGAACGGCTGGCCGAGGTGGCGGAGCGGGAGCCCGTTGCTGGCAACGGGCGCGGCCGGCTCGCGGAGGCGCGGCTGTGGCTTTACCAACTGGTGCGGGACTACCCCGCTGCCCCCACGGCCCCCGAGGCGCTGCGGCGGCTGGCCGCGCAATACGCCAAGGCCGGGGCTGTTGCGATGGCGCGCGGCGCGCTGGACCGCCTCGGCCCGAAGACGGGCATCCCAGATTCCAGATTACAGATTACAGAGCAGACGAGCCAGATCAAGCCGCCGCTTCGCGTAGGGTGGGAGGCGCGGCCGGAGTATGGGGCGACGGAGCCCGTGGTTGCCGAGGGGATACTCGTGCTCGCGGGCCGGGCCATCGAGTGCCGCTCCGCCGCCGACGGGGCGGTCCGCTGGGTCAACCGCCCGGGGTGGATCGGCATCCGCATCGAGGACGCCGAGCGGCGCGGCGGAGGCGTTCTCATCCGGAGCACGGTGAGCGACGGCTTCGACGCCCCGGCCGAGCGAGCGGGCCTCCGCGGCGGCGACGTTCTTGTCCGCTTCGACGGCAAGCCGCTCCGCGACGCGCAGGACCTCATCAACACGTGCACAGAGCGCCGCGCCGGCGCCGTGGTCCGCCTGGAGTTCCTGCGCGGCGAGGAGGCCCGCACCGTGGAGCTGAAGCTCGGGGCACGGCCCAGCCTGGCCGACGAGCCGCAGCAGGCGTTCCTCTCGCTCGTCGGCGTCGTGGGCAGCCACGCCCTGGTGCGGAAGCGCACGCGGCTCGACGCGGTGCGGCTCGACGATGGCGGCGTCGCCTGGTCGCTCCCCGTCGAGGGGGCCGAGCGCGCAGGCGAGGCGCCCGCGCCACAGGTTGCTGCGGCAGGCATCGTGGCCCTGGTGGACGGCCGCGGCCGCCTGGTGGCCGCCGACCCCGACGCGGGAGCGGTCCTGTGGCGGAGCCAGGTCGAGGAGCCCGTGGTCCACGAGCTGGCCCTGTGGGACCACGGCCTCGTCCTCGCCACGTCGCGCCCCGCGACCGTGCGGGTCATCAACCCGTTCGACGGACGCGTTCGATTCGAGGCCGCTGAGCCCCTTGCCCTGGGCGCGCCCTGCGTCGCGCTGGACACCGGCGGGCGCCTCTGTTACGCTATGGGCGGGAGCGTGGGGTGCTGGGACCCCACGCGCCGCGCCGTGGCCTGGGGCGTGCGCATCCCGAACTTCGCGGCCCGCCGCCTGTGGGCCGCCGGCGCGGTCGTTGTCGCCCAGGGGGCGGACGGGCAGGGCACCGAGGTGATCGAGTGCCGCCGGCTCGCCACGGGCGCGCCCGCCTGGTCGCTGGCGCTGGGCCGGGGCGAGCGGGTGCTCTTCGCGGCGCTGGCGGCCGACGGCTTCTACCTGGCCTCGCGGCAGGGAACGCGAGCGACCGTGCGGCGGCTCGACCCCTCGACGGGCGAGGTCGCCTGGTCACGCGTCCTCCCGCGCGAGGAGGACCTGGCCGCGTGGGACGCAGACGGCCCGGCCCTTGTTCTCGGATTGACGGTGTCCGACGACCGGGCGGCTGGCCGCGCGGACCTGGCCGTCCTGCACAGGGCGACCGGCGAGCCGCACCAGCGCCTGCCGCTGGGGGCCGGCGTGCTCAAGAGCCTCTCGCGCGTCGGCGCCGCGCTCTGCGCGGTGGTCGAGAGCGACACGGGGCAGCCCCGCGGCCCCGCATGGTTTGGCGACGACATGGTGATCGTGCAGCCCCCGCGGTTCCGCATACTCAGAATCACGGGGAATCCGTAGACAACAGGAGATACGTAATGGCAGACTCCGAGCTTCCCGAGGACGTCATCCCCCTCGCTGTCGAGGAGACCGACCTGGAGGCCGTGCAGAAACTCAACCAGGCCTATCAGACGATTCGCGGGGAGCTGGCCAAGGTGATCGTGGGCCAGGAGCAGGTCATCGAGCGCCTCCTCATCGCCATCTTCGCCCGCGGCCACGGCCTCCTCGTCGGCGTGCCGGGCCTGGCCAAGACCCTCATGGTCAGCACCCTCGCCCGCGCACTCCACCTCACCTTCAGCCGCATCCAGTTCACCCCCGACCTCATGCCCTCGGACATCACGGGCACGGAGGTGATTATGGAGGACAAGAGCACGGGCGAGCGGTCGTTCCGGTTCCTCAAGGGGCCGATCTTTGCGAACGTGATCCTCGCGGACGAGATCAACCGCACGCCGCCGAAGACCCAGGCGGCGCTGCTCGAGGCGATGCAGGAGCGGCAGGTGACGGCGGGCGGCGAGAAGCGGGTGCTGCCCGACCCCTTCTTCGTCCTGGCGACCCAGAACCCCATCGAACAGGAGGGCACCTACCCGCTGCCCGAGGCCCAGCTCGACAGGTTCATGTTCGAGATCATCGTGGACTATCCGAGCGAGGCCGAGGAGTTCGACATCCTGCGGGTCACGACGGCGCCCTTCAGCGCGCAATTGAGCGCGGTGCTGAGCGCGCAGGAGATCATTGGCCTCCAGCAGCTCGTGCTCAAGGTGCCGATCGCCGAGCACGTGATCCGCTACGCGATGCGCCTGGCCCGCAGCACGCGGCTGAACGAGCCTGGGGCGCCCGACTTCATCCGCCGCTACGTCCGCTGGGGCGCCGGACCGCGGGCGGGCCAGTACATGATCCTCGGCGGCAAGGCCCGCGCCGTCCTCAACGGCCGCTACTACGTCTCGACCGAGGACATCCGGGCCGTCGCCCACCCCGTCCTGCGCCACCGCATCATCAAGAACTTCAATGCCGAGGCCGAGGGCATGACCTCGGACAAGTTGGTGGACCGCCTGCTCGAGGCCGTGCCCGTCCCGGAGCACGACCTGGCGGCCGACCCACGCCTCCCGGACGTGCTGAAGGAGGCTTGAGTGGGCCAGATCGCCCGTGAATCGGCCCCTAGCCGCAGAAAATCGGCGATTTTCTGCGAATTTGGGCTTGACAGAAGGGCCAATAACCGTTATATACGGGAGAGAATCGGAGGGGACGCGGCCCGACGTGGGCACGCGACCTCGGGTCACGGAACCCTTGTTGGGGGTGTATGCGAGAATGGCAAAGAAGGCAGCGAAGGTGGAGCCGGTCGTCGTAGGCAGCAAGATCAGGGCACTCATTCGTGCCAAGGGCGCCATGATGTCCGGCGAGCTGCTCGATGCGCTCAACGCCTGCGTCGTCTGCTGCGTCGAGAAGGCCATCGAGCGCGCGAAGGCCAACAAGCGCAGCACCGTCAGGCCGCAGGACCTCTAAGCCAACTGCGTCTCGCATGACATAGAAGGACCTCCTCGGGGCTCCCGCCGCGAGGGGGTCCTTCTATTTTCCAGCCTGTCGCCATGCGTCCGATCCGTCGGATCCGTCGGATCGGTCGGATCAGAGTGAGTTCGCGCGGGTCACGGCCGGTCGAGCCAGTCGAGGCTGAGGCCGAGCACCTCGTTCTGCCAGGCGACTGAGTAGAAGCTGTGGTTTGCGCCCTCGATGGTGTGGAAGGCGGCAGGGATGCCCTGGCCGCGGCAGAAACCTTCGTAGAACTCCGGCGCCCCCACCGCCTCGTCGTCGCGGCTGCCGTAGATGAACAGGGCTCGCCCCTTGTAGCCGCGCAACTCGGTCATGATGTCGCGGAGCGAATCCTTCGGGTTCCGCGTGCCCTGGGGCGCGGCTCGGCGGCCGAAGAGGATGCGGGTGATGATGCCGAAGCGGATTCTGCCGCGGAAGAGTTTCGCATACGTCTCGCGGCGGAAGAGCTTTCGCGCGTAGTCGGCCAGGAAGATGCCGCGGCGCTTCACCTCCTGCTTGCGGGTCTTGAACGGGGCGAAGAGCGGGGTGGACCAGAGGAGAAGGCCGTCCACCTCCTTGTCGAGCGAGGCGGCGCCGAGGGCCACGTTGCCGCCGGAGCACAGGCCGCACCAGTAGGTGCGCGTCAGGCCGGGCTGTTCGAGGAGCAGGCGGCGGGCGGCGCGGGCGTCCTCGATCATCTGGTCGAGGTTCGTCGCCTCGTGGTCGCCGTCGCTGTCGCCCCGGCCGCGGAAGTCGAAGGTCAGGGCGTGATAGCCCGCGGCCGCGAGCCGTCGCGCCGCCTCCACAAATATCCGGTGCGGCCCCACCCGATAGCCCGTCCAGCCGTGGAGGAAGACCACGCCCGCCCCCTTCGCCTCGCCCTCGGGCGCGTGGAGGATGCCGACGAGGCGCGTGCCGCTTTGAAAGACGACAGGGGTTTCCAGGTCTTGTCCCCTTTCGCTTCGGGTTATTTCCGATTGCCGATTTCCGATTGCCGATTTCAGACAGCCATTGTGCCTGGCCGAGGGGGTGTTTTCAATCGGCAATTGGCAATCGCAAATCGGAAATCAGGTTGTGACACACGCGCCACACCTCGTGCACTTCCCGTCTCGACAGTCCGGGGTGGTCTCGCCTCGCTCGGCGCGATGCTTCTCCGCGAGGAGGAACTGCTTGGTCACGCCGGCGAAGATGTGGTCCCAGGGGAGCCATTCGTCCTCGCCCCAGCGCCGATGGGCGTAGTCGCTGATGCGGACGCCTGTCTCCTCGAATGCCTGCTGCCAGAGTGGGAAGCGGAAATGCTCGTCCCAGGCGTCGAGCTGCGCGCCGAGCCGCCAGGCCCGCTCGACGGCTTCCGCGACCCGGCGGTCGCCGCGGCTGAGGACGGCCTCGAGGAGGCTGGACTCGACGTTGTGGAACTTGAACTTCACGCGGCGGCCGCGGGCCTGGGAGCGGATGCGGGCCTGCTTGGCCCGAAGCACCTCCGGCTCATCCATCGGCTCCCACTGGAACGGCGTGTGGGGCTTGGGGACGAAGGAGGAGATGGTCGCGTTCACCTCGCCGCCGCGCCCGCCTCTCTGCGCCGACACCTCGTAGGCGAGGTCCACGATGCCGTCAACGTCCTCGTCCGTTTCGCCTGGGAGGCCGATCATGAAGTAGAGCTTCACCGCCCGCCAGCCCTGGCGGAATGCCTCGCGAGCGGCGCGGAGGAGGTCGTCGGTCGTGATGTTCTTGTTGATTCGGCGGCGGAGGGGGTCGCGGGCGGCCTCGGGGGCGATGGTGAGGCCGGCCTTGCGCACGCCGCGAATCAGGCTCGGTATGTCCGAAAGCTGGTCGCCCACGCGGAGCGACGAGAGGGCGATGTTCACCCCCTTCGGGTCGAAGGTCCCCGCCATTCTGCCGAGCAGCTCGCGCAGTTGCGGATAGTCGCTCGACGAGAGGGAGGCGAGGCTGATCTCGTTGTGCCCCGTAGCGGCGTAGGCGGCGCAGGCGATGCGGTGCAGGGCCTCGACCGAGCGCGGCCGCACGGGCCGCCGCGTCATCCCCGCCTGGCAGAAGCGGCAGCCCTGCGTGCAGCCCCGCATGATCTCCAAAGTGATCCGGTCGTGCACCGTCTCGATGAAGGGCACGATGGGCCGCTCGGGGTAGGCCGCGTGCTCGAGGTCGCGGACGACCGCCCGGGTGATTGGGAGTGGTGGCACAGGCATCTTGCCTGTGCCCCCCACAGGCTGGAAGCCTGTGCCACCAGGCCCCTCGCGGTAGAGCGAGGGGACGTAGAAGTGCGGGCTGGCCTGGGCGAGGGCACGAAGGCGCTCGGCTCGGGGCAGGCCGCGCGTCGAGCGGATGGCCTCGGCGAGCGTGAGAACCATCTCCTCGCCGTCGCCCACGGCGAAGAGGTCAATGAAGGGAGCGAGCGGCTCGGGCGACATGGCGCCCGGCCCGCCGGCCACGACGAGAGGGCAACGGTCGTCCCGCTGCTCCGAGCGGACCGGGATGCCCGCCAGGTCGAGCATGGCCAGCACGTTGGTGAAGCACAGCTCGTACTGGAGCGAGAAGCCGATGGCGTCGAAGGCCGCCAGCGGCGTCCGCGTCTCCAGGCTCACGAGCGGCAGCCCGTGGGCGCGGAGGGCCGCCTGCATGTCGGGCAACGGCATGAACGCCCGCTCCGCCGCGATGTGAGGCTGGCGGTTCAGCACGTCGTAGAGGATGGCGATGCCCAGATGCGACATCCCGATGGGATACGTGTCGGGGAATGCCAGAGCGAACGTGAGGCCCACAGAGGCGTGGTCCTTCACCACGGCGTTCCACTCGCCGCCGATGTACTGCGCCGGCTGCTGGATGCGGGAGAGAATCGTGTCGTAGAGGGCCATATCCATGTTTCGTTGCCGGTTGACTTCGGGTTGGCTTGCTCACGGCATCATCCGTAATGCGTAATCCGTAATCCGTAACCAGAGAAGAGGAAGCCCGGCCTCGTCCTGTCTTGTTACGGATTACGGATTACGGATTACGGATTCAGGAGCGCATGAAGGTTTCCTCGGGCATCGGGGCCATCGCGCGGCGGGCCTCGGCCTCGGGGTCGAGCACATTTGTGGCCAGGCTCACCCGCTGGTAGGCGCTGACGTTGGCGACGAGGGCCAGGCCGATGAGCGAGGAGAGGATCGAGGAGCCGCCGTAGCTGACGAGCGGCAGCGTGAGGCCCACGATGGGGAGCTGTCCCGCGGCCATCGCGGTGTTGACGATGGCTTGCGTGCCGAGCATGGCGGTGACGCCGACCACGATGAGGCGCCCGCCTGGGTGGTGGACCTCCTCGGCCACCCGCCCGCACAGGATGAGCAGGAGCAAGTAGAGGGCGAGGACGGCGTTCGCGCCCACGAAGCCCCACTCCTCGCAGATGACGGCGAAGATGAAATCGTTGTTCCGCGTCTTGGCCGGAATGAAGTTCAGGCGGTTCTGGCTCCCGCGGCCCCAGCCCTGGCCGAAGAGCTGGCCCGAGCCGATGGCGATCTTGGCCTGTTCGAGCTGATAGAGGTCGAGGCGAAGCAGCTCCTGGCGCGACCGCGGCTCGTCCTGGGTGAGGAAGCCGAGGATGCGCTCCTTCTGATAAGCGTGAAGGTGGGGCCACAGGAGCGGCACTGCGGCGGCCATGGCGGCCACCACCGCCAGCAGGTGCCGCGGGCGGGCCGCCGACGCGTAGAGCATGGCGAAGGCGATGGGCAGGAACACCAGCGCCATCCCAAGGTCAGGCTCCCTCACGATCAGCGCCATCGGCACGGCCACCATCCCCAGCGGCACGAGGAGCCCTGAAAGACGCCGATGCGACTCCGTGTCCATCAGGTAGCGTGCGAGGGCGAGGATGACGAAGAGCTTCATGAACTCGGAGGGCTGGGCGCGGAAGGGCCCGAGGTTGAGCCAGCGCCGCGCGTGAATCTCCTCGCTGGTCACGCCGAAGAAGAGGACGAGGACCAGGAGGCCGAGGCCGATGCCGTAGAGGATGAATGCGTGCTCGAGCAGGTGGCGGTAGTTGAGCGCCATCACGGCGAGGAGGGCCGCGAGGCCGATGGCTATCCACTGCACCTGCTTGGCCGGGCTGGTCGTGTAGTAGCCCTCGCCCATCGGGCCGGAGCGGTATGAGGCGCTGTAGACGAAAGCGACGCCGATGGCGAGGAGCGCGGCCGCCGTGGCCAGCAGAAGCCAGTCGCGGGCACGAAGGCGCAGGCCGCGTATCATCATCATTGCTCGGCCCTCCGGTCCGCCGGCTGCGCCGCCCCGGCGTCGCCCGCGCTGTGGGCGGGGCCTCCGTGCCCCGCGCGGGGCAGAGACGCCCCGCCCACACCGGCGGGCAGCTGGGTCGAGCTCTGCAGACGCTGACGGGTCCGCTCGCGCAGGTCACGGCCGGGCACGCCCTCGAGGTAGCGTTCGGGCAGCCGCTCGAGCACGCGGCGGGCCAGGGGGGCCGCCACGTCGGCCCCGTGAATAGTGGCGTCCTGGTGTTCGAGGGCGACGGTGAAGACTACGCGCGGGTCGTTGGCTGGGGCGAAGCCGACGAACCAGCCGATGGGGCCGCGCCCGGTCCGTTGGGCCGTGCTCGTCTTGCCGCACACCTCGTAGCCCCACTCCGAGACCCATTCGCCCTGCGTCTCCGAGCGGCGGAAGACCTTG
>Ga0194112_10010608_pt1 | contig 11543 bp, 8 predicted proteins | sample TA2MahC400mmetaG_FD_146191 | JGI IMG/M metagenome (GOLD analysis project Ga0194112, IMG submission 146191) | Freshwater microbial communities from Lake Tanganyika, Tanzania - TA2015016 Mahale Deep Cast 400m | ecosystem: Environmental > Aquatic > Freshwater > Lake | place: Tanzania: Lake...
CGACAAGGCCGTGATGCGCGGCGCGCGGCATTGCTTCTACAACAGCGGCCAGTCGTGCAACGCGCCGACCCGCATGCTGGTCGAACGCCCGGTTTATGATCGCGCGGTGGAAATTGCGGCGCAGGTGGCGCAGGAAACGCAGGTGGCCAGCGCCCACCAGCCGGGCCGTCATATCGGCCCCGTCGTAAGCAAGGGCCAGTGGCAGAAGATCCAGGACCTGATCCAGGCGGGTGTGGACGAAGGCGCACGCCTGGTCGCGGGGGGCACCGGCCTTCCCGAGGGGGTCAACCGCGGGTATTTCGTGCGCCCCACGGTCTTTGCAGATGTCTCGAACGACATGACGATCGCGCAGCAGGAGATCTTTGGCCCGGTCCTGTCGATCATTCCCTTCGACAGCGAGGAGGAGGCCATCCGGATCGCCAACGACACGCCCTACGGACTGACGAACTATGTGCAGTCGCAGGATGGCAGCCGGCGCAACAGGGTGGCGCGGCAGCTGCGGTCCGGCATGGTCGAGATGAACGGCGAATCGCGGGGCGCGGGTTCGGCCTTTGGCGGGGTCAAGCTGTCGGGACGGGCCCGCGAGGGTGGCGTCATGGGACTGGAAGAGTTCATGGACAGCAAGGCCATCAGCGGCTGGGCCCCGGACCTCTGACAGGGCCTGCCCTCTGGACAGGGGGTGGCGGGGCGATGTCCGGTCCCCGGCCACCTCCTGCGGAATATTTCAGCCGCGATGATATCTGTCAGCGTCTGTCAGCAGACGCCTGATGCCGGGACTGCGGGGCATGTCCCCGCGCGAAATCCGGGCCCTCGATGGGGCCGGGTTTCGCTGCCACCGCCCGCAGGGCCGACAACGCCCCGGGATCAGGTGACAACAAATGGCCTAGTCGATCTCGGCCAGGAAGATATAGCCCGCGCCATAGATCGTCTTGATCAGCCGCGGGTTCTTGGGGTCTTCTCCCAGTTTGGTGCGCAGCCTTGAAATGCGCACGTCCATCGCCCGATCAAAGCTGTCGCCTGCGGTGCCGCCCAGGGTTTCCAGCATCTGCGTCCGCGTGATCAGGCGGCGCGGATTGTCGATGAACAGGCGCAGCACTTCAGCTTCGGCGTGGCTCAGCGGTGTCTCGGCCCCGTCGGGCGCAGTCAGCAGGTAGCGGTCGAAATCCGCCGTCCAGCCGGCAAAGCGGACGGTCTGGGCACGAGAGGCGATGCCCTGGGCCGGGCGGCGCAGTCGGGCGCGGATCCGGGCCACGACCTCGGCCGGTTCGAACGGCTTGATGATGTAATCGTCGGCGCCCAGTTCCAGCCCCGTCACGCGATCCTGCACCTGCGCGCGTCCCGAGATGATGATGATCGCGGCCCCCGTATCTGTGGCCAGACGGTGAACCAGCGCAAGTCCGTCACGGTCCGGAAGGCCAAGGTCGATCAGGCAGGCGTCGGGGGTGATGCGGCGCAGCGCGGCCTCGAACTCGGTGGCGCGGCCAAAGGACTGGGTGCGGAATCCGGCCTGTTCCAGGGCTGCGGACAGCAGGCGGCGGATCTCGGGCTCATCGTCAAGGATCGCGATCAGCGGAGCATTGGTCATGGCAAGTCCTTTGCTGCCTCGGCCAGGGCGGCGGCAAGGCGGGCGTCGGTGAAGGGCTTGGTCAGCACCGGCCCGCGGGCGCGACCTCTCAACGCCGCGCCCGCGGGCAGGGAGGTCATCAGCACGATGGGCACGGGCGCCGCAAGATCAAGCCCCAGCCCGTCGCCCAGCTGGATGTCGGACAGGATGACGCCGAGGCCGGGCAGGTCGGTCAGCGCGCGGGCCTCGGCCAGGCTGGCCGCCTCGATCACCGCATGGCCAAGTCCGGTCAGTTGGTCGCGGACCTGAGCGCGGATCAGGTCGTCGTCTTCCACGAGCAGCACCATCTGCCGCGCGACGGGCCGCCAGGGCAGACGCAGCGTCACCCTGGCGCCGGTCCTGTCGTTGCTCAGGCGGAGGGTGCCTCCCACCATCTTGGTCTGGTCGTAAACCATCGACAGGCCCAGCCCCGAACCCTGTCCCTTCTTGGTGGTGAAAAACGGCTCGGTCGCGCGTGACAGGGCTTCGGGGGTAAAGCCGGGACCGGTGTCGGACACCGTCAGCTCCAGCCATGCACCATTGCGTGCGGCGTGCAGGGTGATCCGGCCTGGCGGCGGCGCGGCGGAATTGGCGTTCAGCACCAGGTTCAGCAGCGAATCCTGCAACGCGCCGGGGTCCACCAGCAACGGGCCGGGGGGCAGGTCGATCTGCAGGTCAAGCAGGTTCCCTTCGGCCAGCGAAGGGCGGGCCAATGTCACCAGTTCGGCCAGAAGGGCGGGCAGGTCCGTGGGTTCCAGCGCCGGCTCGCGGCCACCGCTGATGCGCGCCAACCGGTCCAGCAGCGCGGCCCCCCGGCGGGCGGCGGCCAGCGTGGCCTGCACGTCCTCGGCGGCCTCGGCCGGCAAGTCGCGCGCCGCCATGCGCACCTGCAGGCCCAGGATGATCGTCAGCAGGTTGCCGAAGTCATGCGCCATGCCCGAGGTCAGCTGCGCCGCAAGGTTGCGCTTGGCCGCATGCGCCAGCGCCTCGCGGGCCTGCACCTCTGCCGAGACATCGGTAGACAGGATATAGACGCCATGCCCTTCGCGGTCGGGCGTCAGGGCGATGCGGATGCGCCGCCCCGAGGTCGGATGGGTGATCTCGAACACCTGCGGATCGCCGGCCAGGGCGCGGGTCATGTAGGGCAGCAGGGTGGCGAAGGTGGGCGCGCCCAAGGCGGCCTCGACCGTCATTCCGACGATGTCGCCCGCCGCGCCGGGAAAGATCACCGGCAGGCGGCGGTTCGAGAACGTGTAGCGGAACTGCGCGTCCATATGGGCGATATGGGCGGGCACCATCTCGGTCACCTGCCGGGTGCGGGCCTCGGACCGCGTCAGGATGCGCTGCGCCTCCTGCAGGGCCGCGTTGCTGGCGGCCAGCTGGCGGTTGGCGGCGGCCAGACGCTCCGCGTTCAGCAGCACCTCCTCGGACAAGGCGTCCGAGCGGGCACGCAGCAGCGCCTCCTGGTGCTTGATCTGGGTGATGTCGGTGTAAACGGTGACCCATCCGCCCTGCGACAGCGGTGCGCCCTCGACGGCAACCCAACGGCCATTGGCACGCTTTCGCTCGAAATAATGCGGCTGAAAGGTGCGGGCCTGGGCCACGCGCAGGGCGACCGTTTCCTCGGGATCCTCCTGCGGGCCGTATTCGCCCCGCATGGCAATATACCGGATCGTGTCCTCGAAGGAGGTTCCGGGGCGGGTCAGCTCGTCCGGCAGGTCGAACATCGCCTGATACTGGCGGTTGGCGACCGCCAGCCGCAGATCGGCATCAAAGATCGACAGGGCCTGTCCGATCAGGTTCAGCCCCGACCGGGTCAGGTCGGCGCGGATCTCGGCCTGCGTCAGCGGGCCGGCCTCGGGTTCGGGCGGGTTCATCATGGGTTCCTCTGCGGGCAGCGTTAGCACCGCGCCGCCCTTTGCGGAAGCTTTGAAACATTTTGTTGGATTCCCGAAAAACTGGCGCAAGGATTGGCGCCAATGGTGAAGCGGTCATCGGGGCGGAGGAGGTCCCGGCGGCACGCGCGCAACGCGCCATGGAACCTGGGGAGGAGACATGACGGTCCAGCAGCCGCCTGTGGGCGAATTGCAATCCATTCCCGCGCTGCTGGCGCGAAATGTCGCCCGTTTCGGCCACCGGCCCGCATATCGGGAAAAGGAATACGGGATCTGGCAAAGCTGGACCTGGGCGCAGGCCGCCGAGGAGATCCGCGCCCTGGCCTTGGGCCTGCTCGCGCTGGGGGTCAGGCCGGGCGACCACCTGGCCATCATCGGCCGCAACCGGCCGGCGCATTACTGGGGCATGATCGCCGCGCAGATGTGCGGTGCGATCCCGGTGCCGCTGTATCAGGACGCCGTGGCCGAAGAGATGGCCTATGTGCTGGAGCATTGCGGGGCGCGCTTTGTCCTGTGCGGCGATCAGGAACAGGTGGACAAGGTCATCGAGGTCGAGCGCAGCACCGGCGCGCTGGCCCAGATCATCTACACCGACAGGCGCGGCATGCGGAAATACGACCATACGCGCATGAACGCCCTTGCCGACATCCAGGCCGAGGGCCGGGCCGCGGCGCAGCGGTTGGGTCCGCAACTGGACAGCCTGATCGCCGGGCTGGATTACGACAGCACCTGCGTGATGCTGTACACCAGCGGCACGACCGGCAGGCCCAAGGGCGTCGTGCTGTCCAACCGCAACATCATCGAGACGGCCCGGAACACGGCGCAATTCGACAACCTGACCCAGACGGAGGAGATCGTGGCCTATCTGCCGATGGCCTGGGTCGGCGACTTCATCTTTTCGATGGGCCAGGCCGTGTGGTCGGGATTTACCGTGAACTGCCCCGAAGGCGCGCACACGATGATGACCGACATGCGAGAGATCGGTCCGACCTATTTCTTTGCCCCTCCGCGGGTCTTCGAGGGTCAGTTGACCAGCGTGATGATCCGCATGGAGGATGCGGGCCGCATCAAGCGCTGGCTGTTCCGGCGCGGCATGGCGGTGGCGCGGCGCGCGGGCCCGGCGCTGCTGGACGGCAGGCCGGTGCCGCTGGGCGACCGCCTGGCCTATGGCCTGGGCAAGATCTTCGTCTTCGGCCCGCTCAAGAACACGCTGGGCCTGTCCCGGGTGCGCGTGGGCTATACGGCGGGCGAGGCGATCGGCCCCGAGATCTTCGATTTCTACCGCAGCCTGGGCATCAACCTGAAGCAGCTTTACGGCCAGACCGAGGCCAGCGTGTTCATTACCCAGCAGCCCGACGGGCAGGTGCGCTCGGACACGGTGGGCGTGCCCAGTCCCGGCGTGGAGGTCCGCATCGGCGAGAACGGCGAGGTCTACTATCGCAGCCCCGGCACCTTTGTCGAGTACTACAAGAACGCGGAAAGCACCGCCTCGACCAAGGACCCGCAGGGCTGGGTCGCCACCGGCGACGCGGGCTTCTTCGAAGAGGCGACCGGCCATCTGCGCATCATCGACCGCGCCAAGGATGTCGGAAAGATGGCCGACGGGTCGATGTTCGCGCCCAAGTATGTCGAGAACAAGCTGAAGTTCTATCCCAACATCCTCGAGGCCGTCGTGATCGGCAATGGCCGCGAGTACTGCACCGCGATGATCAACATCGACCTGTCGGCCGTCGGCAATTGGGCCGAGCGCAACAACATCTCCTATGGCAGCTATCAGGAGCTTGCCGGCCATCCGCAGGTCTATGCGACGATCAAGGAGCATGTCGAGGCCGTGAACCGGTCCGTGGCCGAGGACCCGATGCTGTCGGGCTGCCAGATCCACCGCTTCCTGGTGCTGCACAAGGAGCTGGATCCCGACGACGGCGAGATGACCCGCACCCGCAAGGTGCGCCGCGCGGTCATCAGCGACAAGTTCGCGGACCTGGTCACCGCCCTTTACGACGGGTCGCCAAGTATCCACACCCGCACGGAGGTGACCTACGAGGACGGCCGCAAGGGCCAGATCAGCGCGACGCTGAGGATCGAGGACGTGCAGGTCTTCGGCGAGGCGCTTCAGCACAAGGTGGCGGCCGAATGATGCAGGCTCATGAAGGGTATGTGACCGAGGATGGACGCCAGATCGGCGGCACGGTGATGGAACTGAAGAACATCACCCTGCGCTTTGGCGGCGTGGTGGCCATCAAGGACATCAGCTTCGACATCCGCCAGGGCGAGATCCGCGCGATCATCGGGCCGAACGGGGCCGGCAAGTCCTCGATGCTGAACGTCATCTCGGGCTTTTACCACCCGCAGCAGGGCGAGGTCTGGTTCAAGGGCTATCGCCGCGGGCCGATGAAGCCCTACCAGGTCGCGCGCCTCGGCATTGCGCGCACCTTCCAGAACATCGCGCTGTTCGACGGAATGTCGGTCCTGGACAACATCATGACGGGCCGGCTGAACAAGATGAAGGCGGGCTTTCTCAGCCAGGCCATGTGGTGGGGCGCGGCCGAGCGCGAGGAAAACGAAAACCGCGAGGCTGTCGAGCGCATCATCGACTTTCTGGAGATCCAGAACATCCGCAAGACGCCCGTGGGCCGTCTGCCCTATGGCCTCAAGAAGCGCGTCGAACTGGCCCGCGCCCTTGCTGCCGAGCCGCAGCTTCTGCTGCTGGACGAGCCGATGGCCGGCATGAATGTCGAAGAGAAGGAGGACATGTCCCGCTTCATCCTGGACGTGAACGACGAGTTCGGCACCACGATCTGCCTGATCGAGCACGACATGGGCGTGGTCATGGACCTGTCGGACCGGGTGGTCGTGATGGATTACGGCCGCAAGATCGGTGACGGCACGCCCGCCGAGGTCCGTGCCAACCAGGAGGTGATCGACGCCTATCTGGGAGTGGCCCATGACTGACACACGAAACAAAAGGAGCCTGTGATGGACCAGCTGATCTTTGCGGCCGAGGTGGTCTTGAACGGGCTGATGACAGGCGTGATGTACGCGTTGGTTGCCCTGGGCTTCGTGCTGATCTTCAAGGCCTCGGGCGTCTTCAACTATGCCCAGGGGGTGCTGGCGCTGTTCGCGGCGCTGACGCTGGTCGGCATCCAGAACGGGCAGGTGCCCTTTGCCCATCTGATCAACGCGGCCTTTGGCACGCATCTGCACAGCTTCGGCTGGACCGTTCCTTCGGTTCTGGCCATCGCCCTGACGGCGCTGGTCATGGTGGGACTGGCTTTCCTGATCGAGAAGCTGGTCCTGCAGCACCTGGTGGGTCAAGAGCCGATCATCCTCTTCATGGCGACGATCGGCCTTGCCTATTTCCTTGAGGGCCTGGGCGACGTGATGTGGGGCGCCGACATCAAGACGCTGGACGTGGGCCTGCCGCAGGGCATTTCCGACAGCGTCGAGCAGGTGACCGCGGCCTGGTTCGGCTATGGCTTCTTCATCGACCGCCTGGACATCTGGGCCACGGTCATCGCGGCCCTGCTGGTCGCGGCGCTGGTGGGCTTTGCGCAATACACCAAGCAGGGCCGCGCCATGCGGGCCGTGGCGGACGACCATCAGGCGGCGCTGTCGGTGGGCATCAGCCTGCGCTTCATCTGGGTCATGGTCTGGTCCATCGCGGGCTTTGTCGCGCTGGTCGCGGGCATCATGTGGGGCACGAAATCGGGCGTCCAGTTCAGCCTCTCGCTGATCGCGCTCAAGGCGCTGCCGGTGCTGATGCTGGGCGGCTTCACCTCGATCCCGGGCGCGATCGTCGGCGGGCTGATCATCGGCGTGGGCGAGAAACTCTTCGAGTTCTTCATTGGCCCGATGGTGGGCGGCGCGACGGAAACCTGGTTCGCCTATGTCCTGGCGCTGCTCTTCCTGGTGTTCCGTCCCCAGGGCCTGTTCGGCGAACGCATCATCGAGCGGGTCTAGGCGATGCGGCGGCAAACCCATGACCTTGCGAAGAACGACGCACCGCTTCTTCGTTGTCCAGATACCCCGGAGGTGCGGGGGCTGGCCCCCGCTGCCACGGCCCAGCAAGGAACTGTGCGATGATCTATCGTGAGGCAGGCGACTTCAAGACAAGCTATCGCGACGACAGCCAGACCTTTCCCATCCGGCTGGACCGGTGGGGCTATTACGCGGTGCTTGCCATCGCCTTCGGGATCATTCCCTTCGTCATCAACGATTATTGGGCGAACGCGGTCCTTGTGCCGTTCCTGATCTATGCGATCGCCGCACTGGGGCTGAACATCCTGACGGGCTATGCGGGACAGGTCAGCCTGGGCACCGGGGGCTTCATGGCCGTGGGCGCCTATTCCGTCTACAAGCTGATGACCAGCTTCCCCGAGATCAGCATCCTCGTCCACATCCTGCTGGCGGGCGGCATCACGGCCGTGGCGGGCGTGCTCTTTGGCCTGCCCAGCCTGCGCATCAAGGGCTTCTATCTGGCGGTCGCAACGCTGGCCGCGCAGTTCTTCCTGGTCTGGCTCTTCAACAAGGTGCCATGGTTCTACAACTATTCGGCCTCGGGCCAGATCACTGCGCCGACGCGCACCGTGCTGGGCCATGCCGTCACCGGACCCGCAACCAGCGCGCCCGCCAAGTACCTGGTCTGCCTGGTTCTGGCCTTCCTGCTGGCCTGGCTGGCCCGCAACCTGACGCGCGGCACCCTGGGGCGCAAATGGATGGCCATTCGCGACATGGACATCGCGGCCGAGATCATCGGCGTGGATCCCTTGCGCGCCAAGCTGTCGGCCTTTGCCGTCAGCAGCTTCTTCATCGGCATCGCGGGTGCCCTGCTGTTCGCGGTCTACCTGGGCGCGGCCGAGGTGGGCGAGGCCTTTGGCATCAACAAGAGCTTCCTGGTCCTGTTCATGATCATCATCGGCGGGTTGGGCAGCATCTTCGGGAGTTTCGCGGGCGCCGCCTTCATGGTGCTGCTGCCCGTCCTTCTGAAGAACGTGCTGGTCGGCAGCTTTGGCTGGCCCACCGATCTGGCCGCCCATATCGAACTGATGATCGTCGGCGCCCTGATCGTGACCTTTCTGATCGTCGAGCCGCATGGGCTGGCGCGCTTGTGGGCGCTGACCAAGGAAAAGCTGCGGCTCTGGCCGTTCCCGCACTGACCAACAAGACCGGGCAACCGGCAGATCCAACTTGGGGAGGAGAACCCGAATGAAGACCAAACTGACCGCACTTGTGGTGGCGGGCATCATGGCGGCAGCGCCCGCGATGGCCGACCTGGTGGTGCCGAACCTCAGCTATCGCACCGGCCCCTACGGGGCCAACGGCACCCAGTACGCCGACGGGTTCAACGACTACTTCACGCTGTTGAACGAACGCGACGGTGGCATCGGCGGCGAACGGATCCAGGTGCCCGAATGCGAGACGGCCTATAACACGGAAAAAGGGGTCGAATGCTACGAGGCGACCAAGGACACCGGCGCGCTGGTCTATAACCCGCTGTCGACGGGTATCACCTACCAGCTGATCCCCAAGGTGGCGGTGGACAAGAAGGTCCTCTACACGCCGGGCTATGGCCGCACCTCGGCCAAGAACGGCCGCGTCTTCGAATGGGTCTTCAACGCGCCCGCGAACTATTGGGACGGCGCCTCGGTGGCGGTCAAGCATCTGCTGGATGAAAACAACGGCAGCCTGGAAGGCAAGAAGATCGCGCTGGTCTATCACAACAGCGCCTATGGCAAGGAGCCGATCCGCACGCTGCAGGACCTGGCCGAAAAACACGGCTTCACCCTGACCGAACTGCCGGTCGAGGCGCCCGGGCAGGAACAGAAGAGCCAGTGGCTGCAGATCCGCCGCGACCGCCCCGATTATGTGATCATGTACGGCTGGGGCGTCATGAACCAGGTCGCCATCCAGGAAGCGGCGAACATCCGTTTCCCGATGGAGAACTTCATCGGCATCTGGTGGGCGGGTTCGGAAATCGACGTGCGGCCCGCGGGTGCGGGGGCCGACGGCTACAAGTCGGTCACCTTCAACGGCGTCGGCATGGACTATCCGCTGTATGACGACCTCAAGACGCATGTCATCGATCCGGGAAAGGCCAGCCAGGGCGGGCAGCATGTGGGGTCGGCGGTGTATTCGCGCGGCATGTACGCGGCCGTGGTCATCGCCGAAGCGATCCGCAAGGGACAGGAGCTGGCCGGGACCTCGGCCATCACGCCCGAACAGCTGCGCGAGGGCTTCGAGAACCTCGACATCACGCCCGCGCGCCTGGAAGAGATTGGCCTGCCGGATTTCGGACCCGAGATCAAGCTGAGCTGCGACAACCACGGCGGCAGCGGCATGGCGCGCATCCAGCAGTGGGACGCCAGCGCGGGCAAGTGGAACCTGATCACCGAGTTCACCGAGCCCGACCAGGAGGTCGTGCAGCCGCTGATCGAGGAAGACAGCCAGGCCTATGCCACCGAGGCAGGCATCACGCCGCGCGACTGCTGATGCAATTGCCCGGCGGCGGGTTCCGCCGCCGGGTCCTTTGAACCGAAAGGGGCCGCCCATGTTCGATGCCGAGACCCGCGACACGCTGCTGGACGTCAACAATATCGAGGTGATCTACAACCACGTCATCCTGGTCCTGAAGGGGGTCAGCCTGACCGTGCCCAAGGGCGGCATCACCGCGCTTCTGGGGGGCAACGGGGCCGGCAAGACGACGACGCTCAAGGCCATCTCGAACCTTCTGGCCAGCGAGCGGGGCGAGGTCACCAAGGGCAGCATCACCTATCGCGGCGAGAACGTGGCCGGATCGAACCCCGCGACCCTGGTCAGCCGCGGCATCATCCAGGTGATGGAGGGCCGCCACTGCTTCGAGCATCTGACCGTCGAGGAGAACCTCTTGACCGGCGCCTATACCCGCCGCGACGGCAGCGCTGCGATCAAGCGCGATCTGGAGATGGTCTATGACTATTTCCCGCGCCTGCGCGAGCGGCGCAAGAGCCAGGCCGGTTACACCTCGGGCGGGGAACAGCAGATGACGGCCATGGGCCGGGCCTTGATGTCGAGGCCCGAGATGATCCTGCTGGACGAGCCGTCGATGGGTCTGGCCCCGCAACTGGTCGAGCAGATCTTCCAGATCGTGAAGGCCGTGAACGAGGGCGAGGGCGTGACCTTTCTGCTGGCCGAGCAGAACACCAACGTCGCCCTGCGCTTTGCCCATTACGGCTATATCCTGGAAAACGGTCGCGTTGTGATGGACGGCCCTGCCGACCAGCTGCGCGAAAACCCAGACGTCAAGGAATTCTACCTGGGCATGTCGGACGAGGGGCGCAAGTCGTTCCGCGATGTGCGCAGCTATCGCCGCCGCAAGCGCTGGCTGGCCTGAGGAACGTATCATGGCATATTACGACGACCTGGAAACCCGTGACGAGGCCGCACGGGCCGAGGCCCTGGCATCCGCCTTGCCCGCCGCTCTCGCGCGCGCCAGGACCGCGCCTGCGCTGGCGCGTCTGCTGCGCGACGTGGACCCGGCCCTGGTTACAGACCGCGCGGCGCTGGCCCGTCTGCCCGTGATCCGCAAGGCCGAACTGTCCGCGGCGCAACGAAAGGCGCCCCCGTTCGGCGGCTATACCACACGGCTGGCGACCGAGTTCGACCATGTCTTCCAGAGCCCCGGCCCGATCTATGAACCCGGTCGCCGCGATGGGGACTGGTGGCGGCTGGGGCGGTTCCTGCATGCGGCTGGGGTGGGGCGGGGCGACATCGTTCAGAACTGCTTTGGCTATCACCTGACACCGGCGGGGATGATGTTCGAATCCGGCGCCCGCGCGGTCGATGCGGCCGTGCTGCCCGCCGGCACCGGGCAGACCGAGCTTCAGGTCCGTGCAGCCGTTGACATCGGCACCACCTGCTATGCGGGCACGCCCGATTTTCTCAAGGTGATCCTGGATCGGGCCGACGAGATGAACGAACGGGTGGGGTTCACCAAAGCCGTGGTGGGCGGGGGTGCGCTGTTCCCGTCGCTGCGCCAGCTGTATGCGGACCGCGGGATCGCTACGCGG
>Ga0194112_10010614_pt1 | contig 11538 bp, 9 predicted proteins | sample TA2MahC400mmetaG_FD_146191 | JGI IMG/M metagenome (GOLD analysis project Ga0194112, IMG submission 146191) | Freshwater microbial communities from Lake Tanganyika, Tanzania - TA2015016 Mahale Deep Cast 400m | ecosystem: Environmental > Aquatic > Freshwater > Lake | place: Tanzania: Lake...
TATACATATCACTCGTTCTAATATTCATAATGCTGTCATCAACTAGTTTTCATTTAACCAACGTAACTCAATATAATTATAATATTATCCATACAAATGAAGATAACGCTTTAGCAAGTAATTGGCTTAAAAATCATGATCCCCAATATAAAAATAAAATAATTTATTCCACTATGTGGCCATACACTGCTTGGTATTTAAAGACCAATGTTAAAATGATGCCTATTTTTAAAGATAATCAGACTTTTTATAATGGAGTGAAAGAATACACATTTAATCCTCAAAGTAGTATTGCAATGAACCGTGAATTGGAAAATAATAATGCTGATTACTTTTTTTGTGAATATTTTATTTGTCAAGGATTGAATTTACCCTCATATAAGCCCATTAAACAATTTAGAACTATAGTTATATATGAAAAATCAAACAAATCGAAATAGAACAATATTATTCCCATAAAAATAATAGGAAAATCCATTAACCTTTAGAACTAGGCCTGATAATGATATCACCATTTAATTCACAATTTGATAATATTACCAGTATGAAGGAAGCATTAATACTAAATGGTACGAGATTAGATTGATTCTGATAAATGGTGTAGTATATCTACAAAAAGAGAATTTTTGATTAAATTAATAGGTTTTGATTATTTTTTACAGATCTATATTATGATGGTTTGTTAATTCGTTGGAATTAAGCAATTAAAAACCATTTTTCCAATGAAGATAGTCTCATGTCTTTTGAAATGGACCTCTAAAAACAAAAAATTAACCAGTTGACGACCATATTTAACATTAATGATAGAGAAAAGATAGGATTTGTTAATTATATAAACGTTTTATGGAATCATATTTAGGTGACTTTAGATGAAAATCGGAGTTATAACATCTGCTTATCCTGAATTTGAGGATGATCCTCATGGTATTTTTGTGCATCGTTTGATGAGGGAGATAAGCGAACAGGGCCATGATGTACGTGTTATTGCTCCTTTTGCAGGGGGAAAAACGAAATACGTGCTTGAAGGGGTGAATGTGGAAAGATTCCATTATTTTTATCCTAGAAGATTTCAGAGGCTATGTGGTAGATCAGGCATGATCGATAATGTTAAAGAAGGTATTGTTGTCAAATTTCAGGTTTTAACTTTTGTTTTCTTTAATATCATAAATTCTTTAAGGAAATTGAAAGATGTGGATTTAATTCATGCGCACTGGTTGATTCCAAATGGATTTGGTGCTTTATTCCTTAAAAAGATCCATAAAATTCCGTATATAAGCACAATATATGGAGAGGAAGTTTATTTATCAAAAAGTTACAAATTTGGATTTTTAATGCGGAGTTTTGTTGAAAATTCTACGAGATCAATTGCAATCAGTGACGCAACGTTCAAGAGCTGTATGGATATTGGACTTAAAAAAGATAAATTCGAAATAATCCCCTTCGGTGTTGACAACAAATTTTTTAAGCCATTAAGTATAGATAGAGAGAAAAATAAATTCCAGATACTTTCTGTTGGTTATCTAATAGAACGAAAAGGTTTTGAATACTTAATAAAGTCCATGAAGGATGTTTTAAAAAAATATAAAGGTGTAAAATTAAAAATAGTTGGTTCAGGGCCATTGGAAAAAAAGCTTAAAAAAGTTGTCCATGATTTAGAATTAAATGGGAACGTCGAGATCCTTGAAAATGTTTCAGATGAAGAATTATTGAAATTGTATAATTCATCTGACCTTTTTGTACTTCCATCCATTATAGATTCTCAAGGAAATACAGAAGGTCTGGGAGTTGTTTTGCTTGAAGCTATGGCGTGCGGTTTGCCAGTTATTGGGTCTGATATTGGTGGGATACCGGATATAATCGAGGATGGGGAGACTGGACTTTTGGTTGGGGAGAAGGATGTTGAGGGACTCTCTCGAGCAATAATTGGTTTAATTGAAAATGAAAATTTGAGGGAGAAACTTGCCATTAAAGGATCTGAACTGGTTACTGAGAAATTTAGTTGGTATAAAGTTGCTGAAAGTTATTTGAAAGTTTATAGGTTAATAGATTAAAATAAGATTTAAATGAGCACTACTCGAAGAATAGCTAAAAATACAACTGTATTGTCTTTTTCTCAAATTGTAAGCTACATTTTGGTCTTTTTCTATACGATATACATTGCTCGTTTTCTCGGTGCTGATGGATTTGGTATATTATCAGTAAATCGTAAAGTTAAGTGATATTTTATGCAGGGTGTTATATTATTCTATGACAACAAAAAACACCCTGCGTGATAAGTTATTGAATGGTGATGTATTAAATCTTTCGGTAGAGATAATTAGAGACATGTTAGGACTGGATTCAGGGCCAAATATTATCTACAGCGATGAAACAATCATTTACCACCTTATTAATGCTTGCACTTCTCAGACCAGTATTAATCAAGTTTGTACAAGCTGTCCCGATGGTCCTGTGGAAGGAACCATTAGGTACAGGCTTCGGAATTTTGATTTAGAGGAATTTCAACAGGCATTTAATCAGAGTCTGAAGTGTAATGTCATGAAAACATTACCCAGGAAAGCCCAGTCTTTTGCCATTGATTTTGTTAACATACCATTTTATGGAGAAGAAGAAAACACGGGAGACACCATCAGAACCAAACCAAAGCAGGAACCAGCAGATTTTATGCCTACGCTTCCATATATCTAATAAAAAGGAACAAACGCTACACTCTGCCGTGAAATACATACGCAGCGGAGAAAGCCTAAAAGACACCATAAACTTCCTCCTAAAAGAAATAGAGAGTGTTGGGCTTAAAATAAAAGGACTTTACCTTGACCGGGAATTCTCCACGGTAGAGGTCATAAACCATCTCCAAGAGAAACAAACACCCTTCATCATGCCCTGCATTCCAAGAGGAAGAAGTGGAGGCATACGGAACCTATTCAAGGGAGAAAAAGCTACTCCACAGAATATACAATGCGTTCACCGAAAGGAGAAGCCACCTTTCAAATCAATATAGTGGTGAAATACTCTAAAGGCAAATACAAACGGGAAGGACTGAAATACTTCGCTTACACCGTATACAATATGGACATGCCCTTAAATAAAACTTTTAAAGAGTACCGGAAGCGTTTCGGTATCGAATCCAGCCATAAACTGATGAACAGCGTTAGAGCAAGAACAACATTCAAAAAGTCCGTGCTCAGATTGCTCTATGTCGGATTAGGCTTCTTCCTGAGGAACATCTGGATCTACCTCCAATGGACCTATCTCAGCATCCCTCGAAGAGGAGGTCGGAAACCAGTACCTTGGACCTTCAAAACCATGCTAAGACAAATTACCCGAAAAATCGAGGAAAAAATCGGATTCCAAGACTGGATGCCCCCCTCTCACCCATCTACTCCATCATAAATTTCCGAAAAAATCCGGAAAGAAAGGCTAAAACACAGGATTAACCATTATAACCAGAACCCAGCTTAAATAAAACTAAATAGACTTATAACATAAAAAAAGGTGTTAAACACCAACTTATAAAACCAATAAGCATTTTAGAACAAATTTATAAAATTACTTTACGAAGTACTGATTATCATTTGCTTTAGCCTTTTCCGGAATTTTTTCCTTTTTCGCTGATTTAAGTTTAAGCACTTTAACTGTAAGAGAAGTAGCGCGAAATAAATCATTAGCAAAAAATATATTGGAAATTTGTTATTAATTAAAATAATTCTGGCAACTTTAACATTTGGTTTGATAAAATTTTTCGTAAATTTATTTGGTTATCCTCAAGAAACTGTTTTAGTGGTTTATTTTGTTTCATATCAGTTATTTTTACCTCAATTTCCGGAATTTTTTATTATATATCCCAAGCTCATGAAAAATTGGAATATCAGTCCTTAGGGTAAATTCTAAATTTATTTTGATATTTTCTGGTGTAATTTTTGCAATAAAGTTTGGATTTGGTGTGGTAGGGTTCTCTTTTTTATATTTAGTTTCAAGTGTAATAGTCCTGTTTTACAATCTTATTATTTGCTTCTGGAAATTTTCAATCCCAAAAATAGAATATGATAACGAATTTTGAAAAATTACACTTAAAGAATCATTGCTATATGGAATTACTGGAATTCAGTATGTTATATACGTACATTTATTTATAATGCGCTCTTATCTTCAAGGTAATGACGTTGTTGGTTGGTAAAATGCGGCTTATAACTTGGTTCTTTTTCTATTTTTTATTCCTAGCACCATCAACATTACCCTTTTTCCTTCTATGTCAAAATTTCATATTTCTTCACATGATTCATTGAGATTAATGAATGATAAATATTTCAAATTTATGATTATAACTGTAATTCCAATTAGAGTGGCAACAACGCTTTTGACGAATAAAATAATCATTGATACTATTCGGCACAGGAGATACACAATCGATAATTGCTTTACATATCTTGGTCAGGACAATTATATTTACTTGGAGTGCCCCGTTTGCAAGATTGTTAGAGGCCACAGACAAGCAGTTAATAATGACTAAAATTGCTGGCATAAGTGTGGTGGTGAATATTTTACTTAATTTAGTTCTGATTCCTAAATTCAGTTTAATAGGTGCAACTATATCAACGGTTTTAACTGAAATAATTCTTGTGGGTAGTATTTTCCGAATCAACTATAATTTTGGTTATGGTATTCCAATTAAAAAAAAATTCTAGATGATCTGCTATAAATAATTTCTGCTAGCTTAGTTATGGCTATGTTTATTCTGTTTTTTATAGATTTGAATTTATTATTTTAGTAATTTTAGCTACTTTAGGTACTTTACAACCTTATTAGCTGTTAAAGAAGTTGATAATGAAGATATAAGTATAATCAAAAAAGTCTTAAATAAATGATATTTAGAAAAACTAGGTTTAATACAAGTCTAAAATTAATCAATTCCTTAGTAATTATATTTGATACCTTATTACAATCATCTTCGATTTAATTTAAATGAAATAGGATAATTTTGTGGGAGCAATTGTAAAAATGTATATAAGAGATTTATACTATTTAGATAAGTGAGGAAGTTATATGAATAATTTGAACAATAATTTTTTTAGTCCATCTCACAACAAAATAATTAGATTAATTGGTAAACAAAAGAAAGTCTTAGATGTAGGATGTTCAGATGGTAATCTATCTAAAAATTTGAGAATAAATGAATGTGAAGTTTTTGGTATTGAGATAAATGATAAAACAGCTCACTTAGCGAAAAGATATTGTCAAGAAGTATTTGTGGGAGATGTAGAATCAATAAAATTAAATAGTAAATATGACAATTTTTTTGATTTTATTGTATTTGCCGATGTTTTAGAGCATTTAAAAGAACCTGCAGTAGTACTTCGAAGATTTAGAAAATATCTTAAAGATGATGGTCAGTTAATAGTATCAATACCTAATATAGCACATTGGAGAATGCGACTAAAACTTTTATTTGGGAATTTTGAATATGAAGATCAAGGTTTATTAGACATAGGACATCTGAGATTTTTCAATGAAAAAAGTGCAAAAAAACTTCTTTCAGATAATGGGTTTGAAATTTCCAAGTTTGACATAAATTTTGCAGATTCATTAAAATATGCCAATATTCTTCATTCAATTGGAATTAGGAGACCGAACTTTTTTGGATTTCAGTTTTTGATGGTTGCTAAGAAAAAAGATCTTAGTTGAGTATTTTTAAATATTTTATTTAGAATTAATTTTTTAAGATTAAAAAGCCGATAATAATTGGATAAAAAAAATAATTTTGAACCGCAATTAAAGGTTCAAAACATAAGTGGAAAAATGAATTATCCTCAAGTTTCTATTGTAGTACTTAATTGGAATGGCTGGGAAGACACCATAGAATGCCTTGAATCCTTATATCAAATCAATTATCCTAAATATGATGTTATAGTGGTAGACAACGGTTCTGAAGATGATTCTATAAATAACATCAAGAAATATTGTAATGGTGAAATGGAGGTTAAATCAAATTTTTTTACTTATAATCTAACTAATAAACCAATTAAAATTATTGAATTCAAAAAAGAAGAGTCCGAATTCTTAAGAAAAGAAACATTAAATTTGCCTTCAAATAAAAAGCTAAATTTAATAAAAAATGATGAGAACTATGGATTTGCAGAAGGAAACAACATTGGAATGATTTATGCGCTCCAGTTTTTAGGTCCAGATTATGTTCTTCTTTTAAATAATGATACATTTGTTGATAAACATTTTCTTGAAGAATTAGTCAAGGTTGCAGATGAAGATGCAGAAGTCAGTAGTGTTCAGTCATTACTTTTGAAGCCGGGGGGTAAACTAGTAGATTCAATGGGCCAGGAACTGTTAATATGGAGTGCACGAGATATTGGAATGGATTCAAAGAATAAAAAATTAACCAAAAATAGGGAAATATTTGGTGCTTGTGCTGCTGCAGCTCTTTATAGATCTAAGGCATTGAAAAGAGTGGGATTATTCGATAAAGATTTTTTCGCAATTTATGAGGATGTGGATTTGTCTTGGAGGATTAGATTAGATGGGTTTAAATCGGTTTTAGCAGTTAATTCTATCGTTTATCATAAGAGAAACATATCTAAAAGTGTATCGAAGTTACAAAACATGGATTGGATGCTGAACCCGGATGAAAGATGGTATCATCTAACCAAGAACATGATGATTTTAGCTATCAGATACCATCCCTCTTCTTTCCTGTCAAACCCCAAATATCTCTTCAAACTACTTTCAACATTATTAGGATCTTTTTATTTTTCTTTAAGGGAAAAAAAACTCAAAAAAACCTTTAAAATAATCAGAAAGAATTTCAAAATCAGAAAAAACTTGAATAATAATTCTAGACTAAAGGATTTACAAAAGAAATGGATAAGTTGATTTAATGGCTTTTAATGCCATTATACAATCCTTGATAATAAGATAGGAATAAATGCTGATTCCTATAATAAATACTGATGCCTAAAGGAAAAATAACTGCACAAAAAACCTGATAAACCACAAAAATCCAGTAATCACTCTGTTTAGCCCATTTTCTCATAAAAATCCACCGGTTCCGGGTTATATAATACAATCCAACCGGCTTCGAGATTCCCCCTCCTGAGCGGGAGACTTTATGCCACACATTCGCATTGGGCACGTATAAGGTTTTGTAACCTGCCTTGTTGGCTCGGAGGGTCCAGTCGCTTTCTTCAAAGTATAGGAAGTATTTCTCATCCATCAAACCTATTTTATGGATAACCTCGGTTTTAATGAAAAATGCAGAGCCACTGATATATTCAACTTCTCTCTGTTCATCGTACTGGCCTTTATCTAGTTCATTAGTCGCTATTTGTATGCCACGGCTCAGTTTCCAGGATATCTTGCATCCTGCACTCCAGATAACATCAGGTTCATCATAGTAGTAGATTTTAGAGCCTAAAATACCAACATCTTCATTTGTGTTGCTAGTATCTACTAATTCTTTTAAGAAATTCTTATCCACAACGGTATCATTGTTTAAAAGTAAAATGTAGTTTGGATTTAAGTTTTTAAGGGCGAATTTGATCCCGACATTGTTTCCACCAGGGAAACCAAGATTATCTTCATTTTTTATTAGTATAAGCTGTTTATGGATTGAATTATTTATTTTGCCGGCATTTTCAGGATCTTTTTTTTTATAATTTATTTCATCAGTATTTTGACTATCAAATTTGATATCACTTTCTAAAACCTTAATTGGTTTATTATCTGGATTATATTCGAAAAAACTGGATTCAACTTGCAATCCACCGGAACAGTATTCCCTGATTTTTTTAAGAGAATCATCTTCTGAAGCATTATCCACAACGATAACATCATATTTAGGATAATTGATTTGATATAAGGATTCAAGGCATTCTATGGTGTCTTCCCAGCCGTTCCAGTTTAGAATTACTATTGAAACTTTTGGGTTCTCCATAAAATCACCATAATCTTATTATTTTAGATTATAAATCCCATTTTAAGAAGTTGAATTTTATTAGAACAAATATGTTAAATTAAATAGGATTTTTAGTTAATATCAGCTCATTTCAATTTTTTCTTAATTATCCGGTTTTCCTTCTGGATTACATATATTTCTCTTTTTAGAAGACTTATTTGGGTTGCAACGAATCCGAAGATCAGGATTTGTATCCCTGATAGTATTGTAAGCACCATGAACAACATAAGTGGTCTTGTAGGGTCGAGTGCATGTATGAGGTATAAGTAGAAGAGATAAATTGCGCTTACGATTCCAATGAAACACAATATTAACCCAATTGCGCCGAACAAGATCATTGGCTTTTCATAAAAGGTGAATAATAGGTGCGATACAGTAGTTGATTTGATTTTTATTTTTGATTTTCCCATTTTTCTACCTTTCAGAGTTACTGGAATCTCTTTTATTTTAAAACCTATGGCATTTGCCTTTGACAGTATTTCAGGGTTTATCTCAGTACCATTCGACTCCAACTCTATTGAATCTAAAACTTCTTTTCTATACGCCCTAAAAATACCAGTTACTGTGCTAATGTTCTCTGTCATGGCATATCCCACAATTTTATTTGCAATTTTGCTTATAAATAATCTTGAAAATGGAATACCTTCTGTTTTTCCACCTGCCATGTACTGGGATCCAACTACAATATCAATGGATTCATCCTTAAGTTCATTAATTAGATTGGGTATAAATGAAGGATCGTAGCTTAGATCTGCATCTATGCTCACTATTATGTCACCTGTAGCATTTTCAAAACCAGTTCTTAATGATCTGCCCATTCCCATATTTACAGGATGTCTCAGCAGATGCATATTGTGATTCTCCACTGCAATTCTGCCAGCTAAATTTGAGGTATTATCTTGGCTGCCATCGTCTATTACGATGATTTCATAATTTTCGTAATTTTTTAAAACATCTTCAACTTCATATAATGTCGTCAAAACATTGTCCTCTTCATTATACATAGGAATGATTACAGAGATTTTCATTATATAAATTAGAGGTTTTTTTAGCTATATACTTTTTTTCTAAAGCAGTAAAAATTTGAAGAATTGAATGAGTTACATATTTTTAATAGAAAATGAATTAAAGACTAGAAAAGCTAGCTTACCCAAGTTATAAACATAAAAAGATATGGTGATACTAAAAAATAGGATTAAATTTGTTTAAATTAGAGTCTGTGTTTTAATGGCGAAGATACCGTGGATTAATGAGAAAATTTATTTTGGATAGATCTAGTCTTTGAATTCTTTAATGAATAAGAATAGATTATTAAGGTGCCACTTATTAGGATTTCTAAGGGTAGGCTTACTAACAAACCCCGGTCTTCTTTAACCTCAAATAGATAAAATAAAAAGGTAAAAATGGATAATAGCAGGAATATAAGGATAATTTTAGAATCTTTAATCTTAAATAAATATAAACTGAGGGGAATTATTATGGGAAATGCGATAAATAGAGCTCTGAAAATATCTGTTGAAATGAAAATTTGCAAGAATATGAAAGGCAAAACATACAACGATCTCTTTAAAAATTGATTATCAATATATTTGAAATTATATAAGCTGATGACCCACAATGTTCTGAAAGCTAAATAAGGATTAAAAATTATTGAATCAGTTTTTAAATGATGTGATATAACTTTTTTTATTGTAATTAATAAAAAAGAGCTTGTAAAACCAAAATAGTATCTAATACCAATAAAGAATGTTAATGCAGGTATTATCATTATGATGGTTGATTTTATTGCATTAGTGTTTCATTTTCTAATTTACATAAAAAATATAATGGTGTTGTAAATAATATTGTTTCTTTATTTAGAACTCCCAGAATGAGAGAAAGGAGATATAGTTTGTCATTTTTGCATATATTGCGTAAAATGCTATTAAAAAGAATAAAAATGATAATGAATCGACGAGGGGTATGTAGTACATGGATAAGATGACTGTAGGTGCTAATAGAAAAAATAAAACTCCCACAAAGCTGATGGTAGAAGTGAAATTAAGTTTTTTGAGATAATAATAAAGCAATACACTAGTTGAAACTAATCCTGTAGATTTACAAGAGCAAAACCCGACATATGATCAAGAGGGAGCAAATAAACCAAAATCGGTGTTAGTATTCTGTACATGTAGGGTGCACAAATACTTTTGAAAGGATCATAGGACATTTGGAGATATATTGAGGAATCCAACTGGATGTTTACCAAATCCCCATACAAAATTAACTCCTAGGTATAAAATACATAACAGGATAAAGGTAACGAATAGAAATGCCAATGGAAATTCAAATTTTGAAAAAGATCTATTGAATTTGTTCCTAATTTTTTTCATCAGAAATAATCCCCCCAAAATATTATCATAAATCAATAATATATCCTTTCAGAGAATATCTCATATTTGATATATTTTCTCAATCCTGTTTACGTATTTGAAAATATGATGGTAAAATGTTAAAAAAAGAAAACCTAACAAAAATTACGGTTATTCTGTTCATATTTTTACTTGGATTTATTCTCAGAGCAGAATCAGCAAACCTTTATGGAATTCCAGATAAAGAAAAACAATTCTATAAAGATGAAAATGGCATTCCTTATGCTTATGATATGGACTCTTACTACAACTACAGATTAACAAAGAATTATCTTGACCATGGTTATTTAGGAGATGCTATAAAAGATGGTAGGGAGTGGGATTTTCACTCCTATTATCCGCCTGGAGTGCCTATGGATTATCCTCCCCTTATTGTCTATGTTACAGCCTTTTTCTATAAAGTTATAAATCTATTCTTAAAATTACCTCTTTTTACTGTCTGTTTTTGGTTACCTGCCTTTTTAGCACCATTATGTGGTATTCCTGCATATTTATTTGTAAGAAGGCTTGCAAATGACTATGGGGGGATAGTTGCAGGTATTTTAACAGTAATGTCACTTATATATTTTATAAGGACCGTACCAGGGTTCTTTGATACTGATATGTTCAATGTCCTTTTCCCTTTTTTAGTGGTGTGGTTTTTTGTTGAAGCATTTTATGCTGATGATACTAAAAAAAGTATGTATTATGCATTTTTATCTGGATTTTCCATGTTTATTTTTTCCTTGGCATGGAATGGGTGGCAATATTTATTATATGTAATATCATTCGTTAGTATTTTCTATATTATCTGGTGCAAATTAAAAGAAAGAAATGTTAGGAATAGTCTATATGTTTTTGGTATATTTTTGTTTACTAACATCATTTTAATCTGTGTTTTTACTGGTTTCTTAAACATCGTTAAGGTTTTTTTGGGTCTTTTTGAATTTGTAAAGTTAGCTGGGGGCCAAAACTTGTGGGCACCTTGGCCAAATACATACATTTCTATAGTTGAGCTACAATATCCCTCCTTAGTGGATGTTATAAATGGTTTAGGACCTTCTTTGTTAGTATTGGGCATCTTTGGCCTTTTTGTAATGTTTTTCATAATAAAAAAGAAAGATAAATCTAAAAAACCTTTAAATATTGATTGGTTTTTTTATTTATTAATTTTTGCATGGATTT
>Ga0194112_10010620_pt1 | contig 11535 bp, 5 predicted proteins | sample TA2MahC400mmetaG_FD_146191 | JGI IMG/M metagenome (GOLD analysis project Ga0194112, IMG submission 146191) | Freshwater microbial communities from Lake Tanganyika, Tanzania - TA2015016 Mahale Deep Cast 400m | ecosystem: Environmental > Aquatic > Freshwater > Lake | place: Tanzania: Lake...
CTCTTCTGTCGGGTGTTCCTGACCCAGAAAGACCGTTGTAAACTCCAGATCCGTTGAAAACTCTTCCAGACAATACAATTCCACCATATAGTTCACCGACTGCGCTCCATCCACTCTGACAGTTACTGGATAGTACAAATCCACTTCCGGATAATGGATAAAGGTCGAATCCGCAGGATTGAAAGAATAGCCCTCTCCAGCAGGTGGATTGTAGTTGAAGTTGGGAAATACTACCGCGGTTTTGGGAACCTTGGTCTCTGCTCTGATCGTTTTGTTGTATCCCGGTATGGTGACTTCCACCCGATAGGTAAAGTCCGGTTGGATGATGTGTGCTACGGGGTCTGCATAAAAAACAATCGTTCTGTCCGAGTCAGGCATGGGAAAGATTACCGGCACCAAAGTAAAGCTGAGAGTATCGTTGGCTGGAGATATCTGAGTAATTGTTACAGTGGCATCGGTTACAAAGAGTTCTGCGGAATTGAGGTTGGAAAGTGATGAGCTTTTGCCTACCCAGACAGGATTTTCCAATCCGATAGTCTCCCCAGCTTTGAGAATGGCATTGAGAGTATAATGCGACTGGGTAAAGCGGTCTGAGGAGACAAAGTCGCTACATCCTGTCAGAAATATGCTGATGAGGAGGAACAGGATTGAAAAGATAAGATTCCTGCCTGCGCAGGAATGACAACTTTCAGGTTTTCTACCTACATATGAATGACAGCTTTCCAAATTCCTGCCTGCGCAAGAATGACGGGTGCTTGAATTTCTGCTGCTGTCAGAATGACTTTCAAATTTGTTTGTATTTTTCATGATTTCACCTTACCATTTTATATTAACGCCAATGAACGGCACAAAGGGAAATTGCCCGCTGTCGGACTTCTTTAGGACATAACTGTCGCTATTCTCATCGTACATAATATAATAGTTTCTGCTGCCGATGTTCTTATGATTAAAGACATTAATGACTTCCAGATAGGGTTCAAAAGTGCCCCAGCTTTTATTCCATTCTGTCTTAAAACTCAAGTCCAGACGGCTGTAAGCAGGCAGACGCACTCTGTCCTTGTAGCTGTATAAAATCTGAAACTGCTCTCCGTCAAAGAACACGCCCTCAGGAACAGAGGTGGGCTGTCCTGTGGAATAGGCATAATTAAGACCCAGTCTGATATCGCCACCCCATAACTGCCAGCCTGTGTTTTCTGTCAGTTTGTAAGTCTCGACGACATTCAATTGATGCGTTTTGTCGTATAGAGGGTAGAAATACTGTGCCTGAGCATTCTGAGGATTGATATTGGTGCTTGTAATCTTGCGTCGTGTGCTGCTGAGGGTATAACCGATGAAACCTTCAAAGCCCAGCCAGTCCGTCCTTAACTGCGTATCCACGCCATAGGTGAAACCCTTGCCGACATTAAATGTATCCCTCAATTGCCCGGTCTGATTGTTCCAGGTGTAATCCGTAGCTGGATTGAACTCCAACAGATTGCGGTAGGTCTTGTAATATAGCTCAACATCAAGGGCAAACTTGGACGAAAGCTCGTTTTTGTATCCCAAGATGTAGTGGTCGGAGATGCCGGGCTTTAGACTGCCATCTAAAGGAAACCATAAATCAAAAGGAGTGCTTACCCCCATAGACATCAGTGTCAGATACTGGTAATATCTGCCATAACTGACAAAGACATTCTCCGCAACGTCCAGTTTCCTGCGAAAAGAAATGCGTGGTTCCAGATTAACGTAATTCGCTTCAGGACAACTTGGCAGATTTATAAACAATGATTTGTAATAAGACAGTCTCAATCCAGGTTGTAAAGTCCAAAACTCGTTCCAATCCCAGATATCCTGAACATAAGCAGAACTCGTCAGAGACGAGACCTTTACGTCGGGCAGGGAATTGGGGTCAATCTGGTATCGTGTTTTCACCAGAAGTTTGGTGTTGTTCCATTTGAATTCAGTGCCGAAGTCCAACTGGTGGTTGTTACTGGTCTTCCATGAATAGATACCCTTCAGGGATATGTCATCTATGGAATTCATTCTGTTAAAGACTTCTCCGTTTTGAGATATTTGCCTCACATTGCTTTCAAACTGGCTGCCGGCAAGCACAAACTGGGAAAACAGCTTTGGATTAAAGATATGCATCCATTGTGAAGAAAAGGTGCGGTTGCCCCAGTCAATATGCAGAATATCGCCGATATCTATTTCCAGATTGTCCTTACCGAAATACATACTGGTGCTGACCTTGTCTTTGCTGTTAATGTCCCAGTTCAGTTTCCAGTGCCCGTCATAAAAATAATAATCCGGCAAATCAAAAGCTTGCTTCAGAATATCCAGATACGTTCTGCGAAAAGAGCCCATGTAAGAGCCGCTTTCTGAACCGATGCGCCATGGTCCTTCCACTGTGGAACTGGCAGAAATCAAACTCAGGCGTGCCACACCCTGATGGTAATTGCGGTTGCCCTGACGGTTGGTAACATCAAGTACAGACGATAATCTACCGCCGTACTTTGCCGGATAACCGCCTTTGATAAGCTCCACGCTTTCCACAGCGTCGGTATTGAATGTACTGAATATCCCTCCGAAGTGGTTGGGATTATAGACGTCTATGTCATCAATCAAAATCAGGTTCTGGTCAGGACTACCACCTCGCACATAAAGCCCGCTGGAAAAGTCTGATATTGGCGTAACACCGGGCAGAGTCAGAATGCTTCTAAAGATATCCGCTTCCGCCACTGAAACGGTATTCAGGATATCTTCCGTTGTCTGGGTAACGGTGCTGACCTTGATATGCGGAGTATTGACATCGTCTTTTCCGTTCTGGCTGGCGGTTACGACCACTTTACTCAACTCAATAGCAGATTTTTCCATTTCAATATCCAGCGCAAAGTTCTCAATTACTTCTTTTATGGAAAAGGAGCGTTCCACTCTGGCATAAGATAACAAAGTAGCTACCAGCTTGTAAGTACCGGGTGCGTTTACGTTTATAACATAGTATCCTTTCTTGTTGGTTTGAGTACCGGCTTTGGTTTCCACAATCCGGACATTTACGTACTGCAAAGGCTCTGCGCTGTCCTTGCGGGTGATAAATCCGCTTACAGTCGCACCATAAGCGGATGACAGGATAAAACCAGCCAGCAGCATAAATAGCAATCTGATTCTCATTTCCGTTCCTTTATACTAATTTATTTTATTTCTTGTAACTTGTAACGATGGCATTTGAAAGGTTATGCAGCATTTAGTCAATAGGTATATTTAGTAGTCTGTCGGTAGCCAATAAAAATGTCGGTTATAAGATGTTGATAAATTGCATGTTGCCTGCTTGCCTCCTGGGGTCCTCTTGGGCTTAGCCCAAGAGGATGCCAAGAAGATCCAAAGTGGGAAAAGGGGATAAATGAAAAAGCCCTACAGCGTAGAGCTTTTTCTAATGTATTTAATAGCAAGCAATTATTGGGGATTTATCTGGATTTGTTGAGGGCTTCCCTGAGGTTTGGAAAGTTCATAATACTCGCTGCGTTTGTCCTCAACTTTAAGTTTTTGCCGTTCTTTGTAGTACCAGTTATTCAGTTGATTGGTTTTCATCTTGGTGTTTTCATCGGTAATAATCTTGTTCTTTTGCTTTTCCCATTCTTTGAGGTCAGGTTTGGTTCTTTTTGAAACAAAAGCAAGATAAGCATTCTGCTCGTTTTCAATGAGAGATGTATATTGCCCTGTGTCTGCTGCCATTACGGCATCCGTAAGAGGCTTCACATTGCCAATTTCAGGAAATGAAGAACCCTCTTTGATATCCTTTGCTTCCACAATCTTGATGGAATCTCTTTGGGCAACATCAATATAGTCCTGACCTTTGTGCATATCAAAGAAATTCCTTGCATTTCTTTTGTTTTCGGCAATCTTTTTCTCTTTTTCAAGATTGCGGACTATGCCGGCTTTTTCTTTTTCAAAAGACGAAAAATGATAACCTATACTGTCGGATAACTCGCTGATAAATAAATCGTTATTTCTGTCTGTGACAATTTCAGGATGATAACCCAACGGATTGATAAAAGCCCCGCTAATCAAGGTTGGATGAGTTCCGAACTCACGGATGGCTTTGTCTTTTTCGTAAATCTCCTGAGTCTCGGATATGCTCAAGCCCTTCAAAGCTGCGGTCTGTGTAAGACCTTGTTGCTTTACGATATCATAAATCTCTTCTGCGTGCTGTCTCACCTTCTGTTTGGTTTCATCGTTTGTTTCTGTCTTTCTCAGAATATGTCTGGCTCTAACCTCTTCCTCACCGTTGTCATTGGTTCGTTTTTCCAGAGTCTGAATAATGTGGTAACCAAACTGGCTTTTCACAGGTTCGGATATGGCATTAATCTCAAGGGTAAAAGCCGCATCTTCAAAAGGTTTTACCATTCTACCCTTGCCAAACCAACCCAAATCTCCGCCATTCTGTCCGGAACCCGGGTCTTCGGACAGATCCTTTGCCATAGTTGCAAAATCAGCTCCATTTATCAAAGCATTATAAATAGAATCAATAACTACTTTGACAAACATGTCTGAGGCAATTTTAATATATCTGTATCTGCGGGCAGGGTCCCTTTTATACCTTTCCTTGTTTTCATTGTAAAAACTCAATGCTTCCGCATCAGGAATTGGAATCTCCGGCAGTTTTGTATAGTCAAAAAAGATAACTTTGACATCTGCAGTGTTGTTGTTTTTCATCCAGACCTCTTTCAGACTGTCGGGTTTGGCTCTGGCCTGTGATTTGATAGTATCAAAGAGTTTGTCGTATATCATCGTCTCCTTGACAAGATTGAGAACGCTTTCCTTAAACTTGGCATCAACCTCCATGGCTTGCTTGAACTTGGCATCATCAAACTTGCCGTTTGTTTTGAGCGCTTCTAACTGTTTAACCTGCATGGGAGGATTCTTCAGGACGCTATTGAGAGCATCCTGGTCGGTGATTTTTAATCCTCTTCTTCTTATCTCCTTATCATAGATGGCTCTGCCGACCAATTCATCCCAACAGCGGTCATTTAACTCCTTCCTGCGGGTTGCACTGAGCGTTCCCTCTCTGCTTTGCCAGTAGTTGTAGTAATTAGAAAGGATATCATTGTATTCGGCAAAGGTGTAGGACTTGTTTTCAATCGTACCAACGATTCCTTTGGGATTTGTTTTGAGTTGTGCATTAAGCAGCATTGCTGCGCACACGAAGACTATTATGCCTATCAGGACTTTGTTTTTGTTAATCATCATCATTCTCCAGAATGCAATTATGATGGTTCAAAATCTTGAAATCAGTGATTTTCGTCAATATCTTTTACAAAAGAAAAAGCCCGATATCGCTATCGGGCTTAATATAGTAGAAAGATTACGCTTTATTTGCTTATCAGCATCTTTTTGGTGATGCTACTGTTGTCATTGATTAGTTTGTAGTAATAGATACCATTGGCGACAGCATTTCCATTTCTGTCTTTGCCATTCCAGACAGCCTGATAAGAACCGGCTTTAAGATTGGAATTAGTAAGCGTGCGAACTATCTGACCTTTTGTATTATATATAGTAAGTGTAGTCTTTCCGCTTTTCGGTATACTATAACTGATAGTGGTTTCCTGATTGAAGGGATTGGGATAATTTGCAGCAACCATAACCTTTGGAACTACGTTATAATTGTCTTCTCCGGCAACGCCATTTTCCACAATGCACTGTATCATCAGTTCGCCATTAGTGATTGCTTCCCAGCCGGCAGCAGTCTTTTTGTAGCTATGACCGTTGTTATTGGTATCCAAACCGACTGAAGAGGCATTCAGGTATTCATAGATGGCAACATAGAAACTTCCATCATTAATCGTGACATCAGAACCTACAGGAACAGGTATGTAATTCCAGCCCTCCACAATCGAAGTAGCTGCATAAGTGAATTGAGTAAGATGCTGCGTACCAGGCAAACCGTTAGGACCATTATCATCATAAATTCTGATAATCATCGGCGAAGTACCAACATTTGAAACGTAGGTTTTTATGTACTTGAGGGTAGATGCGTAATTATGCTGATATTTAACCGCCATTATGTTTGTGGATCCCACATTATAACTAATCTCTGCAGTACCATCATTGTACCCGAGTTCAGAGTAATTATCAGGCAGAACATAAACAGTTGCAATATTGGATGGCAATGATTCGTTGGCAGTGTACATTGCAGTTACTTTATACTGGTGTAAACCACCCGGAACCGCAGTATCCGTATAAGTAAGAACTGTTCCCGCTACACTGCCGACCTGAACGTCACCCCTATAGATGTTATAGGCAGTGATATCGCGGCTAACATTCTGAGTTGTGGGATTAATTAATACTGGATTACCTGCTGCATCAGCAACATAAGCCTGGATATTCCAGTTACCATCAATGTCTCCGGATGATGCATCATATAATGACATCCAGCCACCCCCGGCTTTATACATGTCGCCAAATCCGGCAATGGCAGGTCCTGCATCGATACCGGCTGGATGCTCATTGGCTAAATGAGGACATGAATATCCAATCCAGATGTATTGACCTGTGGGTATTGTAAAGGGAGTAGTTAATGTAACTGTGTTCCAGGCATTGATTATCGGATTGGTAACAGCTTGTGAATAGACTTCATTGCCTGCTCCACCGGTATATATCTTTACAGTATATGTGACATTTGCCTGAGCCGGGAATATCTTTATCTGTGTAATATTCATACCGACATAAGGCAAAATACTGTTGTTTCCTGAAGGCGCAAACTTCATTGCCACTTCCAGATTACCTGCAGATGTCAAACCGATGGAACTATCATTTTCGTCATTGTCGTAGTGTAACCATCCGGGTTCTCCACCGCCTCCAGGAGGTGCCCATGTTAAAACCACATTATTGCCAGTTACAAATGCGGCAAGATTGGAAGGTTCAGGTAAGAAGATATCATTGTAAATCTTGAAATCATCAATCATAAAGCCAACCCCATTGGGAGCGTCTCCATCGGATTTCAGATAAACTCTGAACTTAACAGTTTCGCCAGCATAATCAGAAATATATCCATCCAAAGACCAGTATTCTGTCATACCATACCACATAGTAGGATTAGTTGATGGTGGAGGATAAACATAGTTTGGTACTCCTGTAATACCATAGGGATTACTCATTGCATACCATGAAGTACCATTATTTGGAGAAATCTCAAAACCAAAGTAGTCGTTATCCGGAAAAGCATTAGCATCAGTCATATTGGCTTTGAACATAAAGTCTGCACGGATTTCTCCCGAAGCAGGCAATACAATCGGAGGAGATATCAGATAGTTCAGCATATTGATGTTGTAAGTACTTTGGGTATTTTGGCAAATATAAGCATGCGTTGGAGAAGGAGCATCAGCAACAGTTGCCAAATGCCACAAATCACCACCCAACGGAACGAGGCTTGTCCAGGTCATCTGCCCGTCATTTACACCATTGTTAGTGTAAGAACCAAGGGAGATATCATCAATCATAACTCCATACATAGCAGGAGCATCACCGGTTGAATAAGCAGGATCAGACGCAAAAGCAAAACGGATTTTCACATTCTGCCCGGTATAACTGGATAGGCTGAAAGAAGCATTAACCCAACCAGTTGTGCTGCCGCCCCAACCCGGGACATTTGGTCCTTCTCCGTGCTCATAACCAAAGGCATAGGATGAAGTCATATTATAGGCAGGCGTTCCAGAAATCGGAGTCCAGGTTTGCCCATTATTGGTGGAAATCCGGACATTGATTGCATCCCATCCGTTATATGGTGCTGTTGCTCCAGCAATTGGTTCAACGTTGTACTTAATCTTGAATGTCAAAGTTGGCGTAGTAGCCGGAACTAAAATCTGTGGTGTATCCATGACCAGGTACTGATGGTCATGATAACCGCCGATATTGGCTCCGCTTGCCAAGGCAGGGTCACCCATCCACCAGACGTTGCCCTGTGCTCCACCATCGTTATAGATATGCCAGTTATTGGGGGGATTTGTACCGTCAAAATGAGTCCAGCCAACCCCTCCTGATTCAAAATCTTCGGAATAAGCTACTACTTCATAGCGGTTGTTTCTACTAAGCTCAGCTCTGCGACCTACCGTGACAGTATTGGCAAAGAGGCTTGATACCATTAAAAGAGATAGGATTATTATCCAGATGTCTTTCATAATTCCTCCTTTATTAATCATCTCTTGAACAACTAATATATCGTGTAGTCATATAACTACAAGTGGCTTTTTTTTGTCAAAGACTTTTTTCAATATCTAATTAATCAGGATGTGTTTTGTACTATAGTAAATTGTAATCTCTCTATTTTTACTTGACTAATATTGGATACAATTTATTTAATGAATTAATCAATATTGCCTAAAGATTGTGTTAGAGAGAAGCTCTAATAATCTCAAGGAGGTTACTATGAGAACACATATATCTTTTATTTGCATACTGTTAATAATTTATCCAATAGTAGTACTTGCTGTAATCAGGTATGTCCCTTCTGAATATGCTACCATCCAGTCTGCTATAAATGTAAGTGTAGCCGGCGATTCCGTTATTGTAGCTCCCGGTGTATATTCAGAGAATATTATCTGGCCTCAGACAGACGGAATAACCCTTAAAAGCGCCGGAAACAGGTTGAATACAATAATTAACGGCAACCAAAACGGCAGATGTCTCGCCTTTATTGGTGCCTGGACAAATCCCGTAATCACTACTGCTTCAGTTGTAGATGGCTTTACACTAAAGAATGGATACACTGCAGAAAACGGTGCAGGAATAATCTGTTACTACTCATCTCCAACCATTCTGAACTGTCTTGTTGCCTATAACGAGGCCTATTCTTCAGGTTCGGGAGGCGGTCTATATTGCTATAATGCCAGCCCCGTATTAACAGATGTCATATTTGCATTCAATATTGCCTACTCAGGAGGAGGCGCTCATATTGACCCATTATCTTCCCCGGTTTTTAACAACTGCGTCTTTGCCGATAATACTTTGAACTCACCCGGCGGTTCATTTGCTGCAGGCATATACGGCAGGTATCAGGTATATTTCCAGTTGAATCAATGTACCATAACCAGAAACTTTTATAACAATAAAGCAGCTATCCACCTGGGAGAACTGGCTGTTCCAATAATCCAGAACAGCACAATTATCTATAATGACTACGGAATACTGATTGTTCATGACGGTGGAATAAACATCCAGAACTGCAATATCCAGAATAGTTCTTTTGCCGGATTATGGCATAACGATACAGACGGAGACATCCTCAATCTCCAGAGCAATTGGTGGGGTTCAGCCACAGGGCCTTATCATGAAACAAATAATCCTAACGGACTGGGCGATACAGTAATAGGTTTAGCCAATATCAGCAATTGGCTTACTGCTCCCGCTCCCAACGCTCCACCTATTCCACCGTATGAGATGTATATCGATAGTTTTGACGGACAGAATCTTACGGTAACATGGGATGCTAATCCTGAGCCGGATATTGACCATTATGAGTTTAATTATGGTCCAACCGGAGATACCGTTTTTTTTGAGAACACCATCAATGTAACAACTCCCTCCGTCACAGTTCCTTTCAGCCAAGGCGAGATTTATTTTCAAGCCCGTGCCGTAAAGTCCGGTGGTGTAAAGGGTTGGTTTTCCAACTCACATGTTTTGATTAACATTTCCAATGACGATAACGTTATTGCTGCTCCCGTTAAAACCTCCGCTTATCCTAATCCATTCCGGGAGAGCATCAGCATCAGATTTGAATCAAAGACTCCTTCTCAAACTGAACTTGCAGTCTATAACATAAAAGGTGAACTGGTTAGAAATATCTTCAGCAGCTATCAGAAGTCCGGACTTAGCGTAATGAAGTGGGACGGCACAAACAACCGTGGAGAAAAAGCCACAGCAGGCGTATACTTTATCCGCCTGAAACAGAACAACCTTATCTCAAACAGCAAAGTTCTCCTGCTCAGATAATGAAGTGGCAGTCCGTTTTTCCTGATGCTAAGCCCATCATCGGCATGCTGCATGTGCAGGCATTGCCAGCAACTCCCAGCCATCAGTTTTCAATGTCTGAAATTACCGATATGGCTGTTTCTGAAGCGAAGCTTTATGCAGAATTGGGACTGGATGGCATCATGCTGGAAAATATGCACGATGTGCCATATCTCAATACTAAGGTAGGGGTGGAAATCACTGCCTCGATGACGGCTATTGCCTGTGCAATCAGAAAAGAGATGAAAATCCCCATCGGCATCCAGATTCTGGCTGCAGCCAACAAAGAAGCATTGGCTGTGGCATTGGCTGCCAATCTACAGTTTATTCGCGCTGAAGGTTTTGTTTACGGACATCTTGCTGATGAAGGATATATCCAGAGTTGTGCCGGAGAACTGCTTCGTTACCGCAAGCAGATTGGCGCAGAGCATATCGCAGTTCTTACCGATATCAAGAAAAAGCACAGTTCGCACAGCATCACCCGTGATATAAGTCTGGGAAAAACCGCTGCTGCAGCCGAGTTTTTCCTCAGTGACGGCTTGGTTATCACCGGCGTCTCCACAGGAACAGAAGTATTGCCCTCTGACCTGGAAGAAGCCCGAGCCAATTCCCGCCTGCCCATTATCATTGGTTCGGGAATTACTGCTGATAATCTCGAAAAGTACTGGAAACTTGCCGATGGTTTTATCGTGGGTTCATACTTCAAGGAACAGGGTCTTTGGTCAAACGGACTCTCCCAAGAACGAGTTACAGCGTTAATAGAAAGAGTTTATCAATTGAGAAAATAGTCTTTAGCAGATAGCAGAGTTATCTATCAAGCGGGTTTTCCCCACCAATACAGCCAGCAGCACACGTGTATCAGGTGTAATCTTTTTAACGGATTGCAAAGTATCTTGGTTTACAAAAGCGATGTAATCTATTTTTCCGTCTGCTTTGTTAATCAGTTCTGCCATCTGCGATTTGACTGCATCGGGCTTGGTTTCACCTTTTCTGTAAAGTTCCATTGCCAGTTTGAGAGCTTGGGATAAGCACAGAGCATTCTTTCTTTCTGTTTTGGATAGGTATTTATTGCGGGAACTCATGGCCAGACCGTCTTTTTCACGCACAATCGGGCAGCGGACAATCCTTGTATGAAAGTTCAGATCCCGCAGCATCGTCTCCAGAACAATGCACTGTTGGTAATCCTTTTCGCCCATAAACATCAGGTCGGGATTAACGATATTGACCAGTTTTGCCACCACTGTCGCAACACCTTTGAAGTGTCCGGGACGGCTGGCTCCACACAGAATGGATGATAGTTTATCCACTTCTATCCAAGTTTTGAATCCTTCAGGATACATCATCGCTTCTGTAGGGAAAAAGACATAGTCCACCCGGTAATGACTCAGCATTGCCAAATCCCTGTCCAAATCACGGGGATAACTGCTCAAATCCTCATTTACGCCAAACTGGGCAGGATTGACAAAGATGGAAACGATTGTGATATCGCAGTCCTGATTGGATTTGGCCACCAGACTCAGATGCCCTGTGTGCAGATAGCCCATGGTGGGAACAAAA
>Ga0194112_10010621_pt1 | contig 11535 bp, 10 predicted proteins | sample TA2MahC400mmetaG_FD_146191 | JGI IMG/M metagenome (GOLD analysis project Ga0194112, IMG submission 146191) | Freshwater microbial communities from Lake Tanganyika, Tanzania - TA2015016 Mahale Deep Cast 400m | ecosystem: Environmental > Aquatic > Freshwater > Lake | place: Tanzania: Lake...
AAAAGCACAGGTTTGAGCCAACGAAGGCCGGTACCAACCGCTACTACTATAGATGCGAAAAACACTGCGGGGAGAAAGCATGGCACAAGGATGACCTCGAATGGGAGGTGTACCAGGCATTTAGCCGCTATCTACAGCACCGCGAGAGTCAAAAAGAATATCTGGAACTGGCACAGAAGTCACGGTCTAAGCTGGAAAAGGGCCAGGCTCAAGTGGAGCAGAACATGGCCGAAAACAACAGGGAGTGGAAGATACTGCTGGAAAAAGAGCTAGCAGACTATCCTTCTATCATTATTGACGACAAGAAACGGGAGCTTTCCGCCGAACGAGAATCATTACTTCAAGCCAAGGCTAAGATTAAGGCTCAACTTGATGCACTCCCGCAGGTCAATTTGGCTGAGGTTGAGGTCACACTGGATGAGCTAGCGAAGCCCTGGCAAAGGTGCAATACCGGAGGTTACGGAATACCCCACCCCATGTCATGGGAACGCGCCTCCGTTGCAGAAGCGATAGAAGCACAGCGAGGGGGTGATAAGAAAAGATCAGCCAAGCTCCTAGCTTTGGCTGTAGGTACACTCCGGAAGCTGACAGACGAACAGGCGCATCTTTTGAGGGAAATGCTTCTAAAACTCAACTGCCGGATTGCCATCAGAAACCGGGCAGTATTCATTAGCGGCAGCTTACCCCTTGCGGGTGTTAGGGTTAACGAAACTACTTCTCAAAAATCTCTCCCCCTCTCAAACATTATTAAGATAGATGCAAAGGACAAACCTGTTTGAGAGGGGGACACAGGGGGTGAGTGAAAGAAAAACCATTGGCAAATAAAACCTTTTGACCGTCCGATACGGCAGTAGTATACTGGCAATAACGCATCACCAAAGCGGAGGTATGAATGAATATTGAGTCCCTGGCGGAGAAACTGGTCTCATGGATAAGGGATGAGGTAACAGCAAGGGGGTGTCGGGGGGTGGTAATCGGGATGAGCGGTGGTATTGACTCCGCGGTGGTGGCGGTGCTGTGTAAGCGCGCCTTTCCCGAGAGCACGCTGGGCGTGATGATGCCCTGTTACAGTAACCCGGAAGATAAAGCACACGCTCTCTTGGCAGCTAGAAAATTTCAAATCGCCACGGTGGAGGTGACCCTTGATGCGGTCTATGAAACCATTATCAGCCGGCTGCCTGAGTATAAGGGCAAACCAGAACAAGAACGTCTAGCGCAGGCCAACCTGAAGCCGAGATTGCGGATGGTGACGCTCTACTATATCGCCAACCAGCTGGGCTATATGGTGGCCGGCTCGGGAAATCGCAGCGAGCTCACCGTCGGCTATTTCACCAAGTACGGGGACGGTGGAGTGGATATCCTGCCTCTGGGCAATCTGGTCAAGTCCCAGGTGAGGGAGCTGGCGCGCTGCCTCGGCATACCCCGGGGAATCATTGATAAACCACCCTCGGCGGGGCTGTGGGAGGGGCAGACGGACGAGGCCGAGATGGGCTTAAGTTACGAGGCATTGGATAACTTCATCCTTACCGGCAAGGCGACAGAGGAAGTGCGGAAAAAGGTTGAAGCGATGAATGCCAGAAGTGCCCACAAGCGCTCCCTGCCGCCGATACCAAAATTTTGAACAAAAATTTTAACCCGTTTAATAGCCTGCGGTGATATTTAATACCCTTGTTTTGTTAAAATTTGTCTGCTATTATGTAAATGAGGCAGATGATTAGCGAAAGAGAGAAGGCCATAGAGCTGGCGATTGGCCAGATTGAGAAAAAGTTTGGCAAAGGCGCCATTATGAAGCTGGGGGGTGTGGGTGCTCCCGTTGCGGTTATCCCCAGTGGCTCGCTGGCTCTGGACCTGGCCCTGGGTGTGGGCGGTATTCCCAGAAGTCGGATTACGGAGATATTCGGTCCGGAGGCGTCCGGGAAGACCACCCTGGCCCAGCACATCATTGCTGAAGCACAGAGAAGTGGCGGTATGGCTGCCTATATTGATGCTGAACATGCCTTGGACCCATCGTATGCGGCAAGTTGTGGTGTCAACGTTGAGGAGCTGCTCATCTCCCAGCCGGACACCGGAGAGCAGGCGCTGGAAATCTGCGAGGCGCTGGTAAGGAGCAGCGCCATTGATGTCATCGTGATTGACAGCGTGGCGGCTCTGGTGCCCCGGGCCGAGATTGAAGGGGATATGGGAGAGCCTCAGGTGGGTCTGCAGGCGCGTCTGATGTCACAGGCCCTGCGCAAACTGGCGGCGGCGATAGGCCGCTCCGGAACGGCGGTTGTGTTCATCAACCAGCTCCGCGAGAAGGTCGGCATCATGTTCGGAAATCCCGAGGTAACGCCGGGCGGCAGGGCGCTGAAATTCTACAGCTCGGTGCGGATTGACCTCAGGCGTGTTGAAACCATCAAGCAGGGTAATGAAGCCATCGGCAGCCACGTCAGAGCCAAGGTGGTCAAGAACAAGGTTGCGCCGCCATTCCGCAGTGCCGATTTTGACATCATGTTTGACCACGGCATAAGCAAAGAGGGCAACCTCATTGACCTTGGCCTGGAAATGGAACTGGTTAGCAAGGCTGGTGCCTTTCTCTCTTACGGTGATGTCCGCCTCGGGCAGGGGCGGGAAGCGGCCAAGCAATTTCTGGCGCAGAACCGGGAACTTGCCCAGGAAATGGAGCAGAAAATAAGGGCCTCAGCCAATACCACTCATTTTAACGTGCCCGAAGAATAAGGGCATATCAGCATCATAGACAACAGAATATTGCCAGAGTGTACAGGGCTGAGGCGCAGGCTTCGGCCTTGTGTTTTTTGAAGGAAGGGATAAGGTGAGCCAAATTACCGCTCTCCGCGCCGGGAGAAGAGAAAAAAGAATAAATGTCTTTCTGGACGGGCGGTTTGCCTTCAGCCTCGGCACTGAGGTGGTGGCCAAAGAAAACCTGAAAGTGGGCCAGGAGCTATCCGGCGACCGTGCAGCCTCGCTGACCGGAAGCGACCAGTTACAGCGCTGTCTGGAGGCGGCTTACCGCTACCTCAGCTACCGTCCGCGCAGTGAGTCTGAAATTAAGGAGCGGATGACCCGCCGCGGCTTCGCCGCCGCAATCGTGGAGACGGCCATCGACCGGCTGCGGGAACAGAACCTGCTGAATGACGGAGATTTTGCTCAGTTCTGGAAGGAAAATCGGGAGTCATTCAGCCCCAGAAGCCAGTGGCTTACCGGGATGGAATTGAGACGAAAGGGAGTGGCCAGCGAAGTTATTGAGCAGGTGGTAGCCGGCATGGATGATGGTGAGAATGCCTATCGGGCGGCGCTGCAGAAAGCGCGCCGCGGGACACCGGCTGATTATCAAAGCTTCCGGCGCCGGCTGGGAGACTATCTCCGCCGTCGCGGTTTCAACTATGAAGTCATCGGCCATGCTGTGGAAAAAGTATGGCGGGAGCGGGGGAATGGCTCGGGATAGCCTGTGCCCTGGCAAGTTCAGTGACACGGCTGTCTAAAGCCGTCCTCCGATAGAAGAAATAAAGAGAAGGGGGTGATGAAATGGGGATAGATATCCTGGTTATAATCGCCATTTTATTCGTTGGCATCGTTATCGGCGTTATTATTGGTGGTCTGGCTGTCTTTACTTACCGGCGGTTTACCTTCAACCGGCAGATGAGGATGGCGGAACGCCGCGCTGCTAAGATGGTCGGCGATGCCAGGGAAGAGGCCAAAGGTATAATAAGTGGTGCCGGCGAAGAGGCGAGGAAAATCAAAGCCGCCGCGGATGCCGAATATCGGGAGCGGCGCTCGGAGTTGCAGCGACAGGAAAACCGGTTGAGCCAGAAAATAGAAAACCTTGACCGGAAGCTGGATGGCGTGGAGCAGCGTGAGCGCGGCCTGGCCAACAAGGAGAAGGAAGCGGAGTCCATCCGCGGCCAGCTTGGCGAAATCAGGGACCGGCAGTTAAAGCAGCTGGAGCTGATTTCAGGCATGTCCAGCGCCGAAGCGCGCCAGCAGTTGCTGGACGCCATGCAGGTGGAAATGGCGCAGGAGACCTCAAGGCGACTTCGTGAGTGGGAAGCCAAGCTGAAAGAGGAAGCTGATGAGAAAGCCCAGGAAATCCTGTCGCAGGCGATTCAGCGCAGTGCCTCGGAGATTGTGGCCGAGTCAACGGTGTCCGTGGTGCCGCTGCCCAGCGATGAGATGAAGGGGAGGCTTATCGGGCGGGAGGGGCGCAATATCAGGGCCCTGGAGCAGGCGACCGGCGTTGACCTGATAATTGATGATACCCCGGAAGCGGTGACTCTTTCCAGCTTTGACCCGGTGCGGCGAGAAATCGCCCGGAATTCATTGCAGAAGCTAATCCTTGATGGCCGCATCCATCCGGCGCGCATTGAGGAAGTGGTCGCCAAGGCAAAGGCAGAGGTAGAAGCGGACATCAACGAGGCCGGAGAGCAGGCAGCCTATCAGGTTGGTGTGCACGGGCTGCGCCCGGAGATTATCCGGCTGCTGGGCAGGCTGAAATACCGCACCAGTTACGGGCAGAACACCCTGGCGCACAGCATTGAGACCGCCTACATCGCCGGCATGATAGCCTCGGAACTCGGGGCCAATGTGGGCATCGCCAAGAAGGCGGGGCTCCTGCACGATATCGGCAAGGCGGTGGACCGTGAGGTGGAGGGCACACATGCCCAGATAGGTGCCGACCTGGTAAAACAGTGGGACAAGTCGCCGGAGGTGGTGCAGGGCGTTGCCGAGCACCATCTGGAAACGGAGGATGTCGGCATGTGGGGCTTTATCATCTCGGCGGCAGATGCCATAAGCAGTGCCAGGCCGGGCGCCCGGCGCGAGTCGCTGGAGAACTACCTGAAGCGGATGAAAGCGCTGGAGGACATCGCCAACGACTTCAAGGGCGTGGAGAAGTCATATGCCATTCAGGCCGGACGGGAAATCCGCATACTGGTCAAGCCAGAGGAGATTGATGACCTGGGCGCCATGCGGCTCGCCCGCGACATTGTGAAGAAGATAGAAGAGGGCCTGGAGTATCCGGGGCAGATAAAGGTCACTGTGCTCAGGGAGACCAGGGCCATTGACTTCGCCAAGTAAGGGACGGGGATGTTATTACTGACCATCGGTGATATTGTCGGACAGCCTGGCAGGAAAGCGGTGTGCGAGCTTCTGCCGCAGCTGCGCCAGCAGTATCGGCCGGATGTAATCATTGCCAACGCTGAAAATGCCGCCGGCGGTTTCGGCTTGACCGCAGCCATTGCCCGGGAGCTCATTGAGGTCGGCGTTCACGTATTGACTTCAGGGAACCATATCTGGGCACAGAAGGATATCATTCCCGAACTGGACAGCGGCACGCCAGTGCTGCGCCCGCTGAACTACCCGCCCGGAGTGCCGGGGAGAGGCTACTTTATCACGGAGCAGGCCATGGTGGTCAACCTGATGGGCCGGACCTTTATGAGCGATATTGACTGTCCGTTCCGGGCCATGGACAGGCTCCTTGAGGAAGTCAAAGACCGGCCGCCGGTGGTCATCGTTGATTTTCATGCTGAAGCGACCTCGGAAAAGATGGCTATGGGCAGATATCTGGACGGCCGGGTGAGTGCGGTGCTGGGTACCCATACGCACGTCGGTACTATTGATGCGCAGATATTGCCCGGCGGCACGGCCTATGTCACCGACATCGGCATGACCGGTCCCGCCGATTCCATCATCGGCGATGATGCCGAATCGGTCCTGCGGCGTTTTTTGACCGGCATGCCGCACCATCTCTCCGTGGGCAAGGGGAAGCCGGTCTTAAATGCCATCCTGGTTGACGTGGACGAGAGCAGCGGGCGGGCAGTCAATATTGAGCGTATCAGTCGGCAGCTGGAGAAGCCGTGAGCAAGGTTGACCTGCATATTCATTCCACTGCCTCGGATGGCAGGTACAGCCCGCAGGAAATCATAGGCAAGGCGGCAGGTCTTGGCCTGGAGACCATCGCCCTGGCCGACCATGATTCCATTGACGGCATTGCCCCGGCCCTTGAGGAGGTGCGCAAGCTAAAGCGGCTCCAGTTCATTCCCGGCGTGGAGGTGAGCACGGACGTGCCCAATGGCGAGGTCCATGTCCTCGGCTACTTCATTGATTACACCAGCGAGGAACTTGCCGCCGCGCTGGCGCGGTTTCGCCACTCCCGGGAGGGACGGGCGCAGGGGATGATAGACAGGCTTAAAGAGCTTGGCATCAACCTAAGCTGGGAGCGCGTCCGGGAAATCGCTGGCGATGGTGCCATTGGGCGACCCCACATCGCTCAGGCGATGCTGGAGAAGGGATATATCAGTTCCATTAAAGAAGCCTTTGACAGGTATATAGCGCGCGACGGCCCGGCCTATGTGGAGCGGGAAAAGATGACCCCGGTGGAGGCGGTACAGCTGGTATTGCGCAACAAGGGCATAGCGGTGATGGCGCACCCGTTTACTGTCCCTGAACCGGAAGCGATGATTGCGGAATTGAAAGCCGCCGGGATGGCGGGCATTGAGGCCTATTATAACGGCTATACCGCTGAAGAAATCGGTCAATTGATTGCCATGGCCAGAAATCACGAGCTGGTGGTTACCGGCGGCACGGACTATCATGGACTGGATGATAGCAAGGAGACCATGATGGGTGGCGTGGATGTGCCCGTGGCGGTGGTACAGGGGCTCATTGCACGGGCCGAGCCAAAAATGTTAAAGTTAGCCTATTTAAAATAAGTCTTTCCGGCGGAGAACTTATGGCAATCTGGTTTGCCCTGATAGTCGCGGCTTACCTTCTGGGTTCAGTACCCGCCGCCTATCTTGCCGCCAGGCTGGTCCGCGGCATTGACATCAGGCAGTACGGCACCGGCCAGCTGGGGGGTGGCAATCTCTGGCGGATGACCTCCTGGAAACTCGCCCTGCCGGTGGGCGCTTTTGACCTGGGCAAGGGGATGCTGATGGTCTGGGCGGCACAGGCGCTGGGGCTGAGTGTGGCCCAGCAGCTGGTGGTGGGGGCAGCCGCAGTCGCCGGACATAACTGGTCCGTCTTTCTCCGCTTCAGTGGCGGCCGGGGTATCGCCACCACCATGGGCATTGTGCTGCTGATTCCCGTAATCAATGAGATGGCGCCGTGGCCGACAGTCGCCTGTTTCACCTTCCTGGCCACTGGCTCGGTTATTTTACGCAGCTCACCGCTGCCGGTGATGGTGAGCGTCGCCTCACTTCCCGTCGTCAGCGCCTTTTACGAGCCAGCGATAACGACGCTGGGGTTCCTGGCTATCCTTGTGGTGGTGGTGATAAAACGCCTGGTGGCCCCGAGGTCTACCGAGGCGGCATCGGTCAGCCGGAAGAGAGTGTTGCTGAACCGCCTGCTTTTTGACCGGGATATCATGGACCGGAAAGCCTGGATGTACCGACTTTCCAGAACGGCCAAGGCGATAAAGGAACTGGGCAAAGAGATTGACTGATGAAATGTGCAGCTCACCCCGGAGTGGAAACGAACCTGCGCTGCGGCAAATGCGGTAAGCCCATATGCCCTAAGTGTATGGTGCAGACGCCAGTGGGTGCCCGGTGCCCGAAATGCGCCCGGCTGTATAAACTGCCCACCTACCGCGTCTCCACGCTGTATTACCTGCGGGCGGTGGGCACGGCGCTGGGCATGGCGCTGATAACCGGCGTGCTCTGGGGGTTTGTCAATCGATTTATACCGTTTTTCTATCTGAACCTGCTTATCGGAGCGGGAATCGGCTACGTAATCGGTGAGGTGACCGGCCTTGCCGTCAACCGCAAGCGCGGCCGGGGGCTGGCCGCGGTGGCCGGCATGAGTGTAATCATCAGTTACCTGGTCAGCATCTTTCTGCCCTCCATCATCCTTTATGGTCTGTCTCATATGCTTCTGGGCCTGCCTTACGGCGTGTTCCATATCATTCTTGACCTCGTATCTGTGGCGCTCGGGGTCTTCATGGCCGTTACCCGTATGCGCTGATGAATTTGCCTGCAGAAGGAGATAAAAATGCCGGCTCGTGAGGTGTTCTGGAATATACAGCTGGGCGTGATTGTTGATGTGCTGGGAGCGGTGGCGGTCGGCATTTTTATCTACGCTTTATACCGCCGTATCAGGCTCTGGCAAATTGGCCAGCCGGATGACAAGCTCCATAATCTGGGGAGAAGAGTACGGGCATTTCTGGCCTATGCCGTGTTCCACCTCTTGCTGCATGGGAAGTTCTTCGGGGTCAGCCGGGGACGGCGCTTGCGGGAGCTGTATCCGGGAATCATCCATTTTTTCATTTTTGCCGGCTGCCTTGTCCTGTTCATCGGCACGGTGCTGGTAAGCGCCAGCTATTACATTTATGACTTCCTGAAAGGCGATGTCTATCTCGGCGTTTCGCTGGTGCTTGATATATTTGGCCTGCTGCTCATCATTGGCATCATCATGGCCCTGTATCGGCGCTACATTCAGAGGCCGGAGCGGCTGGATAACCGGCTGGAAGACCTGATTGCCCTGCTGCTGCTCCTGGCCCTGGCGGTCAGCGGCTTCATCGTGGAGGGGCTACGTATCGCCGCCACCGAGCTCAAGACCAGCCCGGAATGGGCGGCGTGGTCGCCGGGTGGTTATGTCCTGGCCCTGGCTTTCCGCGGGCTGGAGCAGTCGTCATTGCGGTTATGGCATGAAATCACATGGTGGCTGCATGCTGTGCTGGCGCTGGGCGCGATAGTCTATGTTTCGCTGACCTGGAACCGACTGTGGCACATCATCATTTCCCCGATAAACGTCTTTTTTCGCAACCTGGGGCCAAAGGGCGACCTGGTGCCGATTGACCTGGAAGCGACGGAGACCTTCGGCGTTGACCGCATCCAGAATTTCACCTGGAAACACCTGCTGGACCTGGATGCCTGCACGCGCTGCGGGCGTTGCCAGGACAGCTGTCCCGCTTACCTGAGCGGCAAGCCGCTGAGCCCCAAAAAAGTAATTCAGGACTTGAGGGGGCACCTGCTGGAGCGGGCGACGGCGCTGCGGAGAAAAAAGACTGAGGCAGCTGCGCCTGATGAAAGTAGTCAAGCCATGATTGGTGAGGTGATAGGGCAGGGCGAAATCTGGAACTGCACCACCTGTTACGCCTGCCAGGAGGTCTGCCCGGTATACGTTGAGCCGATGGTCAAGCTCATTGAGATGAGACGCAGCCTGGTGATGGAGCGGGCCGCCATTCCCGAGACCGGCGAGGGCGCTCTGAAATGTCTGGAGGCCAGAGGGCACCCCTGGCGGGGCACCACCATGAGCCGCACTGACTGGGCAGAGGGACTGCAAATTAAAACGCTGGCCGACGACAGCGACGTTGATGTGCTGTTCTGGGTCGGCTGTACCGAGGCCCTGGAGGAAAGAAGCGCCCGGGTGGCCCGGGCTATTGCCAGAATATTAAAAACGGCTGGAGTCAATTTCGGCATTCTGGGTGCTGAGGAGATATGCTGCGGCGACCCGGCACGGCGGCTGGGCAACGAGTACCTTTTCCAGACTCAGACGCAGCAGAACATTGAATTGCTGAAAAATTACGGAATCAAGCGTATAGTGACCGGCTGTCCCCATTGCTACAACACACTGAAGCACGAATACCCGCAGTTCGGCGGCGATTTTGCAGTTGTCCACCATACCGAATTTATCTATAACCTTATCCGGCAAGGCAAGCTGCCGGGCATAAAAGCGACGACGGGCCTGACAACTTATCATGACTCATGCTATCTGGGGAGGTATAACGGCATCTTTGAGGCACCGCGGCAGGTTCTGCACCGCCTGGGCGTGAAGCTGGTGGAGATGGAGCGGAATATGGAATACGGCTTCTGCTGCGGGGCTGGTGGCGGGCACCTGTGGCTGGAGGAGCAGAAGATGGGCGAGCGCATCAATGAGATGCGCACCGAGCAGGCATTGTCAACAAAAGCCGGGGTCATCGCCACCGCCTGCCCCTACTGCCTGCAGATGTTTGCCGACGGCATACAGACCAAGCAGGCGCAGGAGTCAGTCCGGGCCATGGACATCGCCGAGCTGGTGGCGCAGGCGCTGCCCTGACGTTTGACGGCCTATGGCTAATATTGTAAGTTAGTAACTAGCGGGAACAAGTATCAGGGCAGGAGGGCAGACATGCGCAAAGTAGCGATAGTGGGCGTGGGGGAAACGAAGTTCAGCGGCCCGCAGATGAGGACGAGCGTTGAGCTCTTTGCCGAGGCGGCTGCGGAAGCGCTCACCGGCTCAAACCTGAAGCCGAAAGATATCCAGGCCCTCTTCCTGGGCAATGCGCTGGGGGACTTTGCCGAGGGGCAGGGTTCGGTGCAGGCCTTTGCTGCTGAGAACATCGGCTGCTTCAACATCCCGGCCAATCGCTACGAGGGCGCCTGTGCCTCGGCAAGCATGGCCATAAGAGATGCCTGGATGTGGGTTGCCTCCGGGTTCTATGATATTGTCCTGGCGGGCGGTGTGGAGAGGGCGGCCACCATGGGCACCCCGCTGGCCACGCGCACCTTCGCCATGTTCAGCGATTCGCGCTATGAGTTTGCCACCGGCCTCACCTTCCCGGCGGTCTTCGCCATGCTGGCACATCTCTATGCCGCGAAATATAACATACCGCTGCCCCGGCTGAAGGAGCAGCTGGCGGCGGTATCAGTGCAGTCTTATAAATACGGCATGTTCAACGCCAAGGCACACCTGCGCAAAGAGGTGGACATGGCGGCGGTGCTGAGCTCTTTCATGGTGAGCACGCCGCTGCAGCTGCATGACTGCTGCCCGTTCTCCGACGGCGCGGCCGCCCTCGTGGTGGCTTCGGAGGAAGTGGCCCGGAAGCTGACCAGTAAACCGGTATTCATCGTTGGCGTCGGGCAGGCCTCTAACGGGCCAATGGCCAGCCAGCAGGAGTTCCTACCCAGGCTCAGGGCCAGGGAATTGTCGGCCGAACGAGCGTATGACATGGCCGGGCTGAAACCGGATGATATCGACATCTGCGAGCTGCACGACTGCTTCAGCATTGCCAGCCTCATCTCTGCGGAGGGCCTCGGCTTTTTCGATTACGGTACCTCAGGTGAAGCCTGGCTGAAAGGCGAAGCAGACATCGGTGGCAAGATTGCCATCAATCTCTCCGGCGGCCTCAAAGCAAAGGGACATCCCATCGGCGCCACCGGCGCCGGTCAGGTCTACGAGATAGTGAAACAGTTCCGGGAGGAAGTGGAGCCGGAGCGACAGGTGGAGGGGGCCAGAACCGGCCTGACCGATACCCTGGGCGGCGATGGCTGCACGCTGGTGAATATTATTCTGCAGCGGGGCTGGTAATAAAGGTAGCTGGCTGTTCGGAGGCGAAGATGGCATATAAATTGACCTATCAGGAATACAGCGAGGCGCTGAAACAGCAGAAGCTGCTGGGATTGAAATGCCGGAGTTGCGGCGCCGTCACCGTGCCGCCCAAGATGGTCTGCCGCCGCTGTGCCAGCCCTGAGCTGGAGGTCGTGGCGCTGAAAGGCTCGGGCAGGATACAGACCTTCACCACCTGCAACGTGGCTCCGGAGGGGCGTGAGGACGAGGTGCCCT
>Ga0194112_10010631_pt1 | contig 11527 bp, 7 predicted proteins | sample TA2MahC400mmetaG_FD_146191 | JGI IMG/M metagenome (GOLD analysis project Ga0194112, IMG submission 146191) | Freshwater microbial communities from Lake Tanganyika, Tanzania - TA2015016 Mahale Deep Cast 400m | ecosystem: Environmental > Aquatic > Freshwater > Lake | place: Tanzania: Lake...
CTGGCGCAATCTCGGCGAGGCCTTCGCGCGGCTGGAGAAGCTGGGCATCGGTTTGAACGTGGCCTCGCTGGTGGGTCACAACACGGTGCGCAGCCAGGTGATGGGGAACGCCAACCGGCAGGCCACCCCGGAAGAGATCGTCCGTATGCAGGAGCTGGTCGAGAAGGCCATGAGCGAGGGCGCTCTGGGCCTGTCCACGGGTTTGATCTACATCCCGGGCACCTACGCCAACACCGAGGAGGTGGTGGCGCTGGCCAAGGCCGCAGCCAAACACGGGGGCATCTACGCCAGCCACCTGCGCGACGAAGGCGAGCGCGTCATCCCGGCCATCGAGGAGGCCGTGCGCGTGGGCCGCGAGGCGGGCGTTCCGGTCCAGCTTGCGCACTTCAAGATCGACAACCGGAAGCTGTGGGGCTCCAGCGCGAAGACCGTGGACCTGATCGAGCGCTCGCGGCGCGCCGGCGTGGATGTGAGCGTGGACCAGTATCCCTACGACCGCTCCAGCACCGGCATCGGCATCCTGCTGCCGAGCTGGGCCTTGGCCGACGGCCATGAGGCCATCAAGAAGCGTCTGAGCGATCGCGCCACCCGCGCCCGCATCGCCCGCGAGATGGACCAGATGCTCAAGCGCCTGGGACACAAGGACTACTCCTACGCCACCGTGGCCTCCTGCGAACGGGACCGCTCGCTCGAGGGCAAGAACATCCGCGAAATCACCGTGCTGAAGCGCCGCAAGAAAGGAACCAAGGACCAGATCCAGACCATCCTGGACCTGCTGGCGGAGGGCGGGGCCTCGATGGTGTATCACTCGATGAGCGAGAAGGACGTCGAGCGGATCATGCGGTACCCCAACGCGGCGGTGGGTTCCGACGGCGGCATCCGGGAGCTCGGCGTGGGTGTGCCGCACCCCCGCTCCTACGGCACGCGGGCGCGCGTGCTGGCCGTGTACGTGCGCCAGCGCGGCGTCATCTCGCTGGAGGAGGCCATCCGCAAGATGACCTCGCTGCCGGCGCGCATGATCGGCTTCCGCGACCGCGGCCTGCTGCGCGAGGGCTTCGCCGCGGACCTGGTGCTGTTCGACCCGGCGCGCGTCCAGGACAAGGCGACCTTTCTCCAGCCCCACCAGTACTCCGAGGGGTTCGACCTGGTGCTGATCAACGGCGTGACCGCGGTGGAGGGGGGCAAGCTCACCGGCGCGCGCGCGGGCCGCGTGTTGCGCCGGCAATGATCCAGCTCGCGGGCGCGGCCAAGAGCTACGGGCCGAAGCTGCTGTTCGAGGGCGCGGACTGGCTGGTCACGCCGGAGGATCGCCTCGGGCTGGTGGGCGCCAACGGGACCGGCAAGTCCACGCTGCTGAAGATCCTCGCGGATCTCGAGACCGTCGATGCCGGGGCGGTGACGCGCGCCAAAGGCATCACCGCCGGCTACCTGCCGCAGGAAGGATTGCGGCTGGCCGGCCGCGCGGTCTTCGCCGAGTGCCTCTCGGTGTTCGCCGATCTGCGCGCCATGGAGGAGGAACTCGAAGACCTCACCCGGCGCATGGCGGAGATTGACCCCGGAAGCCCGGAGTACCGCCAGGTGGCCGAGCGTTTCCAGCGCGTCGAGGGCGAGTTCCGCGCCCGCGACGGCTACGCCCTCGAAGCCGAGGTGGGCGCGGTGCTGGCCGGGCTGGGCTTTCCCAAGGAAGACTGGCGCAGGCGCACCGAGGAGTTCTCCGGGGGCTGGCAGATGAGGATCGCGCTGGCCAAGCTGCTGCTCGAGAAACCCAACCTGCTACTGCTGGATGAGCCGACCAACCACCTGGACCTGGAGGCGCGCAATTGGCTGGAGGCGTACCTGGGCGCCTATCCGTACGCCTTCGTGGTGGTCTCGCACGACCGCTACTTCCTGGACGCCACGGTGCGCAAGGTGGTCGAGCTGTGGAACCGGCGGGTGCACTTCTACAGCGGCAACTACTCGCGCTACCTCGAACAGAAGACCCAGCGGCGCGCGCAACTGGAGGCCGCCTTCAAGAACCAGCAGGACCGCATACGGCAGCTCGAAGCCTTCATCAACCGCTTCCGCTACACCGCCACCAAGGCCCGCCAGGTGCAAAGCCGGGTCAAGGAACTGGAGCGCATCGAGCGCATCGAGATTCCGCTCGAAGAGAAGACCATCCACTTCGCGTTTTCGCAACCCAAGGCCAGTGGGCGGGTGGTGGTCGAGGCCGAGAAGCTCGGCCACCGCTACGGCGATCGGGTGGTGTTCGAGAACGCCGGGTTCGTCATCGAGCGCGGCGAGCGGGTGGCGCTGGTGGGGGTGAACGGAGCGGGGAAATCGACCCTGATCCGCCTGCTGGCCGGGCTGGAGCGGCCCAGCGAGGGCGAAATCCGCCTCGGTCTCTACGTGCAAACCGACTACTTCGCGCAGGACCAGTACCGGGAGCTGGATCCCGAGGCGCGCCTGCTGGATGATCTCTCGGGTGTGGCCCCGCGGGTGGCGCAGACGGAGCTGCGGACCCTGCTGGGCTGCTTCCTGTTCTCCGAGGACGACGTATTCAAGAAGATCGGCGTGCTCTCGGGCGGCGAGCGCAACCGTTACGCGCTGGCGCGGCTGCTGATGCGCCCGTCGAACTTTCTGCTGCTGGACGAGCCCACCAACCACCTGGACCTGCGCGCCAAGGATGTGCTGCTCGAAGCGCTCCAGGAGTACACCGGGACGCTGGTATTCGTCTCGCATGACCGGTACTTCATCGACAGGCTGGCCACGCGGGTTTTTGAGATCGAGGGCGGGCGGCTGAGCCCCTATCTCGGAAACTACGAGGACTACCTGTGGCGCAAGGAGCACGCCGGCGCGCCGCACCTCCCACCCGAGCCGCGACCGTCAGGGAGCGGTCCCCCGCCGGTCGAGCTGCGAGCTCCACCCGAGCCGCGACCGTCAGGGAGCGGCCCCTCACCCGCCTCCCGGCGAATGAACCCCATCCGGCTGCGCCAGCTCAAGGAACGCTGCGAGGCTCTCGAAGAGGAGATCGCGCGGCTGGAGGCCGAGATCGCCGGCTTCGAAGCGGCGCTGGCCGACTTCAAGAGCGCCGAGGAGAGCCGCCGCCTGGCCGAGCTGCTGGAGAAGCGCCGCTCCGACCTCGAATCCCGCCTGGCCGAATGGGAAGTGGTCTCGCGGGAACTGGCGGAGGCGGAAGGGTAAGCGCCTCTCCCGGCTTACTCGGCGCCGCCCAAGCGGGCAAACACGCCCACGAACGGGCCTGAGAGCCGCACCACCGCGTAGTCCGGATCGAACTTCGGGCCGAGACGGAACGAGCGGTACCCGGCGGTGACTCCGACGCGCCGGATGGGGAGCGCCTTCAGGGCCAGCTCGCCCTCCGCCGCCGAGCCGTACTTGCCGAACTTGAGGCCGGACAACTCGCCGGAGATGTTGACCCTCGGATGCGGCGCCGCATCCAGGGCCAGGCCGATCATGGGGATCGGAACCACACCCCGCTCGGATTCCGAGAGCGGGGGCCTCACGTCCGGGGCCTCCAGCCCCGCCCTCAGCCAGAGCACATGCGTCTGGAGGAAGGTGCCCAACCGGAATCTTCCGTCGGCGAGCCTCACAAACTGATACGCCCAACCCACCTTCAGATCCTGGAGCTTCAGGCTGGAGACGATTCGCGTGCCTAAGGTGTACTTGGTTCCGCCGAAGTCGATGGTCTTCTGCACGTTCCGGTCGCCGGAGTAGGGGGCTTGGAAGAAGCCCACCTTGAGCTTGCTGCGCCCCTGACCGTGATAGGTGAGGCGCACTTCAGGGAAGTTCTTGTCCACGAATCCCAGGTCGGTCTTGAAGTTGATGTCCGTGCCAACGCCGTTGGCGGTCACCTTGATGAGCTGGGTGGAATTGGTGACCCAGTAGCGGGCTTCGAAATCGACCGCGCGCTGGCCGAAGCCCGAACTGGAGAGCAACAGTGGGAGTGCGAAGAAGCATCCCCGCGGGAGCATTCTTCTGGAAAGTTCCATCCGTCGAGCATACACCACGCCCCGCTTGCTAACAACCTCGGCTGCGGCTCTCGGCAGCAGGCAGGTTGAGGCTGAAGGGACGCGGCGGTTCCCGGCTCACTTCAGCCCCGTACATGCTTCACCATGGGACTCCTTACCGGGCTCCGTTCCTGCCGAGAGGCACGACCGGATCGGGCGGTTGTTTTAGTCCACTTGTTGGTGTACAATGGGACCATGTTGCGGGTCAATGTCCACGAGGCCAAGACCCACCTCTCTAAGTACCTTGCCCGCGTGGCCAAGGGCGAGACCATCATCGTCTGCCGCCACAACATCCCCGTCGCCGAGCTCCGGCCCGTGACCCCTCTGGAACGCCCCGAGCGCCCTATCGGCATCGACAAGGGTCTCTTCGAGGTGCCGCCCGAGTTCTTTGAGCCGCTGCCGCCGGACCTGCTGGCATTGTTCAATGGCGAAGGGCCGGAGGACAACTTCTGAGATTCCTGCTGGACACGTGTACGTTTCTGTGGTGGATGGTGGATGCGCCTGCCGTGCCTGGTCAGGTTCGCCGGTTGCTGGCAGAGCCGGCGAACGAGTTCTATCTCAGCGTGGTTTCGAGCTGGGAGATTGCTCTCAAGTACTCGACCGGTCGCCTTCCTTTGCCGGTCCCACCCGCGGTATACGTGCCCAGCCGGAGGCGCGCCTGCGGAATCCGGAGTCTAGCCTTGGAGGAGGCGGCGACCCTGGAACTGCCGCGCCTGCCCAAGATCCACGCGGACCCCTTCGATAGGATGCTGATCTGCCAGGCCGTTGTGCACGGCCTGCCCATTCTCACCCCGGATCCCCACATTGCCCAGTATCCGGTGCGAGTGATCTGGTGAGCGCCACTGCTCCAGTCGGCCCCTCGATGGCTGCCAGCCACCGCCAGGTGACGGCTGCGCCGACGGCCGCCACGGCGACCGCGCCGACGAGCGCGGGCGCGTAGCTGCCGGAGAGGTCGTAAATCCACCCGCCCACGGCCGGCGCGGTCAGGCCCGAGAACCCGTAGGCCAGGAAAACCCACGGGTACACCCGTCCGACGTTCTCCTGCCCGAAGCGCGCCGCCACGCGCGCCGGGTAAAGCGCAAAACAGGCGCCGAAAGTGAACCCGACGGCGGCCGCCACCACCACGAATGCCGCGGCGCCCTTGGCAGCGGCCAGCGCGGCCAATCCCACCGCCAGAGCTCCCAGGGACAGCGGTATGGAGGTCCAGCCCAGGCGGTCGTGCAGCCAGCCCCAGAAGACGCGGCCGGAGGCGTTGCCGATGGCGAACACCCCGACCGCCAGCGTGGCCGTCTCCGAGGGGAGACCTCCGGCCAGGCCCAAGGGCTTCAGGTTGCCAATAACGAGCAGCCCGCCGAAGGTCCCGGAGAACATCCCGAGCAGGAAGGCGCGGAAACCCGGATCGGCGATCAGCCTGCCCCCGCCACGCGCGCCGGTAGCCGCCGCCGCCGCTCCGCCGGGCACGGACAACATCAGCGCCGCAACCAGGATGACGGAGCCGTAGCCCAGGCCCATGAAACGGAACACGCCCAGCACCGTCCACCCTCCCTGGATCAGCGCTTCGGTGAGATTCGACAGCACGATGGCGCCTCCCCCGAAGCCCGCCACGACGATTCCGGTGACCAGGCCCCGGTGCCGAGGGAACCACTTGATGGAGGTTGCCAGCGCGCACACGTAGCCGCAACCGAGGCCCACGCCCGCCAGCATGCCCGCCCCGAGCAGCAGCAGAGGGAAGCTCCCGCCGGAGGCCGAGGCCACCCAGTAGCCGCAGCCGTAGGCCACTGCGCCGGCGACCGCTACCAGGCGCGGCCCGTGGACCTCTTGCAGGCGTCCGGCGAACACCATGGCCACGGTAAGGGTGGCGAGGGCCACTCCGAAGATCAGGCCGGACTGCCCGGCGGTGATCCCGTGCGCGCTGGCCAGGTGGGGCGCGAAGGCGCTCCAGGCATAGATGCCGCCGAGGCAGGCCTGGATCAGCACCGAGGCGGCCACTACGGCGTAACGCTTCACGGCCTACCGCCAGATACCGCGGGACGGGGCAACATGCCGGCTTTGACTTCTCCCACCACCTGTGAGGTGCTCAACCTACTACTTTAGCATCGCGGCCCGACTTGCGGTTCCGTGCGGCCGCCGCTACACTGGGCAAATAAAAGGCGAACGCCCCGGTGAGCGATCTCCAGCAACAGCTCGATGCCCTGCGCCGCAAGATGGCGCAGATCGACAAGAAGTTCGCCGCCGCCCCGAAGCCGGAGTCCAAGCCGGCCCGCCTGTTCATCGAGGAGTGGATGAGCGGGCAGGCGGTCGAGACCCCCTACGGCTTCCACTTCGAAACCGAGAGGACCTGGGAGCGGCACCGCCGGCACGGCAGCTTCGACATCTCGAATCTGGCGGAGCTGCCCGAGGACCTGCTGGGTCCGCTGTCGGGCCGCGAGATCAGCCCGGCGCCGCCGGCGCGCTGGGCGTTTCTGGACACCGAGACCACCGGGCTGGCCGGTGGCACGGGGACCTACGCCTTCCTGGTGGGCGTGGGGCGCATCTCGGAGGCGGGATTCCACCTGCGGCAGTTCTTCATGCGCGACTACGGTGAGGAGTCGAGCCTGCTGTGGGGGCTGGCGCGGCACCTCGAGGAGTTCGATGTGCTGGTCACCTACAACGGCAAGGCCTACGACCAGCCGCTGCTGGAGACGCGCTACCGCATGGCGCGGCAGACGCCGCCGTTCGCGCGGCTGCGCCACCTGGATCTGCTGTTCGGAGCGCGCCGGTTGTGGAAGCTGCGCGTGGAAAGCTGCCGCCTGGTGGATCTGGAGAACCAGATCCTGGGGGTCGAGCGCGAGGGCGACCTGCCCGGGGAAATGATTCCCTACGTATACTTCGAGTATCTTCGCACCAAGCAGGCCTTCCGCGTGGCGCCCATCTTCCACCACAACGCCATCGACATACTGAGCTTGGCCTGCCTGACGGGGATTGTGCCGTTCGCCTTCCGCTCGCCGGGCGAAGCGCCGCTGGTGCACGGGGCGGACCTGGTGGGGCTGTCGCGCTGGTTCGTGAGCTCGGGCGGGCGCGAGCAGGCGCTCGAGCTGATGCGCCGCGCCGTGGAGATGGGACTGCCCGACGAGCTGCTGTTCCGCACCCTGTGGGATAGGGCGCTGCTGGAGAAGCGGCTCGGCCGGCTGGCGCAGGCGCTCGAAGTGTTCGAAGAGCTGGCCTCGGGACGCAATCCGTACCGCGCAGCGGCGCTCGCGGAGCTGGCCAAGCACTACGAGCATCGGGAGCGGGACTACGCGCGGGCTCTCGAGCTGGTGCGGCAGGCCATCGCCGTGGCGGATTCCGTCGAGCTGCGCCAGCGGGAAGCCCGCCTGGAGCGCCGCTTGGCCAAGCCGCGGCCCGAGCGGCTGCTGTGACACAGCGCGGCATAGCCGCAACCAAAGCCCTGCTGGCGGTTCCGTGGGGCGAACCTCCAGGTTTGCGAGCTGGTTTTCCAACCAGCTTTGGGCCGCGCCCGGAGCCCGCGGCAGGTAAGCCGGCAAGGATGCCGGCTCGCAAGCGTGGACGCTCGCCCCACCAAAGGCTCCAGAATCTTCGCGGCGCGCAAAGAAACTCAGCGAGTGTAGTACAGGCGGGGGGCCCTGCGCCGCCTGACTCGAAGCTCGATGCTGGCGCGAGCCGGCGCGGACGTCGACTCTGGGTAAGCGATGAACCGCCAGCGGCTGGGGCGGCCCGCCACTGCGGCCCTGCCTGCCAACCAGGTCCGCCAGCTCCCTCGCACCGGTGTCCGCCAAACCGAGATCGCCCCTCCTCTCCAGATCGGGCGCACCTCGGTGCACCGCATCCTGGCGGCCTATTTCAGCCCGAAATCGGTCGCCTCCAACTCCTACACAGCCTGGCCGAAGGCTCACGCACGTTTCCAACTGGAGAATGCTGGCGGAGGGCGGCCCTCGTCTGCATATCCTTGCGGAAACACGCCTTGTTCGCGCACTCCCTGCACCAGAGCGCCGGCGCGATTGAGTCAAACAAGGTGGGGGCCTGGAAGTCCGTACTGGGAGGTGTGGCTCCACGGGCCTAACGGGCAGAATGAAACGCGGGCTCGATGAATTGGTCGTAGATGAGCTTGGCCGCCTCAATGTTGCGGCCATCCTGTGTCGCGAGGAGGTCAGCGTAGATCAGCGGAGGAGGCACAAGGCCTAAGCGGTCGCGTTCCGGATCGAACTTCCAGAAGATGTCGAGCACCTCGATACGGCCCGCCGGGCGCGCGCGCAGACGCTGTCCGGCAACCAGCGCGCCGATCGGCTCGCCAGCATAGATCGTGAAGGTGGCCGGTTGCAGCATATGCGTGAGTCTGTCGGCGGCCACTTCTCCTCCCCAACACGCGCCATACCCTTCGAGGTCCGCCTTCTCCAGGGCCTCCAGGTCTCCATCGAACCGCCGGGGATTCAGTTTCGTGCGCAGAGCCGTGAGGTAGTGGGTCACCCACTCTTCCAGCAACCGCCGCGGTTCGAGAAGGCGCCGCGCTGCCGCGCCCGCCCGGACGAAGCCGCGAGCCTCCAGGTCTTTGAGCGCGGGGCCGACCGTTCCCAGGGCCACATTCGCTGCTTGCGCGATAGCGCGATAGGTGGCTTGAACAAGGTGCGGGCGGCACAGCAGCGCGAAGGTGATCCTGAGTCCGGCTGGGTGGAGCGCCCGAAACCGGTGTCGCTTCAGTTCTGCCGGCCGTTCCTGACCGATAACCCAGACCAGAAGCCCCGGACGGTCGAGATAGGCGTTGCCCGCCGTGTCGATGAAAGCCAGCCGCAGATCCCTACAGCGCTCAGCGGTTCCCCGGGTGATGTAGGGCGCCACCAGGAGCGGCGCGGGAGCATGACCGGTGAACTGCCTCTTCACCTGAGCGGGGGTCTCGAACCGGTCCACTGCTTTGACCTCGGCGACAAAGCGAAATGTGCGGCCTTCTGCCCGGATCTCCAGCACCGCATCGGCATGAGCCGGATGCCGGTCCCTAGGCCCAACCACCCGCGCGGTCAGGCCGGCCGTCCGGTTCAATGCGGCTAGCGCGGCTTCGAGCACCGGTCGACCCTGCATTTTCATAATGGTTACTGTTCACTGTATTCAACTGTGCACGTTCCGTGAACATATGGCAATAGCGAACAGGACTCATCAGCCCAGCTCTTTCCGAAGGGTGCGGGGTAGTCAAGACCGGATCCGCCACAAGGTACATTCCTGCGTACCGCTGAACCGCCGCCGAGACCCCACTCGTCGCAGGGTTGGCCAAGCTGTCCCGTCGGAGAGGCCATGGAAACGCTACGGCGGAACGGGGATCGTCGAGGCGCGCTTTCAGGCGCTGCGGTGAGTGGTCCCGTCTCCCCGGCGACGAATGCGCCGCAGGTACCGGGCCACGCTTCGTTCCGAGACCTCCCACCCGAGTTTCAGAAGTTCTCCGTGGATCTTGGGCGCACCCCAGCCTGTATTCTCTTCCGCCATCCGGCGGATGAGCGCACGGATTTCGTGGGTGGTCTTGGGCCGACCGCCCTGCGGACGAGATCGCCAACGCCAGTAGAGGCGGAAGCCGGCGCGATGCCAGCCGACGACGGTCTCCGCCTTGACGATGACGAGGACGTCGGCCCGGCGAGGCCAAATCTGACGGAGGCTTGTCCAGAAGAACCGGTCCGGCCATTTCAGCCGGGGACGGGGTCGTCTCCGCTTGAGCACGGCGACCTGTTGTCGGAGGGCCAGAACCTCGAGGGCGGTGTCGCCGCTACTCCGGAAGAACACGCGGATGGCGGCCAGAAGAGCAAGGATGAATCTGAGCACAAGCCCTACGTTGCAGCATGCCTAACACCTCGACAGAAGGCCTCTGCCGGGCGGCCGCAAGTTGTTGAGCACGAAGGAATACGGGGTCTTGACTACACAAAAGGCACAGCCGCCCGATTTGGGGCCGGGCGGCAGCGGGGCAGAAACTCCGCGTACGGCAGGAACGGCCCGTCGATGCAGGTGAGGCTGCCCGTCGGCGAGGCGCACTTGCCGCAGATGCCCACCCCGCAACTGGTCATGTACTCGATGGCGCCCCAGATGTGCTCCGCCGGCGCCAGTTCACGCTCAATCTCGAAGCAGGCGTGCACCATCGGTTCGGGCCCGCAGTTGATGAAGGTCAGGCCCTCCTCCGGCGCCCGCATCTCGTGGCGCAGCAGCTCCGCCACCGTGCCGTGGAACCCTGCCGTGCCGTCGTCCGTAGCCAGGAGAACGTCGCCGAGCCGGTGAAACTCGTCCAGGTCGAAGAAGCCGTCCCGAGTGCGCGCGCCGAGCAGGAACCGGAGCTGATTGGCGGGGGCACAGGCGTAAGCGATCTCGAGCAGAGAGGCGATGCCCGTCCCCCCGCCCACCAGCACCAGCGTGCGATTCTCGAACCGGGGCAGTCCCGCGCCGTATGGCCCCCGCAGCAGGATGGGTGTGCCCAGCGGAGTTTCTTCAAGAAAGCGGCTGAAGCAGCCCACCGTCCGCACGAAGACGCTGCGTTCGGCGGCCGACAGAATCGCAAAGGGCTTTTCACCGACGCCCGGCACGCTCAGGAAGAAGTACTTGCCGGCCAGCTCGCCCGGGCGGTACTCCCGCGGCAGCCGCTCCAGGTGGATTTTGAACAGGCCCGGAGCGACCGGAATCCTCGAGACCAGCTTCGAGGCACGGTAGGACATGTCGATGTCCGGCCGCGGGGCGGCCTCCTCGCCCAGCGAGAAGCCGCGACCGCACTGGTCCTGTAGTCTGGCGAAGTAGGCGCTCATGGCCGCGCTGTCCATGCCCGTCAGCGCGCTGCCCACTCCGAACAGGTCCGCCCCGGCTTTGCGAAACTGCGCCACGTGTTCCGCCGTGCCTATGCCGCCCATGCCGATGATGACCGGACCCGCGCCGATGGCCTGCCGTACCTGCTCGACCGACCGCAGCCCCAGCGGCCGGATCGCATCGCCTGAGAGTCCGCCGTATCGGTTCGAGAGAATCGGGTCCACTCCTACCTCGGCCAGCGCCGGCCCGATGCTGTTGGTGACGGTGATGCCCGCCGCCCCAGCGCGGATCGCCGCCTGCGCCGTCGAGCTCAGCCCCCGCATGGTGGCCGACAGCTTCACGAACACCGGAACCGCTTTGACCGCGGCCACCGCGCGGGTGATGGCCACCACCAGTTCCTCATCCTCGCCGATCTGAATCCCGTACCCCTTGGCATGCGGGCAGGACATGTTCAACTCGAAACCGTCGGCGATGGGCTGGAGGATCTCGGCGGCCCCCACGAAATCGGCGACATCCCCGCCGAACAGGGATACCAGCAGGAACCTGTTGGGCGGAATCTCGACCCCGGCGAACTCGGCGAGGAAGGCTTCTGCGCCCGGGTTGGCCAGACCCACGGCGTTGATGTAGCAGCCGGGGGCGTAACGCGCGAAGATCGGCTCGCGATACCCGGCCCGGGGGGCCACGCTGATGCTCTTGGTGGTGATGACGCCGATGGCCGGCGCCTCGGCCAAGCACCTGGCGATGGTCGAGGCATGGGTGCA
>Ga0194112_10010634_pt1 | contig 11525 bp, 9 predicted proteins | sample TA2MahC400mmetaG_FD_146191 | JGI IMG/M metagenome (GOLD analysis project Ga0194112, IMG submission 146191) | Freshwater microbial communities from Lake Tanganyika, Tanzania - TA2015016 Mahale Deep Cast 400m | ecosystem: Environmental > Aquatic > Freshwater > Lake | place: Tanzania: Lake...
AGTGTCGCGGAAGAGGATGGGGCTTTGGCAGATGCCTGGGTTGAGGACGAAGGGGCCGGGCCGCTCGTGGCGCCAGAGGAGCTTGCCCTCGAAGTCCACGGCGGCGACGACGGCGGAGCCGAACCAGCAGTAGACCGCCTTGCCATCGGTCACGGGCGTGGGCACGGCGTAGATGGCGTAGCCCATCGGCTCCTTGCCCTGGGGGATTTGCGTGCGCCAGAGGAGCTTGCCGTCGCTGGCCTGGTAGCAGGCCAGGTGGTGCTCGGGCACCTCTTTCTTCTCCTCCTGCTCGCGGTTCTGCTTGGCGGCGGTGGTGATGAAGACGCGGTCGTCCCACACGATGGGGCTTGAGTGGCCGGTGGTGCCCTTGAGGGGCGCCTTCCAGAGGATGCCCTTGCCGCTCTTGCCGTCCCACTTCAGCGGCAGGTCCTTCTCGTCGGTCGTGCCCATGCCCGTCGGGCCGCGGAAGCCGGGCCAGTTGCCGGCAAATGCGGTGCCGGCCAGTAGGGCCATGAATCCGAATGCCGAGCCGATGCGTCGCGTCACTTGGTGTCTCGCTTCTCAGGGGGCAGGTTGTTGCGGTACTTGGCCCACAGGTCGTCCACGAAGGGGTCCCAGGCGTTGCCCTGTCGGGACCAGGAGGCCGAGTAGTCCTTGCCGCGTGCCTTCTTGATGGCCGCGATGTGCTGCGTGTCGTCCTCGGTCATCCAGCGGTCCACGTAGTCAAAGAAGGCGTCGTGGTTCCAGGCTTTCTCGGCGTGGAGGATTCGGAGGGCGAGTGCCTGGCCGACCCAGGCGAGGCTGGTGCAGGTGCGGCGGTAGGCCTCGCCGATGTCGGCGGGCCACTGGTCGGGGGGCAGGTGTTCGTAGGCGCCCCAGCCCTTTTCGTTGGGCGTGCCGTCCTTGCCGACGTGGCCGGCGTAGACGGCTTTGGCCCCCGTCCAGCACTTGTCGTGCATCGTCTGCATGTCCTCGCCGAACTTGAGCTTTGGGAAGCGCTTGAGGGGCGTCTGCATCTCCGCGTCGCCGAGCAGGAGGCCGGCGAAGACGATGGGGAGCTTTCGCCCCGTGCCGTGGCCGCCGTGGGCGGGCCAGCCGGGGTAGCCGGCCCGCACGATGCCCCAGAGGTCAATGCCGTATTGCACGAAGCCGAGGAGCAGCTTCTCCTTCTCCTCGGGCGTGAAGTCGAGGCAGAGGAGGAGTGCGGCGATGCCGACGGCGCGGCCGACCTCACGGCCGTAGTGGGGCTGGTACTCGATGGCGGCGTCGAAGCCGAAGAAACACACGTCCAGCCACGGCCGCTTGAAGCGCTTGGCCCACTCGTCGAGGGTGAAGGGGATGCCTGGCTCGATCTGGAAGCGGACGCCCTGGCGTGCGAGACGCGGCAGGAGGTCGCGGCGCAGGTTGCGGGCCAGATAGAGCTTCTGCTCGCAGTCGCAGTAGCCTGGGCGGAAGGCGTCGGGCGGCGCCGCCTCGGCCAGACAGGTGAGGACGGAGACGCTTCGGACGGGGCTGTGCGCCTTGTCGGCCGGCCGCACGGGCGCGGGGAGTTCCCGCATCTTGTCCACGCTGATCGAGGAGATGAGCGCGTCGCCGGGCTTCATCCGGACGGGCGGCATCGCGCGCATCTTCGGGTCGTAGCGACCGCCCGGCGAGCGCGCATCGAAGGGGCTTTGGCCCGGCCGCAGCGGCAGGTTGAGCACGGAGCCGTTCCGGTCGTTCTCCGCCGGCGGCGCGATGGACGCGACGGTGCATGGCCCGACCACATACCAGTCCCCATTCACGAACCGCCCGACCTTCACCTTCTCCGTGAACGTCCAGGTCACGCCATGCCGCTCCACCTTGTCCATCACCTGAAGCTCGGCCCGGTTCGCCTCGCCGGCCGCCGTAGCCGCGAGGAGGAGCCAGGCAGCGCTGACGCTTCTGACCCACGCCGTGAAGCTCCGAGAGCATCTCATCATGTAGTGGCCTCCTTGTGCCAGATCACCCGTGCCGCCAGGACGCCGCCGGCCATTGGGGGAGGGTGACGCCCAGGCGAACGGCAAGGGTTCCGAAGGCGCTGATCATCCGCCTGAAGCTGCGGCATCGCGCATAGGCGGCAGCCATGTCGAACTGGGCAGTGAGCGCAGCCTGGTCAGCCGTTTCCGAGTAACTCCGCCCCGGTGGCATTCGGGCCTCCAGTTCCCCTTTCGCGTCACGCGGCCGCTCCGGATCGGGGTGTGACATGGCGTCAGGGAGGATCCCTTGCTTGCCCCTCAAGGATTCGATGGCTGCGAGAAACCACGCCTCATACTCGCGGTGCGCCACGACCACGGCACAGGGCCGCTCGTGTGCTTCCTCAGCCGCCCACTTCTGGACAAGGGGCGCGAGTTCCTTGGGGCAGTCGTCATCGCTGTCGAACAGGATGAGAACGGCGGCGCAGAAGCACTGGCACGGCTGTGACTTCGCCATGCCCCTCCACAATCGGTTGGATGGTCATGCGGCCACGTCCTCGAAGAGACCACCTTCCTTGAGGTCAGCGGCATCTTGGAACAATGGCTCGGGATCCAGGGCGTTGGAACGCAGCAGTTCGCCTGCCCCCATTAGGTGCTCCTGGAGCGCCCGGCGTGATGCTTCGGACACAGGGGCAACCCGCGTGGCACCCTCCTGCCAGTCCACGATACGCAGATGGTTGTCCTGAATCCACTCCTCGTCCAGGACCTCCGGGCTGTGGGTGCTCACGATGACCTGCATTCCGCGGCTTGCATGGCGCAGGAGATCCAGCACCGCGCCCAGCGCCCCGGGATGGATTGTAGCCTCCGGTTCCTCGACTGCGAGCACGGATGGGGCAGGATTCTGGTAGACCGCGGTCAGCAGGCCCACCGCCCGGAGGGTGCCATCGGACATGCTGAAGGCGTCGAATCGCACCCGCTTCCTGTCCTCGCCCCACTCCTGCTGGAACTCCAGGGATAGCTTGTTGCCGTGTTTCTTTGGGTGGACCGCCACGGTGTGGGGCACAATTGTGCCAAGCACTTCGCAGATGCGTTCGACATCGGCTTCTCGCGCGCGGCGCTCGACTTCCTGGAGGACGCTGGCCGCGTTGCCGCCGTCGCGACGCAGGCTCACGCCGGCGTCGGGGTCCCGCATCTCCCGCAGTTTCGCCGGCTCGATCGCGTAGGTACGCATTCCTGCCAGCGCCCGCAGCACGGGTGCAAAGCGAGCATCGCCCCCAACCACCGGCAGGCCCAACGATGCCGCTTCCAACGAAGGATCGAGTCCCTTGACGTTCGAGTCGAACTTGCCCCTTACGCGGTCGAACCACGCCCTTCGACCGTCGCGTGACACCACTCGGCACTGCTCCCTGAGCACCTCGAACCCGTAGTTGGGCAGGGCACGGATCTCAAAGGCGTATCGTCCGCTCTGAGTCTCCCCGTTCATGGCCCCTAGCACTACCGCCACCCCGAGCTTCGGAGGGTGGTGTCCTCCGGGAATCCTGCTGCGCACGACCGAGATGCCGCCGCGCCGGTCGAACACGGCCTGTAGCGGCGATACCATCGCCTCGGCCAGGAACGCGAAGGCATCGAGCAGATTGCTCTTGCCTGAGCCATTCCGCCCGACCAGGAAGGTCGGGTTGTCGAAGCTCACCATAGCCGAACGGACACTGCGGAACCGCTGGAGGATGAGCGTCCTGACGACCGGTTCCATGATTGGTCCCTCAGCACCCTCTGGAGCACCCCCATGCCCCCCCCTCGGTCGCACAGAGGATACCAGATGCGCCCCAGCCCTGCAAGCGCTCCGTGCCCGAATCCAGGGGCCGCTATTCCGCCAGATCGAGGATGATGGACTTCATCAGCGGCGCGGCGGCGCACTTGATAGTGTAGGTGTCCTTCGGGGACTTGGCGACGTGGATGTCGCGCTTCTCGGCGCCGGCCTCGTCCCACACGTAGGTGATCTTGACCGGGCGGAAGCCGCCCGACCCGTCGCCAGCTCCGGGTGCCCGCTCCGCGTAGTCGGCATCAATGCGGAAGTCGAAGATGCAGAGGGTGTTCTTCAGCGGAGTGCTCTGGAAGCGGACGAGGGCCTTCTTCACGCCCTTCGGCACGTTCTCCAGAGTGAAGTACTTGGTGGAGCCGGGAATGGGGCCTGGCATCTTGCCCACCTCGGCCCAGGTCTTGCCGTCGTCGAACGAGGCCTGAAGGGTCCAGCCCTCGCGCTTGTCGCGGGCGCGGTAGTGTGCGCCGCCGCGGATGCGGACGATGTCGCCGGGCGTCTCGACGGGGAAGGTGATGCTGCCGCCCTTCTCGTCGTATTCCTTGACGCGGAACATCTTGTGGTCGGCGCCCTTGAACTCGGGATGGAAGTCGGCGGCGATGAGCTGCTTGGGCTTGGCGTCGGGGTTCGTGGCGCCCTCGATGGTGATCGTGCCCTCCTGGGCGCCGGCGGAGAAGGTGATCTCGTTGTCGCCCTCGGCCAGCGCGGGCAGCGGGCACTGCGAGTGCTGGATGTCGTGGGTGAGCTTCAGGCTGTCGAGGCCCGTGCCCTCGCCGCTGAACTCGAACTTCAGGCGGTAGTCGTAGCGGCGGTAGACGTGGGGCTTGAGGTCGAGCTTCTTGAGGCCCGAGGCAGTCACCTTCTCGAGTTCCTTCCAGTCGAGGCCGTTGTTGTCCGAGAAGCTGACGGCGATGCTGCCGCCGGCGCCGACGATTGCCTGGAAGGCGGCCTCGCCACCGAGGTAGACGTAGGACGATGGCATGCGGAGGACGAGCACGCCGGGCTTCGCGGGGTCCTTCGCGCCGAGGGCGGGCGCCTTGCGGCCGGCGGCGACGTTATCCGCCGTCAGCACGCTGGCGAGGAGGGCGGGGTCGCCCACGGGCACCTCGTACTCGAGCGTGCCGTTGCCGATGCGGCCGGGGGCGATGTCGCCCAGCCTCCGCTGAAGGCTCAGGCCATTGCGGTCCTTCACGATGTTGCCCGGCCCCTCGCCGCTCCCATCGCCGTTGATGTGCAGGCCCTTGTTGAACCAGTTGCGGGTGAGGCGCTCGCCGGGGCGGAGCTGGATGTTCAGCTTGTAGCCCTGGGAGTAGCCGTATTCATAGTTGTGGTGCCTGTCGGCCCTATCATACTCGATCATTGTCGAGGACCAGCCGTGCCAGCCGGCGGCGTTGGGGCCGTCCTCGCTGTAGCTCTCGCTGGTGGCGAGGAGGGCTGGGCCGGCCTTACGCCAGTTGCCCTTGGCGGCGAACTTGCGGAGCTTGCCGTCGTCGCCGCGGTAGCCGGGGTTCGCCTCGTGCCACTCCTTCACCGCCTTCTGGATGTCGGCCACGCTCGCCAGCGACTTGTCGGGGTTGCGGAAGCAGTTCATCAGCGAGCCGTCGAGCAGGTGCCAGGCGTTGTCGTAATAGACCTCGGGCACGCTGTGCTGGGTGATCGCCCAGCCGCGGGCGTCCCAGCCGATGAAGCGGGCGAGCTGCTGGACGTTGGCCGACGCGCAGCAGCACATGCCGTAGCCGTAGACGTGAATGGTCTTCATCACGTCGTGGACGTTGTTCTCTTGCTGAAGGAACTCGTTGGGCGGGGCGCACTGGTGGCGGTACTTCACCACCGTCTTCCAGATGGCGAGGGCCTTCTCGTCGTTCGACATCCCGTCCTTGATGCACGACCGCTTCCAGTCTTCGAGGCTGGACACATCGTCCACCTTGTCCGACACGACCTTGACGTTGCACACCACGCCGACCGGCTTCTCAGCGGCGGCTGCCTGCCCGCCGAGCGCCACCACGACCGCCAACCCCAACGCCACCCCCCATCCGAGCCTTCCTGTCGTCCTCACGCCTGGGTCCCTTTCTGCACGCAAGTGGCTGCCCCGGTCCCACAGCGACAAGTATACTGCCGGCCACAGGGAATTCAAGACGGTGGCCTGACGCTGCTTTCCCTTGACCGCCTCAGGCGAGCTTGACCACCTGCGTACCGGGCACTATGATGGTGCGCAGGAACTAGGCGATGGAATGGCTGAAGCTGGAATCGCAGGCAGACCTTGACGCCCTGATGCGGCGGTGCGGCCGCTTCCACGACGGCTGCTTCCGCGAAGCCCATGTCTGGACCGAGACTTACGTTGACCAGGGGAGCATGGCTTGTGCGATCAACCTCGACACGCACGTTCGCGCCCTCTTTCATCTCGGCGCCGAGCAGCCTTCTGCCATCGAGTTGCGGTTCGATGAGGTCCTTCTCTTCCGCACCATGCCTTCCCCGGACAACTGCGATTCGGTCATCTCCAGCGCCACCTTCTCGCTTGAGGAAGGCATCTTCCACCTGAAGGTCTACCTCTGCGGGCTGCCGGTGACCGGTAAGCCAAACACGTGGCTCTGGGTGCGGCGTGGCGCGCCCGACGCCCCCGACATCCACATCGCCTCCCGGCGCGTCGCCTGGCGCGACGCGAGCGAATGGATGGGAGAGACCCTGCGGTATTGCCCGGAAGCCCCCTGAGGACAAGAAACACGGGTTGCCCGTGGTGCTCCCTGGCAGTGTCGCCCGAGCTCCTCGCCCAGCTCACCCAGCGAATGGCGAGTGGCGGGCTGCGTGAGAACGCCTACCCACCCGCAGGCCGAATCGGTTCGTTGATTTGCCCGCCTGTGCGGGCTATAATGCTCTTGGCTGTCCGATCGCTCTCGGGCCTATTCGTTGCTTCACGGAGGCAACCATGAGCGTTGCCGAACAGATTCTTCAACGCCTCCAATCCCTTCCAGAACCCGCGCAAGCTGAGGTCCTCGACTTCGTGGAGCACCTCGAGGCCAGGGCCCGCTTGGCCGCCGGCGAGCGCGAGGACGCCGCCTGGGCCGAACTCTCGCTCTCTCAGGCCATGCGGGGGATGGAAGACGAGCCCTCCCCCTACACGCCTGCCGACATCAAGGAAGCCTTCTCGTGATCCGCGAGGGCCAGGTGGTCCTTTTCCGCTTCCCGCAGACGGACCAGGCACATTGGACGCTGACTGGTTCCGCTCACCCATTCCCCAACGCGTCGGACACTAGCTCGGTAACTTGCTGGTATATCACTTCTCTGCCGCGGTACTGCCAGTTTGACGGGTGCGGCACAACGTAGCGCCTCACAAGCAGATCGCGTAACCGCACGACATCCCCTTGGCTGAACAGAAGTCGCCGGAACAACCTGGAGTCTCTGCGGACGGTGGCGAACGGCTTGCCCGCCAGCTTGCCGAGGATCGGGTCTCCACACGCATGAGCGAAGGACTTGGCCGCGGGCGCCCCGAGGAGAATGACGACCTTGGGTCTCACAAGCTCGAACTCCTTGAGCCACCATTCCTCGCAGTTCTGGAGTTCATGATCGCTTGGCTCGCGGTCCTTCCCCGGCTGTTCGCCGGGCCCAGTCCAGCAGTGGAGTGCGTTGGTCGTGTACGGCCTCTTGCAGCCAGAGGCCTCCGGGTCCACACTATAGGCGAGCTGCCTGAGATACCCATCCAGGAATGTAGCCGGACCTTGCTTGAGATGCCCGTCTTTGTCCACCCAGTGAACGCCTGATTCCCTTACCCCATGCTTCGCAGGCGCCTGCGCCATCAGCACAATCCCCGACCCGCTGGCCGCCTCGTCCGCTCGGCGCGGGACGCAACTCGGGACGACACCGGGGGCGCACTTGCGACAGGCGTGAATAGCTTCGTAGAGCCGAGTGAACTCCTGAGCATCTGAGGATGCCATGCGTCCTCCTTGGCTATGTCCAAGGGCCGGCGCCAGCTGGGCCTACACGCTGAGCACCTCGACCGAGAGCAGTTCCTTCACCGCGTGCTCGCCGTGGATGAGGGCGTCAATCTGGTCGAGGGTGCGGGCGTGGAAGTAGCGCTCGCCGCATCCCCGGCAGACCTCCGCGTCCACGTTCTCCACGATGTAGAGCCGGCCCTCCAGCCAGTGCTGTTTTCTCACCTTGCGGGGAACAGTGTCGCCAGAGCAAAACTCACACTTCATCTGTATCACCCTTCGCGTACGCGGTTATCACGATCATGCTAGCTGCTTCCCGGAAGCGGCAGACCACATACATCGCGCGGCCGTCACGTGCGGGGCCCTCGATGCGGTAGCGGGTTCCTCGCGGGTCGTCGGTGAGCTTCCTTTCGATGAACCCGCGTAGAATCGCGTGCTCAGCATCGGCCCTCTCGAAGCCGTCATCGGCCAACTCGTCTTCGGCGTGCGACGACAGGTAGTAGTCGCGCAGCCGGACTTTCTGCCGAATTCTCTCGATTGCTGACACGGGCTTCGCTCCGCGTTTCATGATACATCCGCATCGCCCGGAATGCAAGACGATCGCGGCCGCGTACAGCGTGCGGCAGACTCAGCGGAACGCACCTGCGCCGGTTGCGCGGAGCAGCGGCGGTCGCTATGATGCGGAGTACGTGACGAGGCACAACCCTTCTCAAGGAACGCCCCATGCGCCAATGGCAATCTGCCGCTCTGCGTTTCGCCGCCTGCATGCTCCTGCCCATGGTGGGGCGGGCCGCCGAGGAGAAGAACCTGATCGATGACCCCTCCTTCGAGCTGACGAAGGAGAAGGACAGGTGGGGGTTCGTGTTCCAGAAATGGGCGGGGTGGAAGTATGAGGGCGAATGCGAGTTCCGGGTGGGGACGATCGCCCGGACGGGGAAGCACTCGTTCCTCTTCTTCGGCGGGGCCGCGCCCAAGATCCGCAATCGCCAAGAGATCGAGCTGGAGCCCGGACGCTATCAGGTGACAGCCTATCTCCGCGGACTCGATATCGGCTTCGGCACCTGGAACATGACGACCGAGCTGATGTTCAACGACAAGTATATCCAGCTCGGGAAGAACGGGACGTTCGGCTGGACGAAGCTGACCTACGTGGCCGACGTGCCGGCGAAGAAGAAGGTCGCCCTCTCCTTCGGCCTGATGGCCCCAGGCTACTTCTGGGTTGACGACGTTTCGCTCGTGAAGGTGGGCGAGAATGTCCCGCTCACGGAGAAGCCCGTGCTCGGCGAGGAGGAGAAGCCCATCGCCCCGCCGGGCGAGCTGGGGACGGGCGTGGTCCGCTGCGTCGAGTGCGGCTACAAGAACATGCCCGAGTGGAAGACCTGTTACGCCTGCGGCACGGGGCTGGAGGCCAAGAAAGCCGTCGTGACCGGCCCGCCGCTCAAGCTCATCGCGTCGTTCGAGGACAAGAACCCCTTCCCCGGCAGCGCCACGGTCGAGGAGCACGCGACCGATGGCAAGAAGGCGATGAGGATTGACAAGTCGTACGTCTGCATGGACGGCCCGCAGGACTGGACGGGCTACGATTTCCTCAAGGCTGACCTCTACACCGACGCCAAGGAGCCGATGGAACTCTACGTCGAGGTCCGCGACCAGCAGACGACCGACTACTGGACTCGCGTGAATTACAACACCGTAGCGCCGTCTGGGGCGAGCACGCTGATCATCCCGGTGAAGCAGCTCTACGTGGGCGAGAAGTCGCGGCCCGGGCGCATGCTCGTCCTCAACGCCATCACCCGCTTGGTCTTCGCCATAGGCGACAAGCCGCCCGCGCCGCTGTTCGTGGACAACGTGCGGCTCGAGCGCGACGACTCGCCGCAGAAGGCCGTCTTCGATGGCCTCTGGGCCTTTGATTTCGGCACGGGCACCAGCCCCGTGATGGACGGCTTCACGGCGATCACCCCCGCCACGCTCTACAGCAAGGGCCGCGGCTACGGCCTCAAGGGCGCCCGCATCTGGCGGAGCTTCGACGTGCTTCAGCCCGAGCCGCTCTACCAGGACTTCATCTGCATCGAGGCCGGCGGCCTGGCCGTGGACGTGCCGAACGGCCGCTATCGCGTGTTCGTCAACATGGACAACCCCTCCGGCTTCTGGGGCGAGTACCAGGCATACAGGAAGCGCGCCATCCTCGCCGAAGGCCAGCCCGTCGTCACCGACAGGATGGACTTCGAGGGGTTCCGCAAGAAGTTCTTCCGCTTCTGGAACGTCGAGGACCTGCCCACCGACAACACGTTCGACAAGTACCAGAAAGCCTACTACCAGGAGAAGACGTTCGAGGCCGACGTGGCCGACGGCCAGCTCAACGTGGAGTTCCAGGGCGAGAACTGGGCGTGCAGCGTGGCCGCCGTCATCATCTTCCCCGCCGCCAAGGCCGCCGAGGGCGAGAGCTTCCTCAAGTTCGTCGAGGCCCGCCGCCGCTTCTACTTCGACAACTACTTCAAGCGGGTCCTCCACCGTCCGACGGCGCATGAGATTTGGGACAAGGGCGACCTGGGCCGTGGCTACTTCGCGTTCCAGCGCGATTACATGAGGGAACTCTATTACAACGATGGTCGCCGTGAAGATGAAGAACTCGGCAAGCCGCTCGTGGCGTCGGCATTCGCTGGCGAGTACGAACCATTGACCCTCGTCCTGCTGCCCGGGCGCGACCTGGGCAGGGTCACGGTGAGTGTCAGCGAGTTGGCCGGCCCGGCCGGGACGATCCCCGCCAGCGCCATTGATGTCGGCTTCGTCTCCTATCGCATCAGCCGCGTGACGATGGAGGGCTCAGTCTACACAATCAACCCGCGGCTCATAATGCCCTCGGCGACGGTGGACATGCCGAAGGACATCGCCCGGCGGTTCTGGCTCACGGTGAGGACGCCCGCCGACGGCAAGCCCGGCCTCTACAAGGGCGCGGTGGCCATCAAGCCCGAGAAGGGCGAGGCGGCACAGGTGCCCATCGAGTTTCGCGTCCGGGCCGGCGCCCTCGACCCCGTGGATGTGCCCGCCGGCCCGTGGGGCTACACCATCAGCATCCCGTGGCCGGGCGGCGACCCCGAAGCAGCGGCCTACAACCGCGACGTGGCGCTCAAGAGCCTCGCCAAGATGCGCGAATACGGCTTCACCATCTTCAGCGGCGCGCCCGCCATCGCCTATCGCGGCTTCAAGGACGGCGAACCCGTCCTCGATTTCACCCAAGCCGAGCCTATCATGAAGGCCGCCAAGGACTCAGGCTTCCTCGCCGTCTGCTCCTACGGGGCGGGCGTGGGCGGCTTCAACGCCTACTACCAGGACGCTAGCGCGATGAACGCCGCGGGCTTCAAGGACTACTCGGCGTTCATCAAGGCCATCTACTCGGCGGTTCAGAAGCACGCCGACGCCGCCGGCTGGCTGCCCGTCTACTACAACCTCGGCGACGAGCCGATCGGCGACGCCGTCATCCGCGCCTCCGAGAACGCCGAGGCCTACACCAAGGCGTTCCCCCAGGGGCCGCCCTTCTTCACCTTCGCCACAAGCTACACCGGCGGGAAGACCGACGACCCGCACTACCGCCTGTCGAAGGCCGTCCACATCCCCAACTGGAACCTCCACGACGAGGCCGGCGTCGCCCTGATGAAGGAGGCGGGACGCAGTTGGGCCTTCTACAACGGCGGCAACCGCTGGACCTATGGCGACTACATGTTCGGCTCTCCGGGCTTTCTTGTGGGTGCCCACAAGGGGGGCGCCAAGCCGAGGAACCCTTCTACCTCCCTCAGCATAGGCATGGCAAGGACTTACGCCGAAATACACCTGTGCCGGCGCTGGATCGCC
>Ga0194112_10010642_pt1 | contig 11521 bp, 8 predicted proteins | sample TA2MahC400mmetaG_FD_146191 | JGI IMG/M metagenome (GOLD analysis project Ga0194112, IMG submission 146191) | Freshwater microbial communities from Lake Tanganyika, Tanzania - TA2015016 Mahale Deep Cast 400m | ecosystem: Environmental > Aquatic > Freshwater > Lake | place: Tanzania: Lake...
AGACATCAGCCCCCACCTCCGCGAACCCGTGGATGACCGCTTTGACACGGCCGTGACAATGCACGTTGAGGCGGCCGCCGGCGCGCTTTTCCGGTCGAGGCTCGTGAACGGGATGCGCAGTTCGCCCTCCCAGCCGGTCTCCGTGACCCGCACCGCACCGTCCCACGGGCATTCCCAGCCCAGGTCGGCGCTGGCGGTCCGCAATCCCTCCAACTTCCGGCCGTCAGGATAGAGGATGAAGGTGAAGTCGGGGCCGTTGCTCTCCGGATGCACGAAGAACTCGATGCGGTCCTCCGCGCCGGGCTGGCGCGCATAAGGCGGACGCTCCAAACGGAATGCCACGTAAGGAGCCGCTGCGTCGTGCCCGATCTGAAACACGCCCTTTTCTTCCGGCATCGCGCCGGAAAAGCGATCCATCAGCGGCAGACCTTGCGCCGCCCCCTGCCATTCGGATCGATCAACCTTGCCGTCCACTACCGGCGCCTGTTTGAGCATTGGCGCCGTGAGTGCCGGACGCCTGTAGTTTTGCTGGCTTCCCGTTGACACCCCCGCGTTTCCTCGCGCCGGGAGAAGAAGCAGGCTATTCACAAGCAGCACAACGGCTTTGGTCACAACACATTTTCTTCTTTTCATGATGCATCTCTTTTTTGATAACTTATCGGATGTCACTCTTTCAACCCTTTCTGACCTGAGCCTCATCAGCGCACCGGACTGCCCGCGCGCACGCGCGCGACTGCGCCGCCCGCGCGTCGAGGTGCGGGGTCCGCAACTGCGGATGCCCCATGCAGCCGGGACAGCCGGCATGATGCTGGTCGGCGAGGATCCGCAGGACATTGGGCGATTCAACCCGTCGCGGCATGGTCGTCCTTTCCTCAGTGACAGGCGGCCAACTCGTCCCGGAATCGGAGGAGGGCGCACTTGAGGCTCTCGAAATCCCGCCGCGGGATGTGATCCACGCTGTCCCCCGTGATCCAGAGCACAAACGGCCGTTCCTGGACGAGGCGGGGAGGGACCATGCGCCGGAACTCGGCCAGCATCTGGGCTTCGGAGCGGCCTAGCCAGTGGCCGCTGTTCAGCCGGCCGAGGATCGAGAAGTTGGGCGGGAACTCGCCGAAGGCCCGATCGAACGGGACGTCGCCGACGGGCGGCGGAGTCAGCGAGTGGATGCCGTCCATGCCGGTTTCCCGCAGCAGGGGAATGAGCCCCCGCAAGAGTCCGCACATGTGGACGATGGCCCGCTTGCCGGCGGCGTGGGCGGCATCCGCGAACTCGCGGATGTGCGGCAGGGAGAGTTGTTCGTAGATCGTGGGCGAGATCAGGGTGGTGGATGTGTTTTCGGCCTGGTACCAGAGATCCGCGTCGAAGGTGGAGAGAATGCGATACCGCCGGCGCTGGTTTTCCTGCAGGGTCTCCAGCAGTTCCTCCATGGCCTCCGGCGCGTCCGCCAGCAGGTAGTAGAACGTCTCCACGCCGGTGACGCGCTGGAGGAGTTCCTGCACCGGCGACGCCGGCGCCACGAGCGCCAGCGGCTGCGGCGGCAGGCCGTACGGCCCGCCGGCGGCAATCTCGCGGGCCTGCCGGTAGCTGTCCGGGGCGGGCTCGACGCGCAGGCGGCGACACATCGCGGTGAACGTCTTCAGGTCTTTCGGGTTCTTGACTTGGAACTCGACGATCTGGTCGTCGACTCGACGCTCCAGCAGGCGGCCCTCGGGGAGGACCCATTCGCGCGTTTCCTCCGCGTCTTGCCGGCGCCGGAGGCATTCCACGTCCTCCCACGTCTCCCGGTACGGGCTCGCATTGTGCCAGAGGAAACAGCTGTCCATCTGCATGTGGAGGCGCACACGGGCCTCGTAGGTCGGCTCGGGGCCCAGCATCCCGGTGTAGGACGTCTGGGTGAAGCTGCCGAACGACCAGACCAGCTCTCGGCTGGGTTCGCCCTGAATGAAGCGCAGGGCGCGGGCGCGATGCTCAGGCAAAACGCGATGGAAAGGCATGGGTCAGTTCCTCCCCTGTGGTTGCGGTTGCGGAGACGGCGCTGTGGCCTTGCCAGCGCCGGCGGGCAAGCCGAGTTCCCGCACAGCTCTCAGATAATACGGATCCGGGATCGGCCCGGTGAGGATCGGGTCGTTGAGCACGCGCAGGTGCTCGATCAGGCGGCCCAGCAACGCCTGCCGCGTCCCGGCGTGTTCGGGAACGCCGGCCAAGTTGTGCGTTTCCATCGGGTCCGTTTCCAGGTCGTGGAGTTCCACGGCCGGCCCGGCCTGGGTGCGGGCCTGCTTCGGGTCGACCGGGACGTCGTAGAGGCGATGGCCGCTGAAGCTGACAATGAGTTTGTGGCGGGCCGTGCGGATGCAGCGGTGGACCGGGCCGCACTGGTACAGGCCGAACACGGCGTCGCGCGGCGGCCGGCGCGGCTCTTCGCCGCGCGCGGACTCCGCAGAACCGATTCCGTGCACGTTGGCCGGGACGGGAATGCCGGCCAATTCGAGTACCGTGGGAAACACGTCGATGTTGCTCAGCAGCCGGTCGCAGATCCGGCCGCCGCGGACGCCGCCGCAAGGCCAGCGCATGACGAGCGCGACCTCGAGACCCTTGTCGTAGAGCGTGCCCTTGGCGCGGGCATAGGAGAGCCCGTGGTCCACGGTGAAGACCACCAGGGTGTTGTCATCCAACCCGTTCGCGGCGAGTGCCTCGATCATGACCCCGACGGCCGCATCGACCTGGCGTACAGCGCCTTGGAGCATGCGGAAGAATTCGCGCGTCGGCGCGGTGTCGGCCCAATACGCGGGGACCGTAACGCCGCAGCTGTCGTCGCCGGTGTTGCCGCCGAAAGGCAACGGATTATGGGTCTCGAAGAACCCGACCTGGACGAAGAACGGCCGGGGTTGCGGACGGCCACAAAACGCGGCGAACTCCGCAGCCACCTCGGCAGCGGGACGGTGGACGTACGGCTCGGGCATCTCGTCGGATCCGTGCGGCGCCGGCATGGCGTGAAACTCGTCGAACCCGAGCCGCGAAAGATCCTCGGTCTCGTGCTGGAAGTGGAACAGGTGTGTTGCATAGCCAGCCTCGCGCAGAACCGCGGCCAAGTGACGTTCGTCCGGGTTATACTCCCACCAGTGCGGGGCATGGGTGAGTCCGAGAACGCCGTTTGCCTGGGGCCAGCGACCGGTCATCATGGCGGCCCGGCTCGGGCTGCATTTGGGGGCGGCGCAAAAGCAGTTGCTGAACCGCACGCCTTCGGCTGCGAGCCGGTCCACGGCGGGCGAGTTGACCGTCGGGTTGCCGTAGCACCCGAAGTGCCGGCCCGTGTCGTGCGTGGTGATGAAGAGAATGTTGGGGCGTGTCATGTGTGCCATGGGTCCTGTTCTTTCCTCAACGGTCTTTCGGGTTCTCACTGCACGGGAGAAGGTCTACCGGTTCATGGTTCCACGCGCGTAGAAGGCGCTCTCTGTGGGTCATCGTCTTCATGCAAGACTCCTCATGAGAGAAGGACCTTGTCCGTGCTGCGCGCCAGCGCCACCATCCGCTCCCGCAGGTCTTTGGGCATTTTCCCAGCCGACTCACGCCGTTCAATCGTCAACGGCAGCGCGTGGACGAGCAGTCTCTGGCGACCCGCGTCATAGGTGATCGAGCAGACCCACTTCTTCCAGTTCTTCCAAGCCATTGGGGACTCCTTCTTCTTGCCGTTCTTCCACGTCATGGGGCTACTCCTTTCCGGTCCCTCGCAGAAGGCGCACCTGCCCGTCATCGTCCGCCCGTCCCGGTAGCGTCCTGCGGGGCCGGGCCCACCAAACGCAGATTGTCGATGTACAGATCGAGACCGAACTCCGTCGCCCCCGCGAAGAACCGCAAGTAGTTCATGATCATGCCCCACTGCTCGGAGCGGCCGACGTCCGCGGTTTTGAGGTCCCAGCGGATCTCCTTCCAGCCTTGGGTGACCTCGTTCTCCGCCAGGATCTGCCGGTACGGGTACTTGGCACCCATGAGCATCACGTAGACTGGCGGATGCCGGGGACTCTCGCACTTGACGTTGAAACGCAGTTCCGTGTACGCAGACCAGTCTCGGCCGTACAGGTAGTGCATTTTGAGATCGCTGAACTCCGGGGTCTTCTTGCGACGCTCCTCCACGTCGGCGCGGGTCACCACCCAGTGCACGCTGCCCGTGCCCTCGACCTTCTCCTGGGCGCTGACCTCGAGTTTGCCGATGAACTCGTTCTCGAAAGCCTTGGGCCGCCAGCAGAGCTGCCCGTAGAGTGGGTTGGTCTTGCCCAGGTCGTCGCAGGCCTCCCACAGCGACTCGGCTGGATCGGCCGCGGCTGCGGCGCCCGCGGCCGGGAAGGAAGGCCCCGCCGGGTGGGCGGTCCGCGCGGTCGGGGGCTCCCAGGCAGGCTGGTAGACGAAGCCCGCGCGGTTCAGGCCGGCGATCTGCTCGGCGACACGGCGGCGGAGACGCTCGTACTCGGCGGGGGTCCATTCCGGCTGGGGCGGACGCCGCTCGAAATCCCGGGCGCCCTGACTAACGGCAGCGGCGTGGCCCCGCGCCTCCCCGCGGCTCTCCGAGCGAATACGGCGGTTCACCTCTTCGAGCAAGGCGACCGCAGGGCGCAGCGTTTCTTCCTTGGCCCCGGCGCCGCGCGCCGTCTCGACGGTCTTCTGCAGGGTGTGCAGGTAGCGATAGTCGTCAATGCCCTCGCGAACCGCTTCCCAGCCGATGCTGGGGATCAACTCGTCCGGCGTCGGGTAGACGAAGTTGAAGTTGTGGGTGTACTCCGTCAGGCACTCCGGGGAGTTGCGCCACGGCGCCTGCACGTCGAACCGGTTCATGATGCCGGCGTCGTAGTAGGCCCAGTGAGAGACCCCGCCGATGCCGGACTTCCACGCCCACAGGCCGAAGTAGTAGCGGTCGGTATGGGCGTCCACGGGAGCCAGGCCGCAGTCGTAGTCCCAAGCCGTCTTGCCCTCGGCCCGGGCCCGGGCGATCTCGGCCTCGCCGGCGCCGATCCACACGTCGTAGTAGCGCGACACTTCCGGATTGGCCGCGCCGGCGGTGGTGGTGCGGAAAGTCAGGCCGGGATGCTGCTTGCGGAACTCGGCGACTTGAGCCATGCAGGCGTCCACCCGCTCGTAGCGCCCCTCGCACGGCTCGTCCACGAAGTAGAACAGGATTTCCGTCCAGGTCTCCCGCTTGGCGGTCTCCTGCACCAGCTTCCACAGGTCGGGGCCGTAGCATTCCGCGCCGATCCAAGGGACTTGAGACCAGGGCGCCAGCAGCCCGGACTGCCGCATCAGCTCGATCTGCCGCCGCATCGGCATCTCGTCGTTGTTGTCGCGGTTCAGGTCCAGCCAGCCGGGGCCCGAGGGGTAGGCGTAAAGCGTGTTGGTCGTCATCCCGTGGTCGCGCATGTCTTCCATGCACAGGAGGTAGAAACGCTCGGTGCGCAGCTCCGGTGCGAAGTCTCTGAGGCGGAAGTACATGAAGTAGTTCATACCCTCGGGGGGCGCCAGCCGGATGGGCGGCACCTCGACCCGCAGCGGCAGGAGGTACGGCTCGGCCCCGGCCGGGGCGATGCGCACCCGCCCTTCGTAAACGCCGGGCGCGGCCTTCGGCGGCACGTGGACGGTCAGCCAGTAGCGCTGGGTGCGGCTGGCCGGCAGGTCGCGGGGCCCCGTGCGCGGCAGGAAGCACTCCACCGGTTCGTACTCGGCCGCGCTCAGCCAGCGCTTCATGCGTTCGACGGTACGGATGGTGACATTCCCGGCGGGGATGGTGCCGCCTGCGGGCCCGGCGAGGTCACCCTCGACCGTCACGGCGACCGCCCGCAGGTCGCGGTCCGGGCGGATCGCAAAAGTCGCCGGCTCGAAGTCGCCCGGCGCGGCGAACAGCTCCAGCGGCCGGTCCAGTTCTCCGGCGGACGGCAACGTGTGCTGGTTGCCGCGCTCCAGGTAGGAGTTCGCGAACACGGCATAGCCGCGGGCCGAGGCCGGTCCGGCGACTTGAGTCTGCGCCTCGGCTGCAAGGATCAGGAAACAAGCGAGCGACAGGATGGCGATGAGTGTGAGGGTGGGCTTCATGGTCTTGTCAGTTCTTTCTTGGGGACGACGAAGTTCTCGGGACCATAGGTTGAGATGATTCCGCGCGACCTCGGGGACGGGATATCAGCGTGCCTTCTTCTTGAGGTCCGTATCGTCCGCCAGCAGCGACTCGAGGTTGAGGATGAAGTTTCTCTCCACGACCGTGTTGCCGTAATAGTCGGCGACAAACCGGTTCTTCGGGTCGTGGCGGAACTGAATCAGCTCGCGCACAGCCTCTCTGGCCTTCTTCAACTTTTCAGGGTTGGCCTTTGGCGCGGAACCAACCTGTGCTCCCGGACCGTCATAATCCAGGAAGTCATGAATGCGGGTCGCCAGAAGGGCGTGCGTCATGCCAGCCTGCAGGAACTCCACCCGTGCCGCATACTCGGGCAACGGATCCCGGCGCGCTTCCGCCAGCGCCCGCTGCAAGATGGCCTGGGCGGGAGCATAGACTTTGGGCGGATAAGCCAGGTAGTGGCCCCGGGCTCTCCGCAGTTTCTCCAACGCTCCGTGTTTGTCTCCCGTCTCCACACTGCCGACGGCGGGGCGGGTGCGGGCATAAGTCTCCCAGTAGTCGAAGTATTCTTCCGCCGACCTGGCCGCCGGACCAAAGGCAGAGAAATACTCCTGCCGGATGTCGCCGATCTTCAGGTCCGGCTTCTCAACCAGGCGGTAATACATGTAGGCCATCGGTCCTTGCGCCGCCCAACTGAACGGATACGACTCGAAGGAGACGCCGATCATTCCGTGATCGGAGCAGAACTTGAGGAACTCACCCGACTGCCAGGTCACGATGTTCGGCGTGACGTAGTTGCTGAGGAGGCAATTGGAGCGGTTGACCATGCTGATGCCTGTCCTTTCCCAGCCCAGCCACTGCTTCCGATACCACTGGTCCTCTTCCTGGCTCATCGGATACCACCCGTCCCAACCACCGTAGATGCAGAACTCGGCAAAGATGTCCTTGTTCAGCTGGATGCCGGTGAGGGGCGCGGGCAGCGTGTTGTGATAGAGGTAAGCGGTGATCTTGACATTCGGATTCCGCTTGACCGCCAGCTCTTGGATTTCTTTCCAGAAACGCGCATAACGGGCGCCCGTGGCGCTCGGTGTGTACTTGGGCCGCATCATCTCCGGGAAATCCTTCTCCTGGGGACCGTCCCATGCCTTGCAGTCCGAGCAATGACACATGGTTTCGCCGTCAATATCCGCTTCACCCAGGATCAACTGGTCGCCGCCATCCCAGGCTTTTTCCACGATGAACCGGCGCAGTTCCGCATTCGACACGCAGAGACCCTCCGCGCCGGGTTGCTGCTCACCCTTCGGACCGCGCGTGCCATCCGCGCGCATGGCAAACCATTCGGGGTGTGGCTTCCCGTAATCGCGCCACCACCAGAAGTTGCCCGCGACCTGGTGCCGATTCGGGGGCACGCCTCCCGCTTCCTGTGCGAGTTTCCGATGCCGCCGGTTGAAGACGTCCAGGGCTCGTCCGTATTCGTAGGCAGCCTCTTCGGCCGGATAGACCAGCTTGCGGAACAAGCTCTCGCTCAGAATGCCGCTCCGGGAGAAAACCGGTGCGGTCTTCCTGCCGTAGATGCATCCCAGCGCCCGGCTCTCATGCCAATAATAGCCGCCGAGATCGCGGGATCGCAGCCGCGGTTTGACCCGTTCGTCAAGCTCGGGAATCCGCAGCGTTGTCCGGCGTGGCACAGATGTGCCCAGGTCCCCGGGCCACAGCCAGTGCACGCCCAGATGCCGCTCCAGCACTTCATAAACTCCAAACAGCGTGCCGCTGTTTGCGCAGTAGGCGCTGAGAGGTTCGGTCAGCATCCAGGACAGGCCTGGTTCGGCGTCCTTCGTGTCATACATCCCGAACAGCATACTCCGCATCCGCGAATGCACGCTGAGCTTGGCGTTCAACTCCTTCGCTTGCCGCGCCGCCTCTTCCGGGGCTAATTCCTTGCCGACGATGTAAAGATCCCCACCCACGGTGCGCAGAACGCACTCCTCGTCCGCCAGCTTGTTCGCATCAATCCCTTGCTTCAGCGCCGACCGGGTTGCACCTACGAAGATGCGGTTCGCATACCCTTCGGGAATGTTTGTCTCAACGGCCACCGGCAGCCGCTGGCCGGTCGCCTTCTCGACATGGCTCACCCACTCCTTGACCGCATAAGCTGCCACTGCGGACGGCTTCTCCGCAGTCACCACCACCGCGAGCACCTTGCCCTCGCGCACCACGCTGACTTCCGCGACTGCCAGCCGGGGCAGGCAGCACGCCATGACGGCCCAGATGCCAATTCCTAACGCTCTGCCGATCGTTCGCATGTTTGTATCCTGTTCTGCCTTCGCCTAACCACAAATGTCATGCCTTAGGAAAGAGCTGCGTCCCCCTTTTGACACCCCCTTTTGACAAGAGGATGTACACGCCGCGCAGCGACAGGGCGGGCGCGTCGCTCACGTCGAGACCGCGCGGCAAGCGCCCCGCTTCCCGCACCCGCCGCGCCAGATCCAGGCAGCCATACATTGCCCCTGCCGCGTCGAATCCGATAACTTGCACGCCATTCTGCGTCGCCACCAATCGGTAGCCTTCCGGTTTGCGCATCTTCTGCGTCAACAATCCTTCGGGAGAGCCAGCCGCGACCTTCACAGCGCTTCGCGGAAATAGGAGTGGTCGGACTGGACGGGATTGCCGATGACAAAGGCCGAGCCGTCCGCTGCGGTTCCCACTGTGCGCGGCTCGACGCCGATGGTCTCCGGCACATTCACGATCCGCGCCCAACTCACCCCGGCATTTCGCGAGCGCCACACGCGCAACGCGTAGTTTTCCTTCGGGGCACGATCCGCAGGCCGGAACGCGAAAAGCAGCGAGCCGTCGGTATCCCGCGCAAGATCGGCCTCCATCACGCGCTCCGCCTCCTGCATCGGGTGGAATGAGACAGGCCGCCAGCCTTCGGTGCGTCGCGCCCAGCCACAAACGCCGGAGAATGTCCCCTGATCGGATCCTGCTTTCACGCACATCAGTAGATCGTCGCCGTCGGGAATGCCCGTGGCAAGCGCAGACGGGGCGTGCAAGCGCCAGCGTTTGTCCTCCGTCCACAGGTCTTGGCCCACCGGCAGCGATTTGTCCACGAAGCGAAATTGCTTCCCGTCGTAGAAGACCATAATGGATCGTGTCCCCCTTCGGAGCGTCGGCAGGCATATGCAACCGCACCGGACTTTTCGTCACGCCGGTGATGCCGGGCGCGTTCTCTGCGCGAGCGGTATTCTGCTCGGCGGCGTGCCGGCGAAGGATGCGAGCAGGAGGGTGGCGAGGGTCGGAGAAACGGCCAGCCAAACGGATCTCCAACGGATGCAGGCAGTTGTGAGGGTGTGTTTCATGGCGTTTCATGGTGTGGTTTGTGGTGTATGTGTGAACGGATTTCATGGATTCGTGCTTGAAAGCATCCGGGCATATGCGATTTCCGCCTCCATGCCGCGGTACACGGCATCGACGAAGTTCATCTGGGCGTAGATCCGCGTGATCGCCTGCCAATCCAGCCTCGCGCCGGCCGTCGGCGCGGGCAGTGCCTGGGAGAATCTGGCGGTTCGACCAAGGCGGTCGGTGAAGGCGAGGTGGAGCTTCTCCGCGGCGGCGGAGTGTTTCTGGCGCAGCGTGTCCCAGGTGTTGAGCTTGCCCTGCCGCCACACGGCGAAATCCTGGGTGACCAGCGCGCCGAAGCTGAAAGGGCTGTGGTAGTTGTTTCCGACCGCCGCCCAGGTGGCGTAGTTGCCTTCGCGGTTGTCCACGATGTTGAGCCGCCAGCCTTCCGTGGATGCGATCCGCCGCACATTGAGGTCGCTGGCCGGGATTCTCATTTCCAGCGTCCAGCGATCTTTCGCGGCGCGGATGCCGAAGGTCCATTGGCCGGTCCAGGCTGCGTTCTCCTTGCCCAATCCGGTGCCGTCGAAACGGCAGCCGTCCAGCGAAGCCACACATTGCACATACCGGGCCTGCCCCGGTGGCTGAAGGAAGACCTCGATCGAGTGCTGGGCGGAATAGACCTCTCCGGCGGGATCGCCCTTGCGCGGCTTGGCCTTCAACTCGGCCAGCACGCGGTCGGCGTCGGCCAAGGGGATCTCGAAGCCGAGGTAGATGGCTTTTTCATCGTAGGCCGCGCGGACGGATGCCTGCTCTGGCACGAGGAGGCCCTGCTCGGACGCGATGCGGAATCCGGAAAACGGTGTGGCCGCTTTCCAGCACTCCTCGTCGAGCTGGCCATCGATCACCGGAGCCGTTGCGGTCGCCGGCGCGAAGGCGATGCGCTCGTCGTATTCCTGGGGCACCGGTTGCGCGGCCACGGCGTCCTCTTTCCGCAGCACGCGGGCGATGAAGACATCGTCAATGAGCATGTCGCCGGTGACGGAGAGGCGCGGATAGATGCGGTCGGGCGTGGCGCCGCCGACCAGGATGCGCTGCTCGATCAAGGTCCACTTGTCAGGCTGCGGCGTTCCCTTTTGCTCCAGCGTGTAGGCGCTGCCGCCTCCGTAAACGGTGAGATGCATGGCTGCACTGCCCTTGCCCTTGGCCATGAACCGGGACACGTAAATGTCCCCGCGCCGCGCGGCATAGGCACCCTGGAAGCCTTCATAGAAGTAGAACGACTCCGCTTTCAGTCGCAGCGCGAACTTGCCGGAGAAGACATCCTTGTCCTCCCGCTGGACCACGCTGATGCCGCCCTGCTCGTAGGCCGAGGGCATGAGGATGCTGCCGTTGTCCGCCCGGGACACTTGCAGGGTTTTCAGCCGGTTGAAAAGGGGCTGCTCCGGGGGCACCTCCCGCCACGTTTCCATCCCGCCATCGCGGATCAGGCTGGGCGTGAGGTTGTCCGCGGCATGGGCGGCGGTGACCAGGGCCAGCAGCGCGGTGAGTGTCAGGGTGAGGTATCTCTTCATCGCTTGGCCTCCACGTTGATCTTCACTTCCTGTCGCTGGCCGGAGATGACCTCGGTCAGCCGCACGGTGTATTCGCCCGGCTCCTGATTGAGCGCGAGCGGGACGGGGTGTCGCGCCGCGCCTTTCAGGGTGAGGTTCTTGGTGTGGGCTTCGATGGCCTTGCCGTCCTTCAGCACCTCCACACGGACCGCCAAGGAGACCTCCTTCAGCGACTCCGGCATGGTTTTGATGTCCAACGACACCACCTCGCCGGGGCGGCTGGTTGTCTTGTCGGCGATGACGGCCAGTCCCTCGATGCGCGCCGGCAGGAGCGCGAAGAGCTTGGCCTGGGTGGGGAGGATGCCGGCGGTGATGGCCGCCGAGCGCCCCAGATAGGCATGGGTGCGGACGTTGTAGGCGTGCATGGGGTTTGCAGTCTTGAGGATGAACTCCTCGCCAGGCGGATCGGCCACGGTCTTGTCCGGCAGGACGCCGACAAACAGGGCCGGGCCGCTGTCGAACACAAAAGTGCGCAAGTCAG
>Ga0194112_10010645_pt1 | contig 11518 bp, 9 predicted proteins | sample TA2MahC400mmetaG_FD_146191 | JGI IMG/M metagenome (GOLD analysis project Ga0194112, IMG submission 146191) | Freshwater microbial communities from Lake Tanganyika, Tanzania - TA2015016 Mahale Deep Cast 400m | ecosystem: Environmental > Aquatic > Freshwater > Lake | place: Tanzania: Lake...
AGTGGATGTAATTATAGCCCATCTGCACACCACTTATGGAGCCAACATGGATGACTCACTTACATTTTACAAACAATTTAACGTGGTGGTTATCAATCCAGTTCACACCAACACCTTACTGGAAGATTATCTGAAAAATTCAACAGGTCTGTCAACTGAACTGGGATCCTGGGTGGTTACTCCTGAAATAGATGGGCGTGTAGAGCCTATTTTAATAGGGGGAAATAAAATCGCAAGCATTGACCCAGAAACTGGGGCTATTGTGAAAATATTTGCCCCGTACCTGCCTGGTATTGAACAACTAGCTGGAAGAGCCATAGCATGGGGAAATCTTAAGCGAGAAACTAACTCAACAAAAAACATAGCCTTAGTTTTCTTTGACAACACCCATGACGAGGGTATGCCTGTTGGTGGCGGATTGAATCTAGTGGAGAGCATCCCACTTATTCTGAAAGCTCTGGCACAGAGTGGTTACAACCTGGGTTCATTGAACTTGAACAACATAACTTCAGATTTAATTCTGGATTTAATCAAAGACCATGGACGTAATATAGTAAACTACACCTCTGCAGATCTACAGCGACTCATTCAAAGTGGTGCCATTACCATCTCCAGGAGTGAATACCTTCAGATGTACTCTACTTTACCTGAATCTTTAAGGAAAAAAGTAGAAGCTGTTTGGGGTCCGCCCATTGGCAGTGTGATGACATACAATGACATGATTGTGCTTCCAGGTATAATGCTGGGCAACATATTCCTTGGCCCACAGCCCATCTGGAAGTGGAATGGAACCTTATCCAGTCTAGATAACAGTGACAATCTACCACCAACCCACCAGTACATTGCCTTCTATCTCTGGTTACAGAATAAGTTTAAAGCAGATGCAGTGGTTCACATGGGACAGCACGGTACGCTGGAGCTTTTACCCGGTCACAGTAGTGGTATGACTGCTGAGGACTGGCCAAACACTTTGATAGGTACCATGCCTAACATATACCTCTATAACATGGCAAACTCTGCTGAAGCTACACCTGCAAAACGTCGATCCTATGCAGTGATGATTTCCTACCTGATCCCACCAGTAACAGAAACATTCCTGTATGGTAACTTACAGGAAATGCACGATTTGATTTCATCCTACGATAATGCAGTAACTAACAATGACACTGAACGTCAGGAACTTATAAAAAATCAGTTATGGGGAAAAATCAACTCCGAAGCCGGTTTAGCTCAACGATTAAACATTAAACCAGCAACAAATTTCACAGTGGTGTACAATAAACTACACAACTACTTGCATGATTTGCAGAAACTCCTAACTCCCTATGGTCTACATACCTTTGGTAGTTTACCAGAGTCTGAGGTTCTGGAAAAATTCATTGATGCCATAATAGCCTTTGATCCAGTAAACAGGACCAGTAGAAGAGATGAAATTCGCAACCTGCTTAACCAGAGTGCTAAAAATGAGATGAATTCTCTTTTGGGAGCATTGGGTGGTGGATTCATTGAAGCAGGTGTTGCTCGGGATCCTGTACGTGGACTGGATGCCTTGCCATCTGGACGTAACATGTACTTATTCGACCCTCGTAAGGTACCTGATGAGGCGGCCATGACCATTGGTAGTAAAGCAGCTGAAGAAATGCTTAAACGCTACAGAGCAACCCATAATGGTGCTTATCCTGAAACTGTAGGTACAGATATCCGTGGTGGAGAGGTTATGAGCACCAGTGGACAGAGCATTGCCACCATATTCTACTTCTTGGGAGTAAAACCAATCTACAACAGTGGTACAATCGTAGGAACACAAGTGATTCCTTTAAGTGAACTGAACCGAACCAGGATTGATGTACTAATAAGTGCTTCTGTTAGCTTCAGAGACACCTGTTCTTATCTGGTGGGGATTATTGATGAAGCAGTAAAGCAAGTGGCTTTGTTAGATGAGCCAACAGATAAGAATTATGTGCGCAAGCATTATCTGGCCATGATGGCAAGTCTTAAAAGCGAGTTGATTTCGCAGGGCATGGGTACTGCTGAAGCTGAAGTTCAATCTGAGCGCTTGGCAAGAGCAAGAATATTCGGATTACCACCTGGAGCCGATCCTCACGGTGTTGGAGTGGGACGATTACTGCGTTCCAATGAAGAATGGACTGAAGATCAACTGGCAGAAACCTATCTGGACTACAACTCCTATCTATATGGCAATGGGCTTGATGGAGTTCCTGGCCGTATGGTAATGGAAAAACTCATGATGTCAGTGCAAACCTCCATGGTAGTTACTGACAGGGTGAGTGCTGGACTGCCTACCCCATTATATGTCAGTTCAGGTTCCATGAATTTCGTGGTTAAGCATCTTACTGGCAATTCTATAACCAGTTACATTGTGAGAACTGGAGATGGTGCTCCAAGGGCCTTAACCATGAAGGAATCAGTCCTGGATGACCTTACTTTAACGCTCTTCAACCCCACATGGAGAGATGCTATGTTAAGGGAAGGATTTTCAGGTCAGGCAGCAATTGCCCTTAGAATAAGGGGCCTGTTCTCAACTGATGCCCTGGTAGATGTGGCAAATGGTGATGTCTGGCAGAGGGTAGCAGATAACTATTTGTTCAATCAGAACATGTACAGCCAATTAGATCCTTCTGCGGCTCGAATGATTGCTAACACAATTTATCAGGCCAACAAACGTGGTATGATGCAGCTTAATTCTGAACAGACTAAGATGCTGGCTAAGATCATGGGAATTTCCGGTTCTGAGCAGCCTAGCAGTCCAATAAATTCTGACGGTTCAAATAGTGGTTCTCAAGGAGGACAGAATTCTCATTCAGGTTCTGTTTCTGCTACAGGAGCATCAGCAGGAGATGTAGGATCAGGAACCATTGGTCAGGCCAGTGGTGCAGGAGGAAAAACAGGATACGAAGTCTCAAAGGTAGGTTCATCAGGTTCCCAAGCATCAGGAATGCCAATATTTGCTATAGCAGGAGTTATTCTTCTTACAGGCTTAATTGCTGCAGGATTCTTTAAAGGCAGTATTTTAGGGTTCTTAGGACTAAAATAAGCTAAAACAAAGAGAATAACTTCTCTTTTTTTATTTTTTTTAAAATATTTATTTTCTTCTTTTAAACAATTACCTAATCACAAATCAAGTAATGCTGTTGTTGGAATAAAAATTACACCCCTACAAAGCAATAAGAGTATTAAAAATTTATTGATAATGAATAGTATCGTAATAACCCCTGAACATGTATTACTAGTCTAAAGAAATCCGGGCAAAATGTAATAACACAAATCTTTTATATAGTATTACTACAATTATGGTTGTAATATTTGTAAAAATTGTAAAAGGAGGTGAAAATGATGAGAAAAAAAGGAGCAATAGTAATGTTAGCGACTTTGATGGTTATAATTCTTTGTGGAGCAGTTTCAGCTGCAGATTCATCTACAAGTGGAGGTGAAGGGAATCTTTCTGATAGTAATACTTCGGAAGAGATTGATCCTATCCTCTGGGTGACCGTAAACTACGAGTACACGGATGACGTAATAAATCCAGAGATTACAGTTACAGATTCCAATGATAACAGTGTAACATTCAATAAGACTAAGTATTCACACACACTCTACCAATTGAACTTCACATATAGTGGTGTTGGCAATGGAACACTGTTTAACGTGATGGTCAAAGCTCCAGGCTACATCACCCAAACTCAGCAAGTTGAGGTTAATCAGGCAGGCAACGATCCGAACTTTTACGGAACTGCAACCTTCAACATGCAGGCCACCGAGAACTACAAACTGGGTCGAAAAGTAACTGCAGCCGCAGACGCATTACTGAAGTTCACAGATGCAGATGACGTCCTCTGCATAACCACGGCAGGAATAACCCATCTTAACGGTGCTACAACTGAAGACTGTTTGGAAGGAATTTTAAACGGTTCCCATGGTCTGATCACTTATGGTCAGGGTAACCTGTTGAATCTCCAGAAAAGTATTGCGGATCCTGTGGATTTCTGTTTCATTGTAAGAAACGGCAGTGAACTTACTGCAGCTTTCTTCAAGAACGGTACACTAACACCAGCTTACGTCGGTACCTTCTCAGAGACCATGACCCAAAACCACTGGAACAACTTCATAGTTCCTGCATTAGGTGATGATTCATTTGGTTATGTTAGTCTGGCCAACGCATGGACAGTAGGACTATTCACCGACACCCTAAGACAAGCTGCATTCCACGGACACGTATGCATCGGAACCATAAGCGGACAAGCCATGATACAAACTCTACTCAAATATTATCCGCCAGGAGAACTGACAGATGACATGGAAGCAACCAGCTATGCCATTATTGGTGTGCCTGGAGGTTCTGACGATGATGTATTCGTATACTCCATGGATGCCACGCCTGGAAAACGTTCCTATATTGGATTTGACACAGACGAAGACTCTAGCATCACTGGTTTCATCCGATGGTGTAAAACCACCAAGAATGGAACCCTGGTGATAATGAAGTTCGATGAACAGGCCATTCTCCAAAAGTTCAAGGATGAAAAAGGCTTCAATGCATACAGTGGCATATCTTCCGAGCTCCAGTTCAACAAATGGATGGTGGAAAAATTACAAAACAACCCCGAATCTCTGGTGACTATTCTATATGCCTTCGACAACCTCAATGAAACACAATTCAGCTACCTGACTGGATACGAAGCCAACTGGATCTGTACTGAGGCAGCTCATGGTTTGGATATGGATTACATACTCAGCCAGCCAAACCTGGTAACCGCAACTGCAAAAAATATGAACTACGTTCAGGGAACTTTAACTGCTGCAGAAATGAAACAGATCGGAGTCAAAGCCGCTCAAATGGCCATAGATCTCTTCAAAGCCATGGAAATCAATCTGGAAAAAGACGATTTCGACCTTAAAGTCCTAACTTCAGCAGGTTACGCCCGACTCAATGGACAAGCAACTGACATGACGTGGGATGGTATCTACGAAGTTTTAGGCTCCAGAATCAGCAGATCAACCCTACTACCAGTACACAGTTCAATGTGGACCCAGTTATGGTTTGAGTTTTTCTTTATAAATGGTACCAACACCACTACCAAAACCCTGCTCTATAACAGCACTACAGGAAATCTAACAGTATCCAGTAAAGCCAAGGCAAGCAGCATTGCAACTGTTACCAAGTATGACCCACCATTCGACATCTTAATGGCCTGGTTATTCCACAACCACGTCTGTGAGGGCAGCGTACCAGGATTCTTCATTGCTAATTCTGTGTTGGAGAATTATCCTCTCTCTGAAGGTGAAAAGTACATTTACGTGTCAACTTCCAACTACTGCGACGATGATACACTCATGTACCTTTTAGGCCTCTCACCGGGAACAGGAACCTACTATAACCAGAGACTCACCACTGCTGAAGGTAACACCTATGAAGGACAAACACCTAGCATGGGTGATGGAAATGAAGGACTCCTCATAAGGTGGAACGAAAAAACAGGTACAGGAACAGTGACTATCCTCACCCTGAGTTACCCTTGGGCAGGTTGGGGTGCAATTGTTCAGCAAAGATATTCTGATGTTTGTGACATATTCAACAACAACAAAGAATTTTCAGAAGTCTTTTCCGCACCTATAGTAACTTCAACAGTAACCAGACCTATCAACAGGGAAAATCTGAACACAATCCTGACAGGCAAGTTTGCAAGTGGAAATGCACTGCAGTATGCTGCAGGATTACCCCTAGTTCTTCCTGTGCAAGATGGTTCTGGAAGTATTCCAGGAGGATCAACGGTGCCTGGTGGTTCAGGATCTGGTTCTGGAGGAAGTAATTCAGGACTAACCGGAGGAACAGGATATGGAAGAAGTTCAGGAATATCCCCAGGCACAGTACAAACAACTTCTACAGTAGGGGCAGAGTCAACACAAGGACAAACAGGTAAAGAAACTGGTGGAAAGCACATGAAGGTTACGAAAGTAAGTTCACCCGGCTCCACAAATTCAAATATATATATGGCTATAGGAGGAGTTATTCTCATTGGATTTTTAGTTACTTTAGGGATCTTTAAAAACACTATATTAGGATTTTTAGGGCTACTAAAATAAGCTAAAATAAAGAGAACAACTTCTCTATTTTTTATTTTTTATCTATGTTTAGAATCAAGATATTAGAATATTTACTATACCTTGGCAATACTCCTAAGTAGTGATTTAGAGCGAGTTTAATACAATGGGCTACTATTTATCTTCTGTAGGGGTAATAAATTACTATCTTAACTATAAATAAATTTCAAAACAAATATAAAAAAACAATGAAAATAGGAGGAAAAAAATGATGAGAATAAGCATGTCATTACCTAAAAAGCTTTTAAACGAATTTGATGGGGTTTTAAAAGGCAGAGAATACCAATCCAGATCTAAAGGTATTCGAGATGCTTTAAAAGACTATATTGTAAGATATCAGTGGATGGGTGAAATGAAAGGTGAAAGGATGGGAATTATATCCATCATCTATGAACCCCATCAAACTGATGTTTTAGAGGATCTAAGAGATATTCGGTATGACTACAGAGATTACATAAAAGCCGTTATGTACCTGCACCCGAGCGAAAAGTATATTCTCGAAGTAAACGTTGTTAAAGGGGATGTAAAACATATCCGCAATTTAGCAGAAGAGATAATGAAACTAAAAGGCGTTGAACATGTAAGACTCACCAGCATAGCTTCCGGAGAAAATATTGAAGTTAAGGTTGAAGAAAGCTCATAAGATCCATAAAATACATTGAGATCCAAAAATAGGAAAATAAAAAAAAACTTTTTTTTATCTCTATGAGCCCTGAATTAAATCAGCCAGCTGCATATATCCCTCAATTTTATTCTTAACACGTTTTAAGATAGTCTTCGGTTGATCTCCTCTTGAAGGTTCCATTGGGAAACACAGTTATCCAGCTTTTCCTATCTAAAACTATTCCTTCTCTTCTACAACTTCTACTTATTATAACATTTTTTAAATGCTTTTTAGCACTTAAATATGCATCATCCATTTCCAAATCAGTTGGATTTCTTGATATACCCTTTGTAGGTTTAAAATCATTTATTCTGTATTCTATTTCTGGATCGATGTTTGATATAAATCTGGCAATACTCTCTATTTCCGATTTTTCAATGATGCCTGGAATATATACTGTCTTTATCACCAATCGGACCTTTTTATGAATCGATTTCACATTTTTTAATATATGGTCATTTGAAAAGCCAGTATACCACCTATGCAAGTCCCTATCATATGCCTTCAAATCAAGCATAACTTCACACAATCCAGCTTTAACTAATTCATCAAGATATTTTTCATCTAAAAGATAACCGTTGGTTTCAATTATCACATCAGAGAAATTTAATTTTGAAACCAGATCAACCAGATAACTTCTGTTCAGGGTTGGTTCTCCTCCTGTTATTATGATCTCCTGTGGCAATTTTTGATAATAATCAAGTGAAGCTTTTTTTACCAGTCTTACCAGTTCATCAACACTCATTTTTTCCCCTTTGATATCTCGAACCGGACTAAAACAACCCTTACATTCGAAATTACATTTAGAAAGGGTTATCCAAACCCTAGATGCAATTTCCGATAGAGTAATAAAAGGTATATGCCGATATTCCATCAAAAAACCTCAGAGAATTTCTATTAGCTTCTTTTTTGTGTAGTGCTACTGTAATCTAATTTTACATTTATAGTTAAATTTGAGACATTACATAATAACCAAGAGCTATTCGAGATAATTTAAGATTAAATGGATATTTCTCCTTCTTGATGTATATTTGCCCAGATAGATCCAAAATCATAAAGAGATCAAAATGAAGATTGGGTTGTAACTAGCTCGCCATGTTTAACACCCTTAATAGCTCTTATATGATCTGCGAGTTTCCTCACACTTTTAGCTTTCCCACGCAACACCACCACTTCAAGACATGCATGTTCCTCCATGTGAACATGGGTGGTGGCAATAATTTCCGAAAGATGGGAATGTTGAAAGTGTTGCAGCTCGTTGGTGACATCTCCCACATCATGATCGTAGATGATGGTAAGCGTCCCAATCACATCTACAGCATCTGCTTCAATTCGTGCTTCAATAATTGATTTTCGAACCAAGTCACGGATAGCTTCTGATCTATTGGTATATCCTTTGGCTTTTATCAATGCATCAAATTTTTCTAATAGTTCTGGTTCGAATGATACTCCTACCCTTTCTACTGTCATGTTAAAACTCCAATATTCTAATGGTGCTACGGACATAAAAATATTGCTATCCAAAATCTTTTATATTATAAACCATATAGGTAGCACGATATATAAATATGTGCTACTCTAATCATGTCAGGATTAGTGAATATCACAAGATTAAACCATGATTTATCTGATTTAAAGGTGTTTCAATGGCGGTTTATAAAATAAGTTATTCAAAAAAATTTAAAAGGGCCAACATCCATAACTATGGCTGTAATTTCAACTGTGCATGGTGCTCGTATAAATTACATGATAGACGGAAACCCAATAAATTCTTAAAGGTTAGTAAGATCAAAAAAGTTCTAAGTGGATTGGACATTGATAGAGTACATTTTGTAGGAGGAGAGCTAACCACCTATCCTCTATTATCTGAAATCTCAGATTTCACAAAAAACGAATTAGGTGTCTATACTAAGATCGGGCACTCAAATGGATTCAATTTGCCACCCGATAGCATCGATGCCATTTCGATGAGTATAAAGAGCTTATCTGAAGATTTTTATCTCAAATACACTGGCAAATCCAATGCCCCCGTCCTAAAAAATTTTGAAACTGCTTATGAGATGGGTATCAAAGTCGATGCAAGCAGTGTTTTCATTCCAAGACTGGTTGAACACAGAGAGATTGAGATGATTGCTCGGTTCTTCGCCAGCTTGGATGCTAAAATTCCATACCATATAACAGGTTATATTCCTGTTCCTGGAGCATCATGGCGTTATCCAACTCTAAATGAAATTGAAAAAGCTAAAATGGTCGCAGAACAGTATTTAGAGACTGTTACTACATCATGGTTTTCGTCATCTGATGAATATATTAGAATGATCAAGGAAAATCCTAAATACCAAAGCATAAAAGTTGCATAGAAAAATTTTCCGGTGTTAAGAGGATGAACCCAGAATACCTCAAAGACTTAAAAAACTGTCATTTATGTCCCTGGGATTGCAGGGTAAACCGCCTTGAGGGGGAGAGAGGCGTTTGTCGGGTTGGACTACCTGAAGTGGCTTATACTGGTCTTACACAGGTTTTAAAGACCTTTGCCGTGACTTTATTGGGATGTTCCTTTAAGTGTATATACTGCAACGCTTACCGCCTATCTCAGTACCCGGACTCCGGCTGGATCTACCGTGGATATGTTGAACCGGATGATCTGGCGTGGGAAGCTTTGGAAGCATTCGAAACCCCTTTTGCCCGTAAAATAGGGGCTAAAAAGCTCAGCTTTACCGGGGGAGAACCATCCATTCACACTCCCTACCTGGAGGAAACTGTCAACATATTAAGGCAGGACATTCCCGATTTAGAGGTGGGACTGGCCACCAATGGATTCTGTACTCCGAATACCATGAAAAGGCTGGAAAAACTTTCTACATACATCAACTTCGAGATCAAGGCCTTTGATTCTAAATTACATCATGCCATAACTGGAGCTTCCTCCCAACCTGTCCTGGAAAATGCCCGGTGGCTGGCCCTTAATCATCCAGAAAAGATCAGGGTATTCCGCACCGTGGTTATCCCTGGCATTAACGATTTAGAGATCCCTAAAATTGCCAGCTTTCTTAAAGACATTGATCCTACCCTTCCCTATCGTTTGGTGGGATTTCGACCCCATTTCCTACTCTACTACCACCCAGGCCCCTCCCGGAATCTCATGCACAATTTGGTTAAAGAATGTAAAAATCTGGGCCTTGAAAAGGTGGATTATTCTGGTTACACTCCTGGTGGAACTTTAATGGTTGGATCTTCCTTTAAAAATGAGTTGAAAAATACTTACCAACTCCTCAATCAGGCAGGATGCTACCGCCGCCCCAGAAGCTGCGGTCAGTGTCCAGAGAATAAACACTGCCCGGCCATAGTTCTGGAGCCCTGGACCAACCTACCTCCTTAATAGACGGATTTTATTTTAAATGGTTTTATACGTCAAAATCAAGTTAAATTATCTTTAAGCCTTTTTTGATCTTGATATCAAATATTAATGGAGTTTTTCAAAAAAATTCCAAATAACTCTGGAATACTCATAATATACACAATAGGATTGTTATGGATTTCGTAGTATGGGTATTTATGAATTTAAAGTAACTATACTAGTATTAATACGTGGAAATTCCTTTATTTCTAAATTAGATAAATATATCAAAAGGAATTTAACTTTTTATTACTTTTACCATGTTTTTTGAATTATAGTAATAATAAAAATTAAATAGAAAGTGTTAAGTATATGGAGCACACTATTATATTTGTAACAAAAAAAGAGGGTAAAGTATTAATAAAAAGACAACATTATACGGCCTTTGCCAAACCCTCCTTAGCGAATCCAGAATAGGTAGGGATTAATTCATGCTGTGAATCAAACGCCATTAGACCCGCAACAGGTATTACTAAGTTATAGGGCATCTAAAAATATAAAATCCCAATGAACCTATGGTTTCGCTTGAATGTATCACTCAGATGCCCTATAATCTTAATAATAATTCTCCTAATAATAATTCTGATTTATTAAAATATTTAATTAAAATAATTAAACTGAGGGTTTTAGATGGAAATAAGTAATTCTCTTAAATCCGTCGATGTAATTGCTCAGCTTAAAGAATTAGATGTAAAGCTTAAAAAGAAAGATGCAGAAATAGCCTGGATAAGTTTCCCATTTAGTGAAGATAACCTGCAAGTAATAAGAAAAACCCTGAAAAAAGTTAGAAATAACGATAAATACAGATTGAGCTATGACGAGAATGATATTTTTATTGAAAAAGACTGTTTTTAATATATTAACATTTAGAGTTTAGAATTTTCTATTTTCGCGACTTTATAACTTCATAATTTAGATTTATTTATTAATCTCAATTACAATTTTAATTTTTTTGAGTATTAAAAATAGTCCAATATTTAATCTTTTAGTATTAATTTTTGATTTAGTATTACTAAACACCGGAAATCGAGGTTAAAAGTAATAATACGAAAGTAATAAAAAGTATTATATATTCCAAAGATCAAAACCTCTTTTATAAAACAAAAAGGAGGTGAAACGTATGAGAAGACAAGTGATTATACTAATAACTACATTTGTTTTCGCATTAGCACTGTGTGGAGCAGTATCAGCAGACAATACAATACAAGAAGGGGTGAACGCTTCAGATACGAATTTAAATACTAATTCTAATTTGAACTCATCATCTTCAGATGTTAAAATCAGTTCGAACTCCCAAAATTCAGAAAAAACTACTACAGATAATAGTGGACATTTTG
>Ga0194112_10010646_pt1 | contig 11518 bp, 11 predicted proteins | sample TA2MahC400mmetaG_FD_146191 | JGI IMG/M metagenome (GOLD analysis project Ga0194112, IMG submission 146191) | Freshwater microbial communities from Lake Tanganyika, Tanzania - TA2015016 Mahale Deep Cast 400m | ecosystem: Environmental > Aquatic > Freshwater > Lake | place: Tanzania: Lake...
GCACTGGAACGGTCCGCGTCACCGAAAGAAATTGACGCAACAGAGAGAGTTGCCTAAAGTGATGTGGGAGCCGCTAGGAATTTCAACTAACCGAGGGACATGCTCCTTGGGCGGAGCTTCGGTATAGGCATGCGCGCTTGTCAGAAGGCTCGCTGCGAGCAATGCTGCAACGCACGCATCCACTGCGCGCATGGCTACTTCTCTCTTTCGCCGACCGCGATGAGCCAACTTCGGTCGGTTACGCGACGAGTCCTATTCGGGCCCCTGTACGAAACGAGTTCCTCGAACGGCCGCCAAGGCAGGTCATCGCTCCAGAGCTGCAGACTCTGCGTGATCTCGCGTTCGCCGGGCCGAGGGCCGGGGATGGCGTTGCCGGCTAGATCATTCCGCACGAGGTAGACTGCTGCCGAAGGTCGCACCACTCTAGTGTCGAGGGCGTCCCCTTCTGCAAGGAGCCGCTCGACCATCGCCGGGTCGGCTGGACACGATATCTCGCGCAGGTCTGCAACGCCGTGGATACGATCCTCTGTCTTGAAGGCCGTGTCCTTGCTCATGAGCTGCAGGGGAAACCTGGGTAGTCGCGGTTCCCCTATGAATGGGCCGAATCGCCCGTCCGGGGTATCAAAGACGTCCGGCGCAACGCGCTTGCCGCCATCGTATCTCGCCAGCTCCATACGAACCAGACGCCAGTTGTCGGTACGGACGTACAGGACGATGCCGGCGGCTTCTTCCCGACGGACGTCGGGCTGCCTGTCGCCTCGAGTCTCGACAACATAGCAGTCGTTGTGCCCAACCTTCTCGATACCGGCCACGTCGTACCGCGTGTACTTCCACTCCCAGTTAACACCGCTCAGCGAGGACTGCCGCTCCCAAAGCGTCTTGACTATCCACCAATCGCCCACGCGCCACTTCGGCGCGTATTGCGCGACGCCCAATGACGGCAGAAGGGCAACGACGGCAAGCGCCAGCAGAGCTGCTCTTGACGTACCTCTCACAATGTACCTCCTGTCTGCGCCGACGAAACTCCCCGGCATGACGGGCCGGAAGCGCCGCTCGGCAACGTTCCCGACATCGTGTCTCCTGACGAGATTGTAGACTTCGGAAGTGCCGTGTCAAGTAGCAGTCGCGCGCCGTGTTGCGGGCGCGTGAATGCCGTCTCGCCCGGGCGCAGCCTCCGGGCTGGATGAGGAGAAGGACGAGGTCGGCCGGGCCGGTTCGCTACGGCGCGGGCGGCGCGGCGATGTTGAAGACCTGGGTGCGGACGTACCCAAGCACGTCGGGGTCGAGCCCGCGTCGGGCCCACTTTTCCAGGAGCACCTGCGCCTCGATGACGGCACTCTCGCCGCTTATCTGTCGCTGAGTTGTGAGCTTGTAGAGCTGTCGGCCGAAGTTGAGATACGGCACATAGTGGATGGTGCTGACTCCGCGGATGTTCAGGGCTTCGCGCACCTGGATTTCCGACGCCACCATTCCGGCGACTGCGGTCTGGTAGTGCTCGGCCATCTTCGCCCGCTTCTCCTCGAGGGTCTGTTTCACCCGGTCGAGGTTGTACTTCAATTCCCAGTTCTCTCTCCGCTTCACTGGGTCCTGCATGGTTCTTCCTCCTTTGTGTACGCTGTTCCGTGACCCGCCTCGCGGGTCGCCAAAAGCATCACGGCTGCTCGAACAGCGCTCCGTGCAGAAACCGCTTGTCCCCACCGAGACATGCAATGCGCAGAGCCGCACGGCATTCACGGCGAAGAGAGGGAGAAGGCCGCACAGAGCGCGTCGGCACTCACATGTTACATATGGACACCCTCGGCGTCAATAGCCGTCTTCATGGCATAAATACAAGCAATACAATATGTTATGTCACAGCCCCAATCCGGCATGGCACGGGAGGCGCCGGAAGCTGCGGTTTGCCGAATCAATGGGGGAACCGTTCCCCCAGCGGTTCCCGGAGTCGTACGACCAGTGATTGCAGCGATGGTTCCTGAAGTGAATGGAGGTACGTGTGAGCAGACGATTGGTGCAGCGAGTTCCGGTATCGTTCGAGCAGCGACTTGGCGACTGAGTCGTGAAGCGTATCGGAGTCTCGATCACCAGCTCGTTCCACAAGTCGTTGGAGAGATGGGTTGGGAAGTGAATCGCCCATACGTTCGTCGAACCGCTGGTAGATTCACTGGTCGAGTCGTTCGGCGAGCGAGTCGTCCAATGATTCGCCGGACCACAGCTCCTGGCTACCGCCGTCGAGATTCGCTCGTGCCCGGTGCTTGGACGTGTCTGGTGCCGCGGGCGGTCTAGGGCCGCTTGCGTTGCGGTTCAGCGACGACCGCGCAGCCCCAATCGCCGACGCGATGGATGTCCGCCGCCCCGACGTAGCCGGCGAGATGAGCACAGCCGTCCGCAGAACGGAATCCGCAACTGCCCCGCACGCCAGTCTGAGTCCGCAGCAGTGCTTCCGCAATTGCAGTTGAATCGTCCTGTCGTGAAGTCCCAAACGCTGCGAGGGATCGTGCATCCACGGCGGCACCGGCAAGCGACGGACGGCGAAGACCTCGCACGCGCTCCCGGTGTACCTCTGCCGCCTGATCAGCGCTGACGACGGCGCATCGTTGGTGCGGAAGACACTAATGAGAGCAGGAAATACCTGTCATTCCGAGCGAGCGCAGCGAGTCGAGGAATCTCTCGGACAGACCCTTCGACTTCGCTCAGAGCTTGCCCTAAGCCTGCCGAAGGGGTGACGTTGAGGGCTGTCAGACGTTTCTTGCTCGGTGGAGTGACCCTCGTGCGCTAGTGCCAGGTATCAAAGGCGCGGAAGGACGCATCCGGACTTGCCCTTCCGCGCCTTTTCTTTTACAATACGGAGCCGTGAAGCAGACTGAGATCCTCGCCGTCGGCGGCGGCCCGGCCGGCCTCACCGCCGGTATCTATGCCGCCCGTTCCGGCCACAAGGTAATCGTCCTTGAGAAAGCGTTCGCCGGCGGCCAGATGGCCCTCACCTCAGAAGTGGAAAACTACCCGGGCTTCTCCGAACCGGTGGGCGGTATGCTGCTTGCCCAGACCATGGAACAGCAGGCCACCCGATTCGGCTGCGAGATGCTGAACGCCGAAGCGACGGGTATCTCGGCCGCTCCTGGCGGCTTCGAGGTCGCGACCACTGCCGGTCCGGTCTCGACTGCAACGGTCATCGTCTGCTCCGGAGTCAAGCCGAAGCAGCTCGGCGCGCCCGGCGAGACCGAACTCACCGGCCGCGGGGTCTCGTACTGCGCTGTATGTGACGGCCCGCTGTTCAAAGGACGCGAAGTCGCGGTCATCGGCGGCGGTGACTCCGCCCTGGACGAAGCGCTCTATCTCTCGAACATGGTGACGCGCGTTCACGTGGTCCACCGTCGCGACGAGTTCCGTGCCTGCCGGTTCGCCCAGCAGCGGCTGCGCGCCCGCAGCAACGTCGACTACCATCTCTCCTGTACGGTCACCTCTTTCGACGGTACCCAGCGCCTCGCCGGGCTTACGGTCAAGAACCTCAGGGACGGGTCGAACTACTCGCTGCCGGTCAGCGGCGCGTTCATCTACGTTGGGTGGCTGCCCAACACCGGCTGGTGCTCGAACCTGCTCGAGCTCGACGGCTCCGGGAACATCAAGACCGACGACCAGCTTCGCACCAATGTCCCGGGCATATTCGCCGCAGGCGACGTACGCAACACCCATCTACGCCAGGTCGCGACCGCGGTCGGCGACGGAGCGCTGGCCGCGATGTCGGCACACGACTATCTCATTGGGAAGCGCTGATTCTAGAGGGAAGTCCGAAGTCCGAAACCCGGATGACGAATCAACGCAGAAATGACCAAGCTACCGAAGTCTGGACCACGATTCGTGCTTCGGACTTCCTTCGTCGTTCGAGCTGCGTCACTCGTACCTGCGGCTGAGCAGTAGATGCTCCGCGTTCTGACCCTGGTGCTGGCTCTCGCCCTGGCCGGCATCGGGGGACCGGCGCCTGCGCCGCCGGCCACGGCTTCCCTCCGGGTCGACCTGAAGTCCGAGCTCGACTCCCGGGTCCGGACGCTTGGCAGCGGGAGCTGGCGCACCGGCATCGCGGTGTATTCCTGCTCGCGCGACTCGCTCCTCTACGGCCTCAACGCCAGGTTGGCACTCTCACCTGCCTCGTGCCAGAAGCTCCTGGTCACCGCCTGCGCCCTTGAGCACTGGGATTCCTCGCTCGTCCGAATCCTCGACGCTCGGCTCGATTCCACCAACCTGCCTGCCCATCTCCACCGGATCAACCGCAAATCCATCGACTCGTTGGGCCTGGATGCGCGGCCCGACTTTCCCGGCTACCGCCACCTTGTGCTCGCCAACCGTGAATCCGACAACTTCGAGGCAGAATGGATGCTCCAAGCCCTGAGCCGCCGCCACAAGGTCCCCGCTTGGAAGACCATTAGCACCTTCCTTGATGACCGCAAGGTCGCACGACCCGGCCTGCGGGTTTGGGATGCCAGTGGCCTGTCGCGCCGTAATCGCGTCGCTCCCGGCACGCTGGCAAGACTGCTGGTCACGGTCTACGAATCCAGGTGGCGGGACCTCTTCATCTCCACGCTGGCGGTGCCGGGCCGTCCCGGCACGCTCATCCGGCGCAACCTCGACGTCGGCTCCAACCTTGCGGCGAAGACCGGCTACATCCGCAACGTGTTCAGTCTGTCAGGCTTCCTGTTCGGCCAGACCGACACGTTCGCCTTCTCGTTCATCGTCAACGGCTGCGGTTCGGGCACGCGGGCTTACGAACTCTTCAACTCGCTGCTCAACACCGTCTACAACTGGAACGTGGGCGAGACGGTGGCATTGCCTGCCGGCGTACCCGACAAAGCCCGCATCCAGAACTGACCGGGCTGGCCTGCATCCGGATTTCCGGCTTCAATCGTCATTCGAGTTTCGGGCTTCGAACTTCTCCTGCCTCTCTCCCTTGACTGCCCGAAGGGCCAGTCTATGATTCTGACGTGACCGGTGTCCTTGGCACGATGATCGTGGCAATCAGCGCCGTAGCTGTGCTCGTTCTCGTCCTGCTGATCTACATCCGCGTATCCGCCGGCAAGGGCGACCAGCAAGGCCTGTCGCTGATGCAGGACCAGGTCGCGGCCCTGCGCCGCGAGACCGCCGACGCCCTCAACTGCAACACCAAGAACGTGAACGACCAACTTGTCGCACTCACGGCGCAAGTCCAGCAGAGACTGGACGCACTCGACCGCTCGATGCGGGACACGACCGGACAGGTCAACACCCGTCTGGACAACGCGGCTGTTGTCATCCGCGACGTCTCGGCCAAGATGGGCGAGCTCGCCAAGTCCTCAGAGCAGATATACGAGGTCGGAAAGGACCTGTCCTCACTGCAGCAGATCCTGAAGGCGCCGAAACTGCGCGGAGTTGTCGGAGAGTTGTTCCTCGGCAATCTGCTCGACCAGGTGGTGCCCGAGAACTACGAGCTGCAGCATCGGTTCCGGAGCGGCGAGGCCGTGGACGCTGTCATCAAACTCGGGCCCAAACTGGTGCCGATTGACGCCAAGTTCCCGCTCGAGAACTTCCAGCGCCTGTCCGCGGCCGGCGACGCGGAGCGGAAGAGCCTGCGCAAGAAGTTCATCGCCGACGTCAAGAAACACGTGGACGCCATCGCCAGCAAATACGTTCTGCCCGACGAGGGCACCTATGACTTCGCCCTGATGTATATCCCGGCCGAGAATGTCTATTACGAGACGATTATCAAGGACGAGCCGGACGAGGAGAACGTCAGCGCCTACGCCGTTTCGAAGCGCGTCATTCCTGTCTCACCCAACAGCTTGTACGCATACCTGCAGGCGATTGTGTTCGGCCTGCGTGGACTCCAGATCGAGAAGCGGGCCGAGGAAATCCTCAGCCACCTGAACCGGCTGCAGGGCGACTTTGGCAAGTTCCGCGACGAGTTCGACACCGTGGGCACTCATCTCAAGAATGCCCACAACAAGTACGACGACGCGCTCAAGCGCCTCGGCCAACTCGAAGGCAAACTCGAAATCAGTTCCGCCCTCGCCGAAACGCCCGGGGCGACTCCTCGCCTACCGCCTTCCTGACCCGCCGCAGCGCGACCCGCGCGGGTACCTTCCGGATGTCTGAAACCTGTTTCTGGTCGCTGGTTCTGAACTCTGACTTGTCCGAGTCCCCGGCTCGCTACTTGGCGCTCGAGTGCCTCCCGCGACGACGCGCGAAGATGACGATGCCGAACAGAGGAATCAGACCGCCGAGTGCGCCGTAGATGTAGCCGTAGCCGCGTTCTACCACACGGTACTCGCGGTCATCGGGTGCCTGGCGCAGAGTGATGTCCTCCATCGCTGCCGGTTCGTAGTACTTGAGCAGCTTCGTCAGATGACTCGGTCGATCAATGAAGCCGGGATAGCTCGAGAATGTCCCTGAGTCAACGCGACCGGAAAAGAGCAGCTTCGCGCCGTTGAACATCTGGCGATGGTCGGCCACGACGTAGAGAACCACCGCGCTGTAGTCGGAACTCAGCCGGCTGATGTAGAGCGGGTAGACCGCCGAGTCGGATGCGAAGGTCAACCTGATGCCGGCCGATCGGTCGTAGTAGTAGTCCGTGCTGTCGCTCAGGCTTGCGACCACGAAGTACTGCCAGTTCTTGTCGGTGTAGTGGCCAAACACTGAAGCAGCATTGCCAGGCAACGCATACCCGCGGTCGGCAAGATAAGCGGCCAGCGTCTCGGGTACCGCGGTCCTGAGCACTCTGTAGTCATACGCGCCGATGACCCCTTGCGCGATCTCCTCTACGCCGAGCGAGTCGCTCTTCCGTCCCAGCTCGTACGCCGCGTCCCCGGCGCAACCGAATCCCGACCCGCCCCGGTAGATCGGTCGACAGTGATACTGCAAGTCATTCAGGAGCGCCAGGCTGAAGGAATCAACCACGGGTTCGGCGGGCAGCGGCAGAATCCAGGCAAAGTCGGTCGCCTCGGACCGGAACGAGGACGCGACTGAGAGCTGTTCGGTGCCGTCCTGATGTCGGATGATTGCCACCTGGCCGAATTCCATAATCGCCACATCCGGCGGCGCGACCATGCCGCCGTCGGCAAGGGCTCCGGCTACCAGGACGAGCAGGGCAATCGCGAATCGCATCATTCCATCCCTGCTTCGGGCTCGGGCGGCGCGAACCGCGCTACCAGCCCCACTCCGAACGTGGATGCCTCAATCGAGGGATAGTAGGAGTACCAGTAGCCGATCTGCTCCCGGCCGGTCGGGACAGCCAGAAAGCGGAAGCCGGCCTCGGCATCGAGGCGCAGCGAACCAGATCGATAGAGCACGGCGCCGCCGTTGAGGCCGAAACCCAGGCTGGTGCCGGAGTCCCAGCGGTCGAAGATCTTGCCGAGGGTATCGGCATCCATCGTGTGCTCAGTCGCATAGCCGACCAGGATCGCGGGCACCACATAGGCACCGAGCGGTGACCGGGTACGCAGTTCCACTCCCATCTCCAGTGCGGCGCTGGCCAACTGAAAATCGCGGTAGTCGCCGGTCCCCGAACCGTAGAATCCGGACGCGCCGACCCTGAAAGCCAGCGTCGCGGTCCGGGGAAGCCTGGCACCGAGGTTCAGGCCGGGCATCAGGCGATATATGGAGTGCATCCCCGAAGGGAGTGGCTGGACCGCGCTGACCCCCACGTAGGGCTCAACCGCCATCGCGAGGCCCGCCAGCAGCAAGAGCGGAAGCAGGAATCTCATCGTCAACCTCCTGGTTGCAGCTTCTGTAACGGCCGGAACACTCTGGTGAAGGCTACCCGGTAGGACGGCGGTGTCAAGCTCCGGCAGTCACCTCCTCGCCCTCGCTACGCTCTGCCTGTCCTCAAGGAGGATGGAGTGAGCGGGAACTCCTTGTTTCCGACTCCGGACTTCGCCCGTTCCTCGGACGCGCCTTCCTTGACACTCACGGCTTTTTCTCTATCCTGACAGACACGCTATGAGAAGAAAACAACCAATTCGCCGCAAGAGAACTTGCTACTTTTGTGACCGGAGCGTCGCCGAGGTGGACTACCGGGATCCGCACCTGCGCGACTTCCTGACCGAGAAGGGCAAGATCGTGTCCGGCAAGATGTCGGGCGTCTGCGCCCGTCACCAGCGCCGCCTGGCCCGTGCGGTCAAGACCGCCCGCAGCATGGCGCTGCTTCCGTTCAACCCCTGATGAAAGTCATTCTGCTGGCCGACATCGACCGCGTCGGTTCCCGGGGCTCGGTCGTCAACGTCAAACCTGGATACGCGCGCAACTACCTCTTCCCTCGCAAGTTAGGACTGGAGGCGACGAAGGCGCAACTCGAGCAGCTTGAGTCCATCAAGCAGCAACTCGCCTCCAAGCAGGCCAAGATTACCAAACGGCTCACTGACTTCGCCAGCCGCCTCGGCTTGGTCTCGGTGAAGACGACCATCAAGATGGGCCAGGAAGGCGCGTTCGGCTCTATCACCAACGCCGACATCGCCGCCCTGCTGGCCGCAGAGGGTCACGAGATAGACAAGCACTCCATCGTTCTCACCGAGCCAATCAAGGCTCCCGGAGTGTACGACATCCCGATCAAGCTCGGTCACGAGGTCTCGGCGACAGTGAAGCTCTGGGTCGCCGAAGAACCTGCGTGATCGAAGTCCGCGTCGAAGGCATACTCCTCGACAATGTGAACAACTCGCCGGTCGTGCTCCTGCGCGAGCGCGACGGCGATCGCGTTCTGCCGATTTTCGTCGGCCCGCTTGAGGCCTCGGCCATCGCCTACGCCCTCGAAAAGACGAAGTTCCCCCGGCCGCTGACGCTCGATCTCATGCGGCTGATGGTCGAAGGACTGCAGGGACGTGTCCGCCGCGTGATAGTGACCAAACTGGAAAACGAAACCTTCTTCGCCGAGGTGGTTCTGGAAACCGGCGACCGGGTTATAGCGATAGACGCTCGGCCGTCGGATTCGGTCGGCCTCGCCCTGCGCTGCGAGGCACCTATATACGTCGCCGAACCGGTGATGGAAAAGGCCGGCCAGTGGATCACGGCCCAGGACGAGGACCGGCTCAAAGAACTGCGCGAGAAGATGCGGACCATGGCCCCGGAGAACTTCGGCAACTACCGGATGTAGAGAAACGCCAAGTGCCGAACGACGAGCGCCGAACACCGATGGCCGATTCCCCGCCCCTAGCCGCTAGCCCCTCGCCCCTCGCCCCTCTTCTTCGCGGTATCGACCGCCTCGAAACCGAGGCCGAGCTGACGGCCAAGCTCGAAAAATCGCAGAAGACCGGCAAGCCGCTACGTGTGAAGTATGGTGTCGACGCGACCGGGCCGCTCATCCACCTGGGCTTTGCGGTCGGGCTTCGCAAGCTCAGGCAATTCCAGGACGCGGGCCACATTGCCGTGCCCATCATCGGCGACTTCACCGCCAGCATCGGCGACCCCTCGGGCCGGTCCAAGACCCGACCTCAGCTCTCGATGGACGAGATCCGCTCGAACATGGAGCGCTACCAGGAGCAGATGTTCCGGATACTCGACCCCGCCCGATGTGAATTCCGCTACAACTCGGAGTGGTCCGCCCCGATGGGCGGCGCCGATGTCATCAAGCTGGCGGCCAAGTACACGGTCGCCCGGCTGATCGAGCGCGAAGACTTCAAGAAACGGCTCGCCGCCGGCGCCCCGATCCAGATGCACGAACTGCTCTACCCTCTGTTCCAGGGCTACGACTCGGTCGCGGTCAAAGCCGACGTCGAACTCGGCGGCGCCGACCAGTACTGGAATCTGCTGGTAGCGCGCGAACTCCAGCGCGAGTACGGACAAGAGGCGCAGGTCGTGATGACCGTGCCGCTGCTCGTGGGCCTCGACGGTGTACAGAAGATGTCCAAGTCCTACGGCAACTACGTGGGCATTACCGAGCCGCCGCGCGAGATGTTCGGGAAGCTCATGTCCATCCCCGACGCACTAGTCATGAACTATTTCGAGCTCTGCACCGACCGGCCCGACGCGGAGCTGGCGGCTCTGAAGCAACGGCTCGCAGCGGGCGAGAACCCGCGCGACATCAAGGTCGAGCTGGCCAAAGACATTATCACCCTCTACCACTCGCGCGCGGCGGCCGACGACGCGGCGGCCGAGTTCGACCGCATCTTCCGCGACAAACAGGTGCCGGACGAGATGCCCGAGTTCAAGGTTCCTGCCGCCGGCATCAACATCATTGACCTTGTGGTCACCGCCGGCCTTCTCCCCTCCAAGACCGAAGCCCGCCGCAAGCTGGTTGAGGGAGCGCTCTACCTCGACAACGAGCGCGTGGCCGACGCCGGCCTGCTCGTCAAAGCCACCGGCCCTGCCGTCCTGAAAGTCGGCAAGCGCCGCTTCCTCCGTCTCGTCCCCTAGCTCAAGCCGCCGACCGCCAGGCCCGCATTGAGCTTCAGCCCGAAACGGTGTCTCACCACTCTACTCCACAGCTGCCGCCGAGGCCGGGAATCGGACCGTGCCCCAAGCCGGGACAGGTTCTGATGTTCGGCCCTCGCGCTGAGAGCGCGTTTGTGTCACTCAAAGTGCCTGTCATTGTTCGCCGGAGAGTTCCGGCAGATGTGTACTCAACTGCGTACTCCGTTGCTCAGGCAAGAGCGTCATCAACTCCATCTCGAACTGCGTCGCGCAATGCGTGAACCATTGCACGCGTCATTGTACGCCGAAAAGCTCATGACATCGCCCGGTGTATTGCACCAGAAAAAGCTCGCGGCATTGCTCGGTTCAAAGCTCGACTCAATGCTCTGGTCATCTCGTGCTCCAAGGTATGCCGCGTTGCTCGGTGCCAGGCTACGGGGTAGGCATAGGAGGGGTCAGGGCGGAAATGGTGAATAGTGAATTGAGAATGAAGAACTTAGGCCTGGTTCCGGCCGCCGAGAGAATATGTAGTACACGCAATCAGGAGCCTGGTCTTTCTGGGGGCGGTTCAAATCCCTACAGCTAGGGGATGATGCCGGGGGAAGTGACGGCCGAACTCGGTCCCACGGCAGAGCGGGTAAGTGGTTGAGAACCCGCCCGGTGGTCGCTCCTCCCATATTTGGGTACAGCCTTCCTCCTGTAGTGGGCCAAGGTCTGTGTGCGGCAGTTGCGCCCGTCGTCTCACTGGCTGCGGGCCGGAGCGTTATCCCCGCACTCCCTCAAGTCCTCTGGACCGCAATCTCAGCGAGCGTGGGAACGGCCGCTTCACCCGCGCCCGGAGCAGCAGCTTGCGCCACTGCACGCCCGAGCGCCGGACAAGTTGCCGGTTCCATTCCTGCCCCAATCACTGCTCCTGCGGTTGCTCCCACTGTCGGTCTCACTCTCACCACCATCGTTTGTCCCGCTGCTTTCCCGGCACTCCGTCCAAGCCTCTGTCCGAGTCCCTGCCACTTTATTGGGGACACTGAGCTTGTCCAGAAACCCTCTGGAGATGGTCATAGGGTATTGTCGTTCGCGACTGTCTGCGATTGACGCGAGTCCGCCCTATGCTATGCGGCCCAGGCAGGCTTGAGATTCCCACCTGCCACCAACC